>Ga0209238_1000484_pt1 | contig 14364 bp, 18 predicted proteins | sample GraSoi013_1_20cm_FD_185823 | JGI IMG/M metagenome (GOLD analysis project Ga0209238, IMG submission 185823) | Grasslands soil microbial communities from the Angelo Coastal Reserve, California, USA - Sample 10_02_2013_1_20cm (SPAdes) (version 2) | ecosystem: Environmental > Terrestrial > Soil >...
GTCGAGATGATCCACCGCAGCGAGTACAAGCGCCGCCAGGCGCCGATCGGCATCCGGATCACCCACCGCGGTTTCGGCAAGGATTGGCGCTATCCGATTACATCGCGCTACCGGGAGCGGTACGAGTAGCCGGTGATGGCGCGAGCCTGATCAGGCAAGTTTCTGCACCCGTTTGTTATACTGGCAGGCAGAAGTCAACGCGGGAGCGTGGCCATGAAGAAAATCGAAGCCGTGGTGAAGCCTTTCAAGCTCGACGAAGTTCGCGAGGCCCTGGCCGAAGTAGGAGCTACGGGGCTGACAGTGACGGAGGTGAAAGGCTTCGGTCGCCAGAAGGGCCACACGGAGCTCTACCGCGGCGCCGAATATGTCGTGGACTTCCTGCCGAAGGTCAAGATCGAGGTCGTGGTGACGGAAAAGATGCTGGAGGGTGCGATCGAGGCGATCGTCAAGGCGGCGCGTACCGGAAAGATCGGCGACGGAAAGATCTTCGTGAGCACTGTGGAGCAGGTGGTGCGTATCCGGACGGGCGAAACCAACGAGGCGGCCGTCTAGGCTTTCAGTAGCACCAGCAGCGCGCCGCTCCCACCTTGATTTCTCGTGGCCTCGCAGAAGGCGAGGACTTCGTCTCTGTGCGCCAACCACCGCTGTACTTTCCCTTTCAACACCGGCTCTCGCCCGGGCGAGCGCAGACCCTTTCCATGGACCACGCGAACGCAGCGCAACCCGCGCTTGAGACACCCGCCGAGAAACTCCGCGAGCGACGACCGGGCCTCCTGCCGGTTCAACCCGTGCAGATCGACCATGTCCTGCACGACCCAATGCCCTCGCCTCAGCTTGCGGAGAACATCGCGGGCGAGCCCGCTTCGCAGGTAGGAGGCCTCGTTCCCGGTCTCCATCGATTGATCCCAGGAAATGGGACCGGCCAGACTCTCGACGAGCGCGTCATGCCCGTCGAGCAACGATTGAATCGGCACCGGCGGCGGCGCCTTGGCCCTAGGCTCGACCCGGGCCGATGATTCGAGGGGCGTTGCGCCGCGCACCGCGTCGCGAAACAGGGCCGCTTCGTGTTCGGGAAGCCCGCTAGCCGTGCGTTTGCGCGTTGATTTCGTCTTCGGCACTTGCATCCGAGCCTTGTTGCGGGGCTTTAGCGCAGACCGTCCAGATATTTTTCCGCATCGAGTGCTGCGATGCAACCGCTGCCCGCGCTGGTCACGGCCTGCCGGTAGACGTGGTCCTGTACGTCACCCGCAGCGAACACTCCCGGGATGCTGGTTGCGCTGGCGTTACCCTCACTCCCGCCGCGGGTGACGATGTATCCGCCTTTCATCTCGAGCTGTCCTTCGAAAATGCCGGTATTCGGAGTGTGGCCCACCGCGATAAACAGCCCCTGTAGATCGATCTGTTGCGTAGCGCCGGTCTGAATGTCCTTGATGCGGATGCCGGCTACCCCCTTTGCATCGCCGAGAACCTCCTCCAAGACGTGGTTCCAGCGCATCGTGACGTTGCCTCTATCGAAGAGTTTTTTTTGGAGAATCTTCTCCGCTCTGAATTTGTCTCGGCGGTGGATCACGGTGACCCGGCGCGTAATATTGGAGAGGTAGAGCGCTTCCTCCACCGCGGTGTTCCCGCCGCCGACGACGGCGACGTCCTGGCCCTTGTAGAAGAATCCGTCGCAGGTCGCACAGGCGGAGACGCCCTTTCCCATGAACCTTTTCTCGGACTCGAGCCCGAGATAGCGGGCTGAGGCGCCGGTGGCGACGATGAGCGCATCGCAGGTGTATTCGCCCGCGTCGCCCTGAAGCCGAAGAGGCCGCTCCCTGAGGCTTACGGTGTGAATATGATCGAACACGACTTCAGTTTCGAAACGCTCCGCGTGCTTCTGGAAACGCTCCATGAGCTCCGGACCCTGCACTCCCTTCACGTCAGCCGGCCAGTTGTCTACGTCGGTCGTCGTCATGAGCTGTCCGCCGGGGGCGAGGCCCGTAATGACGACGGGTTTCAGGTTTGCGCGCGCGGCGTAGACGGCAGCGGCGTAGCCCGCCGGGCCCGATCCCAGTATCAACAAGCGAGAGTGTCCGGTTTTTTTCGACATGAGGGGATGGTGGGGACGAAGATGCGCGAATTCAATTCAAACGCCGTGCGGTTCCAAATTATAACCGGTTGAATCGCTGCTCTGCCTGGCGCGACCACTCGAAATACTGCGATTTCGACTGGACCCGCAGCGTGAAACGGTCTTCGCGAGTCTGCTAAAATATGCCGGTAAAAGCAGGTTCCCTGGGAGGTAGACCAGATGACGGCCCCGGCTAGCGTATCGATGCTGCTTCTGCGCAACGTCCCGCTGTTCTCCACGTTGCCCGAGCATCAGCTGGCGGTCCTCACCGGTTTGGTGAGCCGCAAGAGCTTCCCCCGCGGAGCTTCCATCATTGCCGCAGGCGACATAACCGAGTCCCTTTACGTGGTGATATCAGGTCGGATGAAGGTCATGATGAGCGATGACGAGGGGCGCGAAGTCATCCTTGCGATCCTCGGATCTAACGAGTTTTTCGGGGAAATGGGCCTGATCGATGATCATCCACGTTCCGCGAGCGTGGTTGCCCTCGAGGCTTGCGAGGTGCTGAGTCTCTCGAAGCGCGATTTCAAGAAGTGCCTCGCCGAGAATTTCGAGATGGCCATGACGGTCATGAGGGGGCTGGTCAAACGGCTTCGCGAAGCCGACCAGAAGATCGGCAGCCTCGCCCTGATGGACGTGTACGGCAGAGTGGCGCGCTTGCTGCTCGAAATGGCGGAAACCGTGAACGGCCAGAAAGTCGTCACAAGAAAGCTTGCCAAGCAGGACATCGCGAAGATGATCGGAGCCTCGCGCGAAATGGTGAGCCGGGTGATGAAGGACCTCCAGGCGGGCGGCTACATCGAGGTGCGCCCCGGATCGATTTTCCTGCACGAGACCATACTGACCATCGATTGAGGAACGGTCCCGGAAGGGCGCTCGGCGCCGCAATGACCGGGCGCAGTGCCGATTCCTCGGCGTGCTCTGGGTTCGCCCGGAGCCGAAGCGAGGGTTCCTCATCTGCTAGAATTCCCGCATCGATCAGAACCGCCGCCCGACGGGGCGCAGTTGGCGTTTTGACGCAATCAGAACCTCTTTGAGACGGAACCAGGCACCCCTTCCCGGCAAGGTCGCCGCGCTGCTGCGCGAGTCGAGGCTGTTCGTTCTGGTCGCGGGTGCCCTTTATCTTTCCCTGGTCCTTACCACTTTTAATCGGGCAGACCCCGGGTGGTCCCACAGCGTAGCGGCTGGCGAGATCCGCAACCTCGGCGGGCGGGTAGGGGCCTGGCTTGCGGATATGCTGTTGTATCTGTTCGGCGTTTCGGCCTGGTGGTGGGTCGTGCTCCTCGTGGTGATGGCGACTTGGACCCTGCGGCACTTGGAGGGAAGCTCGATCAGGGACCGGCGGTCATCCTTCATTGCACTCGCCGGCTTTTGCTTGCTGCTCGCCGGCTCGAGCGGAGTCGAGGCCTTGCGCCTTCACTCGCTCAAGGTCGCGCTGCCGCAAGCTCCCGGGGGCCTGGTCGGTGAGGTCGTTGCGAGGGTGCTGCAGTCGGGGTTCGGCTTCACCGGCGCCACGCTGATCCTGCTTACGCTTTGCGCGGCGACCCTGTCTATTTTCACGGGGATCTCCTGGCTGGCGGTGATGGAAAAGCTGGGAGGGGTGCTCGAGAGCGCGTACCTTTGGTCCCTGGAGAAATGGCAGGGGTGGCAGGATCGCAAGGCCGGTGCCATCGCCGCGGAGAAGCGCGAGGCCGCAGTGGGGGAAAAGCGCGAGCTGCTGATCGGGGAGCACGCGCCGATCCGGATCGAGTCTCCCGTGTTCGAGATTCCAAAATCTTCCAGGGTCCAGAGGGAAAGGCAGGAGCCGCTCTTCCGCGAGCTGCCCGACACGCCACTACCCCCGATCAAGCTCCTGGATGAAGCCGCGGGCGACATCGAAGTCTTGTCCGCCGAGACCCTGGAATACACCTCGCGCTTGATTGAGAAAAAACTCGGTGATTTCGGAGTCCAAGTCAGAGTGCTCGCCGCCTACCCGGGGCCCGTGATCACCCGCTACGAGGTGGAGCCCGCCGTCGGCGTGAAGGGCAGCCAGATCGTCAGCCTGGTGAAAGACCTTGCACGCGCGTTGTCCGTCTATAGCATCCGCGTGGTCGAGACGATCCCGGGTAAGTCCTGCATGGGCCTGGAGATTCCCAACCCGCATCGCCAGATCGTGCGCCTTTCCGAGATCGTCAGCTCGCGAGCCTACCATGAGTTGCACGCGCCGCTCACGCTCGCGCTCGGCAAGGACATCGCCGGCAACCCGGTGGTCGCTGATCTCGCAAAAATGCCGCACCTGCTGGTCGCCGGCACGACCGGTTCGGGGAAATCGGTCGCCCTCAATGCGATGATTCTTTCGATTCTGTACAAGACCGAGCCGCGCGAGGTGCGGCTCATCCTGGTCGACCCGAAGATGCTCGAGCTTTCGGCTTACCAGGATATCCCGCATCTGCTCGCGCCCGTGGTGACCGATATGCGACAGGCCGCGAACGCTCTGGTCTGGTGCATGGGCGAGGTGGAACGCCGCTACCGGCTCATGACCTGGATCGGAGTAAGGAATCTGTCCGGCTACAACCACAAGGTCGCCGACGGCGAAAAGTCGGGTAACCCGCTCAAGGATCCGGACACTCTCGACTCGGCCGAGCCCCAGCCGCTGGAGAAGCTTCCGTACATCGTCGTCATCATCGATGAGCTTGCCGATCTGATGATGGTATCGGGCAAGAAAGTGGAGGAGCTGATCGCACGCTTGGCCCAGAAAGCGCGCGCCGCGGGCGTGCACCTAATCCTCGCGACGCAGCGTCCATCCGTGGACGTGATTACTGGGCTCATCAAGGCCAACATTCCGACGCGCATCGCCTTCCAGGTCTCGAGCAAAGTGGATTCGCGCACCATCCTCGACCAGCAAGGAGCTGAGTCGCTGATCGGCCAGGGCGACATGCTCTACTTGCCGCCCGGCAGCGGAATGTCCCAGCGCGTGCACGGTGCCTATGTCGCCGATCAGGAAGTGCACAAGGTTGTCGCCTATCTCAAATCGCTCGGACGCCCCGAATACGTGGGCGGCCTCCTCGAAGGCGACGAAACCGACGGCGGACCTGGGCTGGGCCTTGGCGAACAAGGGGGAGAGGCCGACCCGCTTTACGATCAGGCCGTGGAGATCGTGATGCGCACGCGGCGCGCATCGATCTCGCTCGTTCAGCGCCATTTGCGAATCGGCTACAACCGTGCGGCACGCCTCATCGAGCAGATGGAGCAGGCGGGGCTCGTATCTTCCATGCAATCGAACGGCAATCGCGAGGTGCTGGTGCCCGCGAAAGTGGATTAGTCGCCGCGATGGCCTTGCGTTCCGGGTCCATGGCGGTTTTCCTGGGAGCGCTTCTCGTGTGTGCGGCGTCGGGCGCTGGAGAATCGAGCCTGGAGCGCTTCGCCGAGTTCGTTGCCAAGACCCGCGCCGCAAGGGGGGAATTCGAGCAGAAGATCTTCGATCGCAACCTCAAGCTGCTACAGGAGTCGCGCGGCGCGCTTGCGTTTTCACGGCCGGGGAAATTTCGCTGGAACTACGTGAAGCCTTATGCCCAGCTCATCGTCGGTGACGGCTCCAGAGTATGGATCTATGACGAAGATCTCAAGCAGGTCACCGTGAGGAAGCTCGACGATGCGCTCGGCTCCACGCCGGCTGCCCTTCTCGCGGGAAATAACGAAGCAATGCGGGCGTTCAGGCTCTCGGACAAGGGCGCGAAGGACGGTCTCGAATGGCTCGAAGCGGTGCCTCGGGAAAAGGAAGGCAATTTCGAAAAGATCCGCATGGGCTTCGGTTCTATGGGCCTCGAAGTCATGGAACTCCTCGACAGTTTCGGACAGACCACCGTGCTCAGGTTCGAGTCGCTTGAGCACAATCCCAAGTTGGATCCTGGACTGTTCCGATTCTCCCCTCCCAAGGGTGCCGACGTGATAGGCGACGCCAACTAGCCCCTCTTCGCTTGGCAGGCGAATGACCGATCTGTTCCCCGCTCCTGCGCCGGTGCCGCCGATGGCGGAAGCCCTGCGGCCCAGGTCCCTCGACGAATTCGTGGGGCAGGAGCATCTCCTCGGGCCGGGCAAGCCCCTGCGTCTTGCTTTCGTGTCGGGCAAGCCGCATTCGATGATCCTGTGGGGCCCTCCCGGAGTCGGCAAGACGACCCTCGCACGTCTGATGGCCGACGCATTCGACGCTCAGTTCATCGCGCTTTCCGCCGTATTCTCCGGCGTAAAAGACATCAAGGACGCCGTGCGGCGGGCGGAGGAAGCCCTCGCGACATCCGGAAAGCGCACCATCCTTTTTGTCGATGAAGTGCACCGCTTCAACAAGGCGCAGCAGGACGCGTTCCTGCCTTTCGTCGAGCGCGGGCTGCTCACTTTCGTGGGTGCCACGACGGAGAACCCCTCTTTTGAAGTGATCGGCGCGTTGCTTTCGCGCACCACGGTATACGTGCTCAAGAGTCTTTCAGAAGCTGAGCTCGGGGAACTGTTCGACCGCGCCGCGCGGGAAGCCCTCCCGGGGCTCACGTTCGACGCGCGCGCGCGCGGGCGGGTGATCGGATTTGCCGACGGTGACGCGCGGCGTTTGCTCAATCTGCTTGAATTGATCCACACGGCCGCGGCGCAGTCCGGGACGAGCAAGATCGACGGCGACTGGGTGCAGAACGCCGCTGCGCGCAACCTGCGCCGCTTCGACAAGGGCGGTGATTCGTTCTACGACCAGATTTCTGCGCTACACAAGTCGGTGCGCGGTTCGAGTCCCGACGCGTCGCTCTACTGGCTCGTGCGCATGCTCGATGGCGGCGCCGATCCGCTCTACGTCGGCCGGCGCATGGTCAGGATGGCCGTCGAGGACATCGGCCTTGCCGACCCGCGCGCGCTGCGGGTCGCGCTCGACGCTTGCGAGACCTACGAGCGCCTGGGGAGCCCGGAAGGCGAGCTCGCGCTCGCGGAAGCCGCGCTTTACCTCGCGTGCGCAGCGAAATCCAACGCCGTGTACGAGGCGTACAATCGCGCGCGGTCTTTCGTGTCGGAAGACGCGTCGCGGCCGGTTCCGGCTCATCTGCGCAATGCACCCACGAAGCTCATGAAAGAGCTGGGCTACGGACGCGACTACCGCTATGCTCATGACGAACCGGATGCCTACGCGGAGGGCGAGAATTATTTTCCGGAGGGCATGCCCGACGTAAAGTGGTACGAGCCGACCGACCGCGGCCTCGAGGACAAGATAAGAGAAAAGATGAAAGAGCTGCGCCGCCGCGACGACACGCCCAGGAAGAAATGATCGACGTCCAGCTGCTGAGAACCGAGATCGACGCGGTGGCGAAACGCCTCGCAACTCGCGGCTACACGCTCGACATTTCCGGCTTCAGGGCGCTCGAGGAGAAGCGCAGGCAGATCCAGACCGCGACCGAACAGCTGCAGTCGCAGCGCAACGCGCTCGCCAAGCAGGTCGGCCAAGCGAAGGCGAAGAAGGACGAGGCGCAGGCGGCCGCGTTGATGCGCCAGGGCGCCGAGTTCGGGGAGAAGCTGAAGCAAATGGAAGCGGACAACGTCGCCGTGCAGGAGAGGCTGCGCGAGTTCGTCTCCCTGATTCCGAACCTGCCGCACGCGAGCGTCCCGGTCGGAACCCAGCCCGAGGACGCCGTCGAGCAGCGCCGCTGGAGCGAGCCGCGCAAGTTCGGCTTCCCGCCAAGAGACCACGTCGACATCGGCGTAGCACTTGGTGGCCTCGATTTCGATACCGCGGCAAAGCTCGCTGGGGCCACCGTGCGATCGCGCAATTCATGCTCGACACGCACACCACGGAGCACGGCTACACGGAGGTGTACACGCCGTACATGGTGGGCGGCGCCTGCGCCGACGGCGTGACCAGCCTCGCCAAGTTCAAGGGCGATCTCTTCAAGATCGAGGACCGCGACCTGTACCTCATCCCGACCTCGGAGTACTCGGTCACCAATTTCGTGCGCGACGAGATCGTGCCGCTCGAAAAGCTGCCGCTGAAGTTCGCCTGCCACTCGCCGTGTTTTCGCTCGGAGGCCGGCGCCGCCGGCAAGGACACCCGCGGCATGATCCGCAACCACCAGTTCGACAAGGTCGAGCTGGTGCAGATCGTCCATCCCGCGAAATCGTACGAAGCACACGAGCAGCTGACAGGACATGCCGAGACGATCCTGAAAAAACTCGAGCTGCCGCACCGCGTGGTCACGGTGTGCACCGGTGACACCGGCTTCTCGTCGGCAAAAACCTACGACATCGAGGTCTGGCTTCCCGGGCAGAACGCATATCGCGAGATCTCGTCGTGCAGCAATTTCGAGGCTTTTCAGGCGCGGCGCATGCACGCGCGCTTCCGCAACGAGAAAGGCAAGCCTGAGCTCGTTCACACGCTCAACGGCTCGGGGCTCGCCGTCGGACGCACGTTGATCGCGGTCATGGAGAACTATCAGCGCGCCGACGGCGGCATAGATATTCCTTCCGCGCTGCTGCCCTACATGGGCGCCTTGAAGGCGATCGGTCCGGCGCGCTGATCCTGCCCGCTGGTAAAATCCGCCCACCCGGAGAGGTGACGGAGCGGTTGAACGTGCCGGTCTCGAAAACCGGAATACGCGAAAGCGTATCGTGGGTTCGAATCCCACCCTCTCCGCCACCTAAGTACTTGAAGTTGCGTATATTGCTGCTTCGTGCTATAGTGCCGTCGTGCCGTATTAAGGCACCATTGCAGACAAACAGGACCGATGGCGCCGCCGCGCTACGCGAGGCAAGCGAAAGCGCGCGGAGATTACATATGGACACCCTCGCAACCAAGACCAGCGTCAAGATCGTTGGCTCGAATGGACAGATTTCGCTCGGCAAAGAGTTCGCAGGCCGGCAGGTTCTTGTCGAAGAGCAGGAACCGGGAGTTTGGCTCGTCCGCACGGCAATGGTCATTCCGGAAAACGAACTGTGGCTGCACCAGCCTCAAGCTCGCGCGGAACTCGCGCGCGCGCTGGACTGGGCAAAGCGGAATCCGCCCAAAGAGTCCGACCCTGACGCCATTCTCAAAAGACTAAAAGATGGCGGACGAACAGCAGGCAAGAAAGGTTCGGCTAGATCTGAACGGTGAGATTTTCCAGAAAACGTGGCTCCAGCTGGACAAGTCAGAGCGCGATCGCGTAACCGATACGCTCAAGAAGCTCCTGCAGCTCACTTGGGACCAGCTCTACCGGGACCCGGGATTGAAGTGGGAGAAGGTGTCGAGTATCAAGCCGCCGCAGGGGATCGACGCGATCTATACGCTTCGCATCACGCGCTCGAGGCGCGCTACTGCGTACCGCCAGGGCGACTTCCTGCGGTTTCTCACGATCGAGCCTGACCACGACGCGGCGTACGGCAAGAAGTAGGGCAGGGCTCGATCGTCCGAAAGACAAAGCCCCGCGTCAGCGGGGCTTTGCGGTGCAGCGCCGGGCTCTAGATCCGCGCAAAAGAAAAAGCCCCGCACGGAGCGAGGCTTGAATCTAAGAGGGCGGACTACCCGATCAATAATCCATGTCGCCTCCGCCCGGAGGGGTCGGCATCGGTTTTTCGTCCTTGGGCAGCTCCGCGACCGTGGCGTCGGTGGTGAGGATCAGGCCTGCGACGGATGCAGCGTTCTGTAGCGCACAACGCGCGACTTTGGTCGGGTCGACCACGCCCATTTCGACCAAGTCGCCGTACTGGCCGGTCTGGGCGTTGTAACCGTAGCCGCCTTTCCCCTCGGCCACCTTGTTGACGACGACCGATGGTTCCTGACCCGCGTTGGCGACTATGGAGCGCAGCGGCAGCTCGAGCGCGCGCAGCACGATCTGTATGCCCGAATTCTGGTCGTGATTCGCGCCCTTCAGATTCCCGATCGCAGCACGAGCGCGCAGATAGGCGATGCCGCCGCCGGGCAGTATGCCTTCCTCGACCGCAGCGCGGGTCGCGTGCAAAGCATCCTCGACGCGCGCCTTCTTCTCCTTCATCTCGACCTCGGTCGCGGCGCCGACCTTGATAACTGCGACTCCGCCCGAGAGCTTCGCCACGCGCTCCTGCAGCTTTTCCTTATCGTAGTCGCTGGTGGTCTCCTCGATCTGCTGGCGGATGCTCTTGATCCGGCCCTCGATCTGGGACTTGTCGCCGGCTCCGTCGATGATTGTCGTGTTTTCCTTCTCCACCTCGACGCGCTTGGCCCGGCCAAGATCCTTCAACTTCACGTTTTCCAGCTTCAGTCCCAGCTCTTCGGCGATGACCGTGCCTCCGGTGAGTATCGCCATGTCCTCCAGCATCGCCTTGCGGCGGTCGCCGAAGCCAGGCGCCTTCACGGCGCAGGCCTTGAGTATGCCTCGCATGTTGTTGACCACGAGCGTGGCGAGCGCCTCACCCTCGACTTCCTCGGCCACGACGAGGAGCGGCTTGCCCGATTTGGCCGCCTGCTCGAGCAGCGGTAGCAGATCGTGGATCGCCGAGATCTTCTTGTCGTGAAAGAGAATGTACGGCTCTTCGAGAACAGTGGTCTGCTTGTCGGCGTCGTTGATGAAATAGGGCGACAGGTAGCCGCGATCGAACTGCATGCCTTCCACGACTTCCAGCTCGTTGTCGAGGCTCTTGCCCTCCTCGACCGTGATCACGCCTTCCTTGCCGACCTTGTCCATGGCATCCGAGATAGTTCTGCCGATCGACTCGTCGCCATTGGCGGAAATCGAGCCGACCTGAGCGATCTCCTTCGAAGTCGAGCACGACTTCGATAGTCTCTTCAGCTCGCCGACCAGAGCGTCCACCGCCTTGTCGATGCCGCGCTTCAGGTCCATGGGGTTCATCCCTGAAGCGACGTACTTCATTCCTTCCTGAACGATGGCTTGCGCCAGCACCGTCGCCGTCGTGGTGCCGTCGCCCGCGATATCGGACGTCTTCGACGCCACTTCCTTCAGCATCTGGGCGCCAATGTTCTCGAACTTGTCTTTGAGCTCGATTTCCTTCGCCACCGAAACGCCATCCTTGGTCACCGTCGGCGCGCCAAACGAACGCTCGAGCACCACGTTTGGCGCGCCGACGGTGACCAAGGATGGCGTTTCGGTGGCGAAGGAAATGCCCCTTCGGTCCCAGCGTCACTTTCACCGCGTCGGCAAGAATATTTGCACCCGCGACAATGCGATGGCGCGCTGACTCATGAAACCTAACTTCCTTTGCGGCCATGATTTGCTTACCTCCTGCTATTAAGTTTCCACCACGCCCATGATGTCGTCTTCGCGCACCACGAGCAGCTCTTCGCCTTCGACTTTCACCGTCTGGCCGGCGTACTTGCCAAACAGCACCCTGTCTCCGACCTTCACGTCAAGCATGCGGACTTTCCCGTCGTCGAGAACCTTCCCGATGCCCACGGCCTTGACTTCTCCCTGATCCGGCTTTTCGGCCGCGGTATCGGGAATTACGATGCCGGACGCGGTCTTGGTTTCCAGGTCCAGGCGCTTCACGATGATGCGGTCATGCAACGGACGTATCTCCATACGTTCCCTCTAAAAAGTGATGTTGAACAAAGACTTGGCCGGCGCACCCGCCGGCTGATTTTTATTGGGGCCGGCCCTGGAAATTTTCAAGGGCCCCGGAGGAGCAGACGCGCGGCGCGGATCAGGCCATACGTTCGATGTGCCGGAGCTTCCGCTCGCGCCCGAGGCGGTAGAACCTCCGCAGCTCGGCGATCGCCGCGGCTTGGGCGGCCGAGCCGGCCGGGCGCAAGGTACGCGCCAGCCGCCGGCAGAACCGCGCTGCATACCGGTTCGCCGTGCGGTAGAGCCCGGCCCGGTCGCCGGCGAGGACGTCGTCGACGCGAGCGCGCTCGAAGAGCAGGTAATGCAGCTCGGCCGGAGAGCGCTCCGGGTTCTGGGCCCGCAGCAGCCACAGGCTGGCGACGTACTTGTCGAGCTCGGCCTGTAGCTCGAGCTCGAGCAAGGTGATCTGGCGGTCGTACGAAGCGTTCCAGACCAGATAGACGAAATGGCTCACGCCCTCGAGCACTGTCCAGTAGTCGGCGATATTGCCCGCGTGCAGCGCCTCGAAGGGATCCGACGCGGCCAGGCGCTGAAGCAGCGCGGGCTCCAGGTAGACGCTCACCCACAGCGTGTCGCCGTCTTCCGCTACCAGCACCTGCTCGGCGGCGCCGCTCGCCCGCGCCGACTCGGGCAGCCGGCTGCGGTCGGTCAGCAGGAAATCCGCGACATCGTGCTCCACCGGCACGTCATAGATGACGGCAAGCAGCTTCTGCGGCGATTGCAGCACCAGGCGCCGGGCTCAATGCGGCCGCGTCGCGACAGGCGCCGGCTCGACGCCGAGACGCCGGAGCAGCCGCCGCGCCCGCGCGCTTCCCGTCTTCAGCCAGATCTCGTAGAGCCTGAGAATGTCGCGCTGACTGAAGACATACGCCGCGTCGGCGATCTCGCCCAGGGCGTCCACCAGCGGCTGGAACTTGGCTGCCAGTTCCGCAAACACGCGTGCCGGTTCCAGCCTTCGTCTGCGCTCGTGGGACCTCGCGAGGGCGCCGTACGCCCGGCCGCCGATCGCGATGTGGTAGTCGACGTCGACGAGGCGGCGCGAGAAGCCGCGCGCGAACAAGCCCGCCATGAAAAGCGATATGTCACCGAGGCGCTGCAGGGCGAGCTCGCGTCCGGCGACACTGGTCGCCTCGAGCGCATCGGCGAGCATCAGCGCGAGAGGCTTGAGAGGCCTGTCCGCATTCGCTTGATACAGGCGCTCCGCCCGGGCGAACAGAGTCAGCATGTCGACTACATATCGCTCGGTCCGCTCGTCCACCTCGAGACGCTGATCCGCGAGCGCTCCATGCAGCGCGTCGCGGAAGAATTCCGCGAGGTTCGTCGCCGTGACGACTCTGCAGGTATGCATGTCGGCTTGCATCCCCTCCTAACGCTCCACTATCTTAGTGGATCAGATCGGAGCAGTGCAGTTCCGTGAGGTGTCACGGATTGTCTCTATAGCGCCAATTTGGCTAGCAGCCCCTGGTCCTATCTGCTGATAGCCCGTGCCGGATTCAGCGCCCTTCGCGAGCCACGACGAGACGATCTCGCGCGCTGCTTCCTCGCGCCCGTTGAAGAAAAGGATAGGCGAGACCTTGCCCTTAGCGCCCTCAGGTGGCCTAGCGCCCTCAGGTGGCCTTCACCTCGATCCTCCGCGGCTGGGCGTGCTCGGCCTTGGGGATGCGAAGGTTGAGCACGCCGTCCTTCATGGACGCGTTGATCTTCTCGGTGTCCAGCTCGCGCGAGAGGGTGAACGCCCGTCGGTAGCGCGGCAAGCGCACCTCGGCGTAGATCGCCTCCATCCCTTCGGGCGCGTCCGAGACGAGCTCGCCCTCGATCTGCAGGCTTTCTCCCTCGATGCGCAGCAAGAGTTTGTCCTTCGGGACGCCGGGGAGGTCGGCGGAGATGGTGATTCCGGCGTCGTCCTCGACGACGTCGACGTTCGGGATCATGGCGGGCGCGGATTGCGTCCGCGTTGCGATTTGCTTGTCGGTCATGGGCGTTCTCCTTACTGGATCTCGATGCGCTTGGGCTGGGAGGCTTCCTGGCGCGCGACGCTGATGGCGGATTGCGTCCGCGTTGCGACTTGCTTGTCGGTCATGGGCGTTCTCCTTCCTGGATCTCGATGCGCTTGGGCTGGGAGGCTTCCTGGCGCGCGACGCTGATGCGAAGCAGCCCGTCGCGGTAGGACGCGCTCACGCGCTTCGGGTCGACGTCTTCGGGCAGGCTGACGGCCCGGCGGAACTCGCCGGTGAAGCGCTCGGTGGCGTAAGCGCTGCGCTGCTTGTCGGTCTCGGGAAGGAAGGTCGCGCGCTCGCCCGAGATGCTCAGCACGCCGCGGTCCACGGTGACGTCGATCTTCTTCGGGTCGAGCCCCGGGGCGAAGGCGTAGACCTCCACCGCGGTCGGGGTACTCCCGATGTTGATGGCGGGAAACGCCCCTTGCGCGACGGCGCGGATGCTGGAGGGCAGCCCCAGCGTCCCGAACGCCCGGGTCATGTCGCGCTGCAGCCGGTCGAACTCCTCGAACAGGCCGCCTGGAAAAGTCAGCAACGACTCGTACATGGCAAGTTCTCCTGTAAGCGTGGTGGATGTCGAGGCGGCGCCGCGCTCGGGCGGTTCGCCGCCATGGGTCGCGATCTAGGGATGCGCCTTGACGATTTCAAGAGGGTGAGGCGAGGTCTGGCGGGCGTTCGGAGCGCCAGTGCGCGGCTGCCCAACAGTGAAGTGTGGATAAGG
>Ga0209238_1000485_pt1 | contig 14351 bp, 10 predicted proteins | sample GraSoi013_1_20cm_FD_185823 | JGI IMG/M metagenome (GOLD analysis project Ga0209238, IMG submission 185823) | Grasslands soil microbial communities from the Angelo Coastal Reserve, California, USA - Sample 10_02_2013_1_20cm (SPAdes) (version 2) | ecosystem: Environmental > Terrestrial > Soil >...
AGCATCATCTTGCGAAGGTTTTCCGCCTGCTGCTCTTCGCGCGTGGCGAAATCGATAGCGCTAATCTTGGTTACGCCCTCGACAATGTGCGCCACCTGCTCGCCAAATTCTTTGCGGATATCGACAACCGTGACCAACGTATCCTCTACCGAATCGTGCAGCAATCCAGCCACAATTGCTGCCGGATCAATCTTCATTTCTGCCAGAATCAAAGCTACTTCGAGAGGGTGAACCAGATAGGGCTCGCCAGACGCGCGGGTTTGCCCGGCATGATATTTCTGGGAATATTCATAAGCCTTTCTAATGATTTCTAAGTCGTCGGTGGGGCGGTTCTCCCGCATCAGCCGCATCAAATCACGGAATCTGGTCACCGTGAGCGCGGTCGTCGCGATCTGTTCCCGCAGAGTCGCCATACTGGATTATAGCTCCTGGACAGGGCTACAGAGGCTGGGCCAGGGTGCAGTTGGGGCCGGGATGGTGGCACTTACGCCAGCAAATTAGGGGCTTGTAGAAAAGCGTTGGTGAAATTTACTTGCTCGCGGTTCGGGTTTTGCTAGGCGATTACGAGTTCGCCGCCGCGTTGTTTCTCGAGCGACATGGCTTCATTCAGGGCCACTATTGCACATTGCGCCTGATCATCAGAGGGAGGCTGGGTTGTGATCCGCTGCAGCCACAGGCCCGGGGCGGTCATTAGGGCGAAAAGCGATCCGCGATGCTTGGCCGCAAAGCGAATGATTTCGTATGAAAGCCCCGCGATTAGCGGCAGCAACGCGATTCGAACCGCAAATCGCGCCCAGAAGGTGGTGACGGGTACGACGGTATAAACCAAGATCGAGATCAGCATTACGGTCATCAGAAAACTTGTTCCGCAGCGTGGATGATATGTGGAGTATTTCTGCACGGCGGCGGTCTCGAGTGAATCGCCATTTTCAAACGCGTAGACGGTCTTGTGCTCGGCGCCGTGGTATTCATACACCCGCCGGATATCGCGCAGCAGCGAAACTCCCCAGATGAAGAGCAGGAAAATAGCAATACGGATGACACCATCCACCAGGTTAAAGACGATCTGCTCGCCGAAGATGGGGTTCACCCGCTTCAGTTCCGTAGCCGCAAGCAGCGGCAGGAATTTGTACATGAAAATGAAAAACCCAATAGAAAAGACAACGTTCACGGCTGCCATCCAGCCGCTGATTTCAAGCTTCTTTTTGCCCTGTTCCTCGGGTTGGAGCTCATCAAGCGCGACATTGGCCGAAAACTTTAGGGCGCGAAAACCAAGCGTCATGGCATGGCCGAGCGTGATCACGCCGCGAACTACCGGCCAGCCCATCCATTTGTGTTTCTCGGAAAGACGCTCGAGAGGTTCGCTGTGCGTCAGGACCTCGCCGCTCGGCGTGCGGCAGGCTATCGCCCACGCATGAGGCGAACGCATCATAACGCCTTCGAGTACGGCCTGGCCGCCCACGAGGGTTTCCTCGCCGCCCTCGAGCGCCGGCAGCAGTTGCACTGAAACAAGGAAACGCCACAATGTTTTCAAGAACCGCATGTTTGTTAGATGATCCTTCTTCGGATAACGCTTCCGGCGAGCGTAGCTCGTCGAGAATTAGGGTAACACAGAGTAAGCTGATTTTAGCATCGCCTAGCGAGATGTAAGTCTCCCAACGACAGTTACTTCGGGCAAAAGCCCGTGCCTCAAAGTGGCACACGATCCAGGACGAGTTGCTCCAGCGGCCACAATATCAATGCTGAAGTTTGCGCAAACATGTGAACGAATCGCAGGCACGCCAAAAAAGCTTGAGAAGGTCGCCATTGTGGGGGAGTACATCAAGTCGTGTCCGATCGACCAGGCAGTTGTGTCGGCAGTGTTTCTTTCAGGGCGGCCGTTTCCGGTATGGGAAGAGACAACCTTGAACGTCGGCGGTACGTTGTTGTGGCGAGTGGTCGAGGCGCTTTCGGGCAAAGCTGAACGGGATTTGAGTGAAGCTTATCGGCGCCACGGAGATTTGGGCGCAGTCGCTGCCGAAGTGTTGCCGGCCATCAATGGACGTGACTTGAGCGTGGCGGAAATCCAAGCCAGATTTCGGCAAATTGCTGCCGCACGCGGCCCGGCCGACAAATCCGCTTTGGTCCGCGAACTGCTCTCGCAAGTCACACCGCTTGAAGCGAAGTACATCCTAAAAATCATGACTGGCGATCTGCGGATTGGCTTGAAAGAAAGCTTGGTCGAAGAAGCGATCGCAAAAGCGTATGGAGGCACGCTGCCCCAGGTACAGCGCGCAAACATGCTGCTCGGCGATATTGGTCAGACGCTGGAACTGGCGGCGGCGGGAAAGCTCGCTGAGGCGAAGATGCGATTGTTTCATCCGCTCGGCTTCATGCTGGCGAGCCCTGCGGAATCGGCCGAAGAGGCGCTCAGCTATTTCGAGAATGCGTTTGTGGAAGACAAGTACGATGGCATTCGCGCGCAAGCACACTGCGCAGGCGGCGAGGTAAAGATTTTTTCCAGAACGCGGGATGACATCACAGAATCATTTCCCGAGCTGCCGGATGTGCTTGCCGTGATTCCGCAGGATGTGATCCTTGATGGGGAGATCGTCGCCTGGAGCTACCTGGTAGGCGAGCCGAATGAAGTGGGACGCGCACTGCCGTTCAACGCGCTACAGCATCGGCTGGGGCGCAAGAAAGTGAGTCGCGAGCTAATGTGCAAGGTTCCGGTAGCGTATCTCGTCTTTGACGTGCTCTATGCTGGGAATGATCTGCTGCTGGAGCGGCCATTGCGCGAACGGTCGCAAGTTCTGGATGCTCTGCTGGCGGCAGCCAGAAATCCCGTAGCGGCACGCAGTGGCAGCGCGCAGGCCCGGCTCATTTTCGATTCAGCCGAGCAGGCTCAAAACACGCGGGTGTTACGAGCGCCGGTTTTTCAACCTTCATCTGCTCCAGAACTAAATAGCTTATTTGACGCGGCGCAGTCGCGTGGCAATGAAGGATTGATGATCAAAGATCCCGAATCGCCCTATACGCTTGGCCGGCGCGGGAAATCGTGGCTGAAGCTGAAACGGGAGCTCGCGACCTTGGACGTCGTAGTGACTGCCGTCGAGTACGGACATGGCAAGCGCATCGGCGTTTTGAGCGATTACACGTTTGCCGTACGTGACGGCGAGAAACTGGTGAACATCGGCAAGGCATACTCTGGGCTGACAGATGCCGAAATTACTCAGATGACGAAGTGGTTTCTGGAGCACACGATCGAAGATCAGGGCATGCGGCTGATCGTGGAACCGAAGATCGTGCTGGAGGTCGCCTTTAACAACATGATGCGGTCCGACAGACACAACAGCGGCTTTGCGCTGCGATTTCCGAGGATTGTGCGGCTGCGGCCGGACAAGCCCACGGAGGAGGCGGATGCGATTGAGAGAGTGAGAGAGATTTATCAGCAACAAAGCGGCACAGAGGCACTAGAACGGACCGATAGCTGATCATTGGAATTCGGCTCCCCATTCGGGATCGGGAAGGGCACGAGTTCCACTCGTGCCGATTCGCGGTTATGCAACGATGGCTTCAGCCGCTGAGGGCAGCGCGTCCAATTTGAATCCTGGATATGCCGAGCAGTAGCGATATTCCATTGCCCGATCCGCGAGCCTGTGGGCAACGGGATTGTCGTGAATGTATTCCCGGTGCCTTTCAAAATCTGCACGATCCCGAATCCGATGGTCCGTGAAACCTCTCTGCAAAACTCCTTGTGTTTCCCAAACTCAATCCCGAACGCATGCGAATAGCCGCCCCTAATGAGCTGCACGGTGCGCTCGAGTATCAACGTCTTCCGCCGGGGTAAGCAGCAAATGTACGTGCTCGGGCATTAGCACAAAAGCGTGTAACTGGAGTTTGCCTTGGCGCCGGTAGGCATATCGTCCTCAAGAACAGCCGGGCATAACGCTCCACCACGAAGAGCCTTTGTCGTCGCCAAGTGGCGAAAGTCACGAAATACGTTCCGGGCGGAGACATTAGACGAGTAGGCTTCACAAGCGCACCTCAGCGGCTGGAAGCTGCTGTGCGATTAGACTACTCTGGCACGAGTAAAACTCGTGCCCTTCCCGATTAAACTAATTTTTGTAAGAATTTCATTTTGGAACCGAGTCGAGGGGCCATGCCCTTGAGGTTGGGCGCTCCGGGAGTTATGCGGCCCTGTCTTGATCGACGCAAAGAAAAACGATTTCATCGCACAACGACAATAACAGGAACTTGCCAGCGCCGCCATGTTGGGATCCTGGTCTAAGGAGATCCCAAATCCCAGCTTCTCAATGACTGTGATGATGTTCTTCTCCGCCTACCGGCATCACGCATCCGTGCGCCACTTCGCACTCCACGTGTTCAAATTGAATTGTAGTGTGGTCGATGCGGAAATTCCGATGCAGCCGGTCTTTGACGTCCCGGAGAATGCGTTCGCTGACTGAAGGCGGAATATCAGCAATGGCAATGTGGCAGGACAAAGCGCGAGTTTCCGAGCCGATGCTCCAGATGTGGAGATCGTGAACGTCGTTCACGCCTTCAATGGTTCGGATCGCCGTCTCCACACGCTCCAACTTGATCCCGCGCGGCGTGCCTTCGAGCAGAATGTTCAGGGTCTCGCGGACGATGCCGAAGCCGGACCATAGGATGAGGGCGCCGATCCCGACTGAAAGCGCCGAGTCAATCCAGGACTGTCCGGTGGCAAGGATCGCCCAGCCGCCTACGATAACCGCCGCCGTCGAGAGCGTGTCGCAAATCTCATGCAGGAACGCGCTGCGAATGTTCACATCCCGACCTGAGCGATACAGCAGCAAGGCAATCACACCATTCATAATCACGCCCGCTGCTGCCACGCCGATCATCACGCCCGCGTGAACGTGTTGCGGGGCTTGCAAACGGCCGAAAGCCTCGTAAAAAATCAGGAACGAAACTGCCACCAGGGACGCCGCATTCACCAGGGCCGCCAGAACTCCGGCACGGTGATAGCCATATGTTGCAGTAGAGCTGGGCGGACGCGATTGCAAATAAACGGCAAAGAGCGACAGCAGCAGTGCGAAAAAATCAGACAAATTGTGGCCGGCTTCGGAGAGCAAGGCCAAGGAATGGGCACGAATACCGGCAACAACCAAGAGAACAATGTAGGCCAGAGTTACAAAAAGCGAGACTCGCAGAACCCGCGAAGTCCTCTCGCTTGGGCTGTGGCCAACATGCGTGTGCATCTTTTAAGTTTAAGGGGATAGAGGGAAGGCTTCAAGACACAGTCGTAACTCGAGTAGATCGAGAGCCGCTGTTGGCGAATTGTGGCAGAAAGAAGCTGTTTTGGTGAATGTCAGAATCCCGGCGCGAAGGTATATCCAATCGACAACCCGAAACGGGTCGCCTGGGATGACGGAAACTCGCTGTTGTTATGGATCAGATATAAGTGCGCTTCGGGGCGCACGAACATGTGTCCCCAGACATAAAAGCGCAGACCGCCGCCTATGTGTCCCATGAAATGATTGCTGCTGACATAGTTCGTGCAGGAGAATGCGCTGCACTGGAATTGTGGGGTGTAGAAGCGAAGACTTTCAGCGCCGATGCCAGCCATCATTTCGGCGGTTGCCCGTGTGCCCAATTTCGGGGCGTAGATGCCATTGAAATCGTAAAAGATTGGGCGGTACGGCAGAACTCCTGCATAAAGATTCCGGCTGGCTCGCCAAGCCACATTTCCGCTGACGCCGAGGCGGTGCTTAATAATGAAGTCGGCACTGAATCCAGGATACAGCCCGCCACGTTCCGTAACGTTCTCGCCATTCGCCAACGCCACGGATCCAGATGGAGCCGTCAGTGTCCCGAAGCCAATCGCGGCATCGAATTCCTGGGCGTGAGCGAATGTCGGCATAAGAAACAAAATGCATAACGCAGCTATCAACGTGAGCTTTCTCAAGCAGACCTCCTCCACAGGCAAGGTTAGATGCTATCTGGTTGCGAGTAGAAGCCCGAACGTGCTCATCTATTGCCTAGAAAGGCAACCGCTACAGCGGGCTTGAATGTTGTCGGCATCTCCATCGCGGCAACGATCCTTTGCATCTATGAACCGGCAAAAAGAATCAACATAACTTACTGACCCGCCGATGTTCAGCCTGTCAGCCCCTGATTCAATATGCAAGATTCGAGTACTAGCCAGTGCTTGCCATTGAGGAAAAAGCGTTATCGCTCCGCAACGATTGCCCTGTTATTTGCTCTTGCCGGATGTAGTTGGCCGGCGCTGGCCCAGGTGATGAATACAACTTCCGAGTCGAGCGAGTATTCCCCTTCCCAATCATCTGCAACCTCCATTCCAAGCAGCGTAGGAAGTCTGAATCAAAATCCTTTCACCGGTAGCGTCGCTGAGGGGAAAGTCAGTCCAGAGGTTCTGCCGCTCTCCTTCAAAGATGCCATTGACCGCGGCCTGAGAAATAACCTTGGACTGCTTTTGCAAAGCGACAGCGTGATTGCGGCGCGAGGGCAGAGGTGGAAGGAACTGAGCGACTTGCTTCCCAATCTCAGTGCGGGGGTAAGCGAGAATGTCGCACAGCAGAATCTCGCGGCCCTCGGGCTTCGTTTTCCTTCCAATTCGCCATTCGGGAAGATCCCTCAGATCGTCGGGCCTTACGGCTATTTCGATGCGCGTGTGTATTGGAGCCAATCTCTTTTTAATCTGAAAAGCCTCGACCGGGAGCGCGGAGCGGCGGCGAACCTGCAGGCCGCACGATATTCCTATAAAGACGCGCGTGATCTAGTGGTGCTGGCAGTCGGCAATGCCTATCTTCAGGCGATTGCCGGAGCGGCGCGTGTGGATACGGCGCAGGCGCAAGTGCAAACCGCGCAAGCTTTATATGGCAAAACTGCAGATCAGCAAAAAGCGGGGGTAAGTCCCGCGATTGACACGCTGCGCGCTCACGTCGAGCTGCAAACACGGCAGCAAGAGTTGATCGTAGTGCGCAACGATTATGCCAAGCAGAAACTGGCTTTGGCGCGGGCGATCGGACTGCCCACCGGCCAGGAATTTACGTTGACCGAGAAAGTTCCGTACGCGCCGTTGGCAGCGCTGGGACTGGAAGAAAGCCTGCAGCGGGCCTACGCTTCGCGTTCCGATTATCAAGCTGCCCTTCAGCAGGTACGCTCGGCGGAGCATTTTCGCAATGCCGCCACGGCTGAGCATTTTCCGAGTCTCGGTTTCGCTGCTAATTATGGTGATTTGGGTGTGACCCCGGGAAATTCTCATGGCACGTTTCAGGTATCTGGATCGTTGAACATCCCGATTTTTCCCGGCGGAAAGATTCACGCAGATGTTCTGCAGGCGGAGGCCACGCTGCGGCAAAATCGGGCTCAGTTAGGTGATCTGCGCGGCAGAATCGAATACGAAATTCGCACCGCCCTGCTGGACCTTGCGGCCGCTAACGAACAAGTACAGGTCGCGCAGAGTTCCGTGGATCTGGCAAATCAAACACTGCTCCAAGCGCGAGATCGTTTTGCCGCAGGTGTAACCGACAATCTCGAAGTGGTCCAAGCGCAAGAGAGCGTTGCCGCCGCGAATGAAAACTACATTTCCAGCCTTTACGCTCACAATCTGGCCAAGATTGAGCTGGCTCGCGCCATCGGCTACGCGGAAGAGGGCGTAAAAAGGTACTTTCAGAGTAAGTAATCTATGGAACAGACGACAGAGACGGTGCGCACTACTCCCCAGACTCCGCCAGAATCAAGGCCTCACCCCGCCTCGCCATCGCCCCTACCGTCTTCTGAGCGGGACCTTCGCTGGAGGCGAGCTTCGCGGAGTCCTCGCTTTCGCAGATTGCTCATTCTCATCCTGATCGTGCTGCTCGTGGTTGGCTTCTTCCTGTGGCGCTACTTTACCAGTTACGAATCGACTGATGACGCGCAGATCGATGGCCACTTGAACGCAATCAGCGCGCGAATTTCTGGGCACGTGGAGAAGCTGCTTGTTGATGACAACCAATATGTGAATGCAGGGACGCCACTGGTGCAAATCGATCCCCGCGATTACCAAGTTGCAGTAGATCGCGCCAAGGCCGATTATGCCGACGCTTTGGCGGTGGCGCAGGCCGCGCAGGTGAACGTTCCTATCACTTCCGTGAGCACGGGAAGCCAGTTGAGCACGGCGCAGGCCGATGTGGAAAACGCGCGTGCGGGAATTTCGGTTGCTCGTCAGCAGTTCGATGCCGCCCGGGCGCAACTGCTGCAGGCGGAAGCGAATAACGTTAAAGCTCAAAATGATCTGGTGCGTTACAAGCAACTGGTCGACAAAGAGGAAGTCTCGCAACAGCAATATGATCAGGCACTGGCTGCGGCGAAGGCCAGCGCGGCTGCTGTGGAGGCGGCGCGAGCCTCCGCCGCTGCTTCCGAACAACAAATTACGCAGGCGCAGAGCAAATTAGCGCAGGCTGAGGCCAATCTGCGCTCGGCGAGTACCGCACCTCAGCAAGTGGCGGCGATTCGTTCGCGCGCCCAATCGGCGCTGGCGCAGGTGCAATTCAAGAAAGCGGCGCTCGAGCAGGCGGAGCTGAACCTGCAATACACGTCAGTGGTCGCGCCAGTGAACGGTGTGGTGACTAACCGGACCGTGGAGGTCGGACAGAATGTTCAACCCGGCCAGGAGCTGATGCGGATCATCAATCTCGACGATATCTGGGTGACCGCCAACTTTAAAGAAACCCAACTCAGGCAGATGCAGGTAGGACAGCCGGTCACGATCGCCGTGGACTCCAACGGCAAGAAATACAAAGGTCACGTGCAGAGCATCGCCGGGGCGAGCGGCTCAATCACCAGCTTGCTCCCGCCAGAGAATGCCACGGGAAATTATGTAAAAGTCGTGCAGCGCATTCCCGTGAAGATCACGTTCGATCCCGGGGAAACCAAAGAGCATGCGCTGCGGCCCGGAATGTCAGTTGAGCCGAAGGTCTGGATTAGATGAGTTCCGCGACGCTCACCATGGATGCGGCCGAACCGTCGCGGCCTGCGATTAATCCCTGGATTATCGCGTTGGCCGTAACTTTGGCCACGTTTATGGAGGTGCTGGATACCAGCATCGCCAACGTGGCATTGCCGCACATAGCCGGCAGCCTTTCAGCCGGCACAGACGAGAGCACGTGGGTTCTTACCTCCTATCTCGTTTCTAATGCGATCGTTCTGCCCCTTAGCGGCTGGATTTCTTCGATCATCGGACGTAAGCGGTTTTACATGAGCTGCGTTGCGTTGTTCACCGTCAGCTCTCTGCTTTGCGGGCTGGCGCCGAATCTCGCCATGCTGATTTTCTTCCGCGTGCTGCAAGGCGCTGGTGGCGGCGGGTTGCAGCCGAGCGAGCAGGCGATTCTTGCCGACACCTTCCCTCCCGCTAAACGCGGCATGGCGTTCGCTGTCTACGGAATCGCGGTGGTTATGGCCCCGGCGATCGGGCCCACTCTCGGCGGATGGATCACTGACAACTACACCTGGCGCTGGATTTTCTTTGTGAATATTCCAGTCGGCATAATTTCGCTGCTGCTGACTTCGCGCCTGATTCAGGATCCGCCTCACCTGCGGCGCAGGAAACTCTCAGAAATGAAGATTGACTATGTAGGCCTTGGGTTCGTGGCGCTTGGGCTGGGCACGCTGCAGATCATCCTCGATAAAGGTCAACGCGATGATTGGTTCGAATCACATTTCATCCTGGCTCTTTCGATCATCTCAGCGGCATCGCTGCTCTTTGTAATCTGGTGGGAGTGGCGGCAGAAGGACCCGGTGATCGACCTGCATTTGTTCAGGGAGCGAACCTTCGCAGCAGCGAATTTCCTCATGTTCATGCTCGGGTTTGCCCTGCTGGGAAGCACTCTATTGCTGCCGCTCTTTATGCAGACGCTGCTCGGATACACAGCGCAGCAAGCCGGGATGGCGCTCTCCCCGGGCGGATTCACTATCATGGTGCTGATGCCGATCGTTGGATTTATGCTTACGCGTTACGATGCCAGGAGACTCATGGTTTTCGGCCTCGCCGTGCTTTCATTTTCGCTGTTTCACATGACCGGCTTCGATTTGGGAGTCGATTTCCGAACGGTAGTGCTCGCCAGGATGATCCAGTCGGTTGGAATGGCGTTTCTGTTTGTCCCCATCAACACCGCGGCCTACAGCTTTCTGCCGCGCGAGAAGAACAATGCTGCGTCGGGTCTCATGAATCTGGCGCGCAATATTGGCGGCAGCGTGGGAATTTCTTTAGTTACCACGATGCTTGCCAGGCGGGCGCAGCATCACCAGGCCAATCTGGCCGCGCATCTTTCGGGATCGAATCCCACTTTTCAGGCAATGCTGCAAAGCACTGCACGAATGCTGGAATCCCGCGGCTTCTCCCCTGTTGATGCCATGCATCGCGCTTACGGACTAGTGCAGGGCAATCTGTTTCGGCAAGCCAACATGCTGGCCTACATCGACGATTTTTGGCTCCTCGGCGCTGCTATTCTGGGTATGATTCCCTTGGTCTTCCTTATGAAGCGGGCCAGGCCAGGGGGAGAAGTTGCCGTGCACTAGAGGTGGATTGTGTATCGCATCATCACAGTCGAGCGTGAATTCGGAAGCGGCGGCGGAGAGATTGCCAAGCAATTGGCCGAGCGGCTGGGCTGGAAACTCTGGGACCATGAGCTGACCGAAGAAATCGCCAAGGTTGCCGGCGTCGATCCCTCGGCAGTCGCGCGTTGTGACGAGCGCATGGACAGCACTTTTCACCGCCTTGCCAAGGTTTTCTGGCGGGGAAGTTACGAGCGCAACATGCCGCTTTCCGGCGCTAACGTTTTTGACGCCGATCGCTTCGTGGCGGTCGGGCAGGAGGTCATGGAACGGGCTGCACGATCGGGAAATTGCGTCATCGTGGGCCGGGGCGCGCCGTATTTTCTGCGCGAGCGGCCGGACGCGTTCCACGTCTTTTTGTATGCGCCGCGCGCGGAGAAGCTCCGCCGTCTGCATGAAATCGGCAGGAGCCAACGCGAAGCCGAAGAATTGGTGGACACGATCGACCAGGATCGCATCACCTTTGTGAAACATTACTTCAACGCCGACTGGCCGACGCGCTGTTTGTATCACGTAATGATTAACACAGCGATCGGCGATGAAAATGTCATCTCGACGATTCTGAATACGATGCATACCCTCCAGCGCACACCGGCAATCGCCTAACTGAGAACTGGGAACTGCCAACTGACGACTGATTTTCTTTGAGATCGTGCGACCGCTAGCCGAACGTAGTAACTCCTTGGTAATCGACCGTTGCACCTTTTTTGTTGCACTTTAACATTCCTGAAATATCTTCGGCTTAACATCCAAATAGGAGGCGTGCACACGTGGGGACGTCTCGTCCTAAATTTGCTCTGCCGCTCCAGGTCGCAGCCGTCTGTTACAGGCGGCGTGGCACTGAGCTGGAATTTTTATTGGTGAATACCAACGGCGGGGGCAAATGGACCTTTCCCAAGGGTGACCCTGCTCCCGAGATGTCGCACAGCCAGGCCGCGGAACGCGAAGCTTTGGAAGAGGCTGGAGTTCGCGGGCATATCGAGCCTCGGCACTTCCATGTGTATATTCACTCCAAAGGAGTTTTCTGGCGCAACCCAGGTGTGCAGGAATTCGTCATAAAAGCCTTTCTGCTGGAAGTGGAGCAGGCAGTTCACCCCGAAGAAGAGATGCGAAATCCCACCTGGTACTCTCCCGACGAAGCGCGGAAAGTTCTCGCCAAAGGGCGTGAGGTGAAGTACGCGCGGGAACTGCAAGCCGTAATTGATAGGGCCGTCGAAGAGATTGGGGCGGCGAAGGCGCTTGCGGTTCGCTAGACACTCTTTTAAAACTGTTATGCATTCCCATAAACGCGGGCGAGGGCGCCCGCGCCACATCTTTCTCTATCTGGCTCTCTCATGAGACGATTGAATCAACCTCATGATCCAGTTGTCCTCAGCCGGAAAACGTTATGGCCATAAGCTCCTGTTCGAGGGAGTGGACTGGCTGATCACGCCTAAGGACCGCATCGGTCTGGTGGGCGCGAACGGCACGGGAAAATCCACGCTGCTGAAAGTTCTCGGCGGACTGGAAACACTCGACTATGGCTCCATCAGCATTGCCAAAGGCATCAGCGCCGGCTATCTGCCGCAGGATGGACTCACACTGTCGGGACGCACAGTTTTTGCCGAGTGCATGTCGGTATTTTCCAAGCTGCGCGCCATGGAAGAAGAAATGGAGCAGCTTACCGCCAGCATGTCAGAGCTGGACCACGCCTCGGCGGAGTATGCACAGGTCGCCGATCGCTATCAACGTGTAGAGCATGAATTTCAAGCCCGTGACGGCTATGCCATCGAGGCGCAGGTGGGCAGCGTGCTCACTGGACTCGGATTTCGTAAGGACGATTGGGATCGGCAGACTGACGAATTCTCGGGCGGATGGCAGATGCGCATCGCGCTTGCCAAGCTGCTGCTGCAAAAGCCGAACCTGCTGCTTCTGGATGAGCCGACGAATCATCTCGATCTCGAAGCTCGCAACTGGCTCGAAGAATATCTCACCGAATATCCGTACGCGTTTGTGCTTATCTCGCATGACCGCTACTTTCTGGATGTGACGGTCGGCAAAATCGTGGAGATCTGGAACAAACGCATTCACTTCTACGCCGGCAATTACGACAAGTACGAAGAGCAGAAGACTCAGCGGCGCGAGCAGCTCGAAGCTGCATACCGAAACCAGCGGGAGCGTATCGAGCAGTTGGAAGTATTCATCAATCGCTTCCGTTATCAGGCGACCAAGGCCAAGCAGGTGCAGAGCCGGATCAAGGAACTCGAAAAGATGGATCGCATCGAGCTGCCGGAAGAAGAGAAGACGATCCACTTTTCGTTTCCGCAGCCAAAGGCGAGCGGTCGGATTGTCGCCGAGTTCGCCGGGATCGCAAAATCCTATGGTGAGAAAGAAGTTTTTCGCGACGTCAGCTTCATGATTGAGCGCGGCGATCGCATCGCGCTGGTCGGGGTGAACGGCGCAGGAAAATCCACATTAATCAAACTGCTCGCCGGCAAAGAACCGCCGAGCGCCGGCGCATACCGCCTGGGCCACAACGTTCAGGCAGATTACTTTGCCCAGGATCAGTACAAAGAGCTCGATCAGGACGCTCGAATTTTCGATGATTTGGCTGAGCTTTCGCCCCGCTCCACACAGACAGAGCTGCGCAGCCTGCTGGGCTGTTTTCTCTTTTCGGCCGACGAGGTTTTCAAGCGCATCGGCGTACTTTCCGGCGGCGAGCGTAATCGTTACGCGTTGCTGCGGATGCTGCTTCATCCCGCCAACTTTCTTTTGCTGGATGAGCCGACAAACCACCTCGATATGCGCGCGAAAGATGTTTTGCTGGAGGCGTTAAGCAAGTACACAGGCACGGTAGTTTTTGTTTCGCATGACCGCTACTTCATCGACAAACTGGCTACGCGCGTGTTCGAGATTGGCGATGGTCGAGTAGAAGTCTATCCCGGCAACTACGAAGATTATCGTTGGCGCAAAGGGGGCGGAGCGGCGCGATTGCAGGAAGCCGTCGCGGCTGCCCCCGCGGCCGTTCAACCGGTGAACGGGAACGGAGCAGCGCCTGCAGAGTCTAAATCGAAGCGCCTGAACCCAATCAAGCGTAAACAGATGGAGGATCGAGTTCGCGAACTTGAACATGAGATCACGCGAATGGAAGCTGCGATTGCGGAATGCGAGTCGGCGTTGCAAACATTCGTCAGCGCTGATGAAACACAACGATTGACGCAGGAACTCGAAAAGCACAAGCGCTCATTGCAAGCAAAAGTACAAGAGTGGGAAGAGCTTGGGCAGGCGCTGGAGGCGTGAGCCATCTCATCATCTACAGCCCTGTCATTCTGAGCTACGAAGTCGAAGACCCGGTTAACACTGTCGGGGGAGCCATTCTCAGCGTGCACCTTCTTGCCGCCCCTTTCGCCCAGGATCATCGCTATTGTCCCGAGCAGGGCGTCAGTTACTGCTCGCCGACATTACTATTGATCAGCCTCGAGAAGAATGGATCGATGGGGATCAGATCTCTGCGAGTGCAGCATCCGCGTTGGATGTTGATCGATTCGTTCCGATAGTGTGTAGTGGACTTCAGTCAAGTGCCGGTCAGAACTATCAATCGCCATCTTCTTTCGCAGGCCTACCGGCGGCTGCCATCCTTTCGCAACTTGACTCACTTGTAACTGAAGCTGACCTTATCCAGGTAGACCGTATAAGGCTCCTGCTCGCTGTCCCCGTCCATCTGGTAGTTGATTGTCATTCCGTACCAGGTAGTCGCGCTCGGGTGATCGAACCGGTTCACAGTGTGGGTGACT
>Ga0209238_1000486_pt1 | contig 14345 bp, 10 predicted proteins | sample GraSoi013_1_20cm_FD_185823 | JGI IMG/M metagenome (GOLD analysis project Ga0209238, IMG submission 185823) | Grasslands soil microbial communities from the Angelo Coastal Reserve, California, USA - Sample 10_02_2013_1_20cm (SPAdes) (version 2) | ecosystem: Environmental > Terrestrial > Soil >...
CGCGCGCGTTTCTCACGGGCTCCGATTTGGTCGCCCAGAACCCGACCTTCTTCTCCTTCCGCGTGGTGTTCTGACGTGCGCGGCGTCACCCGCGCGCTGCTGCTCGCGCCCGCGCTGCTGCCGTGGGGCAGCCGGGCCGCGGGCCAGGTGCCCGACTCGGGCGCGCTCTCCCCCCCGCCCCCCCGGCGGGCCGCACCCGCGTGGCTGCGGCCCGCGGCTTCACTCGTCCTGCCCGGTGCGGGGCAGCTGCTCGCGCATCAGGACCGCGGGGCGGTGTACCTGGCAGTCGAGCTGTACTCCGTGGCGCGCATCATCCAGCTGACGCACGAGGGCGAGCGCCAGGCCAACCGATTTCGCGACCTGGCGTTCGAAGTCGCACGCCGCGGCTTCGCCGCGGCGCGGCGCGATACCGTGTTCGAGTACTACGAGACGATGGAGCGCTTCACCGAGAGCGGCCAGTTCGACCGCGGGCCGGGCACCGCGTTCGTCCCGGAGACCGATACGGCGACCTACAACGGCTCCGTCTGGCTGCTGGCGCGACGCACCTTCTGGACCGACGCCGCCGTACCGCCCGATCCGATGTCGCCCGAATACCTGCGCGCCGTGCAGTTCTATCAGCAGCACGCCGTCGGACCCGGGTTCGTGTGGTCGTGGCGCAGCAAGCCGCTCGAGCAGGGCGTCTTCCGCGAAACGATCCGCCGGAGCGACGACGCCTTCCGGACCGCCCAGAACGTCGTCGGCCTGCTGCTCGCGAACCACGTGGTGAGCGCCGTGGACGCGCTCATCTCCAGCCGCCTGTCGGCGGCAGCCGGCCGCCGCACGGCGCTCCACACGATGCTCGGCCCGGTCACGGCCGTCCGGCTGTCCGTGGAGTTTTGAATGCCGTGGGCGCGCTGGCTGCTCGTCGCCATCCCCGTGTCCTGGGCGCTCGCCTGGCTCGACGCACCCCCGCTTGGCGTGTTCATCGCCGCCGGCCTCGCCGTGGTCCCGCTCGCGACCGAAATGGGCGCGGCGACGGAAGCGCTCGCCGCGCGGTGTGGTCCCGCCACGGGAGGCTTGCTCAACGCCACCTGCGGCAACGCCGCGGAGCTGATCGTCGCGATCGTGGCACTGCGAGCCGGTCTCGTCGACCTGGTGAAGGCGTCACTCGCCGGGTCGATTCTCGGTAACCTGCTGCTCATCCTCGGGCTCGTACTGGTGGCCGGCGGCCTGAACCGGCCCATCGTCACGTTCAATCGTGCGGCCGCCGGCACGGCCGGGGCAATGTTGCTGCTCGCCGTCGTCGGGCTCGTGGTGCCCGCGTTGTTCGCGCAGGCGCACCCGGCCGCCGCGCCCGAGACTACCCTCCACCTCTCGGAAGCGGTGGCCGTGGTGCTCGGGCTCACCTACACCTTGAGCCTGGTGTTCTCGCTCGTCACCCACCGACAACTGTTCGGCGCCGAGTCGCACAGTCATGCCATGGCGCCGCGCTACCGCACCGGCGTCGCGATCGGGATCCTGTGCGGCGCCACGGCGCTCGTCGCCATCGAGAGCGAGATCCTCGTGCACGCGACCCAGGCCATCGTGGCGCGGTTCGGCTTGTCGGAGCTGTTTCTCGGCCTCATCGTGATCCCGCTGATCGGCAACGCCGCCGAGCACGCGACGGCGGTGGTCGTGGCCCGCCGGGGCCAGAGCGACCTTGCGCTCCACATCGCGCTTGGCTCGAGCACGCAGGTGGCGCTGTTTGTGGCTCCCGTGGTGGTCGCCGGGAGTGTGCTCCTCGGACGGCCCATGAACCTGGTGTTCACCACCTTCGAGGTCGTGGCCATCGGACTCGCGTCGCTGATCGTCACCATCATCGGCCTGGACGGCGAGTCCCATTGGTTCGAGGGAGCCCAGCTCCTGGCCGTGTACGCCCTCATTGCGATCGCGGTGTGGTTTATTTGACACCCGAGCACACGCGGCCTAAGTTTAGGCCCGCTCGGCCCTTACGCGAGGAGGCAGGTGCGCGATCCGCGCCCGACGATTCTCTTCTTTTCGCCGAACGGTCGTTCGGTACCTGACTTTCTGGCGCGCTGGGTCGACGGGAGAGACCTCACGGTCGTGCCACTCACCGATCCAAGCGAGGTCGAGCAGATGGTGCTCCGCTCGCTGCCCCGGCTGGTGGTGATCGACGCCGAGGGGGGCCCCCAGGGGCTGGAGTTGTGCACGCGCCTCAAGGCCGATTCCTATTCGGCGATCGTGCCGCTGGCCGTGCTCGCCAGCCGCCATGCCACGGAGCGGGTGCAGCAGTGGTTCGCCGCCGGCGCGGATGAGGTCATCACGCCACTGTTCGAGCCGGCGGAGCAGGCTATACGGCTCGACGGGCTCATGGCGCGCACGGCCCGCGACGTCGCCGTGAATCCGTCCACGCGCCTGCCCGGCACCACCGAGATCGAGCGCGAGATACGACGACGCATGGAGAATGGTGAGCTGTTCGCTGTGTGCTACGCGGATCTGGATCATTTCAAGGAGTACAACGATCGCTACAGCTACAATGACGGCGATCGCGTCATCTATATCCTGTCCCGCATCCTGCACGACGTGGTGAAAGGGATGCTCGGCAACCGTGGATTCGTGGGGCATATCGGCGGGGATGACTTCATCTTCGTCATCCCGTTCGACGCCATCACGGACGTATGCGGGGAGGTGCTGGAGGTGTTCGACACCCTGATCCCGCACCAGTACAACGAGCAGGACCGGCGGGCGGGGTACTATTTCGGCAAGGACCGGCGCGGTCAACTGCACCGCGTGCCGCTGATGACGCTGTCGATCGGCATCGTCACCAACCAGCACCGCCGCTTCGCCCATCCGGCACAGGTGAGCGAGCTGGCGACCGAGATGAAGAGTTACGCCAAGACCCAGCCGGGGTCGGTGTTCGTTGTCGACCGCCGCCACGACCCCGAGCTCGACGAAGCCGGACTGCGGTAGCGGAGCGGAGCGTGAACGTCACCTGTCCGTCGTGTGAAACCGTGTATCGCGTGGACCCCGCCAAGGTCCCGCCGGGTGGTGTGCGCGCGCGCTGCGCGGTGTGCAGCAACGTGTTCCCCGTGAGCCCGCACGCGGCGCCGGCGGCGCCGGCGACGCCCCGCCCTGCTGGGCCGGCCGTGGCCGCGACGCGGCCTGCGTCAGCCGCCGCGCCTCGACCCCCAGCGCCCCCAGCGCCCCCTGCGCCGCCTGCGCCCCCGCTGCCCCCTGTGACTCCGGCGCCTCCCCAGCCGTCGGCGCCCGCTCCCTTGGCCGCCCCGCCGGCGGCACCCCGGCCCCAGGCAGCTCCGGCTGCGCGACCGGTCGCGCCGCCGGCGGGACCGCCCCGCGCGGCGGCGCCGCCCGTGAAGCCGCTGTCGCCGGCACCTGCGGCGCCGGTGATGCGCCCGGCCGCGCCTCGGATGGTCGCACCGGCGGCGCCGGACACCCCGGCGGCTGGTGCTCCCGCCCTGGCGGGCGCGGCTCGCCCACCGGTCACGCCACCCGCCGCCGGCTCCACTCCGGCGCAGCGCATGACCGGCCCGCTGCGGCCCGTGAATCCGTTCATGGTCCAGGACCCGAAGCAGAAAGCGCGGCGGCTGGCGCGCGCCCTGGTGTCGGATCTGGTGGTGTACCATCCCGAGAAGCGCCAGCAGGGATTGCGAGACGGCACGCTGCCGCAGCTCTTCAAGGACGAAATCGAGAAGAGCTGGCAGGAGTACGTCGAGCAGGTCGGGCAGGAAGTAGCCAAGAGCACGCCGTTCTGGGCCGAGGCCTTGAACGAGATCCTGGCGGGGGGCAACAAGCTGTTTTGAGGCTGGTGCGGGAGCGTCTAACTGCTTAGGTTTCCTGATAGTTAGAGCCGCTCTCGGAGCTCCCGCGGGCGGCTCGTCTCATACCTAGCGGAGCGAGTGAACGACCGTGGCGCTATCAGAACGCTTCAACGACCTGCAACGCCGTCTCGTCGAGCTGCGGAGCTTCCTTTGACGTAGAAGGAAAGACGAAGCGGTTGGGCGAGCTCGAGCACGCCATGGCGGAAGGCGCCGTGTGGTCGGACCAGGCGCGGGCGCGGCAGGTGGTGGAGGAAGTCAAGACGCTCAAGCGCTGGCTGGAACCCTACCATGAACTGCGCAAGCGCGTGGAGGAGGCCCGCGAGCTCAACGAGCTGCTCGAGTCGGAGTCGGGATTGGATCTCGCCATGCAGCGCCAGCTCGAGCAGGAAGCGGACGCCGTTACCACACAGCTCGAGACGCTCGAGTTGCAGAACATGCTCCAGGGTCCGGACGACGTCCGCGACGCGCTGCTCACGATCCATCCCGGAGCGGGCGGGACCGAGTCGCAGGACTGGGCCGAGATGCTGATGCGGATGTACACGCGCTGGGCCGAGCGCCACGGCTTCAAGGTCGAGATGCTCGATCTGCTGGAAGGGGAGGAGGCCGGGGTCAAGTCGGCCGAGCTCCAGATCAGCGGGCCGTACGCCTACGGTCTCCTCAAGGCCGAAAAGGGGGTGCACCGGCTGGTGCGGATCTCGCCGTTCGACGCGCAGTCGCGCCGCCACACGTCCTTCGCGTCCGTCTTCGTCTATCCCGTCGTGGACGAGGACATCGAGATCGAGATCAAGGACGACGACCTGCGGATCGACGTGTTCCGGGCCTCGGGGAAGGGCGGGCAGCACGTCAACGAGACCTCGTCGGCCGTGCGGATCACGCACCTGCCGACGAACATCGTCGTCTCCTGCCAACAGGAGCGCAGCCAGTTCAAGAACAAAGCGACGGCGCTCAAGATGTTGAAGGCGCGGCTCTATGAGCGCGCGGTCCTGGAGCGGGAGGCGAAGAAGGCCGAGGTCGACAAGCAGAAGACCGACATCTCGTGGGGCAATCAAATTCGGTCCTATGTGTTCCAGCCGTACACCATGGTGAACGACCATCGCACCGAGCTGAAGGTGACCGACGTGCAGAAGGTGATGGACGGCGACCTCGATCCCTTCATCGAGGCGTACTTGAAGCAGTTCGGGAGCAAGGCGGCGTGACGAGCTTCGTCGCGGCGGCGCGGCGCGAAAAGCTCGCCGAGCTCGTGCGCCGTGGCGTGGCGGGCTTCGCGTACCGGTTCGAGCGCACGGGGGCGGCGCGCGCGGCCCTCGAGGGATTCCGTGAGGGCGACGCGACGGTGCACCGGCTCGCGGGCCGGCTCGTGCTGCTCCGGCCGATGGGGAAGACGACCTTCGGGCATCTGGAAGACGCGAGCGGCAGGATCCAGGTCTATTGCAAGATCGACGACCTCGGCGCCGACCCGTACGAGGTGGTGAAGCTGCTCGACCTCGGGGACGTGGTCGGGGTCGAGGGGCCACTGTTTCGCACGAAGACCGGGGAGGTCACCGTGCGGGTCGAGCGGCTGACGCTCCTGGCGAAGTCGCTGCGGCCGCTGCCGCTCGGCAAGGAGGACGCGAGCGGGGTCCGCCACGGGGAGTTGTCGGATCCCGAGCTCCGTGCCCGCCAGCGCTACGCCGACCTCGCGGTACACCCCGAGGTACGGGAGATCTTCCGGCTGCGCGCGCGAGTGGTGAGCTACGTACGTCGGTTCCTCGATGCCCGCGGCTACCTCGAAGTCGAAACACCCGTGCTGCAGCCGCAGTATGGCGGGGCGACCGCGCGGCCGTTCAAGACGCACTACGAAGCGCTCGACGCGGACTATTATCTCCGGATCGCCGATGAGCTGTACCTGAAGCGCTGCATCGTGGGCGGGCTCGAGAAGGTCTACGAGATCGGCCACGACTTCCGGAACGAGGGGCTCTCACGGTTTCACAATCCCGAGTTCACGATGGCTGAATGGTACGAGGCGTACGCCGACTACGACGCGATGCTCCAGCTCACCCAGGACCTGCTCGCCGGGATGGTGCGGGAGCTCTACGGCACCACGACGCTGGAGCGCCACGGCGCGACCGTCTCGTTCGAGCCGCCGTTGGCACGCCGCGACTACTACACCCTGGTGCGCGAGACGGCGGGGATCGACCTCGCCCGCGCCACGGAAGCGGAGCTGCGCGCCGCGCTCAGGCGCAAGGAGGTGGACGCGGACGCGCTCACGGGCGCGAAGCTGGTCGACGAGGTGTTCAAGAACTACGTCGAGCCGACGCTGGTGCAGCCCACGTTCGTGCTGGACTACCCGGTCGCGCTGTCGCCGCTCGCCAAACTGAAGCGGGGCGATCCGAGCAAGGTCGAGCGCTGGGAACTCTTCATCCAGAAGCGGGAGATTGCGAACGCCTTCAGCGAGCTCAACGATCCCGAGGAGCAGCGCCGCCGGTTCGAGCAGCAGGCGCGTCTCCGCGCTGCCGGCGATTCGGAGGCGCAGCAACTCGACGAGGACTTCCTGCGCGCGCTCGAGTACGGCATGCCCCCCACCGGCGGCGTCGGCATGGGGATCGACCGGCTGCTCATGATCCTCGCGGACCAGACGAACATCCGCGACGTGATTCTGTTCCCGATGCTGCGGCCCGAGTGATGCGAGCGCTGCCGCTCCAGCACGTCCTGCTGGCCGCCGCCGCGGTCGCGATCGCGCTGTACCTGTGGCACTACCGGCCGTCGTCCCTCGAAGCCCGGATCGCCCTGCGCTACATCCGCAGCCGGCGCTCGTCGCGGCTGCTCTCGCTCATCACGGTCATCGCGGTCGGGGGCGTGACCGTCGGCGTGATGGCTCTGGTGGTCGTGCTGGGTGTGATGAACGGCCTCCAGGAGGACCTGCGCGACAAGATTCTGGTCGCGAACCCGCACCTGCGCGTGCTCACCTACGGCGAGGGGCTGCGGCTCGATGACTGGCGCCGGGTGCTGGAGCGGGTGCGTCGCACGGCGGGAGTCGAAGCCGCAGCGCCGTTCGTCCTCACGCAGGCAGGGATCAGCGCGGGTCACGACTACGCCGAGGGCGTGGTCGTGCTGGGGGTCGAGGCCGACACCGGCCGCCGCGCCGTGACGAGCTTCGCGCAGCACTTCACCAAGGGCGACCTCCGCTTCCGCACCACGCGCCCCGACGTGGAGGGCGGCATCGCCCTCGGCGCCCGGCTCGCGTCCAAGCTGTCGACGAACCCGGGAGACGTGGTGCACCTTGTGGCGTTCACCGGAACCAAGTTCAACCCGAGCGTGGGCGCCTACGTCCCGCAGTTCCACCGCTACGAAGTCACCGGCATCTTCGACACCGGGATGTACGAGTACGACAACAGCTACGTCGCGCTCGACCGCCGCGTGGCTCAGCGGTTTGCGGGGCTCGACAGCGCCGTCACGGGAGTCGAGGTCCGCCTGGCGGATCCCTGGAAGGCCCGCGAGTTCGCGGTGCGCCTCGAGGAGGATCTGCTCTACCCGTACCGCGCGCTCGACTGGCAGACCCAGAACCAGTCGCTGTTTTCGGCCCTGAAGCTCGAGAAACTCGCGATGGCCTTCGTGGTGTTCCTCATTTGCGTCGTCGCGGCGTTCAACGTGGTCGGCACGCTGACGATGGTGGTGCGCGACAAAACGCGCGAGATCGGCATCCTCCTGGCGATGGGGTTGAAGCAACGCTCGATCCGACGGATTTTCCTCGCCCAGGGAATCCTGGTGGGCCTGACGGGGACCTCCCTCGGCGTCGCGCTCGGGCTCGTGGTGGGCGGCATGGTGAACCGGGGGCACTGGATCCCGATCGACCCGTCGATCTACTTCATCGACCACCTCCCGGTGCGCATGCAGCCGCTCGACGCGCTCTCGGTGATCGCTGCGAGTCTCCTCGTCGCCATGCTCGCGCCGCTGCATCCGTCGGTCCAGGCGTCGCGCCTCGATCCCGTGACCGCGATCCGCTACGAGTGAGCGCACTGCTGGAGGGCCGGGGGATCCGGAAGGTGTTCGCGGGCGGCGACGGCCAACCGCTGGAGGTGTTGCGCGGAATGGAGCTGGAGGTCCACCGCGGGGAATTCGTGGCGATCGTAGGGGCGTCCGGCGCGGGCAAGAGCACCTTGCTGCATCTCCTCGGGGCGCTCGACCGCCCGACGAGCGGGGACGTCTGGCTCGACGGCTCCCGCTACGCTGACCTGGATGGGAACGAGCTCGCCGAGCTCCGAAACCGCAAGTTGGGGTTCGTCTTTCAGTTCCATCATCTCTTGCGGGAATTCTCGGCTTTGGAGAACGTGATGATGCCGTTGCTGATCGGAGGGATGGAGTCGCGACCGGCCACGTCGCGCGCCGAGGAAGTGCTCTCGCTCGTCGGGCTCGCCGGCCGCATGTCGCATCGCCCGATGGAGTTGTCGGGCGGCGAGCAGCAGCGCTGCGCCGTGGCACGCGCCCTGGTGCACGACCCGAGTCTCGTGCTCGCCGATGAGCCGTCGGGGAACTTGGACCATGCCAACGCGGATCGCCTGCACGACGTCTTCTTCCGGCTGGCACGCGAATACGAGACGGCGGTCGTGGTGGTGACGCATAACCGGCAGCTCGCCGGACGCGCGGACCGAATCTTGCTGCTGGAGGACGGCAAACTTGCCGCCGTGAGCTCGGTGGACGCGATACCGTGATGCTGTGCGACAACTGCAAGGAGCGCGAGGTGGAGATTCACCTCACCAAGGTGGAGAACGACACGAAAGTGACCCTGCACCTCTGCAAGCAGTGCGCCCAGCAGAAAGGCTTCGAGACCGGCGATTCCATCCTCAAGTCGCCGCTCGGCGGCTTCATCCAGGCGATGGGCAAGGGGGGGGCGAGCCTGCTCCCCACGCCGGCGGACGGCCTGCGCTGCGCCGCCTGCGGCAGCACCCTCAAGGACTTCCGGGAGTCCGGTCGCCTGGGCTGCGCCCAGTGCTACGAGTCGTTCCAGACCCACCTGCGCGACTTGCTGCGCCGCCTCCACGGGTCGAGTCAGCACGTCGGGGAGCGCTACGCGCCTCCGGGCGCCGACGCCGCGGCCGACCCGCGGATCCAGCTGCTCGATCTGCGGGAGCAGCTGCGCCGCGCCGTGGAGAGCGAGAACTTCGAGCTCGCCGCGGAGCTCCGCGACCGCATCCGGGTGCTCGAATGATCGATCTGTCGCTTCTCCCCGACGGCGGGATCGGCTGGCTCGACGCTTCGGGCCCGAAGGCGAGCATCGTGCTGTCGACGCGCATCCGCCTCGCCCGCAACCTGGAAGGCCACGTGTTTGGGCAACGGGCCGGCGACGCCGATCGTACCGCCGTGCTCACGCGCGTGAGCGAGGCGGGGGCGGCGAGCGACCGGTTGGGCGGAGCGGTGACGTTCCAGCTCGACCAGCTCGAGCGAGCCGAGCGGCAGTTGCTGCACGAGCGGCACCTGGTCAGCAAGGAGCTGGCGGGGCTGGACCGCGAGTCGCGGCCGCGGCCCGGTGCGGCCCTGTTGCTGCAGGGGGGGGTGGGGGTCATGGTCAACGAGGAGGACCACCTGCGATTGCTCGGAATGCGCTCGGGATTCGCGCTCGAGGAGGCGTATGCCGAAGTGGAGGCGGTAGATGCCGATTTGGGGCGTCTCTTACCCTTCGCGTTTCATCCGGAATTTGGCTATCTTACCTCCTGTCCGACGAACGCCGGAACGGGGCTCCGCGCGAGCGTACTCATCCACTTGCCGGGCCTCGTTTTGACCAAGGAGATCGGGAAGGTACTGCAAGGGCTGGCCCAGGTGGGGCTGACCTTCCGCGGCTTGTACGGCGAAGGCAGCGAAGTCGTCGGGAACTTCTTTCAGTTATCTAACCAGACGACGCTGGGCAAGTCCGAAGACGAGTTGCTGGACCACCTCGGGAAGATCGTGCGCCAAGTGATCGAGTATGAAGAGCAGGCGCGCGAGATTCTGCTCCAGAAGGCGCCCACGGAGGTGGCGGATAAGACTTGGCGTGCCTACGGGTTACTGAAGTACGCCCGCAGCTTGTCGTTTGAAGAGACGATGAATCTCCTGAGCGGGGTGCGGTTGGGGGTGGGGCTGAATCTGATCACGGGGTTGAGTGTATACACACTCAACAAGCTGCTGATATTCACCCAGCCCGCGCACCTTGCGGCGCTCGAAGGTCGTCACAGCGGCGATCCTGAGTTGCCGACGGTGCGCGCGACGTCTGTGCGCCGCGTGCTCGAGACCGAAGCAGTCTGAGGTGGGGGAGCGATGAACGGGTACAACTTCACGGATCGGGTGCGCAAGGTCCTCCAAATGGCGCGGGAGGAAGCTGCGCGGCTGCACCACGAGTACGTGGGGACCGAGCACATCCTGCTGGGGCTGATCCGTGAGGGCGAAGGCGTCGCGGCCGCCGTGCTGACCAATCTCAACGTCGACCTCGAGGAGATCCAGCAGAAGATCGAGGAGACGGTGAAGAAGGGCAAAGCGGCCGCCGCCGCCGGGCCCGATCTGCCGTACACCTCCCGGGCCAAGAAGGTTCTCGAGCTCGCCATGAGCGAGGCGCGCGAGCTGAACCACTCCTACGTCGGCACCGAGCATCTGCTGCTCGGTCTACTGCGGGAGGAGAAGGGGATCGCCGCGCAGGTCCTGACCGATGCGGGCGTCAACCTGGAGCAGGCGCGCGCCGAAACGCTGCGATTGCTCGGCAGCGAGATGCCGTCGGGACCCGCGCCTGCCGGCTCCGGCGCGCAACCCGCCAGCCCCAAGAGCGAGAAGAAGTCGAAGACCCCGGCGCTCGATCACTTCTGCCGCGACCTGACTCAGCTCGCAGCCGAAGGTCAGCTCGATCCCACGATCGGCCGGCAGAAGGAGATCGAGCGGGTGATGGAGATTCTGTCGCGCCGCAAGAAGAACAACCCGGTGCTGATCGGCGAGCCAGGTGTCGGGAAGACGGCGATCGTCGAGGGGCTGGCCCAGCTGATCGCGAGTGGCCAGTGCCCCGACGCGCTCAAGGATCACCGGGTGCTGTCGCTCGACATGGCGGCGGTGATTGCCGGCACCAAGTACCGCGGCCAGTTCGAGGAGCGGCTCAAGGCCATCATCAATGAGATCGCCCAGAACCGCAACATCATCCTGTTCATCGATGAGCTGCACACGCTGGTGGGTGCGGGAGCCGCGGAAGGGGCGGTCGACGCATCGAACATGCTCAAGCCGGCGCTCGCCCGGGGTGAGCTGCAGTGCGTCGGCGCCTCCACGCTCAACGAGTACCGCAAGTATATCGAGAAGGACGGGGCGCTCGAGCGGCGGTTCCAGACTGTGATCGTCGATCCGCCCACGGTGGACGAGACCATCGAGATCCTCAAGGGGCTGCGGAAACGCTACGAGGAGCACCACCGGGTGATCATCCCGGACGAGTCGCTCGACGCGGCCGCCAAGCTGTCCGAGCGCTACATCACCGACCGCTTCCTGCCCGACAAGGCGATCGACGTGATCGACGAAGCGGGGGCACGGGCCCGGCTCGCGGCCCAGGTGCCGCCGCCCGAGGTCGCCGCGCTCAAGAACAAGCTCGAGCAGATCAACGGCGAGAAGGAGGGCGCGGTCCGCGACCAGAACTTCGAACGGGCGGCCAGCTTGCGCGATCAGGAGCGGGAGCTCCAGTCCGACATTCGCCGCAAGCAGGAGGCGTGGGAGAAGGAGCGCGCCACCCACCGGCCCACCATCAACGAAGAAGGCGTGGCGTTCATCGTGTCGCGCTGGACGGGGATTCCGGTGACCCGGCTGCAGGAAGCCGAGACGGCGCGGCTGCTCCGGATGGAGGCGATCACCGTGATCTCGCGGGCCATCCGGCGGAGCCGGGCCGGGCTGAAGGACCCCAAGCGGCCGATCGGCTCGTTCATCTTCTCCGGTCCCACCGGCGTCGGGAAGACCGAGCTGGCCCGCGCGCTCGCCCGGTTCCTGTTCGCCGACGCCAACGCGCTCATCCGGGTGGACATGTCGGAATACATGGAGAAGTTCTCCGTCAGCCGCTTGATCGGCGCCCCGCCCGGATACGTCGGCTACGAAGATTCGGGGACCCTCACCAAGGCAGTGCGGCGCAAGCCGTACTCCGTGGTGCTGCTCGACGAGATCGAGAAGGCGCACCCGGACGTCTTCAATATCCTGCTGCAGGTGCTGGACGAAGGCCACCTGACGGACAACTACGGGCGCGTCATCGATTTCAAGAACACGGTCGTCATCATGACGTCGAACGTCGGGGCGCGTGACATGGTCAAGGGCAAAGCCCTGGGGTTCGCGCAGCCCGACACCCGCGCCACCTTCGAGAAGCTGGCGGAGAAGGTCAAGGAAGAGATCAACAAGACCTTCAACCCGGAGTTTCTGAACCGGCTCGACGACGTCATCGTATTCCATCCGCTCACCCGCGAGCACATCACCCTGATCGTGGCGATCCTCTTGCGGGAGGTGCAGAAGCGGTTGGGCGAGGAGGAGCTGACGCTGCGGCTGACGCCGGCGGGCACGGACTTCCTGGTGGACCGCGGCTACGATGAGCACTTCGGCGCGCGGCCGCTGAAGCGCGCGATCCAGAAGTACGTCGAGGATCCGCTCTCCGAGAAGATCCTGGTCGGCGAGTTCGCGCGGGGCGACGAGATCGAGGTCGACGTGGCCCCGGACAAGGAACGGCTGGGGTTCCGCGCGCTCTCCGGCTCGAAGGCGTGATCCGCCAGCTCTCTTTCGTCATTGCTGTGGGTTCGGTCATCCTCGCCCCGTGCGTCGTGCACGCGCAGGGCGAGGGTGAGGCGTCGGCTCCGCAGACCGTCGCCCCCGATTCGATCGTCGTCCTGGGCCTCCGTCGCGTGGAGCGCCGCCAGGTGCTGGAGCAGAGCGGCCTCGCTCCCGGCCGCACGGTGGGGTATCGCGACATCCAGCGCGCCACCCAGGCGCTCTACGCCACCGGCCAGTACGACGACGTGCGGGTCGAGCAGGCCGAGCAGGGGGGGCGGCAGCTCCTCATCGTGCGCGTGCGCGAGCGCCCCATCCTGATCAAGTGGGCGCTGCGCGGAGTGAGCCGGGTCGGCGAGCACAGCGTGCGCGACAAGGTGCAGCTGCTCGAAGGCCGGCCCATCGATCCCGCCGCGGTGACCCGCGCCCGCGGCCGTATCGACTCGCTGTACCGCGCCGACGGGTACTACCTCGCCCAGGTGAAGGTCGTGACCGTCTACGAGGCCGACTCGTCCCGGGTGCGGGTGATCTTCGACGTGGACGAGGGCCGGCGCGTGGCGATCGCGCAGCTCACGGTCGAGGGCAATACCCACTTCTCGGACGCGGATCTCGTCGGCCAGATGAAGACGGGCCCCGAGGGCTTCTGGTGGTTCCGCTCGGGCGACTATGACGACGACAAGTTGCGCGCCGACCTGCAGGAGCACCTGCCCAAGTTTTACGGTGACCGGGGCTACGTCGATTTCCAGGTGCTCGGCGACACGTTGGTCGTCGACGACACGACCGGGAAGGCGACCCTCGTGGTGCGCGTGAGCGAGGGGGATCCGTATCGGGTCGGGACGTTCGAGATCGTGGGCAACCGCCGCTTCTCCACCGAAGACCTGGAGCAGCTGTTCCCCTTCAAGGGCGAGGCGCGCACCGGCCTGTTGGGGTTGGGGGGAGTGCAGCACGGCCCGGCGTACTTCAATCAGCAGAAGTGGGAGGACGCCACTCAGCAGTTGCGCACGTTGTACTACAACAACGGCTACATCTACATGCAGCCGCGCGCCGACGTGATCCGCCGCACCGGCGCGGACGGCAAACCGGTCGTGGATCTGCGCTGGGTGATCACCGAGGGCCAACCCGCCATCGTCAACAAGGTGGAGATCGCCGGCAACGACGTCACCCACGAACGCGTGATCCGGGAGGCGATCATCCTGCTCCCGGGCGACGTGTTCCGCCAGGACGCCCTGATTCGCTCCTACCAGAACATCTCCAATTTGGGGTTCTTCCAGCAGCCGGTGCCGTTCCCGGACACGCGCCCGGCGAACGACCAGGGAGATGTAGATGTCATCTTCCGGGTCACGGAGAAACGCACGGGGAACATCAACTTCGGTGCGTCGGTGGGGCAGGGCACGGGTCTGGGGGGCTTCCTCGGCCTGGACGAGCCGAACCTGTTTGGGCAGGGCAAGCGTGGCCGTTTCCAGTGGCAGTTCGGCAAGAACATCAACGACTTCGACCTGTCCTATACCGACCCCGCGTTCCGCGACTCCCGTGTGTCGATGACGGTCGGCGTGCACAACACGCGGCTGCGCTACACGATCTCCGACCTGGGCCAGCTACGCCGCCGTGGCGGCAATCTCCAGTTCGGCTTCCCGTTGTTCAACGACCGCTACACCCGATTGTTCGTGTCGTACGCGATCGACGATCAGACGTTTACGGGGGCGACCACTGGCCTCGCGTCGCTGAGCTGCAACAACTGCATCCGCTCCACCATCGGCTTTTCGGGGATGCGCGACACCCGAATCGACCTGCCGTTCCCGACTGCGGGGACGA
>Ga0209238_1000487_pt1 | contig 14337 bp, 16 predicted proteins | sample GraSoi013_1_20cm_FD_185823 | JGI IMG/M metagenome (GOLD analysis project Ga0209238, IMG submission 185823) | Grasslands soil microbial communities from the Angelo Coastal Reserve, California, USA - Sample 10_02_2013_1_20cm (SPAdes) (version 2) | ecosystem: Environmental > Terrestrial > Soil >...
ACGCTCGACGTAGTTCATATTCTTCATCGTTCCCTCTGTGAAGTATGTCGCTGGCTTCGTAGACGGGGAAGCCCAGGTATGTCTGAACCGGATACCCCGGCGACGTTCGTATGAATACTGCGTAAGAATTTCGATTTACAACACCGACCGAGCCGTGCTCACGGAGATCCGGGAGGGTTGGGGCGGCATCCTGACGAGCGTGGCCTCGCGGAATCCTCGATGGAAGCGGAGCTACGCGCTCATCTGGACGAATGCCGCCGCCGCCAGATTCCTGTCCGAAATTGCGCCACATCTGAGGGTCAAGTCAAAGCAAGCGGCGACACTGTTCCAATTCCTTCGCCACCTTCGTACGTGTCGCCGTAGGAGGGATCGATACGGCCGGCTTCTCCCCCTGTCCAACAGACAACAGAGAATTCGTGAGGCATTCTATCGGCGCCTCAAGAAACTCAATATGAAGGGTCCGACCCAAGCCCAACGGCGTCAACGGGTGTCCGCCGAGAGTCGCCGCTTCCGATACCGTCGGCGGCGTACCTCGCGGGCTTCATCGATGCGGAGGGCAGCGTGAGGCTCACGAAGAACCATTTCCCAGGCTGGAATCCCCAGTACGGAGCGAGGGTTCAGGTGTGCAACACGAATCGAATCGTCTTGGAAGATCTTCGGCGGACGTTCGGTGGCGTCATTACGTACCAGCCGAGACGTAGCGTTCGTTGGAAGGACTCCTATCAGCTAGTCTGGACGGGGCGAAGGGTCGAGCCACTCCTGCGCGCGGTGGAGCCGCATCTTCGCCTTAAGCGGAGAAACGCACGAATCGTAAAGCAGTTCATCGAGCACCGAAAGAGGACGCACCAAGGCCGGGCTGGACGATTCTTCGGACACCTGCCGAAGCAGGTGATTGCCTACCGGGAAGACCTATACCAACGAATGAAAAAGCTCAACGCCAAAGGGCCTCCGGCTCCTGGGGCCATGAAGTGAGACCAGGCGTTCCGGCTCGGTCGGGGCAGAGGGGCGGAACGGTCCGTCGGGCAACTTGATATCGCCCGCCCGCCTTCCCAGCGGCCGGATGCCCACCCGCGTGGAGACGCTGGACAACGGCCTGAAGGTCATCCTCCGGCCGATCCCAGACACGAAGGCCCTCTCGACCTGGGTCGTCTACCGGATTGGCTCCCGCAACGAGGTCCCCGGCATGACCGGCTCGACCCACTGGGTCGAACACATGCTGTTCAAAGGGGGCGGCAAACTCGGCAAGGGGGACATCGACAAGATGATCTCCCGCCTCGGCGGCAAGATGAACGCCTTCACCGACACGGATTACACGATGTACTTCGAGACGATCCCCGCGAGCGCGATGGACACGGCCCTGATGATCGAGTCGGAGCGCATGCGGAATGCGGCGTTCGACCCGAAAGAGGTCGAGGCCGAGCGGACGGTCGTCATCAGCGAGCGGGAGGGCGCGGAGAACCAGCCCGAGTTCGCGGTCGAGGAGGAGCTCTGGGGCCTCGCCTTCCATGTCCACCCGTACCACTGGACTGCGATCGGGTACAAGCAGGACCTCGCGACACTCGACCGGGACCCTCTGTACCGTCACTACCTCCGGTACTACGCGCCGAACAACGCCTCCCTGGTCCTCGTCGGCGGCTTCGACCCGGCGGTCGCGATGCAGCACGTCCGTGAGGCGTTCGGGGCCCTGAAGCCGGAGACGCCGCCGGACCCGCTCCGCCTCGCCGAGCCGGAGCAGCACGGGGAGCGGCGGAGCGACCTCGACCGCCCGGGCCCCGCGGACCTCCTGTCCGTGGGCTGGCACATCCCGGCCGCGAGCCACGAGGACACCGCGGCACTCGTCCTCCTGTCGACGGTCCTCGGCGGCTGGCGGGGCATCGTGCCATTCGCGGCCGGCGACTGGCAACCGCGTTCGAACCGCCTGTACCGCGCGCTCGTCGACGCGCGCCTCGCGACCGACGTCGGCGTGCGGCAGGAGATGAAACTCGACCCCGCGTTGCTGATCGCCAGCGTGACCCTCGCGCGCGGCGCGTCCCTCGACCGGGTCGAGGCGGTCCTCGATCGAGAGGTCGAGAAGCTGCGGAAGGCCCCGCCGCCCAAGGCCGAGCTCGCGCGCGCTCGCGCGCAAGTCCGCGCCTGGGCCCGGTACGAGCAAGACGGCGTCACGTTCCAGGGGATCCTCCTCAGCGCGGGCGAAGGCCTCGGCTCCTGGGATTTCGGGGAGGCGCTCCTCGCGAAGATCGAGAACGTCCGCGCGGAGCAGATCCGGGCGGTCGCCCGGACGTACCTCGTCGACGACCACCGGACCGTCGTCCGCTTCCACGCCCAGGAGGTCCCGGCGTGAACCTGCCGGACCGGACCGTCCTCGAGAACGGCGCCGTCCTCCTGTCGCACGCCTTGCCGTCGAACCCGTTCATCGCGTTCCGCGGGAGCGTCCCCGCCGGGGTCGCGGCGGAGGGCTCCGACCAGGGCGTGGCCGAGTTCACGTCGCGCCTGCTGTTGAGCGGCACGCGCACGATGAGCGCGGCGAAGCTCGCGGACCGCCTCGAGGGGATCGGGGCGACGCTCGAGTTCCACGGGGGCGAGGAGGTCCTCACGTTCCAGGGGCGGTGCACGCGCGAGACGGCGGCGGAGACCGTCCGCATCCTCGTCGAGTGCCTCGCCCGCCCCACGTTCCCGGCGAAGGAGATCGAACGCGTCCGCGGCGAACTCCTGAATGACGTCCGCATGGAGGCGGACGACACGCGCGCCCGGGCGTTCCGCGAACTCGCCCGGCTCGTCTTCCCGAAGGACCACCCGTACGGGCGGGACCCGAAGGGGAGCGAATCCCGGATCCGCCGGATCCGGCGCGCGGACATCGTGTCGTTCCACGAGGCCCACGTGGGCCCGGAGGGCCTCATCCTCGCCGCGACGGGCGACGTGGACCGGACCCTCCTCGACGACGCGATCGCCACCCCGCTGTCGCGACTCCGCGGCGACGAAGGCGGACCGCCCGCGATCCCGCCCCCGCCGCCCCATCGGCCCGGGACGGGATGGATCCCGATGCCGCACAAGACGCAGGTCGACATCGCGATCGGCGCGCCGGGTGTCCCCCGCCCGCACGCGGACTACTATGCGCTCAACCTGGCGAACCTCCTGTTCGGGCGGATCGGGCTGTACGGCCGCCTCGGGCGGAACTTGCGAGACGAGCAAGGCCTCGCCTACTACGCGTTCTCGAGCCTCGACGCGCGGACGGCGGGCGGGATGTGGTCGATCTCGGCAGGCGTGAATCCTGCGAACCTCGGGAAGGCGATCGAGTCGATCCGAGGCGAGATGGACCGCCTTCGGACGGAGCCCTTCACCCGGGACGAGATCCGGGACGGGAAGGACAACCAGGTCAGTTCGCTGATCGTGTCGCTCGAGCGGAACGCGGAGGTCGCCTCCGAATTGCACCGGATGGAATACTACGGCCTCGGCATGGACTTCCTGGAGCGTTACCCCGAGGTGATCGCCGATCTGACGGAGGAGCGGGTCCGGGACGTCGCGCGGAAGTACTTCCTGGCGTCCGCGAGCTCGATGGTCGTGGCCGGGCCGGTGGGCCGCACCCGGCTCCGCCTGTGACCCGGAATTATATCATTTCAGAATTAAATAAATGCCATCCGATAGAACTTGTCGGACGCCGCGCGCTTGACCTTCCGGTCGTCCGCCGGAGGCCTCAGAACACGTGGTCGTCCGTGATCCGGGCAGGGCCGCCGACGTGGCAGGGGATCGTCCGGATCCCGAGGTCCTCGATCGCCTTGCGCACGTCGTCGGCGCGATCCGGGAACGTGTTCACGTAGACGGTCGCCCCGGTGTCGATCGAGAAGAAGGCGGGGAACCCGGCCTCCCGCATCCGGCGGACCGCGAGGATGACCCGCAGGGTGTCCGGTTGCCAGAGCACCATTTCGCCGGTGCCCGTCATCGTGATTCCGTGGAGCATGAGCGTGTCGCGTTCCGCGAGCGCGCAGATCCCTCCGATGTCCCGTTTCCGGATCGCGAGCTCCATCTCCGCGATCAGGCGGGGCATCTCGGCGAGCCGCGCGTGGAAGAACGGCGAGGTGAGCGCCTCCCGGTGCGCGTCGTCCGTCTGCTTGAATGCCGGCACGAGCGCGACGATCATCGCCATCGGCAGGTCCCGCGCCCCGACGGGCGAAGCGGGAGATTTCCTCGGGCGCGAGGCGGAGGCCCGCGGCGTGGGCCGCCGCGGTCGCGAGCGCCGCGAATCCGGAGGCGCTCGCGCCCAGCCCGATGTTCGATGGGAAATCGTTCACGCTCGCCATGCGGAACTGCTGGGAGAGCGAGGCGCGGCCGCGGATGACGTCGACGACGGCACGGATGCGCTCCATGTCCCGCGCGTTCACGTCCCGCCCGTCGATCGTCGCGGTGTCCCGGGCGACTCCGCCGAACTCGAGCGTCGTCCGGCTGGTCAGCGGCGCCGTGCAGACGCTGATCGAATCGTGGAAGGGGAGGCGGAGGACGGGGTCGGCGAGGCCATGGTACTTGATGAGACCCTGGATCGGATGAGCCACCGCGGTCGCCTTCATCGCCATTTCTCCAGGAGCCGCGGGAGTTCGGCATGCCCGTGGATCTCCGCATCGGCCCGATTCGCCTTCGCGTCTTTCCAGAATCCCGTGTTGAACCACACCGCCCGCATGCCGATCGACTTCGCTCCGGCGATGTCGGCGACGACATCGTCCCCCACATGGACGATCTCCTCCGCGGCAAGGGAGAGTTTGTCGAGAGCGGTCTGGAAAATCGTCCGATCCGGTTTCCGGACGCCGACCTCGTCGGAGAAAATCCGGACATCCAAGAATCCGCCGATCCCGAGGCGGTCTTGGACGGGACGAAGGAAACGACCCCCGGTCCGGCCGGTGTTCGAGATGAGGCCCGTATGGTATCCTCGGTCTCGGAGGGCGCGCAACGTCTCCCCGATGTCCGGATACAGAGCCGGGAGTCGGGCCTCGATTGCAGAGCCGAAAGCGTCCTGAAGGGCCCGAATAAGATCCTCTCGGCCCTCTCCCACTCCGAGAAGCCCGAGGTAGGCCCGAGTCTGTTCCTCCACCGACAAATCTCGGAGGTCGTTCCAGGTCCGAAGGAGGAGGTCCGTCTGAGCGTCGTACGCGCTACACAGAAGCGTTCGACTCACAGGGAGGCCCGCGGCCTTGAGGGCTTCCGCGGCCCGGTCGACGCGGATCTCACGCATCGTTTCGTCGTAGATGTCTCGAACCGCCGGGATCTCCACGACCGTCCCCCACCAGTCAAACGTCACGCCCTTGATCGCCATGGTCCGCCCTAGATGTCGAAGATGACCTCGGCGATCCCCTTCTCCGGGTCCACCGTCAGTCCGTGTCGCGTCACGGCCTTGATCGCGAGCTTCAGCTCGTGCCGTTTCTTGTCGATCGCCTCACCTCGGACCCGGCCCTCCAAGGACATCCCGACGACGTTCACCTCGAACGAGGAGAACAGGAGTCGCTGCGTCTCGTGGACGTAGAGGAGTTCCGACAGCCACCGGAGGAGGAGCGTCGGCAGGTCGTCCGCCTCCAGGCGGACCTCGACTTCTCCGACCGGCTTCACCCTCGACAGGTCCGCGATGAAGCTGAACATCCCTTCCGCCGCGTTCGCGAACAGTTCGTCCACGGTCCGGCCATATGCGCGAATCCCGACGTCCGCGGTGTGATCGATTTCCTCGTAGCGCACACGAAGGAAAAGGCGGATGCCGGATGAAGCTTCTCCGTGGCCCGCCTAGATTCCGCGCTCACGGCCGGGCCAGATCAACTTGTGCAGCTGGAGCTGGAGCCGAACGGGCAAGCGCTCGTCGAGGATCCACGACGCGAGCTGTCCGGGGTCCAGTCCATGCGAGACCTTGTGCGCTGGCGTCGCGGGAGAGAAGAGGACGGTCCGCGCCCGCGTGTCGACCTTCGACAGGACGCTTCTCGCGAATTCGTAATCCGCGCGGTCGAGGAGGACGAACTTCACTTCGTCGTGTTCTCGGAGGCGCTCGAGGTTCGCGTACGCCTTGTTCGCGACCATCCCGGAGCCGGGACACTTGACGTCCATCACGTACCGCACGCGACCGGATGCCCGTTCGTCCGGCACGAGCGCGTCGAAGGTCGATAGGTCAATCTCTCCGTCCGTCTCGATCGAGTGGACAAAGGTTTCCGGAAGGCGTTCGATGGCGCGGGCGATCGACTCGCCCTGGAGCAACGGTTCGCCGCCGGTCCAGCACAGGTTCCGAATCCCGCGAGCATCGGACTGAAGGTCGCCCGCGAGGCGTAGGATCTTCTTCACCGTCGCGTCGACGCCCATCCGCGTGAAATCCCCGCCCTCGACCGCGTGCATCGAGTCGCACCAGCGACAGCGCAGGTTGCAGGTGTACAGTCGGACGAAGATCGTCGGGAGGCCGACCAAGGAGCTCTCCCCCTGGACTGAGACGTAGCATTCGCTCAGGAGGAACTCTTTCCCCTTGCGCGAGGCGACGGTGGCCTGGGCCTCCATCGGGTTTCCGATGCGCCGGCGGACTATTAAGCGTTCGCGGCGCGCCTACGTCGCGAGGCGTACGGCGACGGATCCGACACCCCGGCTTCGCGGAATCCTCTGAGCCGGAGTTGACAGGAGTCGCAGACGCCGCATGCCGTTGCACCGCCGAGATAGCACGACCACGTGAGCTCCCAGGGGACCCCGAGCTCCTCCCCTCTCCGGACGATGTCCGCCTTGGACATGCGGATCAGGGGTGTGTGGATCTCGATGACGTCTCCTTCGGCGCCCCGCTTCGTGCCGAGGCGGGCGACTTCCCGGAATGCGGCGTAGTACTCCGGGCGGCAGTCCGGGTATCCCGAGTAGTCGACTTGGTTGGCCGCGATCACGATGGCCTTCGCGGCGGTCGCCTCCGCCAGGCCCAAGGCATAGGCCAGGAAGATCGTGTTCCGGGCGGGGACGTAGGTGACCGGGATGCCGCGTCCGATTTCCTCGAGCCGTCGTTGCTCGGGTACACGGATTCGCGCGTCCGTCAGGGCCGACCCGCCAATCGCGGAGAGGTCGATCGTCATGGTCCTGCGGTCCGGGACTCGGAAATGCTTCGCAATCCGCTCGGCCGCGTCAATCTCTTTCCGATGACGTTGGCCATAGTCGAACGTGAGGCTGATGACTCGATGGCCCTCCTTGATCGTCAGCGCGAGGGCGGTCGCCGAATCCATCCCGCCGGACAGGAGGACCACCGCGGTCTCCACCATCGTGTTGGGGATGCACGCGGAAGGTAAAGGTGTTGCGAGTCGCGATTTCATCCGGCGAGCTTCTCGATCACGCGCTCGTATCGATCGACGAGCGGGGCCACACGTTGATGGCCTTCCGTCCCTCGACGAGGTTCCTCCAACAGACCGATCTCATGTCCTTCCGGATCGTGAAGGTAGGCCACCCGACCGTACGGCCGCTGTGCGGGAGCTCCCAGGAACACCGCTCCGCGTTTGCTCAATTCCTCGTACGTTGCGACGATATCGTCCACGCCGAAAACGAGGAAACCTTCGAGGGCCTCTCGACCCTCTCCGGGCGGGCATCGATGGATCGCCAGCCGAACCGTACCCGCGTCGAAATGGATGACGTGGCCTTCGTCGAGGAGGAGCGGCAGGCCGAGGACGTCTCGGTAAAACGCCCTCGCTCGATCCAGGTCTTGCGAATACCAGACAATCCCCTCGATGGCGAAGGGCATTCGATCCAGCTCCGCGACCGCGAGCGGACGGGGCCGTTATCTCTCTTCCGCCTTGGGACGCCAAATTGCAAAGGGCGTTGCACGGTTCAGAAGTAGATCGGCCACGAGGATCCGTAGAGCAGCGAGATGTCGAGCTCGTACCGGTTAGTGCCGGTGCCGGTGCCGGTCACCGTGAAGACGTCCCCCCTAGAAAGACTTCCGTCGCCATCCGAGTCGGTGAGCGCGAGGGTGCCGTTCGCGAACGTCCCGAGAGTCCCGCTCGCGAGGGAGACGTTCGTCAACACCGCGATTCCGTTCTCTAGGAGTGACGCATGCAGGGTCCGGTTCAGGGCGAGCTCGGGACTCCAGAACGAAGGGTTCGCGGTCGCGTGCCACGGGTTCGTTCCCTGGGTGGTGAAGGTGAGCGTCGGAACCCGCCCGATCGGCTCGCCGTAGCCGACGACCCAGGAGATGTCTCCGACGCTCGCATTGTCCTGGGCCAGACTCAAGGTCACTGAGGTCCGGTTCGATAAGCCGGCGGCACGGAACATATCGCCGGAATCGAGCCGGCCGTTTCCGTTCGCGTCCGTGAGGGAGAGCGAGACTCCGTTGCTCAGGCTGATCGGCAGGTTGGAGAGGGTCCCGTTCCCAGATGAGCCGCCGGCTTGCACGAAGAAGCGGACGTCCGAAATCGCAGGGGCGGGTCCAAATCCGGGGCGCACGTCGATCCTCGAGGTAAACGTCGTCCCGAAGGTGTCCCCGGGGTAGCGCAGTTTCACATGGGAGTCGCGTCTCTCGGGCAACGGGATGTCGAACGGTCCCATCGGACCGTTCAGGATGAAACGCGTGCAGGCCACATAGGTCTCCGGCGCCGCGAAGAGGCCGCCGATGATGAGCTGGTACGTGTCCCACGTAGTCGACGAACCCGTCGCAGCCAGGTTGACGTCCAGGCGGTCGCCGTCGTCCACGAGTCCGTTGCGGTTCGCGTCGACGAATCGAAGCGAACCGTTCCGGGAGATGCCGGCCGCCAGGGAACTCATTTCGTCAACGATCGGAAACTCCGAGTATGCTCCGAGCGCGCCGAGATATTGCAGTCCACCGAAATCGATCCAGCGCGCGAACGAATCGATGGGGGCGCCGGCGGGGAGGATCGGGTCCGATCCCTGGAGCGGTGTGGACTTGCGGAGCGTGGCGGGGAGCGTGTCCGGTGGGTAGGCCGCTCCATTAGCCGTGACGATTTCGTAGTGGACGGTGCCATTTGACTCGGTGCCGTTGTAGACGAGGAAGAGCCGTCCGGCATAGAGGCTCCCGGCATCCAGGACCGTGCCGATCGCCCGCAGCCCCGACGGGAACGGACACTGAAGTTCCGGAGCGGATACCGCCGGGTCTCCGTTAATCGTGTATCGTTGGAAGTGGAGGGTCGTCTGGAATCGGGCGCCGATCGCGTACTTCGCGGTCGGGTCGCTGGCAACGCTCGGCACGCCTGCACAGCCGGGCCCGCCATCGAGTCCCAGATACACCGCGGGCCCGTAGCTGGTGTTCTGTCGTTCGATGCTCGTAATCGTCCCCACGACGGTGACGGTACTTCCCGGACTCCAGTGGTCGAAGCCGTAGACCTCCGCGAGGGATCGAGGCCGAACGAACACCTCCCAGACCAGGAATCCGGCTGCGACGACGATCGCCGAAACCGCGATCACCAGGATGACCCGACGCTTCCTCCGCGGCATCGCTTCTGGCTTCGGCGGCTCCATCCCGTCAGGCAAGAACTCTCCACGGCTAAGCCCTTTTCGTCCTCTTTCGCAGACCTGGTCGTTATAGTTAAATAACCATAACATCCTCGGAGCGCCCATGCAAGTTGGATGTGGCGTGTACCTTCTCACAGTCCGCAGGCGAGCGTATCTGTACTTCTGGCACTACGAGACCAAAGGGCGATTCCGGGTGCAGGTCAAGGAGTACATCGGACCCGCGAGGTCCTCGCGCTCGATCGCGGAAGCGGCCCGGCGTTGCGAAGGATACTATGAACGAGCGATGGCCGAGCTGCAGCGTCTCCGGTCGGCGTCGCTGGCGATGATCCGCGGGTCATCGTAGTCCGGCCGCCTCTGTGGCGGCGAAATCCGACTCCGTCGAACAATGATAGGAATTGTGGTGATGAATGGCTAAGCCCGGATCTCGTCGAGCACGTAGTCGTCCCACGTCCGCTCCCCGAGCACGATCTCGAACTCTTGCGGCGTGAGCATCGGCTGCTTGTACTGAAGGATGTCTTCGATCGCGATCCGCGGACACGCGGTGTTGACCCACGCATCCACGCGGTATCCCTGGAGCAGCTCCGGTCCGACCAGGTCCATGAGGAACAGGTTCGCCTGCTTGCCATGTTTCTCGGCGAGGGCCTTCAACCCGGTCGCCATGTCCATCCGCGCCTGGCCGATCTTTTTCGAGACGATGATCCCGAAGACGCTCGCGTCGTGGGCGCGCACGATGGCGGCATGTCGCTGTCGGAGCACGCGGTCTCGCACCTCCCGGAGATCCCGCGCGGTCCCGCGTTCGGGGTCCGCGATGATGACCGGCTTGTCGACGAGGATCGCGACGCCGAGCGGGTGGAAGTCTCCCGTGCCGATGTAGAGGTAACCGTCGACGTCCTTCTCCACGACCGTCGCCGTATGATAGTCGCAACCGAGGAGTTGACCCGCGTACGCGACCCGCCGGTCGGGTTCGCCGATCCGGACGACATGGCCTTTCTTCTCCAGATGCTCCTGGATGTCGGGAAGCCAGTGGCGGAACTGCGTCGTCGTCAGGAGGGCGACTCGCTTCGGCAGCATCGGCTCCGCCGCGTCGACGAAAACCATCGAGGCCAGCGGGGCGCCGGGCAGGTCGTAGAAGAAGACGCGGTTGTATCGGAGGTGGGGCATCGGGGCGTGGCCCAGGTGGACGATGAGGTCGACGGGCATCTCGGCGACATCGCACGCGCCGAACGAAGGGTCGGCCGAGACGAGGCACGTGACGCCCGCCTTCGACTCGATTTCGCGCGCGAGGTCCACGGCCGTTGTCCGCAAACCGACGGGGAATTGCAGGCCGACCGTCTTTGCGTTGCGGCCTCGGATGACGTCGAGGAGGCGATTGATCTCGTCCATCGCCCCTCCAGAAACCCGCCATGAGAAAAAGCTGTTCGTTGTCCGGATCGCGAGGACCGAGGAGAGCGGGACGCCACGTCCCCCTTCATCTATGCCTTCTTCTTCTCCCGTTCGATCTCGAGCCGCCAGGGCGTCGGCAACTTCACGCCGCCCTTCCGCAGGGCCTCTTTCGCGTCGTCGATGTGGTCCTCCGTCGTCGAGATCGTGAAGACCTTCGTGCCCGGTTTCACCCGCGCCGCCGTGCCGACGGGTGCCCCGAACGCCGCGCGCATGCCTTCGGAAATGCGGTCCGCCCCGGCCCCCGTCGCGATCTTGTTCTCGCGGAGCACGTTGTGCGGATAGAGGCGAAGCTTGAGGTGGTACGCGTTCCCGGCCTTCTTCGCGATGTACCGGTTCGCCGAGATCCGTGCGGCCTCGAGGGCGATGTGCCGGATCTGGCACGCCTCCGCCGCGACGAGATGGATCTTCACCGGGAACTTCGTCCGCGGATCGCCGATGTCGAACTGGCTGATCCGGATTTGCGGGACGCCGCCCATGTACTCTTTGCGGGCGTACGCCTGGCCACGGATTTCGCGATACATGCTGCCGGGCTTGCGCGTCATCGGAGGGGCGCTTGAAGTAGGGGTCGCTATTTAATGCTTCGCGGCAAAGGACCGCCGAGTCGCTGCCGGAGGAACATGATGAGCGAGGCGATTCCGAGGCCGGTTCCAATCAGCATCGCCGGAATCGTGAAAACGTTCTGCGTGATCAGACAAAGGTCTCCCGCGCACTGAACGTCGGGAAACGCCCACGTATACGCGAGGACCACTCCGATCGAAGCCAGTAGGATGCCGGCCACAGCGAGAGCCCAAACAGTCAATCGGTAGCCGACGGGCATGTTCGATCCGACGCAGGAGGCGCGCGCCACATCATCACGGTTTCCGTCTGATTAGTCCAAGAAAGAATTAAGTGCGAGCCAGGTGTGGGCCGGCCCATCATGTTGCTCGTGAAACTCGGCGGCAGCGTCGTGACGGAGAAGACACACCTCCGGACGCCCCGTTCCGCCGCGATTCGCCGGCTCGCACGGGAGCTGGCTTCCCTTCGAGAGCCGCTCTTGATTGTCCACGGTGCGGGCTCATACGGTCACATCCTCGCGAGGCGTCAGCGTCTCAACGAGGGGGGCTCGACTCTCCCCCGCCGCCTGGCGGCCGCAGCGGTTCAAGCAGACGTGCGAGAGCTCGATGGGCTCGTCGTGCGAGCGCTGAACCGGGCGGGTCTCGCCGCGATTCCAATCCCGCCATCTGCGGTGCTCTCTCTCGACGACGGACGCGTATCCACGATGGACCTGACCCCCTTCCGTGAGTTCGCTTCAATGGAGTTTACACCGGTCACGTTCGGCGATGTCGTGCGGGACGTCCGGCGTGGATTCTCTGTGTGTTCCGGCGACCTGCTGATGCTCGAGCTCGCCCGCGCGTTCCGGCCCAAGCGTGCGGTCTTCGCGGCCGACGTGGACGGCCTCTTCACCGCGGATCCGAAGCGCCGACGGGCCGCACATCTCCTTGAAAGCGTTGGGCTGGACGACCTGTCGCGAATAGAGTTCTCATCGGCCTCGCGGACGGACGTCACGGGGAGTATCGAGGGAAAGCTTCATCGTATGTTCGAGATCGCGGATCATGTGGGGGAATGTCTTATCGTCAACGGTAATGTAAAGAACCGCGTCCGGGATGCCCTTCGGGGACGGCGGGTCGTCGGCACCCGGGTCGTCCGAGGTCCCTGAAATGGCCGAGCCCTCCAAGACGGAGCAGCGCAAAGCGGAACATGTGAACATCATCCTCCAGGAGAACGTCTCGGCGGAGTACAACTACTGGAACGATGTCCGGCTCGTCCACACCGCCCTCCCGGAAATCGACCTCGACGACGTCGACGTGAGTGTGAAGTTCTTCGGCAAGCGCCTCGAGGCGCCCCTGATCATTTCGTCGATGACCGGCGGATTCGGGATGGGGAAGGAGATCAACGCAAACCTCGCGAAAGCGGCCGCCGAGGTCGGCGTCGCGATGGGGGTCGGGTCGCAGCGCGCGGCGTTGGAGAAGCCCGAACTCGAGCCCACCTATGCCGTCGTCAAGGATTACGGGGTCCCGCTCGTCTTCGCGAACCTCGGGGCTCCCCAACTCGTGCCGCAGGAAGGCAAGCGTGCGTACGGCGTCGCCGACGCACGGAAGGCGATGCAGATGATCAAGGCGGACGCGCTGATCGTCCACCTGAATTTCCTTCAGGAGGTCGTGCAGCCCGAAGGCGATCGGCGCGCGAAAGGCTGCCTCGCCTCGATTAAGGCCCTGGCCGCCAAGTTTCCGTTGATGGCGAAAGAGACGGGCGCGGGGATCTCCCGGGAGACGGCGCAGAAGTTGAAGGCCTCGGGTGCCCGGGCGATTGATGTCGGCGGTCTCGGAGGGACCTCGTTCTCGGCGGTCGAACATTACCGTGCGCGAAAAGAGGCCGCGAGCCTGAAGGAACGCCTCGGCGCGACGTTCTGGAATTGGGGCATCCCGACTCCTGCCTCGATTCTCCTCGCCGACGTGGGTCTGCCGCTGGTTGCGACGGGCGGCGTGCGCAGCGGCCTCGATGTCGCGAAAGGGATCGCGCTGGGGGCCACGATGGCCGGGATGGCGAAGCCGATGCTCGAGGCCGCGAGGGTCTCCGCGGACGCCGCAATCCAGGAGCTCCGCGCGGTCATCGAGGAACTGAAGGCGGCGATGTTCCTCACCGGCTCGACGTCGATCGAAGCGTTGCAGGATCGTCCCGTCATCGTGAGTCCTCCGACCGCGAGCTGGCTCGAGGCCGGAGAGGCGTGAGCGATGTCGGCCCTCGCGTCCTCGGCCGCGGAGGACCGACTCGAGTCCCTCCTGAAGCCATACCGCGACCGATCGAATGCCCACATCCAGGCGATCTGGAAGGAGTTCGCGGCGGAACATCCGGTCGGTGCATTCCCGTCGAGCCGGACGATGCGGGACAACTCGCGACTCTTCATGGCGGGAAAACGGTATCGGTACGCCCTCGCCCTCGCCGGATATCAACTTCTGGCGGGAGAGGCACCGTCCCGCGGCCTCGAGCGCGCCGCGACGTGGCTCGAATGGTACCATCTGTACACCTTGTTCCTGGACGACATCATGGACGAGGACGTCCGGAGGCGTACCCTCGCCAGCGCATGGGCCACGGATGCGAAGCTGTATCGCGGCCCCGGTGCGGACCGCCCTGCCGTGGTCTTTCGGACCCAGCGCCACCGATACGGAGTGTCGCAGGCCATCCTCGACGCCCTGCGGATCCGGTCGCTCGCGGAGCGGGCGATTGAAGGGGCCACCGATCTCGATGCGTCCGTCCGGCTCGAGCTCCTCAGCGAACTGACTCAGGTCGATCTCATCCTCAGCGATGGCCAAGGCCTCGACATCGATTTCGAGCGCGCGGACCGAATCCCCGAGGCCGACTACGTTCGGATGAGCGGGGCCAAGACGGCTCGCCTCTACCTCGGCGCGGCGGCGA
>Ga0209238_1000491_pt1 | contig 14307 bp, 10 predicted proteins | sample GraSoi013_1_20cm_FD_185823 | JGI IMG/M metagenome (GOLD analysis project Ga0209238, IMG submission 185823) | Grasslands soil microbial communities from the Angelo Coastal Reserve, California, USA - Sample 10_02_2013_1_20cm (SPAdes) (version 2) | ecosystem: Environmental > Terrestrial > Soil >...
CAACAGTAGAAGGATCACCAGGAACAGCGCTCCGTAGATCACCAGGTAATAGCCATTCTGGCTGAATTGCAAGGTGAAGTATTGCTGTGTTGGCTCTAAGAGCAGCGCCCCCAGGAGGGGTCCGGCAATCGTCCCAAGGCCGCCCAGGAACGCCATCAAGGCAACGGCGACATCGAAGGTGGCATCAAAAGCAGTGGGCGGATAGATCGACTCGACGAAATAAGCCCATGTGGCCCCCACCATGCCCACGATCAGCGCGGAGATCACAAAAGCAGAGAGTTTGGATGGTCCTGTCTTTACACCAAGGCCCAGCGCCCGGTCTTCGTCGTCCCGGATCGCCAGCAGCCCCAGTCCATATTTCGAGTTGCGTACCCACCACGAGATGGCGATAGCAACGAGCAAAATGGCCAGGGTTACATAGTAGAATGGGATGTTGAAAAAATCGCCGCTCCAATCGGTCGGGATCGGTAATCCCAGGCCAGTGGAGCCGTTGGTGAGTCCTTTCAGATTATAGGCCAACAATTGCAGGATAAAGAACATGGCGATCGTGATCACCACAAACGTATGCCGCCGCACACGCAGAGCAATCCAGCCGAGCACGACGGAGAAGGCAGCCGCGACCAGGCCCGCTACCGGGACAAGCAAGAAAGGGAGATAGCCGCCGGGAATATTCCAGCGCTGGCACATGATCGCCAGGGTATAAGCGCCCAGGCCGAAGTAAGCACCATGCCCGAGAGCGATATAGCCGCTATAGCCCGAAAAGATATTCCAGCCGGTAGTAGCCGCCGCAAACATCAAGGTGAAGACGGCAATGGTGGTCACTGCTGGATTGGAAAACAGCATTGGAAACACAATGACGAACAGCAGCAAAACAAGTAAGCCGGCCGTTTTGATAATCTTCATTGCTTCCTCCCTTCCACCTGCCCGAATAATCCCTGTGGGCGTACCAACAGGATAATCACCAGCAGGATGAAAAAGACGGTGCTGGCCCAGACGGGCGACCAGACCACGGAGGTCACATCTTCGACGACGAGCATCCCAACTGAGGCGATCAGAGCGCCTCTCAAACTTCCCATGCCGCCGAAGATGATGATAGCCAGCAGGCGCGAGATCAGGTCATAGGCGCTACCAGCATTGAAAGCGTTGGTAGCTCCAAAGGCCATGCCTCCGGCAGCGGCAAGCGCGACACCGATACCAAACGTGATCATCGAGACGCGCTCGACATCAACGCCAATAAGCTCAGCAGCTATGCGATTTTGCATCGAGGCACGCAAGCCATAGCCAAATTTGGTACGATAGAGCAGAAAGTAAAGTCCCCCCAACAGCAGCACCGCCAGCAAGAAGCCAAACACATAAATGTAGGAGAGGTAGAAGCCCCCAATTGGAAAAGACGCCGTAATATACCAGGCTTGTAGCTTGACGTTGTCGGCAGAGAAAATGATATTGAGGAACCCTTCAATAATCAGTGCCACACCGAACGTGACCAGGATGGACAGCATCGTGCGATCACGTTTGATCGGGCGGATAAAGAGCCACTCGATCAGCAATCCCAGGCCAAACATCACGGGCATAGTGATGAGTAGTCCCACAAATAGATCAATGTGCAGCTTTTGCTCCAAAAAAAAGCTGAGATAGGCACCCAGGATCACCAGCGCGCCTTGTCCAACATTGATAATATCCATCACCCCGAAAACAAGCGTCAGCCCGGATGCCATCAAGGCATAGACCCCTCCGGTCAATATACCGGTGATGATTGCTTCAACAATGATTCCCACGATAAGCCCTCTTTCCATCCTGGGTAAGCATCCCATCTTCCCTTAAACACGGTACGAATTGCTAAGGCCAGGTTGGCTTGGGAAACTCAGGTTGGTTCGTCGCCTGAGAAGCTGGGTACACGGATACCAACGAACCTTTTTGCCATTGGAACAGATATCCTGTTGCAAGAATATTTTCACCCTGTTCGTTGAACTTTACTGGCCCTTGCACTGACTGGTACGTACTGCCGGAGTGGAGTTCAGCAATAAGTTTCGCATTATCGATGCTGTTAATTTTGGTCGCAGCCTGCTTAAACACCTGCCCTACTGCGAAAGCTTCTGCCACATCGGAACTGATACTATCTGCCGTACCGCCATACTTCGCCAGGAAGTCCTTCACCATTTGTGCGTTCTGGAAGGTGTTGATCGAGGGATACCACCCGCCGTTCGGAACATACACTCCCTCTGCGTTTTTTACGCCGCCAATGGCATTGGTAAATTGTGAACCCTGGTCTGGACCCGCTGTGGCGATGATGGCCTGTGGATTGTAATGCTGTTGCTTGAAAGCCTGGATGTAAGCGACGATATCAGGCAGCAGTGTGCCAGTAACTATCACCTGCGCGCCTGAGGCGATCATCTTTTGCGCGATTGGTGTATAGTCGGTGGTTTCTGACGGGTATACCTGGTACGAGGCAGTTTTGACTCCGCCCTGCTCCAGCAGCTTTCGCGCAGTGTCAACTTGAGGCTGGGTAAATGGGTCATCCTGCGTCGCGTAGGCCGCTGTTGTTGGCCGCTGCCCCGCTGGCAAGGACAGGATATACTGTGAAAAGCTGACCAGCAGATTGGCAACAGGAGCCGAAACGTCGAATAGATTGTGCAGTCCTTGAGTAAAAACGGATGGTCCGCCTCCAGCGCCCTCGATCATTGCATAATTATAACGATTGGCAACCACCGATGCTGGTTTCGTCAGCAAAGAAGAGAATGGCCCGAATACCACGTCACAATGATCAACCGTGATCAGTTTCTGATAGTTTGTGACGACCTGTGTTGTGCTGCTGGCATCAGAGAGAATGTCCAGTTGTACCTGGCGACCAAGTACACCGCCGTTTTTGTTGACGGTATCGGCCCACAGTTTGTACCCTTGCTCAAAGGCTTTGCCATCTGCGGAGAAGTCGCCGGAAAGGGATAATGAAATACCGATCTTGATGGGAGTTTTAGGCTGGCTGCTGCCGCTTGTAGTACTGCTGCTCCCACCGCAGGCGCTGAGTACGAGAAGTGCCGCGATCAACAAGCCAACGACCTTCAGTATTGGCTGTTGCCATAAGGTGGTTCGTCTTTGCACGGTTGTCCTCCTTTTTTTATGGGGTAACCACAATGTTTACCCCTGGTTCCTTAACGCCACGTATGTGGTGTTTGAACAAATATGTTGCGTCTCTTCTGGAGATTGCGGAAACAACTCCAGATTTTTGCTCATTCCCTCTCTATCTTCGTCTCTAGCTTCGATATGCTCACCTGACTGCTGAGATTTACCCCAAAAGTCCCAGTGGCTCCTCTATCAGCGTTGCTACAGTATCCAGGAATTGTGCTCCTCGTACCCCATCTACGGCACGGTGGTCGCAGGAAAGGGTGAGCACCATCATAGGCTGCACTGCCGGCTGACTATGGACAGGCACGACACGTTCGCTTATACGACCTACGGCCAGGATAGCAGCCTGTGGCTGATTGATAATGGCATTGAAAGCATCGACATTGTACATTCCCAGGTTGCTAATCGTGAAAGTACCATCGCTTATATCCTGTGGTCGCAGCTTTCCGTCCTGCGCCTTTGCTGTCAACTCTCTGCGCCTGTGAGCAATCTCCTCCAGGCTGAGGGTATCCGCCTGGTGAATGACAGGGACAACCAATCCTTCCTCAATGGCTACTGCAATCCCTATATGTACTTCTTGCTTCAGGGTTATCTTGTCCTCGTTCCACGACGCATTGAGACGGGGATGCATTCTCAACGCCGCCGCTGCGATTTTCACCAGCAGGTCGGTATAGCTAACTTTTTCGACGGACCGCTTCAGGATTTGCTCACGCCAGGTGATCAGCCGGCTTGCATTGACCTCGCGCACAAGGTAAAAGTGCGGTACACTCGTCCAACTTTGTGTTGTACGCTGCGCCATAATGCGCCACGTATTACCCAGGGTCAACTCGTTAGCAGTAGCCACAGGCGTTTCTGTTGTCGCAATGGCCTCTGCCACTTCTTCTGTGGCAAGAGGTGCTTGTACAATTGTCGCCAGCACGTCTGCCGCCACCACTGCTCCACCTGGTCCAGTACCTTTAATCGTTGCCAGCTCTTTCCCCTGCTCGGCTGCCAATCGTCGCGCCTTGGGAGAGGCCATCATCAAGCGCGCGGTAGCTTTGGCAGGCGCGGCTTCGTCCTGGTTCTGCAGGTGCGTCAATACATCAGCCTTCTGAATACGCTTGCCTGCCGATTTCACCTGGCTTAAATCCAGGCTGTGTTCGGCTGCTATACGCGAGGCCAGCGGGCTGGCCCCCCGGGGATGGAGGTGGTCACCCTGCATACCTTGTGCTCGCCCTGACTGAGGCGCTTCCTCAGCAGCAAGAACGACGGCAATTACCTGCCCCACCGGGACATCGTCACCAGCGGTGAATGCCACGTGAGCAAGCACCCCGTCAGTTGGCGCTTCGATCTCAACCGTCGCCTTGTCGGTCTCGATCTCCGCCAGTGGTTCGCCCCTGGCAACCTGCTCACCCTCCACCTTGAGCCACTGCAAAATCTTACCCGTTGCTTGCGACATTCCCAGCGCTGGCAGGATGACATCTGTAGCCATTATTGGTCTCCTGTATTGGCCTCGACGTTCAGATTAGATTGTGTCTCACGCGTTGTGGGCAACGGGCCGTCAACGCTGTAATAGCGTACACCAGCTACAAGCAGTTTCTCTGCCGGGAAGCGTGTAATGACCTCGCAGCCGTCCTTCGTGACGATCAATTGCTCCTCGATGCGCGCCGCCGACCAGCCATCTGCAGCAGGCCAGAAGGTCTCAAGAGCGAAAACCATGCCCTCTTCGATCACCTCAGGGTGGTCAAGCGAAACCAGTCGGCTGAAAATGGGCTTCTCCCAGATCGAAAGTCCTACGCCGTGGCCGTATTGCAGCGCGAAGGCTGCCTCTTCATTCGGAAAGCCGAACTCTTCAGCTTTAGGCCAGAGCTTGACGATATCAGCGGTGGTCACCCCTGGTTTGATTGCATTGACCGCTCTATCCAGGATATCGCGGCAGTACTTGTACGCGTCTACCTGCGCCTGCGAAGCGCTCCCTACGACGAATGTGCGGTAGTAACAGGTGCGATAGCCGTTATAGCTGTGCAGTATATCGAAATACGCCGGGTCCCCGGGTCTCAACGCGCGATCGGTGTAGACATGTGGATGAGGACTGCAACGTTCACCGGAAATGGCATTGACGCCTTCTACGTGTTCAGAACCCAGGTCGTACAGAACCTTGTTGACCAGGCCGACACACTCATTTTCTCGTATTCCGGGCCTCAAAGCACGGTACAGTTCATCATAGGCTGCGTCTACCATCATGCAAGCGGTGGCGAGTAAAGTGATCTCATCCTGTGTCTTGATCACGCGGGCCTTTTGCATCAACTGTTGCCCATCAACCACTTTGATGCCCTCTGCTTGCAAGGCGAAAAGCACCGGCATTTCAACGACATCCACCCCTATCGGCTCGTTAAGCAGTCCGCGCTCTTCCAGTTCGATGCGGATCTTTTTCGCAACATCTTCGGCTCGACCAGATTCAGGCGACATTGCTCCGCGTTGCGTAGAGATGCCAGCGCGGGAGCGATCATCGCCTAACCAGGGACAGTAGAGCTTGTGATGCCGCGCTGCTGAGCCGAAGTCCCACATGATCGGTTCATCGTCCCGTGGCAGGAGGCTGAAGCGTGCCAGTTTGTCCATCGCCCACGTTCCGATATGGGTAGCTGTGATATAGCGTATGTTATTCATGTCGAAACAGAGTAAGGCCCCCATTTCAGACGCTCTGAGCAGTTTTTTGATACGTGCAAGACGCTCGGCGCGCAGTCGCTCAAAGTTCACCCTTTCTTCCCAGTCGACACCCATCAGACCATAGGTTTTAATCGCCATCACTTTTCTCCTTCATCGCATGTATGGACCCGATTTTTTTGCGTCCCTTAAATCCGACCACATAAAGTTTTTGCAACCTCCATCACTGAATCGGCAGTGGGAACGGTCAAATCTTCCAGCGCCGGCGAGAATGGCACTGGCACATTCATCGCTCCCATCCGTTTGACCGGGGCATCCAGGAAGTAAAATGCTCCATCGGAGATTACGGATGCGATTTCAGCAGTTACGCCGTAACGTTCGTAACCCTCATCCACCACGATGACACGGCTCGTCTTTTTAGCAGATTCGATCAGTGTGTCCCTATCAAGAGGGTACATGGTGCGAGGATCAATGACCTCTGCGCTGATATCGAGCTTCTCCAGCCCATCAGCGGCGGCCAGCGCGATCTGTACCATGCTGCTTGTCGCCACGATAGTGATATCGTTGCCGGGGCGTTTGATATCGGCGACACCGAAGGGGATGATATAGTCACCCTCCGGCACGGGCCCCTTCAACTGGTACATCATTTTGTCTTCGAAGAAGATCACAGGATTATCGTCGCGGATGGCAGTTTTCAGCAGCCCTTTTGCGTCATAAGGAGTCGAGGGCAGCACAACAATTAAGCCGGGGATATGGCTGACCCAGGCGTGCAGGCTCTGGCTGTGCTGCGCAGCGGTACGACGGGTCGCTCCTAGTGTAGTGCGTACCACCAGCGGCACCTTCAGCTTACCGCCGGACATATAGTGGACCTTTGCTGCCTGGTTCACGATCTGGTCCATCGCCAGTCCAATAAAGTCACCAAACATGATATCGACGATGGGACGCATGCCCGTCATCGCCACGCCTACCCCCATGCCGGTAATGCCTGCCTCGGAGATGGGTGTGTCAATCACACGCGAGGTTCCAAATTCTTCGACCAGGCCAGAAAGCACTTTGAATGGTGTGCCAGCTTCGGCTATGTCTTCACCCATCATGAAGACCCGTGGGTCGCGCCGCATTTCCTCGGCTAATGCTTCACGGATAGCCTGGCCAAGTGTAATCTCGCGTACTCCCTGACCGGCGTTCTGGCTCGTTGTGGTACTAAGCATAGACATCTTGCTCCACCTCGCTTGGATCTGGATACGGCGCGTCCAGCGCAAATTGTTCACCCGCCTCCACTTCGGCTCGCACCCGCTGTTCTATCTGCTCAAATGTCCCGCTGGTGGTGACCCCTTGCGCCATCAACCACTCAGCAAGCATCTTCAGCGGATCTCGTTCCGTCTTCCAGTACTCTTCCTCTTCCCTGGAGCGGTAATAGGATCGCTGGATATCGCCTACGTGGTGTCCCAGGTAGCGATAGGTATTGCAGAGCATGAAAGCTGGCCCCTCACCCTGGCGAGCCCGCTCCACCATGCGCGCTGCTGTGGTATACACTGCGCGAACATCCTGGCCGTCTACCTCTTCGGTCGGAATGCCAAAAGCTTTGGCCCTGGCACTCATCTCTCCGGCGGTCGTCTCGGAATTGTGGGTGTACTCGTTGTACTGGTTGTTCTCACAGACGTAGATGACAGGGAGTTTCCATAGCGATGCCATATTCATCACTTCGTACAGCACCCCCTGACCAAGCGCGCCATCACCGAAGAAACAGACCGTCACCTCGTCGCTGCCGCGCATTTTGCTCGACATGGCGGCTCCGGTGGCAATGCCCGCGCTTCCCCCGACAATCGCATTCGCGCCAAGGTTGCCTGTCTCCTGGTCCGCGATGTGCATGGAGCCACCTTTGCCGCGGCAGTAACCGGCTTCCTTGCCCAGCAACTCGGCAAACATTCGATCGACCGAGGCTCCTTTTGCCAGGCAATGCCCATGGCCGCGGTGCGTACTGGTGATGTAGTCATCGCGGCGTAAGGCCGAGCACACCCCCACAGCTATCGCCTCCTCACCGATATAGAGATGGGCAAGGCCTGGCATTTTGGCACTGGTATAAAGTTGGTTGACATGTTCTTCGAAAATGCGGATTTTGAGCATCTGCTCATATATGGATAGCCAGCGGACTTGCTCAGTTTCTAACAATTGAGCGCCCGCCGTGGACACCTGGTCACTTGCAGGATGCCTGGCTTCCACAAATTCGCCTGAGCCGGATGCCTTCGATTGCGACATTGCTCTTCTCCAAAAAATAGATACATTGCTGCATGGAATACATCATCTATTCGTCTAAGCCGGCCATCTTTGCCAGCACTTTGAACACGATATAGAAATCTTGTTTCGCCAACCCCATGGCGCGTGCAGCAGTAAGGAACTCGTTGCTGGTCGCTGTCGTTGGCATGGGAACATCGAGTTCTCTTCCCGTCTCGAGGGCTAACAGCATGTCCTTCTGCATCATGTTCACGTCGAACCAGGCTTCGTCTGGTGGTGAGAGTATAAAAGGTGTGCGATACTTTAGCGAAGGCGAGGCGATGACGCTATTCAGCATAACCTCGAGCGCCGTTTCGCGAGGAACGCCACCCTTCTCGGCCAGCAGCAATCCCTCACAGAAGGCCATCATTTGCACTTGCAGATTGAGGTTGATAGCAATCTTCATCAAGACGGCCTGCCCATTCGAACCCACGTAGTTAACTTTTGGGCCGATATCCAGCAAGATAGATTTGACTTGCTCGAAGGTCGCTTTTTCACCACCGACCATGAGGGAGAGATTGCCCTGTTCGAGAGTAATCACGCTACCCGACACGGGGGAGTCGAGCATCCGCGCACCTTTTTCGCTGACCTCAGTGGCGAGGTTTTTAGAGGCCGCTGGACTGATGGTGCTCATGTCGATATAAATCTTGCCTTTTCCCAGGCCGGCCAGTATGCCATGTTGCCCTCCCACGACCTCGTGGAGAGCGTTGGTATTTGTTACCATAGTGAAGATTACGTCGGCGGTTTCTGCAACCGCGCGCGGCGTCTCGCCCCATTGCATACCAGCGTCAAGCAGCCATTGTGCCTTCGATTTTGTACGATTGTATCCAGTAACACTGTGGCCAGCATCAAGCAGTCGCTTCGTTACACGACCGCCCATGGCTCCTAATCCGACAAATCCAAGCTTAGCCATAACTACCTCCAACGACACTGAAGGGGACATTACAAACGGCTAGCCTTTATCAAATCGGCCCGTAAAACCCTGGGCTGAAGCCCTAGGGAGAGAAGGGCCGTTCCTTTTGGGGCGTGATGGGGGTTGCTCCTTGAATCAACCGCTCAAGTTCATGCAACGCTATCCTGATAGCATCTGCATCTGTCTTCACCCCATAGTACTCACGAATCGTTTTGATGGCCTCTCGATCTTTTTCGTAGAGAGGCAAAGTAGTTCTTGACGTTTTCATGTCTCTATGCTATCATAACAATAGCACATGTGACAACTGAAGAGTGTACGGGTTTCGGAGCGAAGGGCTCCGAGTAAAAACACTCCCATGTTCACCAATGTCTGCCTCTCTTTCTCTTGCCGTTGACAAGAACCACGTCAACGATGACTACCAGATTGAGAACCTACCCTGGGGCTCAGGGAAAGGGATATGCCTGTGGAGGCGGTGTAAGAGCACCTACGGATATACTCGTAGTAGCCAACCTCCAACGAAGCAGGAAAGCTCAGTCGTGAGGCTGAGAAGCCCCTGGCTTTAGCCATGGGGAGATGTCACGATCAGTAAAAGCTCTTACATCTGCGCGAACCTGCCGCAGGTGAGCACGCATGGCAGCACGAGCAGCTTCCGGGTCACGCCTGGTGATGCTTTCAAGGATACGTTTATGGTGAATCTGCCCCCGTTGTGGGCCACCTTCGACTTCAAAGATTTGTTTGCGCTGTTCACTCAGCAAGTTGACAATAGAGTTTACCAGGATGAGGATAAGTGTATTTTGGGTTCCCTGCGCCAGCGCCTCGTGAAAGTTGTTGTCGGCTGAAATATATGCGTCTGCGTCGTTCAAGTGTTCATCCATTACCTTTACAGCCTCGCGCATAGCAGCTATCTCTCTTTCTGTTGCTCGCGTAGCGGCCAGGGCAGCAATTTCTGTCTCAAGAATCTCGCGGACTTCAACGAGGTTATCTGATCCACCCACTTCTCCTAACTTCAACTTCATCGCCAGGCCAATCGAATGCTGCATAGCCCTGGGCGCCCCATCAATGACGATCGTCCCTCTGCCCGGGCGCATATCGACAAGTCCCTTCTGAGCCAGAATTTTCATCGCTTCACGTACCGCTGTTCGACTAACATGAAACTGCTCGGCCAGTTCACGCTCAGTGGGCAAGCGATCTCCACTACGCAGCTCGCCGTCAAGAATCCGTTTTTCGATTTGCTCTGCTACCTGCTCAAAGACTTTGACCGATTGAATCGGAATGTACATGTGTTCTCCCCGGGCACCTGACTCGACCTTTGACACTCTTCGTAAAATGGACAAATCACATGATTGTCCATTGATCATACCAAATCCACTTTTTTAAGTCAAGCTGGACCAGCAACCGAAAAGCTTGACGCCTCAATTAATGAATGGTATGTTTATCAAACAATCACGTGATTTGTCCAACACATAAGCAGCCAATTATAGGTCAAGCTGATTAAAACCGTTCGTCAACAGTTGAAGATTCCCTGGAAGAAGTAGCACCCTCATGAATGAGCATGTTCAAACAGCCGGATTGGAACGCCGCAGGGAAGACTACGGGCTCATCACTGGCCTCTCACATTACGTGGATGATCTGAGACCACCCGTTGAGCGACCTGCTGCACTGTACATGATTGTCGTGCGTAGCCCTTATGCTCACGCCGTCATAAAACATATCAAGCTCGACGCGGCGCGGTCACTTCCAGGCGTCATAGCCGCATTTGAGGGCGCGGAACTGGTGACCGGCATGCCCCCTATTGATACCATCCCGCTGCCGGGACTCAGAAAACCAGAACGCAGGCCACTCGCCGTAGACCACGTTCGCTATGTGGGGGATCCTGTAGCGGTTATTGTCGCTGAAACCCTCTCCTCCGCTGAAGACGCCCGTGACCTCGTCGACGTTGAATACGATCTGTTGCCTGTCCTTTACGACGAGCTTGGCTCTAACATCGCCTTCTCACTCGAATCGGAACATGGCGATATTCAAGCAGCTTTCAATAACGCCGATCGCATCGTCCGCCTGCACATTGTGAACCAGCGCCTCGCCCCTTCTTCCCTCGAACCGCGTGTCTGTATGTTTGATTTCGACCCGTCCAGTGGTGAACTTTCAGCATGGGTATCGTCTCAAGCAGTCTTCCGTGCGCGTGACACGCTGGCAAAATTTCTCGCTATGGATCGCGCTCGCATCAAAGTACACAATGCCGAAGTAGGGGGCGCCTTTGGTGCCAAAAATAACTTTTTAGGTGAAGAGATTGTCGCCGCGTTACTGGCGGTGAAGTTTGCGCGGCCTGTCAAGTGGATTGAAAGCCGCAGCGAAAATTTGCAAGCTCAGTCGCAGGGACGTGGCCAGGTCAACTACATCGAAGCCGCCTTTCAGGACGACGGCAAGCTACTCGGCTTGAAGGTACACTCGATAGCTGACCTTGGCGCCTTTCTCGCCTTCGCGACCGTAATGGTACCCACCCGCACACCATCAATGTTGTGCGGCCCCTACCAGTTGCAGGCTGTGGAGAGCCAGGTGACGGGCGTTTTCACCAATAAAGCGACGACAGCCCCTTATCGAGGCGCTGGACGACCCGAGGCTACCTATATCCTGGAGCGCACCATGGATCGCATCGCACATGAACTGGGCCTCGACCCGGCAGAGGTGCGCCGCCGCAATTTTATTCCTCCACAGGCCTTTCCATACACGACTGTAACCGGACTCCAGTACGATAGCGGCAACTACCAGGCTGCCCTCGATCGCGCGCTTGCGTTAGCCGATTACGCGGGCTGGCGTGCTAAACAACACGAATATCGCGTGGCTGCTAACCACAGGCTGCTGGGTATTGGCCTTTCTACTTTTATCGAATTTTCGGGCGATAACGCCACTCCCATGACCAACATTCCACGTGAAGCCGCCACCGTACGTATTCGCCGCGATGGTACCGTCCTGGTACAGAGCGGCGTCTCCCACACCGGCCAGGGTCACTACACCGCCTTTGCTCAAATTGCCTCGACCGCTTTGCATCTGCCTGTCTCTAAGGTGGAGGTCTACATGAATGATAGTTCCCTGCCTGGCTTTAGCATCGGCACATTTGGTAGTCGTATCACGCAGGTAGCTGGGTCCGCGGTGCTACTTGCAGCCGAAGCCGTCCGTGCCAAGGCTTTGCAGGTAGCAGCGCAGGTGCTGGAAGCAGCTCCCACAGACCTGTTGATGGAGGGTGGTCGGGTTCTGGTTCGAGGAGTCTCGGCGCGTTCGGTTCCATTCAGCGAACTCGCCCGCCTGGTCGAAGAACAGCCAGGCTTAATTGAACGGGAGCATCCCAACCCTGCTAATGGGACACCTATCGAAGGGCTGGCAGCATGGCGCGATTTTAGCCCCCCCGGCGCCACGTACTCTTCCGGCGCTCACCTTGCCGTGGTCGAGGTTGATACCGAGACAGGCGAGGTGCATGTGCTGAAATATGTAGCGGTGGATGATTGTGGGCGTGTACTCAATCACTACCTGACCGAAGCGCAAATACACGGTGGGCTTGCGCAGGGCATTAGCCAGGCTCTTTATGAAGAAGTTTTCTATGATCAGGATGGCCAGTTACTCAGTGGCACACTGATGGATTACGCGCTGCCGATTGCCGCGCAGGTACCAGACTTTGTAACGGCTCTCGTCGAGACCCCTTCTCCTAACAACCCACTGGGTGCGAAAGGCGTTGGCGAGGCAGGTTGTATTGGTGGCCCACCGGCTATCGTTAATGCCGTACTTGACGCGCTCTCTCCACTTGACATAAAAACTTTAGATATGCCGCTCAAACCTGAGAAAATTTGGGCGCTGGTGCAAGCTGCGCGCAACGGCACACTTGTGCAATCCGATCCGTCGTCGTTACCAGTCTTGTCTTCGGAGAGAAAGAAGAAATAGTGGCTATGCAGATGCACGCAATGGTGCTTGAACAGTTTGGGGGAAGGCTCACGGCAACGGTCATGACGGTACCTGAGCCGGGACCCGGTGAAGTCCTGGTGCGTGTCGTGGCCTGTGGCGCTGGTCTGACCCTGGAGAGTGTGCGCCTTGGGCATCTAGGTGGATCAACTCCAAGAATTATGGGCCACGAGTTCTCCGGCACTGTGGCGGCGACAGGGGCTGGGGTAGATGGTTGGCATAAGGGCGACCCGGTAACGGGCTCCTTCTACCTCTTCTGTGGAAACTGCGTGATGTGCGCGTCAGGTCGAGAGACGCTCTGTATCAACAATAAGGGGAACATTGGAGCAAAGATAGACGGCGCTTTTGCCGAGTATGTGGTCGTTCCTGCCCGTAATCTGGTTAGCATTCCCGAGGGCGTCGCCTTGCGCGAGGCCGGCGTCATCGCTGATGCTGTAGCAACTTCATATCACATCGCGCGAGAGCGAGCTCGCATTGTCCCAGGCCAACGGGTCGCTGTGATCGGAGCCGGTGGCGGCGTCGGCATCCATATGCTCCAGGTGGCAAAGGTCTTCGGCGCATTTGTGATTGCTGTAGAGCGGGATCCAGCCAAACTACTCCGCCTGCAAGAATTCGCTGTCGATGCTATTGTTGATGCCGCGTCGGAATCCTGGCAGGCAGACCTTGTCAGGGCAGCGGATGGGCAGCTTGATGCCTATATCGACTTCGTAGGCGCTCCCGTGACTATAGCCAATGGCATAGCGGCTCTCGGACGCGGTGGAACCTTCGTTGTAGTAGGAGTTTTGCCGGGCCTGCGCTCAGATAAGAGCGCTGTGCTATCAGCCGACCCGATGTACCTTGTCAACAAAGAGATCACCATTATGGGAACAAGATACGCCACGCGTGCCGAGATTGCCCGCTCTTTAGGTTTAGTACGCGACGGGAAAGTTAAGCCCATTATCGGTGCATCGTTCCCACTGTCACAGGCCGAAGATGCCCTGGAGGCGATCCGGCTCAACCAGGTGTTTGGGCGCGTCCTCATCGATTGTGCCGGATAGCGCAAGGAATGCGAGAAAACAGGCATCATGCGTCTTGAAGAGAGCAACGTTACTGGAACTTCCGATCCTGTACCTGCACGAGGATCCTTCCTGGAAGTGCTCGGCGTTTTTGCGCGCTTGGGCCTCACCTCCTTTGGCGGGCCCATTGCTCACCTGGGCTACTTTCGCCAGGAGATCGTTGTGCGTCGCAAGTGGCTTGATGAGGCGAGCTACGCCGACCTGATCGCCCTGTGCCAATTCCTGCCCGGTCCTTCCAGTAGTCAGACAGGCATTGCGCTTGGTATCAGTCGGGCTGGTCTATGGGGAGGTCTCGCGGCATGGCTTGGCTTTACCCTGCCATCAGCTATCTTGCTCACCCTGTTTGCCTATGCCACC
>Ga0209238_1000493_pt1 | contig 14302 bp, 10 predicted proteins | sample GraSoi013_1_20cm_FD_185823 | JGI IMG/M metagenome (GOLD analysis project Ga0209238, IMG submission 185823) | Grasslands soil microbial communities from the Angelo Coastal Reserve, California, USA - Sample 10_02_2013_1_20cm (SPAdes) (version 2) | ecosystem: Environmental > Terrestrial > Soil >...
GATCGTGAAGTTGGTGATGAACCAGGTTTGGTTGCCCTGCTGGGCGCCCAGGCTGGTCCCGCTAAAGTTGTCGGTGCAATCGCCGGTCGAGAAATTTGTGCAGGTCTCGTCGATCGAGAAGCTGCCGACGACGCGCAACGGCGCGAATCCGTTCGCGGTGAACGTGAGATCGACCCTGAAGTTCCCGGAGAAACGGCTTCGGTCCGGCGCGACGGAGACTCCCGTCGCGGAAGCCGAGCCGCTGATCGTCTCGCCCGCGACCTCGGAGCACGCGTTGAAGGTGATCGTCCCCGACGTGCCGTCCGCGCTGATGTCCACAGTTTTCGTGCCATCAATGTGACATGGGGTCGTATTGGCCGCCGCGGCCACGACGCTCTGCGAAGCGGAGAGTTGTGTCTTCGAGTCGCGAGAGACCGCAAGGAGCGCGCGCGTTACTGCGCGCGGCTGCGGTGCCGCGGTCGTCTCGACCCCGGAGGCTGTACCCAGCGCTCCGCCGCCGCCCACCGCGGGTTTGAGCGCTGTTGCGCTGACTTGCGTCGCGTTGGCTGCCGTGACGGCAACCGGAGTGCTGGGGGGTGGCGTCAATCCGGCCGGCCCACCACCGCCGCCCCCGCCGCATCCCCAAAGAAAAGCGAAGAGCAGCGCCGCGACCTGCCGATATGTAGTAGACCCTTTTTCCGCCTTGAATTTGCGAAGCATGGAAGTCTCCCTGCGGACCCTGTATTTAGGCCGAGGAGAAGGCGTCCGCTTCTTCAGCTCGGCTCTGAGACAATAAGTCTACATAAGTTGAGCGGCTCCTTCAAATGCGTGTCCAAGCAGCTACGCCGCGAACCTTTTCGCGGTACTTCGCTTCGTAGGACGGATCGAGCGTTCCCATCCACCGGTCCCAGAACAGGAAATAAAAGCCGTAGTTGTAGCGCGCCTGGTCGTGATGGGCATTGTGCGCCACCGAAGTATTGATCCAGCGCCCCAGCGGGTGTTGCGGCCATCCTCTCGGATAGAGCTCGTAGCCCAGATGTCCATATACGTTGATCGCAGTCGAGATCGTGTGGAAGATCAAGAGCGCCGTCGGATGCAAAGGGATGATGAAGATGATCACCACCAGGCCGAGCGCCTGGACCACCGATTCGAGGGGGTGAAACGCGTACGCGGTCCAGGGCGTGGGATTTCTCGAGAGATGGTGCACGCCGTGAAATATCCGGAACAGCGCCGGCGTGTGCATCAGCCGGTGCGTCCAGTAGAAGTAGGCATCGTGTGCGAGGATCACGAGCGCGATGCTGAGCCAGAAATACGCCCAGCCGTACCGGGCGACGTCCAAATAGACGAGCGTGTAGGGCGCGATGCCGTAGCCCGAGATTGCCCCGATGACGAGGCCGAAGACGAGAACGGTCATGGCGGAGTAGCCGATCTCGCGCCGGATTTGCGCGCCGCGGGGCATCGCGCTCTGGAGCTTGCCCTCGCGGCGCATCGCGTACCCGGCGAAGAACGCGATGCCGGCGAGCAGCACGTAGCGGATTCCATAGATCGCCGTTGCGTTCAGGAAAGGGCCCAGGAACGAGCCCTGGGGGAATAGCGCGTGCGCCAGCTCGTCGACCATGTCGCCCGCGTCAGAACCGGTACGCGAGGCTCGCGCTCGCGTAGTGGTTCGAGGTGCGCTCCGCGAGCGGGCTGCGCGCGGCGTCGCCGTGCAGGCGCCGCGCCTCCAGGTTGCCGACGACGATCCATTCCCGGCTGAGATCGACGCCCCAGAGCAAGCCGCCAGTCGCAAACAATGGGCCGCTCCCCGCGATGCCGTAGAACGACTGGTTCGATTTTGAATCGGCCCAGGTGCCTTGGATGAAAACGGCGGCGGTGATCGTGCCGCTGGCGTAGACTCCCGTGGTGAGGCGAACATCGGCCTGCGCGCCGCGATCGCTGTCGATGAAGTGGCGCCCGCGCGCGAGCAGCGTGACCGGCACCGGGCCGAGCTTCTGGTCCCATTCGACGTGCAGGCCGACCGAAGCGCCGGGCTTGATGTCCGGGACGTTGTTGCTCCTCAAGAAATCCGATTCGCTCGCGAGGCGCCCTCCTTCGTAGGCGAGCTGCGCTCCGATAACGAGGTCTCGCGCGAGTGCCGTCCTGACGCCGCCCTCGAGGATTCCCTGGGTGGTGCGCGCGAACCAGGGTTTGCCGTAATATCTCACCGTCGGAATCAAATCGATTCGCTGTGCGGCCGAGCCGTCGTACGCGGGCCGCGTGCGCACGCCGGCGCCTATCCACGCGTAGTCCGGCACAGCGTTCTGCGCGAAGGCCGCAATCGGAACGATCAGCAGAGAAGCGAGAACCATGCATCGCGCAGTCATGCGCGAAGTGTACCGCAGCCTAGGCGCGGAGAAATTCGACCAGCGTATCGAGCACTTCGTCCGGCTTTTCGCCCATGAGGTTGTGGCCGGCGGAGGCCAGCGTCACCACGGTCGAATTCGGAACCGCCCTCGCGAGGTCCCGTCCCGCGCGCGCCGGGGTCATCGCATCGCGCGCGCCGAGCAGGAACAGCGCGGGGCATTTCACCTGCGCGGCGCGCTCGAATCCCGCCTTGTATCCGTCGCAGGCGGCGAAGTCGGCGTGCAGCACCCCCGGCTTCTGCCGCTGCATCAGCCGCAGGTTCCCGCCGATCACCCAGAACCCCGGCCCCGGATTGCTCGGGTAGTGCGCGCAGGCGGAGTGAGACCAGGCGTTGATCATGCCGTGCGCGTCGGACTCTTTGCTTTTCGTCGCCTCGAGGAGATCGGGCGAGACGCGCATCGGGAACGCGGTGGCGAGCAGGGCGATGCGTGAGACGCGTTCGGAAAAGCGCGCCGCGCATTCCAGTACGGCGAGCGAGCCCATGCTGTGGCCGACGAGCGCCGCGGCCTTCACTCCTGCCGCATCGAGCACAGCCGTGATCCACTCGGCCATGTCCTCGATGCGCGCGAGCGGCGGGCCTTCGCTCCGGCCGTGCCCCGGCAGATCGACCGCGAGCACGGCGTAGCCGTGGTGCGCGAGATAACGCGACTGCAGCACCCAGACGCAATGGTCCTGTTCGCCGCCGTGGATGAAGAGGACCGCGCGCAGTTTCGGGTCGAAGCTCTTCCCGCCGGTGTAGGCGTAGGCGCAATTGCCCGCGACCCGGAGCTCCATCTTCAGGCCTTGGCGGCGCTCAAGGCTCGCGCGAGATCGTCGATGAGATCCTCGGGATCCTCGAGCCCGATCGACAGGCGGATCGTGCCCGGGCCGATTCCCGCTTCGGCGAGCGCCGCGTCGCTCATGCGAAAGTGCGTGGTGCTCGCCGGGTGGATCACCAGCGACTTCGCATCGCCGACGTTGGCGAGGTGCGAGAAGACTCTCAGCGCCTCGATGAAGCGCCGGCCGGCGGCCCGGTCGCCTTTCAGGTTGAAGCTGAACACGGCGCCGCAGCCGCGCGGGAGAAGCCGTTTCGCGAGAGCGTGGTCCGGATGCGAAGGCAGCTCGGGATAGGCGATCGATTCGACCGCTGCCTGCTTCCCGAGGAAGTCGATCAGCGTGCGCGTGTTCTCCACGTGCCGCTCCATCCGGAGCGGTAGCGTCTCGATGCCCTGAAGGATCTGGAACGCGCTCGCCGGGCTCATGCAGGCGCCGAAGTCCCGCAGGCCTTCGCGTCGCGCGCGCAGGAGGAAGGCCGCGACGCTGGATTCCTCCTGGAAATCCATGCCGTGGAAGCCCGCGTAGGGCTCGGCGAGCTCCGGAAATTTTCCCGAGGCTTCCCAGTCGAACGTGCCCCCGTCCACGAGCACTCCGCCGATCGCCACGCCGTGGCCGCCGAGGAACTTGGTGGCCGAGTGGTAGACGAGGTCGGCGCCGTGGTCGAAGGGTTTGAGCAGATACGGGGTCGTGAAGGTCGCATCGACGAGGAGCGGCAATTTCTCTTCATGCGCGATCGCGGCGACCGCAGGAATGTCGAGCACGTCCAGTCCCGGGTTGCCGAGCGTTTCGCCGAAAAGAAGCTTCGTCTCCGGCCGGATCGCCTTTTTCCAGGCGGCGAGATCGCGCGGGTCGACGAAGGTGGTCTGGATGCCGAAGCGCGGCAGCGTATAGGAGAGCAGATTGTGCGAGCCGCCGTAGAGCGCGCGCGATGCGACGATGTGCGAGCCCGCCGCCGCGATCGTGGCGATCGCCAAGTGCAGCGCGGCCTGGCCGCTCGCGGTCGCGATCGCTCCGACGCCGCCTTCCAGGGCCGCCACCCGCTCCTCGAGCACCGCGTTGGTGGGGTTGGAGATGCGCGAGTAGACGTGCCCGCCGCGCTCCATGTTGAAGAGCGCCGCGGCGTGGTCCGCGTCGCGGAACACGAAGGACGTGGTGAAATAGATCGGAACCGCGCGCGCGCCGGTGACCGGATCGGGCCTCTGTCCGGCGTGCAGGCTGAGCGTGTCGAACTGGAGAGATCGGGGTGCGGCCATGGCGTCCTCCTCGGAGTCCGGCCGATTCTAGCAGCCGCGGCGATTCTCGAACGCGAAAAAAAAGACCGCGACGTGAGGCGCGGTCTCGGTAAAAAAACCGCGCCTCGGGAGCGCGGTTTTTCTTCGGGTCCGTTCCGATCAGCCGAGCCGGATCGGCACGTAGATCTTGTTGCCTTCGCGCTGTATCAGGAGGGCGACGCTGCCGCGCGAACGGTCCACCAGGCGGCGCAGCTGGTCCACGCTTTTCACCGGTTGGTTGTTGAAGGCGAGAATGACGTCGCCCGCCTGGACGCCCGCCCGAGCCGCGGGGCCCTCGGATTGCTCCACGAGCAGCCCGCCTTCGGCTTCGATCTGCTTGCGCTCTTCCTCGGTGAGCGGCCGCACCGCGAGACCGAGCTTGCCCGACTTCGTTCCGGGTTCGCTATCCGCCTTTGCCACCTTCTCCGCCGGGGCTTCGGCCAGCGAGGCGCGCAGCTCCTGCGTTTCGCCCTGGCGCCAGATCTTGAGAGTCACCGCGGTGCCCGGGCGGGACTCGCCGATGACGCGGGGCAGGTCGATCGAATTCTCGATCGCGCGTCCGTCCACCGCGAGGATGATGTCGCCGGTCTTGACCCCGGCCTTGGCCGCGGGGCTCTTCGGCTCGACTGCGGCGACCAGGGCGCCCTGCGCCTTCTTCAGTCCGAAGGAATCGGCCAGCTCCTGGGTCACGCCCTGGATGGTGACTCCCAGCCGCCCGCGGCTGACCTTGCCGAACTTCTGAAGATCGGTCTTGACCTTCATCGCGACGTCGATGGGGACCGCGAACGACAATCCCATGTAGCCGCCCGTGCGGCTGTAGATCTGCGAGTTGATGCCGATCACCTCGCCTGCCATGTTGAAAAGAGGTCCGCCGGAGTTGCCCGGATTGATGGCGACGTCGGTCTGGATGAAAGGCACGTAGGTGTCGTCGGGCAGGGAGCGCGACTTGGCCGAGATGATGCCCGCGGTCACGGTGTTCTCGAGGCCGAAAGGCGAGCCGATGGCGGCGACCCATTCGCCGACCCGGGCTTTCGAAGCGTCCCCGATCCGGACCATGGGAAGATCCCTCGCGTCGATCTTGACCAGCGCGACGTCGGTGCGGCGGTCAACGCCGATCACCTTCGCCTTGAATTCGCGCTTGTCTGTGAGCTTCACCGTGACCTCGCTTGCGTCGTCGACGACGTGCGCGTTGGTCAGGATGTAGCCGTCCGCGCTCACGATGAAACCCGAGCCGACCCCTCTGCGAATCGCATCGCCCTGGGGCATGGGAATCTGGAAGCGGCGGAAAAATTCCTGGATCGGGTCGTCCGGCTCGCCGGGGATCTGAGGTACCTGCATCTGGACGCGCACGGGCGCGGTGGTGGTGCTGATGTTGACGACGGCGGGTCCGTTTTGCTCGACCAGGGCGCTGAAATCGGGAAGCGCGCCGGTGGCGGGCCTCTGGACTTGCGCTGTCTGGGCCTGCGAGCTCGATATGGTGGTCAGCCTGCCGCCCGCAAAGCCGAGCACCGTCGCAGCCGCGCATACGGTCAGCACTACGGCGAATGTCTTTTTGGACATAGGAATCTCCTGCGATGATTTCGGTAACTTGGGCAGCGCAGGCGCGACGAAGTTCCCGCGGCTCAGGGTCCGAGACATTTTGTTACCGCAAGACCTCAGTCCTGCTTCGCCTGCGGGGTCTGCGCGGCCTGTTCGCGCAGCAGCTGGTCGGCGCGCGCCTTCTTCAGGATGTCGGCGCACTCCTGCGAGCCGATCCGCAGGGCGAGCTCGATCGCCGTGTCGCCTTCGTTGCTGACCATGTTGACGTCCGCGCCGTTCCGGAGCAAGAGCTCCACCATCTTCGAATCGCCGCGCGCCGCGGCGTACATGAGCGGCGTATAGCCGTTCTCGGCGACGAGGTTGGGGTCGAAGTTCTGGGAGAGGACCTTCTGCGCGTAGATGAGGTTGCCCTTCTCGATGGCGTAGAACAGCACCTTGATGCCTTCGGCGCTCTGCTCCTTCGGCTTTTTCTCGAGGCCGGTCGGAAGCAGGTCCACCACGTAGTTGATGAGCGAAAAGCCCACCATAGTGGCCATGGCGATGAGCAGGGGCAGTGTCGAGATGCCCAGGCTCTCGGCCACCTCGCCGGGCATGTTCGCGGCGACCGCCAGCAGCACGACCAGGAAGAAGAACTGGAACTTCAGGTACAGGAAGAGCGCGATGAATACGACGAGGGCGAGCGAGCCGAGCAGGAGACCCCGATCGATATCGAGGCGCTCGAACGCTTCCTCGGGGAGGTTGGCGAGGGTCGCTGCGAGCGCCACCAGGACGACCAGCGCGATTTCCCTTACCCGCCTGCTGTTGAGCTTCATGACGTTTTTCCCTACACGGGCCCGAGCTTGCTTGAGGCTATTATAGTAGAGGCGGAGGAGCGGCTACGCTAAGGGCTTGGGGCGATGAGCAAGGCATTCACGCGCGAGGACGGCGCGCCGGACGAGGAGATCGAAGTCGAGCCGCGGATTCCGCGGGGGCGGAAGAACTACATCACGCCCCTGGGTCATATGCGCCTGAAATCGGAATTGAAGGCGCTGGTCGAGGTCGAGCGGCCGGAGCTCCTGAAGACGGTGGCCTGGGCCGCGGCCAACGGCGACCGCTCGGAAAATGCCGATTACCTCTACGGGAAGAAACGCCTGCGCGAGATCGAGCGCCGCATCCGCTTCCTCGTCAAACGCCTGGAGATCGCCGAGGTGGTCGATGCCCGCGACCAGGAGCAGGACCGCGTGTTCTTCGGCGCCACCGTCACCTACTGCGATGCGGGCGGCGCGGAACACACCGTCAGCATCGTCGGCACCGACGAAGTGGACCCCGCGCGCGGCAGGGTATCGTGGGTCTCTCCGATCGCGCGAGCGCTGCTCAGGGCGCGCGAGGGCGACGCGGTGACGCTCAGCACGCCGGCCGGGGAGGAGCGGCTCGAAGTCCTGGCGATCCGCTACGAGGAATTGAAGTAGCGGGTCTTTAGTTCGCCCGGCTCGGCCCGTCCGGGTTGGCCGCGACGTTGGTGAAATCGCCGGCCTTGACTACGGAGAGCTTCGCCGGATCGAGGTAGCGGCGCATGGCCTCGACGACCGCCTGGGGCGCCAGGGCGGCGATGCGCCGTTCCTGCTCCTCTTCCCAGGCGAAGGTGCGGCCGAGCACGAGGTAGGAAGCGAGCCGGCTCGCGATGGTCCCGTCGCTCGAGCGCGCGAGCTGTCGCGCCTGCAGCAGCCCCTTCTTTCCGGCTTCGACTTCCTCCACGCTGAAACCTTCGGCGAGCGCCTTGCGCAGCTCCTCCGCCAACACGGCTTCGACCCGCGCGCGGTTCTGCGGCGCGTAGATGGCGAAGAGCCCGAAGCTGCCGCGCTCGAAGAAGCTGTCGGCCGACAGGAACGAGCCGACGCTGTAGGACAGCCCTTCCTTCTCGCGGATGCGCCGCACCAGGCGCGAGTCGGATGAGCCGCCGAGAAGATAGTTGCCGAGGAGGAGCGCCGGATAATCGGGGTTGTCGTCTCGCAACCGGAGCAGCACGCCAGCGCGCAGCACCGCGTTCGCCTTGTCCGGCGTGTTGATCACGTCGTCGGCGGGCGCCACCTCCGCGACTCGCAGGGGGATGCGCGCGTAGGGGCGCGGGCTCTTCCAGCCGCTGAAGAGCTCCTGGGCGAGGCGCGCGATCTCGCCGGGATCGAAATCGCCCACGACCGCGAGCTCGCTGTCGGAGGCGCCGTAGAAATCGGCGTAGCACCGCTTGACATCGGCGAGGGAGAGCGCCTTCAGCCGGGCGCTGCGCTCGTCGAGCGTGGCGGTGTAGAGCCAGTGCTCGGGCGGGTAGGGGTTCAGGTGGCGTGCGAGCGCGAGCCCCGCGAGCGCGCCCGGATCGCTTCGCTGCGTATCGATGCCGGTGAGCGAGGAGCGGCGCAGCTGCTCGAACTCTTCGTTCGGAAAAGACGGCTGGCGCAATACCTCGGCCACGAGCCGCAGCGTTTCCGGAAGGTTTTCGCGGACGGTTTCGATCGAGCCCCCGTCTCCGCCGACGCCGACGTTCGCCTTGAGCCGGTCGAATCGGTTGCGGAGTTGCTCGCGGGAGTTCTTGCGCGTGCCGCGCAGCAGCATCCCGCTCGCGAGGCCGCAGGCCGCCGCGCGGTTCAGCTTGCTGTGCTCGTCGCCCCATCTCAGAGTGAGCTGCGCCACCACGGTGCCGCCGCGCGTTTTCTTGGGGAGCAGCGCGAGCTTCATTCCGCCGGGGAGCGTCCGGCGGATGACGCGCGCCTCGATGTTCGCGGGGGTCGGGTTGAAATCCTCGCCCTGCGCCACCGGGGCCGAGCCGCGGTAGTCCTTGAGCGCGGCGGCGAGATCCGGCACCGGCGGGATCTCCGCCCGGTCGGGCGACTGCGTCGGTATGAACATTCCCAGCGTGCGGTTGGCGGACTTCAGATAGCGCGTCGCAGCGGCCTGGACCTCGGCGGCGGTGACCTTCTTCAACCGGTCGCGGTGCAGAAAGAGAATGCGCCAGTCGCCCATGCCGGCGCATTCGGAGAGGGCGCTGGTGAGCTCGCTGGAATCGGCGAGCGTGAGCTCGATGTCGTTGACCAGGCGCCGGCGCGCGAGATCGACTTCCTCCTCGGTGACCGGGGTTTTCGCGAATCCTTCCAGGACGCGCAGCAGCGCGTCGCGCGCGGCCTCGAGCGATGCGCTCTGCGAAAGGCTCGCGCCGAAGTAGGCGAAGCCGGCCTCGCGCTGCTGGCGCTCGCTGCCGAAAACGGAGCTCGCCAGGCCCGTTTCGACGAGCGCCTTGTGCAGCCGCCCCGAGGGTACGTGATCGAGCAGCGCAACCAGCACGTCCACTGCGGCGTACTCGGGATGGGTCCCGGGAGGCATGTGGTACAGCGCCGACACGATCTGCACGTCGCCCGCGCGCCGCAGCGTGACTGCGCGCTCTCCGTCCTGGGTCGGCTCGACGGTGTAGGTGCGGCGCAGAGCGCGCGAGGGTCTGGGGATCTTCCCGAAGTGGTTCTGCGCGAGCGTGAGCACGGCCGATTCCTCGAGCTTGCCCGAGACGAGCAGCACCGCGTTGTCGGGCTGATAGTAGTGGCGGTAGAACGCCCGGAGCCGCTCGATCGGCACGTTCTCGATGTCCGAACGCGCCCCGATGATCGCGTGTCCGTAGTTGTGCCAGAGATAGGCGCTCGCCGCCATGCGCTCGCGCAGCACGCCGAGCGCGCTGTTTTCCCCCGACTCGAACTCGTTGCGCACTACGGTCATTTCCGCGTCGAGATCGCGCCTCGCGATGGAGGCGTTGACCATGCGGTCGGCTTCGACCTCGAGCACGTAGTCCAGTGTTTTTCCGCTCGCGGGAAAGGTTTCGAAGTAATTGGTCCGGTCGAACGAGGTGCTGCCGTTGTAGCGCGCCCCGCGCTTCTGGAAGTCGGCCTTGATGTCCGGAAAGCGCGGCGTGCCGCGGAACATCAGGTGCTCCAGCAGATGCGCCATGCCGGTCTCGCCGTAGCCTTCGTGCCGCGAGCCGACGAGGTAGGTGACGTTGACCGTGATCGTGTCGATCGAGCGGTCGGGGATCAGCAGGATTTTCAGGCCGTTCGGGAGGAGATATTCGGTGACGCCTTCGACCGAGGTGACCCGCGCGACCCCGGCGGGCGGACCCGCGCCGGCCGGCTGGGCGGCGACCAGCGTCGGAAAAATCAGGGAAAGCGCGGCGAGGAGGCGCAATCGATGGAGGTTCATCGGGCTTGCTTCTTGACCGGCGGAGGGCGGGCAAGTTCAATTCTATCTGGTACGGGAGGAGCCGACCGGGGTGGGCTTGAATTCCGCGGGCGCAAGCCTCATTCTCGGCTCCGGGCTGCAGCCCGCCCTTTCCCGAAAACGTCGCAGTCAGGAGCGCCATGCCGGCAACGGTCGCGAAGGAAACCCTGGATTTCCAGGCGGAGGTCAAGCAACTGCTCAACCTCATGATTCACTCCTTGTACGGCAACAAGGAGATCTTCCTGAGGGAGCTGATTTCGAATGCCTCGGACGCGGCCGACAAGCTGCGCTTCGAGGCGCTCTCGAACAATGCCCTGTACGGCGGCGACGCCGATCTCAAGATCCGCGTCTCCTACGACAAAAAGGCGCGGACCCTCACGGTGTCGGACAACGGCGTCGGTATGTCGCGCGAAGAAGTCATCAACAACATCGGCACTATCGCGAAGTCCGGGACGCGCGAGTTCTTCCAGTCGCTCACCGGCGATCAGGCGAAGGACGCGCGCCTGATCGGACAGTTCGGGGTGGGCTTCTATTCGTCTTTCATCGTCGCGGACCGCGTCACGCTCCTCACGCGCCGCGCGGGACAGCCTGCGGATCAGGGCGTGCGCTGGGAATCGGACGGGGGCGGTGAATTCACCGTCGAAGCCGCACAGAAGGAAACGCGCGGCACCGAGGTCGTCCTGCACCTGCGCGAGGGGGAGGACGAGCTGCTTTCCGACTGGAAGCTGAAGGAGATCATCCGCAAGTATTCCGATCACATCGCGATCCCGATCGCGATGAAGAAGATGAAGTGGGACAAGGAAAAATCCGAGGAGAAGGCGACTGACGAGGACGAGACGATCAACCAGGCGAGCGCCTTGTGGGCGCGGCCTAAATCGGAGATCAGCGAGGAGCAATACCGGGAGTTCTACAAGCACGTCGCGCACGACCCGGAGGCGCCGCTCGCCTGGAGCCACAACCGCGTCGAAGGCCGCCAGGAGTACATGCAGCTCCTCTACATTCCTGCTCGTGCGCCCTTCGACCTGTGGGACCGGCACGAGCGCAAGGGCCTCAAGCTCTACGTGCGGCGCGTATTCATCATGGACGACGCCGAGCAGTTGCTCCCGGCGTACTTGCGCTTCGTGCGCGGCGTGGTCGACTCGAACGACCTGCCGCTCAACATCTCGCGCGAGATCCTGCAGGAGAGCCGCGACATCGAGGCGATCCGCGCCGGCAGCACCAAGCGCGTCCTCGGGCTGCTGGAGGATCTCGCGGAGAACCAGAAGGACAAGTACGCGGGATTCTGGAGGGAATTCGGGCGCGTCATGAAGGAAGGCGTGGGCGAGGATCCTGCCAACCGCGAGCGCATCGCGAAGCTCCTGCGATTCTCCTCCACCCACAACGACAGCGAAGAGCAAAGCGTGTCGCTCGCCGATTACATCGCGCGCATGAAGGAAGGGCAGGACAAGATCTACTACGTCACCGCGGAGACCTTCCTCGCCGCGAAGAACAGCCCGCACCTGGAGATCTTCAGGAAGCGCGCAATCGAGGTGCTGCTGCTCTCGGAGCGCGTCGACGAGTGGCTGGTCGCGAATCTCGCGGAACACGAGGGCAAGGCGCTCGCCTCGGTCGCGAAAGGCGAGCTCGACCTTTCCAAGCTCCAGTCCGACGAGGAGAAGAAGGAGGAAGCGAAGCAGGCGGGCGGGCACCGGGCGCTCGTCGCGAAACTGAAGGATGCGCTCGGCGACCGCGTGAAGGACGTGCGCGTTTCCTCGCGCCTCACCGCTTCGCCTTCGTGCCTCGTAGCCGACGAGCACGACATGGGGGGCAATCTCTCGCGCATTCTCAAGGCCGTCGGCCAGAAGGGGCCGCAGGTGAAGCCGATCCTCGAGATCAATCCGGCGCATCCCATGGTACAGCGCCTGAACGAGGAAAAGACGCGCTTCGCCGACTGGGGGAACCTGCTCTTCGACCAGGCGCTCCTCGCCGAAGGCGGGCAGCTCGACGATCCCGCCGGGTTCGTGCGCCGCATGAACGAGCTGATGCTCGAGATGGCGGGCGAGGGCAGCCGCATCATCGTTCCCGGACGCTGAAGGCGTGATTCCCCGGGCCATCAGGTCCGCGGCAGCGGCGTCGTTTCTCCTGCTCGCGTGCGTCGCGGGCCACGCGGAGCCCGTCGTCGCGCAGCGCTTCATGGTGGTCGCGGCGCATCCGCTCGCCGCGCGTGCCGGCTACGACGCGATCCGCCGCGGCGGGAACGCGATCGACGCTGCGATCGCCGTGGAGCTCGTGCTCGGCCTAGTCGAGCCGCAATCCTCGGGGCTGGGCGGCGGCGCGTTCCTGCTGCACTACGCCGCGCGCGACGCGAAGCTCGAAGCCTACGACGGCCGGGAGACCGCGCCCGCGCGCGCTGCGCCCGGGCGCTTTCTCGGGGCCGACGGTCGCCCGCTCGATTGGCCCGACGCGGTGGTCAGCGGAAAATCCGTGGGCGTGCCGGGCCTGCTGCGGCTCCTCGAGCTCGCGCACCGCGGGCACGGCAAGCTTCCCTGGGCGAGCCTCTTCGAGCCCGCGATCCGCCTCGCGCGGGAGGGATTCCCGATCTCGCCGCGTTTGAACGCTCTGGTCGCCGCCGACCGGTTTCTCGCGCTCGACGCCAACGCGCGCCGCTACTTCTACCTGCCCGACGGCAAGGCGAAGCCCGCGGGAACGCTGCTCAAGAACCCGGATTACGCCGCGGTGCTCGCGCGCGTCGCGGCGGGCGGCGTCGACGCGTTCTACCGCGGCGAGATCGCGCGCGCGATCGCAGCCGCGGTGCGCAGCCACAAGCGCGGACCCGGCGACCTCGTGGAGGCGGACTTCTCCGCCTATTCGGCGAAGCAGCGCGAGCCGCTGTGCGGCGCGTACCGCCGCTGGAAGGTGTGCGGCATGCCTCCTCCCAGCTCGGGCGGTTTCGCGGTGCTGCAGATCCTCGGGATCCTCGAGCGTTTCGATCTGCGCGCGCTCAAGCCCGATTCGGTCCAGGCCGCGCACCTCTTCGCAGAAAGCGGGCGTCTCGCCTACGCCGATCGCAATCTCTACATCGGCGATCCGGATTTCGTGCGAGCGCCGCTCGCGGCGCTGCTCGAACCGCGCTATCTCGCTGCGCGCGCGAAACTGATCGACCCGCTGCATTCCATGGGGCGCGCGCGCGCGGGCGATCCCGGCGGCGTCGCGGCGAGCTACGGGCTCGCCGAACCGCTCGAGCTGCCCGCGACCTCGCACGTCTCCATCGTCGACGCCGAGGGCAACGCGGTGGCGCTGACCGCGAGCGTCGAGGCCGCGTTCGGCAACCGCCAGATGGTGCGCGGGTTCTTCCTCAACAACGAGCTCACCGATTTTTCCTGGGTCCCGGAGGAAGACGGCAAGCCCGTCGCCAACCGCGTCGAAGCGAAGAAGCGCCCGCGCAGCTCGATGGCGCCGACCCTGGTGTTCGACGAAAAGGGAAAGCTCGTCATGGTGATCGGCTCGCCCGGCGGCCACTCGATCATCAACTACGTGGCGCAGACCCTCGTCAACGTGCTCGACTGGGGGATGGACATCCAGAAGGCCATAGCCGCTCCGCGCATGGGCAGCCGCAACGGGCCGACTGAACTGGAGCGGGGCACCAAACTCGAGCGCCTCGCGCCCGAGCTCGAGCGCATGGGCCACAGCGTGCGCATCCGGCCGGAAGCGAGCGGCCTGCACGGCATCGTGCGCACGGCGACGGGCTGGGCGGGCGGTGCCGATCCGAGGAGAGAGGGCGTCGCGCTGGGGGATTGAAACTTTTTCTGCAGTCCATGCCAGAAGTGGCGCATGTAGCGTTTCAACGTAAGATGTCGTTGCAGCGCGTACAATAAAAGCGCTGCCGCGACATTCCAACAGAGCTGCGTGCGCTGCTACTATGCCGTGAGAACTATATCACCAGCTCATCCGGGTCGCCGACTTTGCCTTTAGGCCGGATAGAGCGAGGGGTGTTCCCGAGGGAGGAAGACGTATGAGCGTCCTGACACGCAAGGCCCGTGGCTTTTCCCGGTTCCTGGCCGGGCTCTTCGCGGCGCCTGTCGCCT
>Ga0209238_1000494_pt1 | contig 14302 bp, 14 predicted proteins | sample GraSoi013_1_20cm_FD_185823 | JGI IMG/M metagenome (GOLD analysis project Ga0209238, IMG submission 185823) | Grasslands soil microbial communities from the Angelo Coastal Reserve, California, USA - Sample 10_02_2013_1_20cm (SPAdes) (version 2) | ecosystem: Environmental > Terrestrial > Soil >...
TCGGTTTCTCGGGCCGTGGGGAGATGATTCCGAACGACGACTGTTACTGCGAAATCGACCCGCGCACGGTGGACCGCTGGGGCATTCCCGTGCTGCGGTTTCACTGGAAGTGGTCGGACCACGAGTACAAGCAGGTGAAGCACATGCAGGAGACGTTTCGAGCGCTCATCGCCGAGATGGGCGGCGAGGTGTTCTCGCCGATGCCGGGCCCCGAGCGCGGCTACGGCATCGCGGCGGGCGGAGTGATCATCCACGAGCTGGGCGGCGCGCGCATGGGCGACGACCCCAAGACCTCGGTGACGAACCGCTGGTGCCAGGCGCACGAGTGCAAGAACCTGTTCGTGACCGACGGCGCGCCGTTCGTCTCGCAGGCGGACAAGAACCCGACCTGGACCATTCTGGCGTTGTCACTGCGGACCAGCGAGTACATCGCAGACCAGATGAAGAAGGGGGCACTCGGATGAAGCGGCGCGACGCAGTGCATCTGCTGGCCGCGGCGCCGCTGGCCGCCGCCTTCCGCTGGGCGCCGGAATCGGTGCGCGAGGCGTCGGCGCTGGCGCGGGGCGCGCTCGCGCGCGGAGCGCCGTTTGAGCCGAAGCACTTCACCGCCCACGAATGGGACACGGTGCGTCTGCTCGTCGACCTGATCATCCCCAAAGACGAGCGCTCCGGGAGCGCCACCGATGCCGGGGTCCCCGAGTTCATGGACTTCATGCTGGGGGACGATCCCGACCTCGAGACGCCGATCCGAGGGGGACTGGCGTGGCTCGACCACGAGTGTGACGACCGCTGGGGCAAGACGTTCTTGACCTGCAGCGGGGCCGAGCGCGCCGCCCTGCTCGAGGACATCGCCTGGCCGAAGAAGGCGAAGCCGCAGCACGCGGCCGGCGTCGCCTTCTTCAACGGCTTCCGGGACCTCACGGCCTCCGGCTTCTTCTCGAGCAAGCTGGGCGTGCAGGACCTGCGCTACATCGGCAACACCTTCGTCGCCGAGTGGAAGGGTTGTCCGCCGGAGGCGCTGGACAAGCTCGGCGTGCACTACGCCGACTGACGAGACGCCCTCAACGAGTCGTGGAAAGGGGACGCGGGCAAGGTGACGGGGAACAAGCGCCTGGGAATCGGATTCGTGGGCAGCGGATTCAACGCGAGGTTCCATCTGCAGGGATTGCAGACGGTACGCGATGCCGACGTTGCCGGCGTGTGGAGCCCGAACGTGAAGCACGCCGAAGACATGGCCGCGGTCGCTCGCCGCCTCGACCTCGGACTCGCCAACGCCCATCGCTCGATCGCCGAGATGGTGGCAGACCCGGGTATCGACGCGTTGTGGCTGTGCGGACCGAACCAGGCCCGGATCGAGAACGTGGAGGAGATCGTGGACGCCGTTACGCGCGGCAAAGGGGCGCTCAAGGGCATCGCCTGTGAGAAGCCGCTCGCGCGCAACGTCGCCGAAGCCACGCGTGTCACGGAGCTGGTCAAGAAGGCGGGGCTCGCCCACGGCTACCTGGAGAACCAGCTGTTCGCGCCCGCCGTGGCGCAGGGCCGGGCCATCCTCTGGGCGCGGGGCGCGTCGCTCACGGGCCGGCCCTATCTCGCACGCGCGGCTGAAGAGCACAGCGGGCCGCACATGCCATGGTTCTGGCGCGGGGACCTCCAGGGCGGCGGGGTCTTGAACGACATGATGTGCCACTCGGCCCTGGTCGTGCGTCACCTCCTCACCAAGCCCGGCGCCCCGCTCTCCACGGTGCGCCCGCTGCGTGTGACGGGCCACATCGCCAGCCTCAAATGGAGCCAGCCCACGTACGCCAAGCTGCTGCAGCAGCGCATGGGCAGAGAAGTGGACTACAGGAAGGCGCCGTCGGAAGACTTCGCGAGCGTGATGATCGAGTTTACGACGGACGACGGCGCGACGGTGATCGGCGAAGCCACGACATCCTGGAGCTTCGTCGGGGCCGGGCTGCGCCTGTCCGCCGAGTTGCTCGGTCCCGAGTATTCGATGTCGTGGAACTCGCTCGACAGCCCGCTCAGGCTGTTCTTCAGCCGCGAGGTGAAAGGCCAGTCCGGCGAAGATCTGGTCGAGAAGCAGAACGCGGAGATGGGACTGATGCCCGTCATTTCGGGCGAGGCGGCGGTGTACGGCTACGAAGCCGAGGACCGGCATTTCGTACGCGTGTTCCTCGGACGCGAAAAGCCGCAGCTGACGTTCGACGACGGTGTGGACGTGGTGAAGCTCCTGATGACGGCGTACATGAGCGCCGAGCAGGGGAAGACGCTGGAATTCCCCCCCAAGGAACTGGAGACGTTCGTGCCTGCCGTCGCCAAAGGGACGTGGAAGCCATGAGGGAAACGCGGAACAGAGAAACGCGGAACGCGGAACGCGGAGCGCGGAACAGCAGGTTCGGCACCGGAGCGCGACACGCCTGTTCCGCGTTCCGACTTCCGCGTTCCGCGTTCGCCGGGCTGGCGCTCCTAGCGCTGGTCTCCGTTCCCACCCGCTCGCCGGCGCAGCAATGGCCGGTGCATTCGATGGACCGCCCCCGCCCTCCCGTGGTCGACGCCGGCCCGGAGCGGCCACCCCTGGCGCCGCCATCAGATGCGATCGTGTTGTTCGACGGGAAGAACCTCGCGCAATGGCAGGCCGAGGACAGCACGCCGGCCAAGTGGATCGTGCGTGACGGCTACATGGAGGTGGCGCCGCGCACCGGGGCGATCGTGACGAGGCGCGGGTTCGGCGACGTCCAGCTGCACGTCGAATGGGCGGCGCCCGTACCTCCCAGGGGCGAGAGCCAGGATCGCGGCAACAGCGGCGTCTTTCTGATGACCCATTACGAAGTGCAGGTGCTCGATTCCTATCACAACGACACGTACGCCGACGGCCAGGCGGCCGCCGTCTACGGACAGACGCCGCCCCTCGTCAACGCGACGCGCCCGCCGGGCCAATGGCAGAGCTACGACATTATCTTTCACCGGCCCCGCTTCGCATCGGACGGCGCCGTGCGCGACTCGGCGCGGGTGACCGTGCTGCACAACGGCGTGCTCGTCCAGGACAACACGGTCATCACCGGTTGGACGGTGCACGGCCGGCGCGCCCACTACCAGCCGCACGCAGACCGCTTGCCGTTGCTGCTGCAGGATCACGGCCACCCCGTGCGCTACCGCGATATCTGGATCAGAGAGCTCAAGGAGTAGACCCGTGATGACGCTCGCGGCACTGGCCCTCGCCCTCGCGGTGGATTCAACGCCGGCCATCATTCCGCGCCCGGCGCACATCGCACGGGCATCGGGCGCGTTCACCCTGACGGCTGCAACCGTGATCACCACCGATCGCGCGACCCGCAGGCTGGGCGAGCTGCTCGGCGATTACCTGTTCCCCGCCACCGGCTTCCGGCTCACGGTGCGCACGGGGGGAGCGCCCGCCGGGGCGCCGGCGATCTCGATTCGGCTCGACTCCGCGCTCGCACGATTCGGCGACGAAGGGTACCGGCTCGACGTGCGTCCGACCGGCATCGCGATCCGCGCCTACGGGCCGGCGGGAGCGTTCTACGCCCTCCAAACGCTGCGCCAGCTCCTGCCGCCGGAAATCTTCCGTCAAGCGACGGTGACCGGAGTCACGTGGGTCGTGCCCGCCGTGGCGATCCAAGATGCCCCGCGGTTCGCGTGGCGGGGCATTCATCTGGACGCGGCGCGTCACTTCATGCCCAAGGAGTTCGTGAAGAAGCTGATCGATCTCGCGGCGCTGCATAAGCTCAACCGCTTCCACTGGCACCTCACCGACGATCAGGGGTGGCGCCTCGAGATCAAGCAGTACCCGCGCCTCACCCAGGTGGGCGCGTGGCGCCGCCAGACGATCATCGGGCGGCCGGACGACGATTCGACCAAATGGCGGTTCGACGCCCAGCCGCACGGCGGCTTCTACACGCAGGACGACGTCCGCGAGATCGTCGCCTACGCCCGCGCGCGCTTCGTCACGATCGTGCCGGAGATCGAGATGCCGGGCCATTCCCAGGCGGCCATCGCCGCGTACCCCGAGCTCGGCAACCGCGGCGACACCCTGGCCGTGTGGACGGGGTGGGGCGTGGATGAGAACATCCTCAACCCTGGAGACGCGACCGTCCGCTTCTATCAGAACGTGCTCACCGAAGTGATGGCGCTGTTCCCGGGACGCTGGATCCATATCGGCGGCGACGAGGCCCCGAAGACCCAGTGGAAGGCGAGCCCGCTCGCGCAGGCGCGCATCCGCGAGCTCGGGCTCAAGGACGAAGACGAGCTGCAAAGCTGGTTCACGCGCCGCATGGACGAGTTTCTCACCGCGCACGGCCGCACGCTCGTGGGCTGGGACGAGATTCTCCAGGGAGGCCTCGCGCCCAACGCGGTCGTCATGTCCTGGCGCGGCGTGGACGGCGGGATCATCGCGGCGCGGGCCGGGCACGACGTGGTGATGGCGCCCGGGTCGCACACGTACTTCGACCACTATCCCACCGCGGACACGGCCAACGAGCCGCTCGCCATCGGGGGGTACCTGCCGCTCGACACGGTGTACGCGTACGAGCCGATCCCTGCGGCGCTCGCCGCGAGCGAGGCGCACCACGTGCTCGGCGCGCAGGGGCAGGTGTGGACCGAGTACATCCCGGACCCGAAGCGGGTCGAATACATGGCCTTCCCGCGGGCGTGCGCGCTGGCGGAAGTGCTGTGGACGCCGCGGGAGGAGAAGGACTACACCGACTTCCAGCGACGGCTCGCCGCACACCTCGCGCGGCTCACCGTGCTGGATGTGAACTATCGGCCGCTCAGAAACTGAGCGACGCCACTCGTTCCTGACACATGTGCGTCGCGGGGCGAGTGTAGGTTTGAACGAACCCGTCGATTCGAGAGGAACAGCGATGTCACGTCCATCACTCGCCAAGATCCTGTCGACCGTGCCGCTCGCCGCGGCACTCGCCATTTCCCCGACCCCGGTCCCGGCGCAGGAGACGGCGCCCGAGCCGCTGCAGGTCGGCGCTGCCGCGCCGGACTTCGCGCTCCCCGGCGCCACTCGTTACGGCGTGCTCCGGACTCCCATCCACCTGAGCGATTTCAAAGGCAAGACGGTCGTCCTGGCGTTCTTCTACAAGGCGCGCACCAAGGGCTGAACGGTCCAAATGCATGCGTACCGTGATCAGTACGCACAGCTCTTCCACGACGGCCGCAACGTGGTCCTCATCGCCATCAGCGTGGACCCCGCGGAAACGCTCGCCGCATGGGCCCGCGACGACGAGTTCCCGTACCTCTTCGCGAGCGACTCGGGAGGCGTGATCGGGAAGACGTACGGCGCCCACAATCCGAAGTTCGGGCTCGACAACCGCAACCTGTTCGTGGTGGGGCCGGACGGCAAGATCGCGCACGTGATGGCGCCGTTCCGGGAGATCGACCCGCAGTCGTACAAGGAGCTGGCGGCGGCGATCGACAAGGTCACGCCGAAGACGGAGTAGCTCAGTCGCTCGCGATCCGCTGCAACGCCGCCGCGATATCCTGGTCCGCCCCGGTGCCTGTGTAGGTGACCGTGCCGGCCTTGTCCACCACGACGATGTAGGACGTGGTCGGCGCCTGATAGGCTCGCACCGCCGTACCTGCCCCGTCGAACAGCACTGGGAATGGCAGGGGATGCTCCGTGAGATGACGCTTGATCGAAGCCGGCGACTGGTTCACCCCGACGCCGATGGCGAGGAACCGCACTGTGCGGCCGTACCGCGCGTGGGCCGCCTTGAGCGCCGGCTCGAGCGCCTGGCACAACGGGCACCACGTGGCCCAGAACTCGAGCACCACGGGTTGGTGCCCGAGATAGCTCCCCAGATCCACGGCCCGCCCGTCCAAGTCCCGAACCACCGCGGCCGGCGCCCTGGTGCCCACGGCGAGCCCCACGTCCTGCGCCCCGAGCGGTGACGCGAGCCCCAGGGCCACTGCCGCCACCATCGCGTATCTGATCACCATACCATTCCTGCCTGAATGAAGTAGTACTCGGCCATCCCCAACAACACCACGCCGGCGACTTTCTTGACCCACGAGAGCCATGCCCCCGCGCGCGGCAGCGCCGTGACCGTACCGGAGAACAACCCGACCGCGACGAGCAGCGCCGTCATCCCGAGCGAGAACACGAACAGGTACACGAACCCCAGGAACCCACTCCGCGTGGTGGCCACCCACGTCAGCACCGCTGCGAACGCCGGAGCTCCGCACGGCGCCGCCACGATCCCCGACGTGGCGCCCAGGAGAAAGACCGCCGGGTACGATCCGCCGCCGAGCCCAGCCGCCCACTGCGCTAGCCGCGGCGGAACAGCGATCGGGATCACGTCGAGCATAGCAAGCGCCAAGACGAGCAGCAGGTTCCCGATCACGAGCCGCGCCCAGGGGCTGGCGCTCACCGTGCCGAAGAGCGAGCCCGAGAGCCCGGCGATGAGGCCGAGCAGCGCGTAGAACAGGGCCAGACCCGTGACGTAGGCCAGGGTGAGGCCCGCCGTCCGGGCCCGCGAGGCCTGCCCGGCGCTCGTCCCCGAGATGATTCCGGCGGTGATTGGGATCATGGGATAGATGCACGGCGTGAGGCTCGTGAGGACGCCGGCGCCGAACAACGTCGCCAGCGCGAGCAGCGGATGGTGACTCAGCGTGTCGCCCAGGCCCGGCGTGTCCATGCCGCAATGTAGCACGGCATGGGCACGCCGGACCGCGCAGCCTACACGGTCCAGCCCGCGCGATACTCCGAGCGCACGTACTCGGCCGGGATCTTGGCGTTCGCGACCTCGCCCGAGTGCGGGTCGATCTCGAGCACCTGGGCCGTGCGCACCGCGAGGTTGCCCAGCAACACCATCTCGGTGAGCGGCCCGGCGTGGCCGGGGAAATTCGACCCCGCGGGCGTCCCGCCCTTGCACGCCGCGATCCACTCAGCGTACACGCTCTCCAAGCGCGGATACTTCTGCGCCGGCGGGTGGGCGGTGATCTCCGCCTGGCGCTTCTCGTCCAAGAGTCGGGGGTCCTCGCCGTAGATCCCGGCGACGAGCCTCCCCTCGTCCCCGATCCACAGCTGGCCGCTCGTATCGAACGGCCACAAGGCCGGGTCCGCGATCTCCTTCGGGCGCGCCGGGTAGAGGCTCCCGTCCCGCCACACGACCTTGACCTCCGGTCGATTGCCTTTCGCAGCGAAGCTGTACGTGATACGCGAGCACGCGGGCGCGGTCTCGCCGAACAGCTTCGTCGATTCGGGCTCGATGCGGGTGGGGTAGCCCAGATCGAGCGCCCAGAACGACGCATCCATCGCGTGACAGGCGATGTCGCCCAGGGCGCCCGTCCCGAAGTCCCACCAGCCGCGCCACTTGAATGGCGCGTACGCCGGATGGTACGGGCGCGCCGGCGCGGGGCCGAGCCACAGGTCCCAATCGATCCAGGGGGGCGTGTAATACTCCTCGAGCGGGCGCTCGATCGCCTGCGGCCAGATCGGCCGGTTGGTCCAGAGCTGGACCTCGCGCACCGTGCCGATGGCGCCGGCCTCGACCCACTCGCGGATCTGGCGCGTGCCTTCGCCGGCATGGCCCTGGTTCCCCATTTGCGTGGCTACCTTGGACTTGCGTGCCGTCTCGACCAGCTGGCGCACCTCCCACAGCGTGCGGGCGAGCGGCTTTTGAATGCGCGTGTGCTTGCCCAGCTTCATCGCCAGCATGCCGGCGACGGCGTGTGTGTGGTCGGGCGTCGAGACCGTGACCGCGTCGATGCTCTTCCCTTCCTTTTCGAGCATCACGCGAAAATCCTTGAAGCGCTTGGCCTTGGGGAACGCGGCGAACGACTGAGCCGCCTGGTGCTCGTCCACGTCGCACAGCGCGTAGATGTTCTCCGTCTTGCCCACACCTTTCACGTCGTTCCCGCCCATCCCACCCACGCCGATGCACGCGATGTTGAGCTTGTCGCTCGGCGGCGTGAAGCCGCGCCCGAGGACGTGCCGGGGCACGATCGTGAAAGCGACGCCGGCGCCCACATTGCCAACGAACTTGCGTCTCGAGATGCGTTTGCGTGCCATGATGCGAGCCTCCTCAGTCGGCCGCCACGGGCTGGGGCGCGCGCGCGCCCCCCGGGCGAAACAGGGCTGCGAATAGGAGCAGGACCACCGCGGCGAATCCGGCCGGCAGCACCCAGAAGCTGGGCCACCGGTCGAGGGTCAGGCTGGCCGCGCCGCCGAGGAACCGGTTGTACACGTTGCCGGCGACCTGGGCGCCGATGAGCATACCGATGCCGTAGGTGACCAGCACCAGGAACCCCTGTGCCTGACCGCGCACCGCGGGTGTCGATTTCTTGTCCACGTAGATCTGACCGGTCACAAAAAAGAAGTCGTAGCACACTCCGTGGAGCAGGATGCCGAGGATGATGAGCCAGAAGACCGCGCCGGGCGCCGCGAGCGCGAAGAGGGCGTAGCGCAGCACCCAGGCCGCCATGCCCGCCATCAGCATCCGCTTCACGCCAAGCCGCGCGAAGAAGAGCGGCATGAGCAGCATGAAGATGACCTCCGACATCTGACCGAGCGACTGCGTCGCCTGGATCTTCGTGACGCCGGCGTTCCCCAGGAAGATCTGCGTGAAGTTGTAATAGGCGGCCAGCGGGATGCACAACAGCAGTGAGGCCGCAATGAAGACATAGAACGCGCGGTCGCCGAGCTGCGCCAGCGCGTCGAGCCCGACGATGCTGCGCAGTGACACGCGCTGCCCGGCGCCCGGAGGTGGCGTATGCGGGAGCGTGAAGCTGTAGAGACCGAGCAGTACGCTGGCCGCGGCGGTCGTGTAGAGCGGCAGCGCCGTTTGCTCGGGGACGCCGCCCCCCGCGATCAGTGGACCCAGCACGTAGTCGATTGACAATCCGGCCACGATCCAGCCGATGGTGCCGAACACTCGGATCAGGGGAAACTGCTGCTCCTGAGACTGGATGTGGTGGAACGCGAGGCTGTTCGCGAGGCCGAGCGTCGGCATGTAGCACAGGTTATAGAAGAGCAGGAGCAGAATGAACACCGCGGGCGTGCCCACGGCCTGGGGCACGGCGAACATCACCACGCCGCCCAGCACATGGAGCACGCCCAGCACCTTCTCGGTCGCGAAGTACCGGTCGGCGACGAGCCCCAGGAAAAACGGCGCGACGATGGCCGCGATCGGGTTCACCGTATACGGCCAGTGCGTCAACTTCTCCATCCCGTGGCTCGTCATGTAGACGGCGATCGCCGTATACCAGGCGCCCCAGATGAAGAACTGCAGGAACATCATCGTCGACAGTCTGGCTCGGACGCTCACGGCAACACCTTGATCTTGATGTTCCGGAACGACACCCGGAACTCATGCTCCTGCAGGCCGATGTATCCCTCGGCATTGCGCCCGTAGCGCGGGTGCGTGGCGAACTTGCTCGCCTTGACCTTCGCGTCCCAATCCGGGCTCCCGAGCTCGTACTCCACGACCTTCACGCCGTTGAGCCAGTGCTCGACGTGGTTCCCGTTCACCACCAGACGCACCGCATTCCACTGACCGGCGGGCTTCACCACGCCGGCCGGGGAGGGATAGAGGCCGTAGTCGGAGCCGGCCGCGGTGAGGCGCGACTGGCCATCGGCATGCCCCGCGTCGTCGAGGACCTGCATCTCCGGACCGCTCCAGTAGATGGCGTCGTCGTCGGGGTCCTCGCTCACGCGATAGAAGATCCCGCTGTTCCCGTTCTTCGCGACGTTCCACTCGAGCGTAAGCTCGAAGTTCTTGAACTTCTCGGTGGTGATGATGTCGGCCGCCGGCCGCACACGCGTCAGCGCTCCTTCCCTGACTCCCCACCCCGACGGAATGGTGTCCATCTTCCACCCCCGCCACCCCGTGGTGCTGTGTCCGTCAAACAGGAGGCGCCAGCCCGCAGCGCGCTCTTCTGGGGTCAGGATGTTGAGCCGCTCAGTGGCGCTCCCCGACGCGGATTGAGCGAGGGCCAGATGCGGCGCGGCGACGGCGGTCGCCGCCAGCGTGAGACCGCTCGCGAGGGCGGTCATGAGCCTTGCGTATGTCACGGTGTCTCCTGTAGAAACGGTGTCCAACACTACGACCCGTACGGCGAAACGGAAGTTCAAGCGCTACGGAGGCGTTGCGTTCGCGCGACGCCGGCGGCTCAGTCGGGCAGCCCGGCGGCTTCCTTGAGCCGGGTCTGCACGGCGCGGCGGGCCCGCTCGCTGCGCGTGATGACCAGGACGGCGTCGTCCCCCGCGATCGTCCCGATGATCTCCGTCCATCCGGCGGCGTCGAGCGCGAGCCCGAGAGCCTGAGCGCCCCCCGCAGGCGTCTTCAGCAAGAGCAACGGCCCGACACCGTCCATGGAGACCAGCGTGGCGGGAAGCACGTGCTGGAGCTGCGGCCGGATTGTTGCCCCCGTCTCCGGCGGCGGGGCGTAATGCGAGCCTCCGTCCGGCGCCGCCACCTTCGCGAGACCCAGGTCACGGATGTCGCGCGACAGGGTGGCCTGCGTCACGTCGAAGCCCTCGGCCTTCAGGAGCTCGCGCAGCTGTTCCTGGCTCGCGACCGTCTGAGAGCGGACGATCTTGAGGATGGCTGCGTGGCGCTGCGTTTTCATTGGGCGGGAATGTAGCCGCGAACGACCCGTCCGGCGACGATCGTAAGCAAGGCGGTGGAGGACGGTGGAGGGCGGTGGAGGATGGCGGAGGGAAAGACCGCGAGGTCGGCCTGCTTCCCGACCTCGAGCGAGCCGATCTCGGCGTCGAGCCCGATGGCGCGGGCTCCCTCGATGGTCAGGATGCGCAGCGCCTCTTCTCCTTCGAGGCCCGCTGCCGTCGCCTCGGCCCACACGTTGACGTCCCCCGCGCTCACCACTGAGTCGGTGCCGAGCCCGACCGCGATACCAGCGGCGCGGAACGCGGTCAGCGGCGCCGTGCCGTGCCCGTGGGCGCGGTTCGAGCGGGGGCAGGAGGCCAGCCCCGCCCCGGACTCCTTGAGAGCGCGGATGTCCTTGTCGTCGACTTGGACACAGTGAATGCACAACCACCCCGTTGCACGTTCCAAGACGCCAAGTTGCACGAGATACTGGACGGGCGAGCAACCGTGCGCGGTGACCGGGATGCCGCGGGCGCGCAGCGCTTCCGCGAACGAGCCCGCCCCGTCGCGCACCAGCGCCGTCTCCTCGCGTGACTCGGCCAGGTGCACGGCGAGGGGCAGCGCTTCGCGCCGCGCGAAGTCGGCGACCGCTCGAAACAGCGGCTCGCTCACGGTGTACGCGGCGTGCGGAGAAACGCCGACGCGCGCTCGCGCAGAGGCGACGGGACCGAGACGGGCCACGGCGGCCTGCAGCTCGGTGAGGCTCCCCGCACGGTCCGCCGGATCGGGGCCGAAGACCTCTTGATAATAGATCCCGCGTGCGCCGAGCCGGGCGAGTGCCCGGAGGGGCGCGCCCGTACTTCCCGTGTCCGCGATGCAGGTCACGCCGGCCGTCCAGCAATCCCGCACGCCTTGATCGGCCGAGTGATCGAACTCCTCGGGCGTGGTCGCGTCCTTCAGGGCCCGGATGGTACGGATCCAGCGGGAGAACTCGCGCTCCGGATTTCGGCCGGCAAGATGGGTGAGCTCGAGGTGGGTGTGGGTGTTCACGAGGCCTGGGACCAAGACGGCGTCGGGGAACTCGACCCGGCGCGCTCCCGGGGGCTCGGGGACCAGCGCGTGCGGGGCCACGCCTGCGATCCTGCCGTCGTCCGCAACGAGAACGGCGCCGTCCGTGATGGGCGGCGCCGTGACCGGATGGACCGCGCCCGCGCGGATGCGGAGCATTCAGGGGCTCGGGAATCGGGGCTCGGGACTCGAGGGCCGCGGGGCGCCTTCCAGAGTCCCCGTCTTCACGGCGACAGGCCGGTCCCGAATGGCGCGTGCACCGGGCAGGCCTGTGCCGGCTCCGTGCCGGGATAGAACCAATCCCAGTGCCGCACCTCCTGCGGGCAGAACGGCGTCGCGAGGTAGCCGTTCGACCAATCCACTTCGCGCGTGATCAGCGAGTCGGGGCGCACCCAGTCGGCCGGCGCGGGCCGGCGGTCGTACACGTCGCGCATGAACGCGGTCCAGGCGGGCGCGACGATGCGGCCGCCGCCGGCGTTGTGCTCGAGGATCCGCTGCTGGATGTCGTAGCCGACCCAGATCCCGGTCACCAGCTCGGGCGTGTATCCGATGAACCAGGCGTCGGTGTAGTCGTCGGTGGTGCCCGTCTTGCCGGCCGCGGGGAGCGTGAAGCCGCCCTTCCAGACGGCCGTGAACGCGGTGCCGCGGCGGATCACATCCTTCATCATGTCGACCATGAGCCAGGCGTGCGACGAGTCCATCACGGCCTCACGCCGCACGGCGGGCTGCCACAGGATGTTGCCCTGACGGTCCTCGACGCGCAGGATGCCCACGTACTCGGCGCGCGTGCCGAGCGTCGCGAACGCGGTATAGGCACCGATGATCTCGATCGGCTTGACCCCCTTCGAGCCAATGAAGATCGACGGGTAGGCCGGCAGCGGCGTGGTGATGCCGTAGTTGCGGGCCTCGCCGATGACGGTCTGCTCGCCCAGCGTCTGGCCGAGCTTGATCGTGGCGAGGTTGCGCGAGAGGTACAACGCCTCGCGCATCGGGATCATCCCCAGCGTGGTGTCGTCGTCGTCCTTCGGCTGCCACGGCGTGGAGTCGAGCTGGATCACCGGCGGGTTCATTGGCGAGTCGTCAAGCATCTCGGTCACGGGGTGGCCGGCCCGGACGGCCGCGGAGTAGACGAACGGCTTGAACGTCGAGCCGGGCTGCCGGATCGCCTGCGTGGCGCGGTTGTACTTCGAGTCGTCGAAGTCGCGCCCCCCGATCATGGCGCGGATGTAGCCGGTGTTCGCCTCGAGCGACACGAGCGCGCCCTGCAGGTAGCGCGTGAAGTCGCCGTGATCCTCCCCGGACGCCTTGGACGACTCGAGGTATTCGCGGTAAGTGATGCGCCCGGGGAACTTGCCGTTCGAGTACACGCCGGCTTCGATCGCGTCGAGCTGGGACTGCAGGGCGCGCTCCGCCGCCTCCTGCATGTCGAGGTCGAGCGTGGTATAGATGCGCAGGCCGCCCTCGTACAGATCGCGCCCGAACTTGGCGTCGAGCTGCACGCGCAGCCATTCGACGAAGTACGGCGCCACGTCGCCGTAGTTGGTGCGGTTCCCCGTGAGCACGAGGGGGTAGGAGCGCCACAGCTCGCACTCCTCCGGCGTGAGGAAGCCCTGATCGCGCATCAGACCCAGCACGACGTTGCGGCGGCGCACCGCGCGGTCGGGGTGGGTGCGCGGGTTGTAGAACGCGGGGAGCTTGGGGAGGGCGGCCAGCATCGCGGCCTCCGCGACGTTGAGCTGGCGCGCCGACTTGCCGAAGTAGATCAGCGCCGCGGCCTCCACGCCGTGCGCTCCCGCTCCCAGGTTGATCTGGTTCAGGTAGAGCTGGAGGATCGTGTCTTTGACGAAGTTGCGCTCGATCTCCACCGCCACGCGCGCTTCCTTGAGCTTGCGCGTGAGCGTCTTTTCGCGGCTGATGTCGTCGGGAAAGATGTTCCGCGCCAGCTGCATCGTGATGGTCGAGAAGCCCTGCGCAAAACTGATGGACAGGACGTCGTTCTTGATGGCGCCGAGGATGCGCCAGAAGTCGATCCCGTGATGCTCGTAGAAGCGCTTGTCCTCCGTGGCGATGAACGCCTGGCGCACCGGCACGGGAATGGCGCTGAGCGGCAGCACCGTGCGCCGCTCGGCGCCGAGCTCGCTGATCAAGCGGCCGTCGGCGGCGTACACCTTGGAGGTCTGCACCTGATGGTTTGGATTCGCCACCAGGCGTGAGATGCTGGGGCAGTGCTCCCCGGCGCACACGCGCGTCCACGCGCCGTACGTCAGGCCCAACCCATAGGCGCCCACGAGCACCGCGACCGCGATCACGCGGCGGCGGATCTTCGGGTTGTGCCACCAGGAAAACGGTCCGGGCAGAGTGACCGGTGCGGGGATGGACGCCATCGGGTTACAACCTAGTGAGGTCGCCCGGCGCTTGCCAGCGGTTGAGGGTTCTCGTACGATTCCGCCCCATGCCGGACCTCCTGGCCGAGCTCGAGTGGCGGGGCCTGGTGCACCACGCCACGCGCGACCTGCACGCGCACCTCGCGGCCGGCCGCCGCACCGTCTATTGTGGGTTCGACCCCACCGCGCCGAGCCTGCAGCTCGGCAATCTCATGCCGGTCATGCTGCTACGGCATTTTCAGCTGGCCGGTCACCGACCGATCGCGCTGATGGGCG
>Ga0209238_1000498_pt1 | contig 14251 bp, 12 predicted proteins | sample GraSoi013_1_20cm_FD_185823 | JGI IMG/M metagenome (GOLD analysis project Ga0209238, IMG submission 185823) | Grasslands soil microbial communities from the Angelo Coastal Reserve, California, USA - Sample 10_02_2013_1_20cm (SPAdes) (version 2) | ecosystem: Environmental > Terrestrial > Soil >...
TCTTCGACTACCATCTGCGCCAGACCGCGCTCATCCTGCGCGACCAGCCGGTCGAGTACCTGCTCGCGCCGCAGCTGCCGCCGGCGGACGCGGCCTACGACTTCGTCGTGCAGGTCTGGTCGCTCGACGGCGTGCGGGTGTATCTGTCGCGGCCGCACGCGGTGCTGCCGCAGATCACCACGCTCGGATTCGCCACCGTCGGCACCAGCGAAGGGCGCTGGCGGGTGTTCGGGGTGCAGGCGCTCACCAGGGTCATCCAGGTGGCGCAGCCCATGAGCGTGCGCCAGCAGCGCGCCGCGGAGCTGGCGCTCGAGACGCTCAAGCCGTTCGCGCTGCTGCTGCCGGTGCTGGCGCTGCTGATCTGGCTGGCGGTCGGGCACGCGCTCGAGCCGCTGCAGCGCCTCACGGCGCTGGTCAAGGCGCGCCGCGTCAACGCCCTGGAGTCGCTCCCCGACACGCTCCTGCCGGACGAGGTGCAGCCCCTGGTGAGCGCGCTCAACGATCTGCTGGCGCGGCTGCGGGCGGCGCTCGAGCGCGAGCGCGCCTTCATGGCCGACGCCGCGCACGAGCTGCGCACACCCCTCACCGCGCTGCACCTGCAGACGGGCATGCTCGCGCGGGCGAGCGGAGACGCCGAGCGCGCCGCGGCGATGGAGACCCTGTCGGCGGGCGTGCAGCGCGCCATCCGCCTCATCGAGCAGATGCTGGCGCTCGCCCGCCAGGAGCCGCGGGCCGAAGCGCAGCGCGTGGCCGTGCGCCTGGATGATCTGGCGCGCGAGATCGTCGCCGAGCTCGTGCCGCTCGCCGATGCCGGCCGCATCGACCTGGGCGTCTCGGCGGCCCAGCCCGCGAGCGTCCACGCGGATCCGGACGCCCTGCGCACGCTGCTGCGCAACCTGGTGGATAACGCGGTGCGTTACACGCCCGCCGGCGGGGCCACGGCGCGAGCATCACCCTCGCCGACGGCCCTTCGGGCAGGGGGCTCACCGTGACGGTGAGCTTCCCGCCAGTCGCTGCAGAAAGCTCGCCGCGGTCTGCAGGTACACGTCGCGGTTGGCCTTCTTCCTGAAGCCGTGTCCTTCGTCCTTGGCGAGCAGATACCACACCTCACCGCCGGCGGCGCGCACGCTCCACACCAGTTGCTCGGACTCGGAGACCGGCACGCGCGGGTCGTTGGCCCCCGCCACCACCAGCAGCGGCTTCTTGATGCGCTGCGCGTTGGTCAGGGGAGAGATGCGATTGAGGAACACCCGCATGCTGGTGTCGCGCTCGTCGCCGTATTCAGCGCGCCGCAGATCGCGCCGGTAGGCGGAAGTGTTGCGCAGGAAGGTGACGAAGTTGCTGATCCCCACGAGGTCGATGCCGCCGCGCAGCCGCTCGCCGTACGCGACCAGGGAGGCGAGCGCCAGGTAGCCCCCGTACGAGCCGCCCATCACCGCCACCCGCTCGCCATCGAACTGCGGCTGCACGCCGATCCACACCAGGAGCGAGCCGATGTCGCGCACCGCGTCCTCGCGCAACACGCCGTTGTCCAGGGCGAGGAAGCTCTTGCCGTAACCGGATGAGCCGCGCACGTTGGGCGCGACCACGGCGTAGCCGAGCTCGTTGACGAGAAACTGCACGAACGGGTCCCAGCCCGGGCGGTACTGCGACTCGGGCCCCCCGTGAATGTCGATCACCACCGGGCATGGACCCGCCGTGCGCGGCCGGTAGAGGTACGCCGACAGCATGCGCGCGTGGCGGGGAACGCCGATGCGATCCCAGGTGGGATAGTGGATGAGCTCGGGCGTCGTGAGCGTACCGAGCTCGAGCGCGCCGGGCTCGCTGCGGGTCCAGCGCTCGAGCTGGCCGTGCTCGAGGTCGTAGACGTAGACATCGCGTGGCGCGACCGCCGATTCCGCCGACAGCGCGAGTCTGTGCCCGCTGCGGTCGAAGCGCAGGTTGCCGATGCGACCTTCCGGCAGCCCCACGGGGGCGAGCTCGAGTTTAGCCTGGGTATCGAGCACCGTGAGTCGGCTGCGGCCATCGTCATCGACGACGTAGGCCACGTAGCGTCCGTCGCTGCTGACGTCGAAGTCTTCCACGTCCCAGCCGGTTGCGGGCGTGACGCTGCGGCTCTGGTGCGTGACCGGATCCTTGAGTTTGAGCTGTACGAGCTCCCCGTCCTCGTCGGTGAGCACGTACACGCCGCGGCCGTCGGGAGCGAACTTCGCCATGCGGATGCCGACCTTGCGGGGGCGCTCATCCAGCGCCGTGAGTGATCCGGTCGCGACATCCGCGAGGTACAGATAACTCTCGCTGATCGAGACGTATTTCCACACCAGTAGCTGGCCGTCGTCCGCCGACCAGTCGAGCGGGTACCAGGTGTCCTCGTGCCCGCCGACCAGCAGCTGCGGCGCGGCGCCGCTGGTCACATCCGCCACGTACACGTCGTAACTGAGCGAGTCGCGGTCATTGCCGTAGAAGGCCACGCGCCGCCCGTCGTGGGCCCACACCGGGCTGCCGTGAATGAAGGCCCCGTGGGTGAGCTGGCGCACGCCGCCGCCGCCGTGGTAGTACAGCTGCGCATTCTCATCGCCTCCCTGATCCTTCAGGAACACGAAGCCGCTGCCGCTACGCGGCGCGCGCGCCCACTCGATCGGATCCTCGTAGAAGGTGAGCTGCTCACGCATGCCGAGCGGGGCGGCAACGCGGTGCAGCTGCTCGCTGTCGCCGAAGCGCGTCGCGATGAGCAGGCTCCCGTCGGCGAGCCAGTCGAGGAAGCTCGCCTGCCGCGACTGCTGGTAGCGCTCGAGCCGCGCCATGAGCGCCGCCTCCGGGAGCGGAATGTTCTCGAACACGAGCGTGCCGCGCTCGCGGTGCGCCGGGGCGGGCTGCTGGGCGCGGGACTCGGGTGCGCACAGCACGGCGACACCCGCTGCGGCACACATGGCGAGCGCCGCCGCCGGGGAGCGGTGATGGGTCATGCCTCTTAAGCTAGCGTACAGGTTACGATGTGTACATTCGCGACGCGCCATCCGCGACACAGCGCACAGGTCGACGTTCCCTTGAAGCCGCGACTGTATCGACACCCGCACGGCATCTGCGCCGTCGATGCCGAGTACCTCTATCCCGGACACGCCGCCGCGCACATCATCGAGGATGGCGGTCGTGCGGCCTTCGTCGATGTGGGCACCAACAATTCGGTCCCCTACCTGCTGGCGGCGCTCGCGGAACTTGGCATCGCGCGCACGGCGGTCGACTACGTGCTGCTGACGCACGTGCACCTGGACCATGCCGGCGGGGCGGGGCGGCTGATGCAGGAGCTCCCCAACGCCGTGGCGGTGCTGCATCCGCGCGGCGCGCCACACATGATCGACCCGAGCCGCCTGATCGAGGGTTCGCGCGCGGTCTACGGCGAGCGCCTCGAGCAGCTGTACGGGCAGCTGCTGCCGATCCCGGCCGCGCGCGTACGCGTGGTCGAGGATGGCGAGCGGGTGCGGCTCGGGGGCCGCACGCTCGAGCTCATCCACGTGCCCGGGCACGCCTTGCACCACTACGCCGTCGTGGACCCGGCGCACGCCAGCATCTTCGCCGGCGACACCTTCGGCATCTCCTACCGCTCGCTCGACACCGCGCAGGGCGCCTTCATCACCCCGACCACGCCTCCCTCGCAGTTCGATCCGGAGCAGCTCATCGCCTCCATCGACCGCATGCTGGCGTACCGCCCCGAGTCCATGTACCTCATGCACTTCAGCCGCGTGACCGGCGTGCCGCGGCTGGGCGAGCTCCTCAAGCCGCAGGTGCGCGAGCTGGCCCGCATCGCGCGCGCTCACGCGCAAGAGCCCGACCCGGCCGCCGGCATCCGCGCCGCGATGCGGGCTCTGTGGCTCGATCTGGTGCACCGCCACGGCTGCGCGCTCAGCGATGCGGAAATCGACAAGGTCCTGGAGGGCGACCTCGAGCTCAACACCCAGGGTCTCATGGTGTGGCTCAAGCGCCTCGGCCGGCACTGAAGCGCGCGCTTGCCCCCGTCGGTGGCACGGCGTTAGGGTCTGCACGGGCTTTGGGGTCAAGGACGCGGTGGCGGTGCAAGCATGACTTCCAGATTCAAGGCGTTCCGCATTCATTCCGAAGGGGGCCGGATTGCCGCCCGCTTCGAGCCCGTCACGCTCGATGACCTCGCCCCCGGGGAGGTCGTGATCCGGGTCAGCCACTCCGACATCAACTACAAGGACGCGCTCGCGGCGACCGGGGCCGGCAAGATCCTGCGCCGCTACCCGCTGGTGGGCGGTATCGACCTGGCGGGCGTCGTCGAGACTTCGAGCGATGCGCGCTTCCGGCCCGGCGCTGCGGTGCTCGTGACCGGCTGCGGGCTGTCCGAGACCCACGATGGCGGCTACGCGCAGTTCGCGCGCGTGCCGGGAGACTGGGTGATTCCGATACCGGAGGGACTCGACGCCTTCACCGCCATGGCGCTCGGCACTGCCGGATTCACCGCGGCACTCGCCATCCACCGCCTGGAACACAACGGCCAGTCCCCGCACCAGGGGCCGATCGTGGTCACCGGCGCCTCCGGAGGCGTGGGCAGCATCGCGATCGACATGCTCGCCGCCCGCGGCTACCGGGTCGTGGCCGTGAGCGGCAAGCCGGCCGCGGGGGAGTACCTGAAGGAGCTCGGTGCGGCGGAGGTGCTCACCCGCCAGGACCTCGAGCTCGGCTCCCGGCCGCTGGAGAATGCCCGCTTCGCCGGCGCCATCGACAATCTGGGGGGCGAAGTGCTTGCCTGGCTCACGCGCAGCGTGGACTTCTGGGGCAACATCGCCAGCATCGGCATGGCGGGGAGCGCCGAGCTCAAGACCACCGTGATGCCCTTCATCCTGCGCGGCGTGAGCCTCCTCGGCATCAACTCCTCCGCGACGCGGCGCGAGTGGCGGCTGGCGGTCTGGCAGCGCATCGCCACCGACCTGCGACCGAAGCACCTCGAGCGCATCGTCACGCGCACCATCGCCTTCGATGAGCTGCCGCGCGCGTTTCCCGCCTACCTCGAAGGCGCGGTCACCGGCCGCACGGTGGTGCGCATCGCCTGATGCCGCGCCCCATCCTACCCGCGAGTAGGATACGGCGCGGCTGGTCCGCCGGCGCGCGCCGCGTATAGAATACCGCTCCCGTCTCGAGGTCCTGTCATGCCGCAGCGATCAATCAGCGCCGGGACCCGCCTGCGGGAGGCGGTCGAGGCCGAGCGCCCCCTGCAGGTCGTCGGGACGATCAACGCCTATGCGGCGCTGCTGGCGCAGAACGCGGGCTTTCGCGCCATCTACCTGTCCGGCGCGGGAGTCGCCAACGCCTCCTTCGGTGTGCCGGACCTCGGTATCACTTCCCTCAACGACGTCTGCGAGGACGTGCGGCGCATCAGTGCGGCGTGCCCGCTGCCGCTGCTGGTCGATGCCGATACCGGCTTCGGTAGCGCCTTCAACATCGCCCGGACCTGCAGGGAGCTGATCCGCGCCGGAGCCGCCGGCATGCATCTGGAGGATCAGGTGTCCGCCAAGCGCTGCGGCCACCGTCCCGGCAAGGCGCTGGTGTCCGCCGCCGAGATGGTCGATCGCCTCAAGGCCGCGGTCGATGCACGCGCCGAGGGCGAGTTCGTCATCATGGCGCGCACCGATGCGCATGCGGTGGAGGGCCAGAGCGCGGCGCTCGAGCGCGCGGCGGCGTACTCGGAAGCGGGCGCGGACATGATTTTCGCGGAAGCCCTGCAGACACTCGAGGAGTACCGGCAGTTTGCCGCGAGCCTGGAGGTGCCGGTGCTCGCCAACATCACCGAGTTCGGCCAGACCCCCCTATTCAGCAGTGCGGAGCTCGGCGGCGCGGGCGTGCGCCTGGTGCTGTACCCGCTGTCCGCCTTTCGTGCGGCCGCCAAGGCCGCGGTCACGGTGTACGGTGCGATCCGCCGGCACGGGACGCAAAAGAGCGTGCTCGATCTGATGCAGACGCGCGCCGAGCTGTACGAGGTGCTCGGCTACCTGGCGTACGAGAAGAAGCTCGATGAGCTGTTCGGGAAAGTGAGCGATGACTGAGACGAGCCCCTTGAGGCCCAAGAAGTCCGTGGCGCTGTCGGGCGTGACGGCGGGTAACACCGCGCTCTCCACGGTCGGGCGCACCGGCAACGATCTGCACTATCGCGGCTACGACATCCTGGAGATGGCGAACGTCTGCGAGTTCGAGGAGATCGCGTACCTGTTGATCCACGAGAAGCTCCCCAACCGCGCCGAGCTCGGCGCCTACAAGGCGCGGCTCAGGGCACTGCGCGGCCTGCCGCAGGGCGTGCGCACGGCGCTCGAGGTGCTGCCGGCGACGGCGCACCCGATGGACGTGCTGCGCACCGGCGCCTCGATCCTCGGATGCCTCGAGCCGGAGCCCGAGGATCATGGCGCGGCCGGGGCACGCGCGATCGCCGACCGGCTGATTGCGTGCCTGGGCTCGATGCTCACCTACTGGTACCACTTCAGCCGCGCGGGTCAGCGCATCCGGGTCGAGACCGAGGATGACTCGGTCGGCGCGCACTTCCTGCACCTGTTGCACGGTGAGCCCGCGCCGGCCTCCCGGGTGCGCGCCATGCACACCTCGCTGATCCTGTACGCCGAGCATGAGTTCAACGCCTCCACCTTCGCCGCGCGCGTCATCGCCGGCACCGGCGCGGATGTGTACTCCTGCATCACCGGCGCGATCGGCGCGCTGCGCGGACCGAAGCACGGTGGCGCCAACGAGGTGGCGCTGGAGACCCAGCAACGCTACGACAGCCCGGCGGCCGCCGACGCCGACATCCGCGCGCGCCTCGAGCGCCACGAGGTCATCATCGGCTTCGGGCACCCGGTCTACACCCTCGCCGATCCGCGCAACGAGGTCATCAAGGAGGTCGCGCGCCAGCAGGCGCGCGAGGCGGGCAATGAGCGCATGTTCGCCATCGCCGAGCGCATCGAGACCGTGATGCGCGAGGTCAAGGGCATGTTCGCCAACCTCGACTGGTTCTCGGCGGTCTCGTATCACATGATGGGCATACCGAAGCAGATGTTCACGCCGCTGTTCGTCATCGCCCGCACCACCGGCTGGGCCGCGCACGTCATCGAGCAGCGCGTCGACGGCAAGATCATCCGACCGGCCGCCCACTACACCGGCCCCGAGAACCTCGAGTTCGTGCCCATCGGGCAGCGGCCCTGAAGCTGCGCGCGCGAGCCTTAAGGTCACGTGTCCGCACCCGACGTCAAGTCCGCGCAGCGTCCGGCACCGGACGGGGTGCTCAGCGCCATCGCCGACTACGCCCGCAATTTCACCGTCGAGAGCGAGCCGGCGTACGAGAGCGCGCGCTATTGCCTCATGGACAGCCTCGCCTGCGCCTTGCAGGCGCTCAAGATTCCGGCCTGCCGCAGGCTCCTGGGTCCCGTGGTGCCCGGAGCGGTCATGCCGGGCGGCGCGCGCGTCCCGGGCACCTCCTTCGAGCTCGACCCGGTGCAGGCGGCCTTCAACATCGGCGCGCTGATCCGCTGGCTCGACTTCAACGACACCTGGCTCGCCGCCGAGTGGGGCCATCCGTCGGACAATCTCGGCGGCATCCTCGCGGTGGCGGATTACCTGGCGCGCAACGCCGTCATGTCGGGCCGGACCCCCCCGAGCGTGCGCGCGCTGCTCACCGCCATGATCAAGGCGCACGAGATCCAGGGGGTGCTGGCGCTGGAGAACAGCTTCAACCGCGTGGGACTCGATCACGTGCTGCTGGTGCGCGTCGCCTCGACCGCGGTGGTGGCGGACATGCTCGGCGCCAGGCTTGATCAGATCGTGAACGCGCTGTCCAACGCCTGGATCGACGGCGGCGCGCTGCGCACCTACCGGCACGCCCCCAACACCGGCTCGCGCAAGAGCTGGGCGGCGGGCGATGCCACCAGCCGTGGGGTGCGCCATGCGCTCATGGCGCTCAGCGGGGAGATGGGCTATCCCTCGGCTCTGTCGGCGAAGACCTGGGGCTTCTACGACGTGCTCTTCAAGGGCAAGGCGTTCTCGCTGCCGCAGCCCTTCGGCAGTTACGTCATGGAGAACGTGCTGTTCAAGATCTCCTACCCGGCCGAGTTCCACGCCCAGACCGCGGTCGAGGCGGCGATGGCCCTGCATCCGCAGGTCAGGGATCGGCTCGCCGACATCGAGCGCATCGTCATCGAGACCCAGGAGCCGGGCGTGCGCATCATCGACAAGGTGGGGCCGCTCGCCAATCCCGCCGACCGCGATCACTGCATCCAGTACATGGTCGCGGTGCCGCTGATCTTCGGGCGCCTCACCGCGGCGGACTACGAGGACGCCGTCGCCGCCGATGTGCGTATCGACGCGCTGCGCGAGCGCATGCAGGTGCGCGAGAACCCGTCGTTCACGCGGGAGTACTACGCCGCCGACAAGCGCTACATCGGCAATGCCGTGCAGGTGTTCTTCCGCGACGGCAGCGCCAGCGCGCGCGTGCAGGTCGATGTCCCGCTCGGCCACCGCCAGCGCCGCGCCGAGGGCATGCCGGTGCTGGTCGGCAAATTCACCGCCTCGGTGGATGCGCATTTCGCGCCCAAGCAGGCCGAGCGCGTCAAGGCGCTGTTCGCGAAGGCCCCCGAGCTCGACGCCCTGCCGGTGAACGAGCTGCTGGCGGCGCTGGTGACCAGCGGCTCGGCCGCCTAGCCCGGCTTGGCCAGGCTCAGCCCACCCGCACCGGCACGAACAGTCGCGCCTCGCCGCGCTGGATCAGCAGCGCGACGTGCCCCTTGGATTTCTCCACCGCGCTGCGCAGCTCCTCGGCGTTGTACAGCGGGGAGCCGTTGGCGGCCAGCACCACATCGCCCGGCTGAATGCCCGCCGCGGCCGCCGGACCGCTGGCGCGCTCGACCACCAGCCCGCCCTTGGTGTTGGCGCCACGCTGCTCCTCGGCGGTCAGCGGACGCACCGCCAGTCCCAGCTTGCCGCCTTCATGGTGCGGGCCGGCGTTGGCGGCGGTGCGCTTGTCGGCCACCGTACCGAGTTTGACCGCGATTTCACGCCTGGCGTGATTGCGCCAGATCTCCAGCTTCACGCTGGTGCCCGGGGCGATGGCCGCGATCTGCGCCGGCAGCTCTATGGAGTCCTTGAGCGGGGTGCCATTGAGCTTGAGGATCACGTCGCCGGATTCGATTCCGGCCTGCTCCGCCGGCCCGCCCTTCTCCACGCTCGACACCAGCGCCCCTTCCGGCTGCGGCAGGCCGAAGGAGTCCGCCAGCCCCTGGGTGACGGGCTGGATCACCACGCCGAGCTTGCCGCGGGTGACGTGGCCGGTGGTCTGCAGCTGCTCGCCCACCTGCATGGCGACATCGATCGGGATGGAGAACGACACGCCCATATAGCCGCCGCTGCGGCTGTAGATCTGCGAGTTGACGCCGACGACCTCGCCGCGCATGTTGAACAGCGGACCGCCGGAGTTACCCGGGTTGATCGGCACGTCGGTCTGGATGAACGGCACGTAGCCGGAATCGAGCGTGCGGCCCTTGGCGCTCACGATGCCCGCGGTGGCGCTGTTCTCGAAGCCGAACGGCGCGCCGATCGCCAGCACCCATTCCCCGACCTTGAGCCCGCGCGAGTCACCGATCCTCACCGTCGGCAGATCCTTGGCGGGGATGCGCAGGATCGCGATATCCGATTTCGGATCGACCCCCACGACCTTGGCGGTGTATTCGCGCCGGTCGGTGAGGCGCACGGTCACTTCGCTCGCGCCGTTGACGACGTGCGCATTGGTCATGATGACGCCGTCCGGGCGGATGATGAATCCCGAGCCCTCACCGCGCATCGGTTGCGGCTGCGGCATCTGGAACGGCAGGCCGCGGAAGAACGGCGCAAACGGACTGTTGGGGCCGAAGGGATTGGTGTCGTTGGGGTTGTCGCTGTCGTCGCCGGGGTTGTCGTCCCCCTGGGAGTACCAGGAGGTCGACACCTTGCTCACCACGCTGATGTTGACCACGGCCGGACCGTACTTCTGCACCATGCTGCTGAAGTCCGGCAGCATCGCGGCCGGGCCCGAGGCGGCGGGCGCCGGCGCCGCCGGGCTCGCGGCAGCGGTGCTGCTCAGCGCGGCGCTGGTGGCGGTCGTGGCCACCGCGCGCGTCGCTCCCGCCAGGTACAGCGCACCGGCCGGCACCGCAATGGTGAGCGCGCCGAGGATGGCGGCAATGAGCGGTTTTCTGATCGCACTCGGCAGATTCATGGCAATACTCCGTAAAGCTAAGGGGCCTTGCCGGCTAACTTAGGAAAGGCGCCTTATGGGAGCCTTAAGGCTTGCGTTATGGAATACCGCAGCGCGCAAGTTCCCGTCGCCTGCGGTCCGCGTGCCCGCTTCAGTGCGCGGTGAGCCGGGTATAGGGTCGCGATTCGGTACTGAGCGCGGGAGTGAGGCGGGTGAAGTACTGCGCAATGACCGCGACGTCCTCGTCCTTGAGGCTCGCCGCGAAGCCCTTCATGACCGGATTCTTGCGTCCGCCCTTGCGGTACTCATCGATCGCGCGCACCAGGTAGTCCTGGTGCTGACCCGCTAGAGACGGGTACATCGGCGCAATGGCGACACCGTCCTGGCCGTGGCACGAGACGCACAGCGCCGCCGCCTGCGGCACGCTCCCCTGCGCCTTGCCGGAGGCAGTGAGCGGCTTGCCGGCGAAATACGCCGCGATGTCCAGGATGTCCTGGTCGGAGAGCTCCGAGGCCTGCGAATGCATCGTCACGTGCGCGCGGTCGCCGTCGCGATAGCCATGCAGCGCCGCCGCCAGATAATCGGGGTTCTGTCCCTCGAGTTTCGGCACGCTGTACATCGGATAGGCGTTCTTGTAGCCCTCGATCCCGTGGCAGCCGAGGCAGGTGTAGGAGATGGCCTTGCCGCGCCTGGCGTCGCCGTGCGCGGCGGCGCCCTGCGCCCACGCCGCGCCCGCGAAGCCCACCGCGATCGCGACGATCGAAAGTCCCGCGTGCACTGCAGACCCGCGCCCGCGCCCGCGCCCGCGCCTGTGCATCGGTGTCTCCGCCAGTAAAAAACGGCCCCGAATGTTACGGACTAGCCGGGCCAAATGCCACACAATCCCCCCTGTCATGATCGCTCTCATCCAGCGCGTCACCCAGGCCGAGGTTCGTGTCGGGGGCGAGGTGGCCGGCGCCATCGGCCGCGGCGTGCTGGCGCTGATCGGCGTGCGGCGGGAGGACACCGAGGAGGCGGCGCAGCGGCTGCTCGAGCGCGTGCTGTCCTACCGCATCTTCCCCGACTCCCAGGGCCGGATGGGTCTGGCGCTGCGCGCGGTCGGCGGTGGGCTGCTCCTGGTGCCGCAGTTCACCCTCGCCGCCGATACCCACAAGGGCACCCGCGCCGGGTTCAGCCTCGCCGCCGCCCCCGCGGAGGCGCGGCGCCTGTTCACGTGCCTCGTGGAGCGCGCTCACAGCGCCTATGCCCCTGTTTCCTCGGGCGTATTTGGCGAGGACATGCAGGTGGCGCTCGTCAATGACGGCCCGGTGACGTTCTGGCTCGAGACCCCCTAGGGCGCGGGCGTGACACGGGTAGCGGAATCGGGCGAACTTGTGGGGTTCCGGGGACTCATTTGACCTATCATCCGATTGTTTTCTCTGCGCGGGCGGAGAGTTACGTGGAGTCGTGAGCCATGGGTGGTCTAGGAATGCGAGAGCTCCTCGTGATACTGCTCGTCGTGCTCGTCGTGTTCGGCGCGAAGAAGCTGCGCACGGTGGGCTCGGACCTCGGCGCCGCCGTGCGCGGGTTCAAGAAGGCGATGAGCGAGGGCGAGGAGCAGCAGAGCGCCCCGCCGCAGCAGATCCGTTCCGAGGGCACGGACGCGGAGTTCCCGGAGGTCGCGAAGAAGAGCGACACGAAGAACGAACGGAGCAGCTGATCTGTTCGAGGGCCGGTTCTCGGAGATTCTGATCATCCTGGTCCTGGCGCTGATCGTGCTGGGACCGGAGAAGCTGCCGCGCGTCGTTTCCGAGATTGGCCGCTGGGTCGGGCGCGCGCGCGCCATGGCGCGGCAGTTCCGCGAGCAGCTCGAAGAGGAAGTGCAGCTCGAGCAGGCCCGCAAGGCGCCGGCCGCCGCCGCGCCCCCGCCGCCGGTGCCACCGCTGAGCACCGCGGCCACCGAAGCTGCGCTCGCGCCCCCCGATACCTTCTCGCACGCCCACCCCACCGACGCCACCGGCGCGGACCCCGCAGCCGTGCGGCCGACGCCGAGCGCCGATGAGTGAGGAACCTGAAAAGCTCGCCGAAGGCACGCTGATCTCGCACCTGCTGGAGCTGCGCGACCGGCTGCTGCGCGCCCTGGTGGCGGTGGCGATCGGGTTCGCACCGTGCGTCTATTATTCCAACGACCTGTTCACCTTCGTGGCGCAGCCGCTGCTCGCCAAGCTCCCGCAGGGAAGCAACCTCATCGCCACCGGGGTGATGTCACCCTTCACGACACCCTTCAAGCTGTCGTTCTTCGCCGCCGTGCTCATCGCGATGCCGTACGTCATCTACCAGCTGTGGTCGTTCGTCGCTCCGGGCCTGTACCGCAACGAGCGCCGCTTTGCGGTGCCGCTGCTCGTGTCCTCGATCGTGCTCTTCTACGTCGGCATCGCCTTCGCCTACTACTTCGTGTTTCCGGTGATGTTTCAGTTCTTCGCCAGCACCACGCCCAGGGGCGTGGCGATGATGACCGACATCAACAATTACCTGGACTTCGTGCTCACGATGTTCTTCTGCTTCGGGCTCGCGTTCGAGGTGCCGGTGGCGGTGGTGCTGCTGGTGGTGATGGGCATCGTGCGGATCGAGAAGCTCAAGGAGCACCGCGGCTACGTGCTGATCGGCATTTTCATCCTGGCCGCGCTCCTCACCCCGCCGGATGCCATCTCGCAATGCTCGCTCGCCATACCGATGTACCTGCTCTACGAAGGCGGGATCCTGATGGCGCGGGTGCTGTCACGCCCCAAGCGCGCGCAGGCCGCGGCCAAGGCCGGCGACAGCTGACCGGAATCGACCATGAATCAGGCCGCCGACACCGCACTCGCCGCTGCTGCGCCAGCCGGGACGATCCTCGGCCAGCCGCGCGGCCTGGTGACGCTCTTCATGACCGAGATGTGGGAGCGCTTCACCTTCTACGGCATGCGCGCGGTGCTGATCCTGTTCATGGTGGCCGCGGTCAAGAAGGGCGGGCTCGGGTTCGATGACAGGACCGCCAGCGCGGTCTACGGGCTGTACCTCGGCGGCACCTACCTGCTCGGCCTGTTCGGCGGCTGGGTCGCCGACCGGCTGCTCGGCGCGCAGCGCGCGGTCTTGAGCGGCGGCCTTCTCATCACTCTGGGCAATGCGATGCTCGCCCTCGGCAACACGCCGGTGTTCTTCCTCGGCCTGCTCGTCATCGTCATGGGGGTGGGGCTCCTGAAGCCCAACGTGAGCGCCATGGTGGCGGCGCTCTATCCAGAGGGCGGCTCGCGGCGCGATGCCGGCTTCTCTTTCTTCTACATGGGCATCAACCTCGGGGCGCTGCTCGGCTCGACCCTCGTGCCGCTGCTCGCCGCCTGGCTCGGCTGGCGCTGGGGCTTCGGGCTGCCCGCTCTCGGCATGGGCTTCGGGCTGGCGCAGTTTCTGTGGACGCGCCACTACCTGGGCGCGGCGGGCCTTGCCGCAGCGGAAGGTGAGCGGGGTTCCTGGACGCCGGTGATCGTGTTCCTCGCGCTCCTCGCCGGCGTCGCGCTGGCGCTGCTCAGCGGGCTATTGAGGATCGATGCGGTGGTGCTCGCCGACTCCAGCTCCTGGGCGATGCTGGCCCTCGGAGTCGCCTACTTCCTGTACCTGCTGTTCTTCGCAGGCCTGACCGCCATCGAGCGCAACCGCGCGTTCGTCATGGTGGCGCTGGTCGGCGCCTCGGTCATGTTCTGGGCCGGCTACGAGCAGGCCGGCGCCTCCTTGAACCTGTTCGCCGACCGCTATACCGACCGGCACGTCCTCGGCTGGGAGATGCCGGCCGGGGTGCTGCAGGGGGTGAACCCGCTGTTCATCATCGTGTTTGCGCCGGTGTTCGCGGCGCTATGGATTTCGCTCGGCAAGCGCGGCCGTGATTTCAACGCGGCCGCGAAATTCGGCGCCGGCCTGCTGCTGCTGGGCCTCGGATTCATCGTCATGTATTTCGCTTCGCAGTATGTGCTCGCCGGCGAGACCGTGCTGCCCACCTGGCTGGTGCTCACCTACCTGCTG
>Ga0209238_1000499_pt1 | contig 14209 bp, 11 predicted proteins | sample GraSoi013_1_20cm_FD_185823 | JGI IMG/M metagenome (GOLD analysis project Ga0209238, IMG submission 185823) | Grasslands soil microbial communities from the Angelo Coastal Reserve, California, USA - Sample 10_02_2013_1_20cm (SPAdes) (version 2) | ecosystem: Environmental > Terrestrial > Soil >...
CCGCCGCGGGCGGCCCGAGCATGGCGTACGTGACCGACAACGAGCTCGGGCCGGGCGGACACTACGAGACCGCTGCGTCGTGGCGCAAGGACTTCGTGGCGTTCCTGGGGGGTGTGGAGCTGCTCATTCACGACGCGATGTACACGCCCGAGGAGCTGGAAGAGCACCGGGGATGGGGCCACTCGACGTTCGAGGAAGCGGTGGCGTTGGCGGGCGATGCGGGCGTGAAGCGACTGGTGCTGTTCCATCATGAGCCCGAGCACGGCGACGAGGCCATCGACGCGCTGCTCGCGGCCGCCCGCCGCCAGGCACGAGCGAAGGGTCTGCCCGCCGAGGTCGTGGCGGCGCAGGAAGGCATGACACTGACTCTCTGATCGAGGGACCGATTCTATGCGTGCTCGTCTCCTCGCGTTGGTTTCATTCGCGCTGCTCGGCTCTATCGGACGCGATCTGGGCGCCCAGGGCCGCGGCCAGGATACCCGACCGGGCATCGCCGTGCTGCCGTTCGACAACAGCGGCTCGTACGGGCAGGACAAGGAGAACTTCGACGCGCTGCAGAAGGGCATCGCCGGTATGCTGATCTCGGAGCTCGCCGCCAATCCGGCGGCCCGCGTGGTCGAGCGCGAGGAGATCGAGAAGCTGCTCGCCGAGCAGAGGCTCGGTGCATCGGGCAAGGTGACGCCCGAAACCGCGGCGAAGATCGGGAAGCTCGTCGGCGCGCGCTACGTCATCGCCGGAACGTTCATCGATTTCTACGGTGACTTCCGGCTGGACGCGCGGCTGGTGAACGTGGAGACGAGCGAGATCGTCAAAGTGGAGTCGGACCGCATGCAGCGGGACCACCTGTTCGACATCATTCGGACGGTGGCCGCTCGGCTGATGAAGGACACCAACCTGCCGCCGCTCCCGCGACAAGCCTCGGACCAGCGGACCAACCGTCAGATCCCGACGGAGGCGCTGACGTTCTATTCGAAGGCGCTCCTGTTCCAGGATCGCGGGCAGAAGGACAAGGCCGCGGAGATGTACCAGCGGGCGCTGGCCGTCTTCCCGGAGTACACCGAGGCGCAACAAGGCCTGCAGCGCATGAAGAACTCGTGACGTGACGTCCGGGGCGACCCGGTGCCGAACCCCTCGCCGTGAGATATCTCCTGCTGTACACGCCCGCCTGGAGTCCCACAGGCATTCGACCCGCGCTCGAGAGCGCCCAGATCGAAGCGCGCGAGGCGCGCGTGCCGCGGGAGCTGGTCGTGGACGAGCGCCCGACGGTCTTCGTGCTCGACTCGGAGAGCCGCGCGATCTTCCCGGTCGACGTGCTGCGGGCGTTCGTGGACGCCGGGGGCGCGATCGTGGCGCTGGGCCGCGACGGCGAGCCCGATCTGCCCGGGGAGATGCCGTCCGAGCTACTCTCCGGCTTCGTGCGGCCGCCGGTCGGGCCGCGGCAGCTGCTGGTCGCGGTACGGGCGGGGTATCGGGAAGCCGCCGCCCGCATGGAGACCGCCCGCGCCCGATCCGAGGCCGCCAACCGCAGCCGCGAGATCGGCGAGTTGACGCGCATCGGCGTCGCCCTCGGCACCGAGCGGGACCTGAAAACCCTGCTGGAGCTCATCCTCACGCAGGCGCGACGGATTACTACCTCGGACGCGGGCAGTCTCTACCTCGTCGAGACGGGCGACCAGGGCCAGAAGCGGCTGCGCTTCCGGATCACGCAAACGTACTCCAAGCCCGACGCGCCGTTCGTCGAGTTCACGATCCCGGTGGACCGCTCGAGTCTCGCGGGGTACACGGCGGTGACCGGCGAGCCGCTCGTGATCGACGATGCCTACTTCCTGCCGCCGGACGTGGAATACAGCATCAACCGCTCGTTCGACGAGCGCCACGGCTACCGCACGAAGTCGATGCTCGTCCTCCCCATGAAGGATCACAAGGAAGAAGTGATCGGCGTCCTCCAGCTCATCAACCGCAAGCGCGACCCCGAAGCCGTACTCGCCGCGCCGGCGGACGTGGAGCACCAGGTAGTACCGTACTCGCGGCGCACCGTGGAGCTCGTGACCGCGCTCGCGGGACAGGCGGCGGTCGCGATCGAGAACAGCCGGCTGTACGAGGAAATCGAGCGGCTGTTCGAGGGGTTCGTGAAGGCCGCGGTGCACGCGATCGAGCAGCGGGACCCGACCACGTTCGGTCACTCGGGACGAGTCGCGAACATGACCGTGGGACTGGCCAGCGTGGTCGACCGCGCCGAGGACGGGGCCTATCGCGCCGTCACTTTCACCCGCGAACAGATCAAAGAGATCCGCTACGCGGGGCTGCTCCACGATTTCGGAAAGGTCGGCGTGCGGGAGCAGGTGCTGATCAAGGCCAAGAAGCTCTATCCGCTGCACCTCGACCTCATCCGGCAACGCCACCATTTCGTGAAGCGCACCGCCGAGCGGGAATTCTGGAGGAAGCGGGCCGAGTTCCTGGAGTCACACGACCGGAAAGACTACGCGCCGTTCCTCCGAGCGCTCGAAGAGGAGCACGCCCGGGAAATGGTGGCGCTGGACGGCTTCCTCGACGCCGTGCTCAGTGCGAACGAGCCGACGGTGCTACCGGCCGGCCGCTTCGAAGCGTTGCTCCAGGTGGCGCGTCGCACCTACGAAGATCCCACCGGTCGCCCGCACCCCTACCTCACCGAAGAGGAGATGCGCTATCTCACGATCCCCAAGGGCTCACTCGACGAGACGGAACGCCTGGAGATCGAGAGCCACGTCACCCACACCTACCGGTTCCTGCAGCAGATCCCCTGGACCCGTGAGCTCCAGGACATCCCCATGATCGCCTACGGACACCACGAGAAGCTCGACGGCAAGGGATACCCGCGGCGGGTGACCGGCGAAGCGATCCCGATTCAGACGCGCATGATGACGATCAGCGACATCTACGACGCGCTCAGCGCCGCCGACCGTCCGTACAAGGTGGCGGTCGCCCCCGCGCGCGCACTCGACATCATGGCGGACGAGGTGCGAGCCGGGCAGCTCGATCAGGAGCTGTTCCGGCTGTTCGTCGATGGGAAGGTGTTCGAGGCGAAGGCCTAGCCGACCAGCAGCTTGCCGGCGACCAGCAGCAGGAGCCCGCCGAACGCCCGCTTCAGCGCCACGTCCGATACGCCGCCCGCGAGATGCGCCCCGATGAACGCCCCCACGAACAGCCCCGCGGCGAGGATGATGGCATAGGGGACGTTGACCTGTCCGCGCCGATAGTACTCCATCGCCCCCAACAGGCCGACCGGGAGCAGCAGCGCCGCCAGCGACGTGCCGCTCGCCGTGTGCGTCGGCAACCTCACGAGGAGCACCAAGGCGGGCACAATCACGATCGCTCCCCCGACACCGAACAGGCCCGACACCACACCTCCCACCAGGCCAATGAAAGCCACGAGCACCCACGTCATCCTTTGTCTCCGCGTTCGGGTTTGCCCCCCGCCCCCGCCCCCCAGCCACCACCGCCCGGCGTCTCCAGACGCAACACGTCGCCGGGGGCGAGCGACACGCTGACTTTAGGGCCGAGTGGCGCGCCGTTCAAGCAGGTGGACCCGCGCGCCCCGTCGCGTCCACCGGCGGCGCCGCGCGGGGCATGACGGCGTCGCTCGGCGAGGATACTCGCCTCCATCGGGGCGAGCGCCACGAACTCGCGGATCACGCCCTCCCCCCCCGTCCACTTCCCCACTCCACCACTCCCCCGCCGCAAGGCATAAGCCTTAAGGCGCAACGGATACTCCATCTCCAGGACCTCGACCGGCGTGTTCCGGGTGTTCGACATGCCGACGTGCACGCCAGACGGTCCGGGGGCGCCGTGGCTCGCCCCCTGGCCACCCCCGATCGTCTCGTAATAGGTCCAGCCACCCCCCCCCCCCCCCCCCCCCCCCCCCAGCGTGACATTGTTCATCGTCCCCTGACCCTGCGCCGGCACCGAGATGCCGCCGGCGGCGAGCGCCAGAAACACCGTGTCGGCGATGCGCTGCGAAGTCTCGACGTTGCCGGCGGCCACCGCGCTCGGGTAGCGCGCGTTGACCAGGCACCCGGGGGGCGCGGTCACGCGTACGGCGCGCTGCACGCCCCCGTTCGTAGGAACGTCCTCTGGCAGGAGCGTCCGCACCACGAACAGGACGGCGGAGCGCGCCACCGCGAGTGGGCAGTTCACATTGCCGCGCGCGGCCTGAGCGGTGCCCGTGAAGTCGACGTGGAAGACGCCGTCCGTGATGTCGACGCGCACCGTGATCGCCAGGTCCACGTCGTCCACACCATCTCCTTCGAGCCAATCCGTGGCGGTGAGGGCCGTCGCGGTGAACCGCCCGAGGGCATCCCGGGCGCGGCGCTCGGCGTAGTCCAGGAGGTCGGTGGCCGCGCCGCGGACTCCCGCCCACCCGTAGCGCGCCGCGAGGGCGCGCAGACCCTCCGCCCCCCGCGTGACCGCCGCGCGTTGGGCCGCGAGATCCGCGCGTCGCGTCTCGGGCGTCCGGACGTTGGCGAGCAGAAAGTGCTCCACGTCGGGCGTGAGGCGCAGCGGAGGCACGATCACGCCCTCGGCAAAAATCTCGCGCGCCCCGGCAGGCATGCTCCCGGCCTGCACGCCGCCGACATCCGAGTGGTGCGCCCGCACCACGCTGTAGCCGCCTACCGCCCCATCCACCTCGATGGCCCCGATGAGTGTGATATCGGGGAGGTGCGAGCCGCCGGTATAGGGGTCGTTGAGGATGAACACGTCACCCGGGCGGGGCGCGGGGACGAGCGCGCGCACCGCCGCGACCGATTCGTGCATGGCACCGAGATGCACCGGAATGTGGGCGGCTTGAGCGATCATTTCACCGGCGGCGTCGAACAGCGCCGCCGAGCAGTCGCGACGCTCGCGAATGTTCGGGGATACCGCCGAGTGAATCAGAACGAGGCCCATCTCCTCCGCGACGGACGCGAACGCGTGTCCCATCACCTCGAGCCCGACGGCGTCGAGGGTCATGTGCGCTCCACCAACACGGCGCCGCACGGATGCACCGTCCCGCGCCACTCGGGCTCGATCAAGGCCGTCGCGTCCCGCCCCGCCAGGATCGCGGGGCCGGCGATGGTGACCCCCGGGGCGAGATCGTCGAGCGCCCAGACCGCCGCGCTTACCCGGGACCCCCGCCACGTGATCGGACGACTGGCGCCGGGCCGCTGCACCACCCGCCGCGCGTCCGCGAATCGCGGCAGCGGTCCCTCGCGCAAGGCCACCACCCGCAGGTTTACGAGCTCGACCGACTGGCCGCTTCCGGCATGACCGAACCGGGCGCGGTGCTCGACGAGAAACGCGTCCCGGATCCGCTGCGCGCCGTCGCCCGTCACCGGCACCGTCACTTCGTAACCCTGCCCGGCGAATCGGCAATCCGCGTAGCGGAGCAGCGCGCCGTCGGGCACCTCGCTCCGCCCCTCCGCCAGCAGAGGCGCGAACGCCGCCCCGAGGTCCGCGGACGGCAGGCCCTCGAGCGGGCGGTGAAATGACGCGAGCAGATCCACCCGTTCCGCGGCAGAGGCGAGTCCTAGCGCGGAGAGGGCTCCTGGGTGGGGGGGGATCACGATGGTGCGCATCCCCAGCGCCTCGGCTAACTGACACCCGAACAGGGGCCCGGCGCCCCCGAACGGGAGCAAGGCCATCCGGCGAGGATCGAGCCCGCGCGCGACGCTCACGCGCTTGAGCGCCCGCGCCATCACTGCGGTCGCTACCGCCACGATGCCTGCGGCGATCGCGGGTGGGTCACTCCCCACCGACTCCAGCGAGCGGAGCGCACGCTCCGCGGCGTCGCGATCGAGCCGCACCGCGTCCGCGAGCGGATGCTGAGCGTCGAGCCATCGCAGCGCCAGGCACGCGTCCGTGACGGTGGGTCGTTCGCCTCCCCTGCCGTAACACGCCGGGCCCGGAATCGCCCCCGCGCTCTCCGGCCCGACCTTGAGCGCGCCGCCTTCGTCCACCCGCGCGATGCTCCCGCCGCCGGCGCTCACCGTCTCGATCAGGACCGCCGGCAGGGCGAGGGCAAGCCCTGCCACCGTGCCGCCGCCGTCACCGAGCGGTGTGCCACCGGTGACGAGGCTCGCGTCGGCGCTGGTACCCCCCATGTCGAGCGTCAGGAGGTCTTGCAGACCCACGGCCGCGCCGACCAGGCGGGCACCGACCACACCCCCCGCGGGACCGGAGAGCGCGAGCGACGCCGCCCGCGTGGCCGCTGCCTCCGGGGCGAGGGTGCCGCCGCTCGACGTCATCACCCGCAGCAGTGCGATGCCCCGGGCCCGCACTTCGCGCTCGAGGGTTCTCAGATAGGCGGAGACCTTGGGACGGAGATACGCTTCGACGGTCGTGGTGGTGGCCCGCTCGAACTCCCGGAACACGGGTAGCACCTCGTGGCTCGCCGCGACGGGGATGTCGGGTAGCGCGTGGCGCAGCGCCGCGACGAGGCGGCGCTCGTGCTCGGCGTGGCGGAAGGCAAACAACAGGGCGACCGCCAACGCTTCGGGAGGAGGCCTGAGCGCCCGCACCGTGGCGACCACCCGCGCGACCTCGTCCTCACCCAGCGGCTCGAGCACACCCTCGGGACCGGTCCGCTCGGCGACCGCCACGACGTCGGACCGGGCGACCAGCGGCGGCGAGTGGTCGCGGGCGAGGTCGTACAGCGCCGCGCGGTCCTGGCGCCGCAGCCACAGGAGGTCTTCGAAGCCCTTGGTCGTCACGAGTGCGACGCGGGCACCGCGGCGCTCGAGCAGGGCATTGGTCGCAATCGTAGTACCGTGAACGAGCAGCTCGATGGGGTGGGGGGGGGTCTTCAGCGGGTCCAGCGCGCGAAACAGGCCGACGGTGGGATCGTCCGGCGTCGTTACGACCTTTCGGACTTCGATCGTCCCGTCTTGCGCGAGCGCGACGAGATCGGTGAAGGTCCCGCCGACATCCACCCCTACCCGCACCGGCCCACCGCCCCATTGCGGATTGGCGATTGCGGATTGCGGATTGGTCGGCGAGCAACCCTTCCGCCGCGAATCCGCAATCCGAAATCCGCAATCCACAATCTCACGTCGAGCGCCCCGATCGCCATTTGTCCGCCAACAGTACGCCGGCGAACCCCAGGGTGGCCAAAACGCACAGTGTCCCCACCCAGTCGCCCAGGCGCACGTAGAGGGGAATCACGTCGCTGGTGCGAAGCCGGTCCGCCACCATCGCTTCCTGCTCCAGGCCGGTCTCCGCGTACGTGTGCCCCAGGGGATCGAGGAACTCGGAGATACCGTCATTCGCGGCGCGGGCGATGCCCATACGGGTTTCGATGGCGCGCATGACCAGATGCGCCGCGTGCTGGTACGGACCGGCCGTGCGACCGTACCACGCGTCGTTGGTGATATTCACGAAGAAATCCGCCCCTGCGCTCCGGTAGCGGCGAGTCAGGTCCTCGAACACCGACTCGTAGCAGATGACGACGCCGAATCGGCCGATGCGCGTCGGGTATAGGGACAGCGTGGAACCCGGCGAGAATCCGCCGGACCAGCGACCCAGGCCTGGCAGGCTTCGGAACAGACGAACAGGAACGAACGGGACGCGCTCGACGACCGGCACGAGGTAGTGCTTGCCGTACACCGGATAGGGACGCCACTGGCCCGTCGAATCGTAGAGGAAGGCTGCGTTGTAATAGACATCGGCGCTCACCGCGTGGATGCCACCGGTGAAAATCGGAGTGTGGCCCTCCCGCGCCAGCGCGGCGAACAGCGAGTCCCAACCCGGCATCTCCGCCAGCCATCCGGGAATCGCAGCCTCGGGCCACACGAGCAGATCGAGTGGCCCGCGAGACTCGAGTGCCCTGGACATGGTCACGAGCTTCGCCACCACGCTATCCGCGTGCCGGGGATCCCATTTCTCTCGGAAGCCTTCGTTCGGCTGGATGAGTCCGACGGTGCCGAGCTCGCGGATCGGGAGCGTCCGCGCGCGCCAGGCCCCATACCCCCACGCACACAGGACCGTCGCGAGCACCGCCCCGACTGGACGCCACCGCAACGTACGGCTCCCTCCTCCCTGCTCCCTGTTCCCGACCATCGCTTCGACGAGCATCACGCTGCACCAGGCGAGCCACAGCGTCACTCCCCGCGCGCCCGCCAGGTCGGCCCACTGCACGAGCACAGCGGCATCCGTGAGCGAGCTGCCCAGGCCGAGCCAGGGAAAGCGAATGTCGCCCTGATGGCCCACCGCCCATTCCACGGCGGTCCAGACGACGGGAAACACGATCGCCAGCGGCATGAGGGGCAGGCGGAGACGCACGCGGACGACCAACCAGAAGAGCAGCGCATGCCACACGCCGAAGAGCACGATCGTCGCGAGATAGCCGAGCGCCGACAGCGGCGTGAAGTGCCACAGCGCCACCACGAGCCAATAGAGCACGGCGCCCTGGGTCACGAAGCCGTACCAGAACCCCCAGCGTAACGCGCCGCGCGCGTCGCCCTCGCGTTCGAACCGACGCAGTAGGACGACCGCCGGTGCGACGGCGAGAAAGCTCACGACGGGGAGACGGAACGGGGGGTAGCTGGCGGCGAGGAGAGCGGCGCCCAACGCGACGAGGGCCGCGGCTTGTCGGGTCGGCGTCGTCACAGGAGTACGTCGCGCCCTTCGTCGGCCGAGCGATAGATGGCATCCAGCACGCGGTGCAGGGCGAGCTGGTCGCGCGGCGGCGGGGCGTTCACATCCCCCTTCATCACGGCGAGGAAATACGTCCACTCGGCGCGGTAGGACTGCGCGAACGGCGTCTCGCGCCCGCTCGCCCCGGTGGGCGTCACGTCGGTGACCGACCCGTGCAGCTCCTTGAACACCCGCAGCGGCTGGACCCGGGCCGACCCTTTGGTCCCCACCAGGTCGAACCAGAAGCGCTCGGCCTCACCCATGTGACGCCAGCTCACATCGATGGAGAGCGACAGGCCGTTCTCGCACACCACCAGCGCCGTCGCCATGTCCTCCACGCTGTCTTTTCCCTGCCCCATCGTGTGCGCCGCGATGCGTTTGGCCGCCGGCCATGCCGCGAGCCAGAGTCCGAGGTCGAGCAGCTGCAGGCCGAGGTCCAGGAAGGCGCCGCCGCCGGCTTCCTGGCGGCGCAGCCGCCACGCCACCAGGTTGCGACTCGGCTGGAACGTGTACCAGCCGCAGCGGATCGCCTGCAGCACGCCGATGTCCCCGCCCGCGAGGAAGCCGCGCACCGCTTGCACGTCGGATCGAAAGCGGTGGTTCATCCCGACCATCACGCGCCGACCGTACTTCTCGCTCGCCTGGAGCACCCGCTCCACACCGGCGAGCGTGAGCGCCAGCGGCCGCTCGCACAGGACGTGCGCACCGGCCGCGAGGGCGGAGACCACGTGGATCTCGTGGAGGTGGTTCGGCGTGCAGATGGCGACCGCTGTAGGACGAGCGTACTTGAGCACTTCCTCGATGTCGTCGAACGTCTCCTTGACATCGAATCGCCCCGCGAGGGCCTGGGCCTTACCCAAGTCCGAGTCGCAGATGGCGCAGACCTCCACGCCCGGCAAGCGTCGCAGCACCGGGAGGTGGGCGACCTGAGCGATCGCGCCCGCGCCGATCACCGCCACGCGGACCGGGTCGCTCACTTCGGCGTCCCCGGTCTCTTGTCGCGCGAACCCGCCCAGTGGTACATCACGCCGCTGCGTAGCGACGCGGTGGACACACCGCTCGACAGGACGCCGCGGGCCTCGAGCGTGAACCGCCAGCGGTTGGCCCCGATCTCGGCGCCGATCGTGCCGTTCAGGCCCGCGGTGATCGAGTTCAGCGCGTCCTGCACGAAGGTGCCGTTGATGGCCGGGCCGCTGCCGTGCCGGATGTGGGCGCCGAGCCCGATCCCCAGGTATGTGATCACCGCCCGCCCCTGTGGCAGGACGTATTGCAGGTCTACGTCCCCAGTGACGTCGCTCCAGGTGATGCGGCCCAGGCGGATCGTGTCGTCCGCCGATGGATCGATCACGACGCTTTTGAGGCGCTGCTCGAACCGCGCGCGCGCCGCCGCGCTGAAATCGGCCTTGTAATACGAGACGCCGAGCAGCACGCGCACGTGTGGCGCAATGAACCCGTAGTCGAGCCGCAGGCCACCGGTGAGCGTACCCCGGATGTTGTTCCCACCGACCGGGCCGAGATCGAGCTGGAGGGCGCTCGGCTTGAGGTTGTCGTAGGAGAACTGCGAGAGAAAACCCTGGGCGGACAGGCGGTCCGGCCGCCCGACGGTCAAGAGAATCGCGACCAGACAGACCGCCCGTCCGCCTGACCGCCTGACCGCCTTAGTAAAGGCGCTCAACATTGGTCCCCGGAAAATAGGTGGTGACGATCTTGCGGTAGTCCTGGCCCGCGCGGGCCCGGCCCACCGCACCCCACTGACAGAACCCCACACCGTGACCCCACCCCGCGCCCGCCGCGACGAGCCGGCTGACCTGGCCGCCGTCCTTCGTCACCGAGAGCTGGAACGACGTACTGCCGAGCAGCTGATCGGACGCGGGCCGCAGCACCGCGCGTACGTCGGGGCCGGGCACCCGCACGTCTCCGTGCTCGAACACGATGCGCAGCTCGCCGACCCGGCCCGAGGCCGTCGTGCGGGTGACGGCGATATCGGTGATGCGTTGCAGCCCGCCTCCGCCTGCGTTCATCATGGCGGGAAGCGTCCGCGACAATATAGCGCGCAGCTTCGCGCCGTCCCATTCCTCGCGCCAGCGGAACCGCGGAGAGAGCTCACAATAGTAGTGGCCGCCCCCGGACGCGTCCGAGACAGGCCGCAGGTAGGGCTGGCTCTGGGCGGTCTTGAATGCCTCGTCCGCACCGGCGGTCGAGAATCCGCAGGTCGAGTGGAAGTAGGCGTAGATCAGATCGCCGTTATAGCGGAGCACCTCTCCCCGGGTAGCGCGCAGGGCAGCCCACACCTCGGCCGTCTCCCCCGCGATCCCGGTGTAGACCTGGTCCCGCACATCGGCCCAGGCATCGAAGCCCTGGGGTTCCCAGCGGCCCCGGTTCTTGAGCGCGAACGTCCGGGACACCACGGCCTGTGCGAGCATCGCCTGGCGTTCGTCGGCTCGTCGGGGTCCCAGTTCGCCACCGATCACCCCCGCCAGATAGCTCTCGACGGGTACCCGGTTCGTCACGGTGAGTCCCTCGGAATCGCGCAGCACGTTCAACCGCCCGCGATACCGGCGCCCATTCGCCATCGCGAAGCGGTTCTCCGTGACGTTCACCGCAGAGATGCCGCCCCGCCGCTCGCCGCGGGAGCCGTCCGGTTTCACGAGCCTGATGCCGAGCGTGTCGCTCACGACCGTCCAGGCCGTCCCCGCCGGGATCGACCCGATCGGCTCCCCGTTCGCGTCGTCGGTGATGAACAGCTCGCCATCGCCCCCCAACGTGACACTGGGCGCACCGGCGACGAGTCCGATCCGCAGCTCCGGCTCGGCGCCGGGCGTGAGGGGGGAGGGTTGCGGCCGGCCGCATGCGCCGGCGAGGGCGAGGGCGCTAGCGAGCCCGCGCCTCGCCCAGCGCCGCGTCGAGTTGTGTGATGGTGGAGTCGATGTCGGCATCGGTATGCGCGCTGGAGACGAATCCTGCCTCGAACGCCGAAGGCGCGAGGAACACGCCGCGCGCCAGCGCGGCCCGGTGCCAGCGTGCGAACAGGCTCGCGTCCGCGGCCTTGGCCTCGGCGAAGTTCCTGACCGGGCCGGGCGCGAAGTACATCCCCCACATCGAGCCGGCGTGCCCCGTGGTGACGGGGACCCCGTGTCGGCGCGCGGCGTCCCCTATACCCGCGACCAGCCGCGCGGTTCGCCGCTCGAGCGTCTCGTAGAACCCCGGTCGCTCCGTCTCGCGCAGCGTGGCGAGGCCCGCTGCCATGGCCACCGGATTTCCCGCGAGCGTGCCAGCCTGGTAGACCGGTCCCTCGGGCGCGACCAGCCGCATGAGGTCCGCGCGCCCACCGTACGCCCCCACCGGCATCCCCCCACCGATGATCTTGCCGAGTGTCGTGAGGTCGGGTCGCACGTGGAGCCGTTCCTGCGCCCCTCCGGCCGAGACCCGGAAGCCGGTCATCACCTCGTCGAAGATCAACAGGGCGCCGTGCCGGTCGCACAGCGCGCGGAGCGCCGTGTGGAACTCCGGCTCGGGCGCGATGAACCCACAGTTCCCGAGGTACGGCTCGACGATCACGGCGGCCAGCGTGTCACCCCGTCGCCGGAACAGCTCGCCGAGGGCGCGGGTGTCGTTGAAGGGCAGCGTGAGGGTGAGACCGGCGAGCGCGGCGGGGACGCCGGGGCTGTCGGGTAAACCGAGCGTCGCGACGCCGCTGCCCGCCTTCACGAGGAAGCTGTCCGCGTGCCCGTGGTAGCAGCCCTCGAACTTGAGGACCAGCTCGCGGCGTGTCGCCGCGCGCGCCAGGCGCAGGGCGGCCATGGTCGCCTCGGTTCCGGAATTCACGAACCGGACCATCTCCACGGCGGGCATGCGCTGGCGCACCGCTTCCGCCAGGTCGACCTCGGCTTCGCACGGCGCGCCGTAGGTCCACCCCCGCTCCGCGGCTGCGCGGATCGCCTGCAGCACCGCGGGGTGAGCGTGCCCCAGGATCAGCGGACCCCACGAGCAGACGTAATCGAGGTACGTCCTGCCGTCCACGTCGGTGAGCCGGGAGCCCTCCGCCCGGGCGACGAAAAAGGGCGTCCCGCCGACCGCCCGGAACGCCCGCACCGGTGAGTTCACCCCGCCCGGCAACACCGCTTTCGCACGCTCGAAGAGCTCCTCCGAGCGACTCACGTCAGGGCGACCGCCCGGAAGTCGTAGTCTTCGCTGGCCGTGAGCCGGGCACGCAGGAAGCACCCGGATTCGGCCCAGCCGCCCCGCTCCACGTATGTGACGCCGTCCACGTCGTCCGCCTGCCAGGCCACCCGCCCCACATGCGTCGCGCGCTCCTCGTCGGGATCGGCCACACGGTCCACCAGCACGCGGACCTCCCGCCCCACGAACCGCGCGAGACGCTCGGCCGAGATGGCGCGCTGCACCTCGAGCAGCTCCTCGAGGCGCTCGCGCTTCACTGCGTCGGGAACGTCGTCCGGGTACTGGGTCGCGCGCGTGCCCTCCTGGGGGGAGTATGAGAACGCGCCCAGCCGGTCGAACTGCGCCTCCTCGAGGAATGCCAACAGCTCCCGGAAATCGTCGTCCGTTTCGCCGGGAAAGCCCACGAGGCAGGTGGTGCGGATCGCGAGATCCGGGATCGCCCCCCGCAGCCACCCGAGCTTCTCCCGCAGCGTGCCTTGGCGCTCGGGGCGGCGCATCCGTTCGAGCATGCGGTCGGCGGCGTGCTGAATCGGCATGTCGATGTAGGGAACGATGCGCGGGCTCCGCGCCACGAGCTCGACCAGCCGCTCGGTGAGACCCGCCGAGTAGACGTATAACAGGCGATACCAGGGCACCGAGGTCTCGGCGAGCAGTGCTTCGAGCAGGTCTGGAAGCTTGGGTCCGCCCAGGCCCAGGTCCCGGCCGTAGTGGCCCAGGTCCTGCGCCACGAGGTTGATCTCTTGCGCGCCCTGCGCCTCGAGCACCTGCGCTTCACGCACCAAGCGCTCGAGCGGCTCGGAGCGGTGCTTCCCGCGCATCAGCGGGATGGCACAGAACGCGCACGTGTGGTCGCAACCCTCCGAGATCTTGAGGTAACGAACGTGGGTCGCGTCCCCGAGGAATTGGCGGACGCCCGGGTGGCTCGCGAGCGGGTCCTCGATCAGGCCGCGCTCGGCGAGCGCCGGCACCAGGTGATGCAGGTCGGAGAACCCGAGAAACAGGTCCACCTCGGGGATCTCCTCCTGCAGCTCCTTCTTGTAGCGCTCGACCAGGCATCCGACGGCCACCACCGCTCTGACGTTGCCTTGCGCCTTAAGGCTTGCGGCTGACAGCATGGCGTCGATCGACTCCCGCTTGGCGGCGTCGATGAAGCCGCAGGTGTTCACCAGGATCACGTCGGCCTGCGGGAGGTTCGGTGTCACGACCGCACCATGGCCCACGAGCTCGCCCACGAGCCGCTCGGAGTCGACGGTCGCCTTGTCGCAGCCGAGCGAGATGACGCCGAGTTTCATCCGCGGTAATTCCCGAACTTGAGCTCGATGCCCCAATCCTGCGTGCGCAGGAAGGCCATGACCTCTTGCAGCTCGTCCTTCGAGGGCGACTG
>Ga0209238_1000505_pt1 | contig 14144 bp, 11 predicted proteins | sample GraSoi013_1_20cm_FD_185823 | JGI IMG/M metagenome (GOLD analysis project Ga0209238, IMG submission 185823) | Grasslands soil microbial communities from the Angelo Coastal Reserve, California, USA - Sample 10_02_2013_1_20cm (SPAdes) (version 2) | ecosystem: Environmental > Terrestrial > Soil >...
CGTGCGGATGCTGCCCGGCGATGCGCTCGGCCACTGCAACGCCTTCCTCCTCCGCCTTGTGCGCGAGCATGGGGCCGCGCACCACGTCGCCGATCGCCCACACGCCGGCGACACTCGTGCGGCAGTGCTCGTCCACGGCGACGAAGCCGCGCTCGAGTTTGAGGCCGACGCCTTCGGCGTTCAGGCCTTGCGTGTTGGCGACGCGGCCGATCGAGACGATGAGCCGGTCGAAAACCGCGCTCTGCTCCTTGTCCTGGGCATCGGCGTATTCGACCGTCACGTCCTTTTTCGTTCTGACCGCGGTGATCTTCACCCCGAGCTGGATTTTGAGGCCCTGCTTGGAAAAGACCTTCCACGCTTCCCTGGCGATCTGCTCGTCGGCCGCGCCCAAGAAAACCGGCAGCGCCTCGAGGATCGTCACCTCCGACCCGAGCCTGCGCCACACGCTGCCCATTTCCAGGCCAATGACCCCGGCGCCGATAACGCCGAGGCGTTTGGGCACCTCGGGAATGGCGAGCGCCCCGTCGTTGCTGAGAATCAGCTTCTCGTCGAATGCCGCCCCCGACAGGGTACGCGGCACCGATCCGGTCGCCACGATCACGTTCTTCGCGGTCAAGGTCTCGTTTTGTGCGCCGGCAACCGCAATCTCGCACCCGTCGGCGCCGGCCTTCACGAAGCTGCCGCGGCCATGGAAGAACGCGATCCTGTTCTTCTTGAAGAGATAGACGACGCCGTCGTTGCTCGCCTTCACCACCTGGTCCTTGCGCCTGAGCATCTGCGCAAGGTCGAGCTCCAGACCTTTGACGCGCACGCCGTGCTCGGCGAAGCCATGCCCGGCCTGCTCGAAATTCTCCGAGGACTGCAGCAGCGCCTTGGAGGGAATGCAGCCGATGTTGGTGCAGGTTCCGCCGAGCGCGGGTTTGCCGTCGGGAGTTTTCCAGTCGTCGATGCAGGCGGTCTTCAAGCCGAGCTGCGCGGCGCGAATCGCGGCCACGTAGCCGCCTGGACCACCTCCGATCACGACCACGTCGAACGACTGTGCCATCGTTTGTGAGGGGCTCAACGTTCGCGGTTACCGGCGCGACTGCGACGGTACCAAGAGGTGCGACGCTTCACGCGCGCCCGGGTAGCCGTGCTGTTAGGGGCTACCGCTCGAGACTTCAATTGCTTTTTGCTGCTCACGGTCATACACAATAACCCTATAGCCTTCATATCCCATTTGATGAGAAAACGTGCGCCATCCACGTTTCCGGATGTCTTTGTAGTATTCCTGAGACACCGAGATGTTTTGCGAATTTGCCGCGTAGTACTGCTCTTCTGGTTGCCACACAGGCAAGTCTCCTGTCGATTGGAACTGATCCTCACCGAGAATTACCTCGATCGCACGCTCCGTATCGGCTTTGTTTATCTCTCTCGTAAAGTGGTTTCTTAGCGGTTCCGAATACTGATAGAGCAGTTTGCCTGCCGATCCCACGATTCGGATACGCTCTACGGCCGTGTCGCACGTCCGGCCCCGAATAGTAACGATGATCTTATCGGTGGGCTTGTCTTCGCTGAAGGAAATCACCTTTTCTCGTCTAATGTTGCAGGGCGCGGATTCTGCAAGCGCAGGGACTGTAATTAACATCAAGATGGAGAGAAAAAGAACTCTCTTTCCCATTATGTGCCCCTACGTATCTTTAGGTGCGTCGATCGCGGCCCGTCTGCGCGGGTCGCTTTGTTTGACCGCGCCGCGTTCCTTCTGCGCGCATGAGCGAACGAAGCGCTTGGTTCACCCCGCTGGAGTTCCTGAACCGTCGATGGACATCCGGATCGAGCACAACGACGTTGCTGCTTTCGATGTAGCGCCGGTAGTACTTCCCGCGTACACCCCCCGAGAAGTCGTACGAGTCGCGCTCAGCCTTCCTCATAGATCGAGAAGGAGGCGCGCGGGATCCTCCAGCGCCTCCTTGATCGCCACCAGCGACAGTACCGCTTCGCGGCCGTCGACGATGCGGTGGTCGTAGGAGAGCGCGAGGTAGTTGACCGGCCGGATCACGACCTGGCCGTTCTCGGCCACCGGCCGCTCGCGCGTGGCGTGCACGCCGAGGATCGCCGATTGCGGCGGGTTGATGATGGGGGTGGAGAGCATCGAGCCGAACACGCCGCCGTTCGAGATCGAGAACGTTCCGCCGGTGAGCTCATCGATCGTGAGCTTGCCGTCCTGCGCGCGCTTGCCGAAGTCGGCGATTTTCTTCTCGAGGTCCGCGAAGCTCATCTGGTCCGCGTCGCGCAAGATGGGCACGACGAGGCCGCGCGAGCTGCCCACGGCGATGCCGATGTCGAAGTAGCCGTGGTAGACGATGTCGTTGCCGTCGATCGAGGCGTTGACGATCGGATATTTCTTGAGCGCGTGCACCGAGGCCTTGACGAAGAACGACATGAAGCCGAGGCGCACGCCGTGCTCCTTCTCGAAGCGCTCCTGGTATTTCTTCCTCAGCTCCATCACCGGCTGCATGTTGACTTCGTTGAACGTGGTGAGGATCGCGGCGGTCGATTGCGACTGCACCAGGCGCTCGGCGATGCGCGCCCGCAAGCGGCTCATCGGCACTCGCTGCTCGGGGCGGTTCCCGAGAATCTGCTCGGCGCTCACCGGAGCTGACGGCTGGGGCAAGGATGGCTTCGTCGCAGCGGGCGCCTCCGGCGCAGGCGGGCTCGTTGTCCCGAGCACATCGCCCTTCGTGACGCGGCCGCCGCGGCCGCTTCCCGCGATCGAACCCGCGTCGACGCCCTTCTCTTCGGCGAGCTTGCGCGCCGAGGGCATGGCAGGCGCCGCAATCGGCGCCGGCTTTGCTGCCGGAACGGGCGCCGGCGCGGCCTTTGCCTGCACCTGCACCGCGGGAGCGGCCGCGCTCGCCTTGCCCTCGGTGTCGAGTGTCGCGATGACTTCGCCCGCCTTCACCGTGCCGCCGTCGCCCTTGATGATCTTGGCGAGCACGCCGTCGGCGGGAGCGGGAAGCTCTAGGACCACCTTGTCGGTCTCGATGTCGATCAGGTTCTCGTCGCGCCTGACCGCTTCGCCGACCTTCTTGTGCCACGCGAGCAAGGTGGCTTCCGCGACCGATTCCGAAAGCTCCGGCACCTTGATTTCGATGAGCATGCTCTTCCTTCTCGATTCCTAGCCGCGCGCCGCCCTGCCGGTGCCCTGGACGGGGCGAACCAGGTTGTCCGTCGCCGGCCTGAACGCCGCGTCGACCAGCTCCTTCTGCTGCTCGTTGTGCAGGGAAGCATAGCCCACCGCGGGCGAGGCCGAGGAGGGCCGCGTGGAATAGGCGAGGATCTGGTCCTCGCGCATGTGGCGCAGGAGGAGGCGCTGGATCCAGTACCACGCCCCCTGATTCGCCGGCTCCTCCTGGCACCAGAGGACCTCCGCCGCGTTGCGGTAGAGAGCGATCTGCTCTTGGAACTCGTCGTGCGGGAAGGGATAGAGCTGGGCGATGCGCACGATGGCGACGTCCCTGACGGCGCGCGCCTTGCGTCCCTCGCGCAGGTCGAAGAACACCTTGCCGCTGCAGACGATCACGCGCTTGACGTTTTCCGGCTTGATGTCCGCGTCCCATTCGCCGTTGACCGCCTTGAACTTGCTCTCGGCGAACTCGGCGAGCGGCGACACCGATTCCTTGTGGCGCAGCAGGCTCTTGGGCGTGAAGATGACGAGCGGCTTGCGGTACGGCCGGATCATCTGGCGGCGCAGGAGAAAGAACATCTGCACCGGGGTCGCCGGGATGCACACCTGGATGTTGTTGTCGGCGCAGAGCTGCAGGTATCGCTCCGGGCGCCCGGAGGAATGCTCGGGCCCCTGCCCCTCGTAGCCGTGCGGCAGGAGCATCACCAGGCCGCAGATGCGGCCCCATTTGACCTCGCCCGCGGCGATGAACTGGTCGATCACCACCTGCGCGCCGTTCGCAAAATCGCCGAACTGCGCCTCCCACACCACCAGCTCGTTCGGCTCGGAGGTCGAATAGCCGTACTCGAAGCCGAGCACGGCCTCTTCGGAGAGCACCGAGTCGACGATGAGGAAATCGCCCTGGTTGGGAGCGATATTGCTCAAGGGGACGTAGCTGCCGGAGTCCCATTTCTCGCGGTTCTGGTCGTGCAGCACCGCGTGGCGGTGGAAGAAGGTGCCACGGCCGCTGTCCTGCCCGGAAATGCGCACGGCGAATCCGTCCTTGAGGAGCGAGGCATACGCGAGGTTCTCCGCCATGCCCCAGTCGACCGGCATCTTCCCCTGTCCCATGAGGCGGCGGTCGGCGATGATCTTCTCCACCCGCGGATGGATCTTGAAATTCGCCGGTATCGTCGTGAGCCTCTCCGCGAGCATCTGCAGCTCGGCGAGCGGCAGCGTGGTGTCGTCGTTCTCGTTCCACTTGGTGTTCTTGTATTTCGACCAGTCGACCGCGAACGGCGGCTTGAAATTCGGGAGGATCGTCTTGTTGGTGTGGGTACCCGCGTCGAGCGCCTGGCGGTAGGCCGCGGCCATCTTGTCGGGGTCTTCCGCGGCGATCAGCCCTTGAGCGAGGAGCCTGTCCGCGTAGAGCTTGCGGGTGCCCGGGTGCTGGTTGATGATCTTGTACATCAGCGGCTGGGTGACCATCGGCTCGTCCTGCTCGTTGTGGCCGAGCTTGCGGAAGCAAACCAGATCCACTACGACGTCCTTCTTGAATTTGGTCCGGTAATCCAGGGCGATCTCGATCGCCATCACCGAGGCCTCGGGGTCGTCGCCGTTCACGTGGAAGATCGGCGCCTCGACCATCTTCATGACGTCGGTGCAGTACAGGGTCGAGCGGCTGTCGCGCGGGTCGGAAGTCGTGAAGCCGATCTGGTTGTTGAGGACGATGTGCACCGTCCCGCCGGTGCCGTAGCCGCGCGTGTTCGAGAGATTCAGTGTTTCCATCACCACGCCCTGGCCGGCGACCGCCGCGTCGCCGTGGATCAGGACGGGCAGCACCTGGTCACCGCCGCGGTCCTTGCGTCGGTGCTGGCGCGCCCGCACCGAGCCCTCGACCACGGGATTGACGACCTCGAGGTGCGAGGGATTGAAGGCGAGCGTCAGGTGCATCGGCCCGCCGGGAGTGTTGATGTCCGAGGAGAACCCCTGGTGGTATTTGACGTCGCCTGCGAGCAGCACGTCGTCGTGCTTCCCCTCGAATTCCGAGAACAGATCCTTCGGCACCTTCCCCAGGGTGTTGACCAGCACGTTGAGCCGGCCGCGGTGGGCCATGCCGAGCACGAGCTCCTGCACCCCGGCCTCGCCCGCGCGCTGCAGCAGGTTGTCGAGCACCGGGATCATCGTCTCGCCGCCTTCGAGCGAGAAACGTTTCTGCCCGACGTAGCGGGTGTGAAGAAACCTCTCCAGTCCCTCCGCGGCGGTCAGCCTTTCCAGGATGTGCCTCTTGGTGTCGGCCGAATAACTCGGCTTGGAGCGCACCGGTTCCAGCCGCTCCTGGATCCAGCGCTTCTCCACGCGGCTGGAGAGGTACATGTACTCGACGCCGAGGGTGCCGCAGTAGGTCTCCTGCACCGCCTTGATGATCTCGCGCAAGCTCGCCTGCTCCGGGCCGACGAACGATCCGGTGTTGAACACGGTGTCCATGTCGGCGTCGGTCAGGTCGTAGTAGGCGGGCTCCAGCTCGGCGATGCGCGGGCGCTCGTGGCGCTTGAGCGGATCGATGTCGGCGATCAACACCCCGCGGAAGCGGTACTCCGCAATCAACTGCAGCACCGAGATCTGCTTGCGGTCGAACCCGGCCACGGCCGATACCGGGTGCGCCGCACCGGCGCGGGCGCGCCGGGCGAAGGATTCGATTATCGGCGCGTGGGCCACGTCGCGTCCGCCGCTTCCCGCGTCCGCGCCCGCCGGCAGGCGCTGCAGCCTGTCGAAGTACTCGCGCCACTGCTCGGGCACCGATTGCGGGTCGTCGAGGTAGGCTTCGTACAGCTCCTCGATGAAGGGCGCGTTGGCTCCGAAGAGATACGAATTGGAGAGGAATTCCTTCATTGCGCTCATGTCAGACCTCCGCGTTGCGGGTCCCGTTTCGAGCGGGCTTTAGCGCCTGTCGATCGGCACGAACTCCCGCCGAGCGGCGCCGGTGTAGAGCTGGCGCGGCCGGCCGATCTTGTATTCCGGGTCGCTGATCATCTCCTGCCATTGCGCGATCCAGCCCACGGTGCGCGCCAGCGAGAAGATGCAGGTGAACATCGATACCGGGATGCCGAGGGCGCGCTGAACGATTCCCGAATAGAAATCCACGTTCGGGTAGAGCTTTCGCTCGACGAAATAGCCGTCCTCGAGCGCGATTTTCTCCAGCGCGAGGGCGAGCTTGAAGAGGCGGTCGTCGTGCAGCCCGAGCTCCTCGAGCACCTCGTGGCAGGTCTCGCGCATGAGCTTCGCGCGCGGATCGTAGTTCTTGTAGACGCGGTGTCCGAAGCCCATGAGGCGCACGCCGGAGTTCTTGTCCTTCGCGCGCTTGATGAAATCGCCGACCTTGGACACGTCGCCTATTTCCTCGAGCATCTGCAGGCAGGCCTCGTTGGCGCCGCCGTGGGCGGGGCCCCACAGAGACACGATTCCCGCGGCGATGCAGGCGAACGGGTTCGCGCCGGAGGAGCCGGCCAGCCGCACGGTGGAAGTGGAAGCGTTCTGCTCGTGGTCGGCGTGCAGGATGAAAATGCGGTCCAGGGCCCTCACCAGCACCGGGTTCGGCTTGTATTCCTCGGCGGGCACGGCGAACATCATGCGCATGAAGTTCTCGGTGTAGGAGAGGTTGTTCTGGGGATAGATGAAGGGCTGGCCGACCGAGTACTTGTAGGCCATCGCGACGATGGTCGGCAGTTTCGCGATCAGGCGGAACGCCGAGATTTCGCGGTGCTGTGGGTTACCGATGTCGAGCGAGTCGTGGTAGAAGGCCGACAGCGCGCCCACGACCCCGACCATCACGGCCATCGGGTGCGAATCGCGGCGAAATCCCGTATAGAGCCGCGCCAGCTGTTCGTGCACCATGGTGTGATGGATGACGATGTTGACGAACCCTTCCTTCTGCTTCTTGTCCGGCAGCTCGCCGTTCAGCAGCAGGTAGCAGACCTCGAGAAAATCGCAATGCACCGCAAGCTGCTCGATCGGATAGCCGCGGTAGAGCAGCACGCCCGCGTCGCCGTCGATGTAGGTGATTTTCGAGCTGCAGCTCGCGGTGGACAGGAACCCCGGGTCGTAGGTGAATATCCCCGTTTTCGCGTAAAGCGTGCGGATATCGACCACGTCGGGGCCGACGCTGCCCGACAACATCGGAAACTCGATCGACTTGCCTTCCCCGTAGGAAAGCGTGGCCTTTTTCGTGGAACCCATGGTGTTTTCCCCCGGTGAATTCGCGCCTTCAGCAATTCCGCAACAATCGGACCACCTCGCCGAGCGCGGGATCGCCGCATTCGCGGCGCCCGCTGACAAGGTCCCAGAGCTCGTCGTCGCCGTAGCCGAGGAGGGTCTTGAAAGCGGCGAGGCGCTCGCCCTCGAGCAGCGCCGCGTGGGCATGCAGGAACCGCTCGAGCACCAGCTCGTTCTCGAGCAGGCCGCGGCGGCAGCTCCAGCGCAAGCGGTTCATCTCGGCATTCGTCATGTTCATACCGAGCGTTTCACCATCAGCTCCTTGATCTTGCCGATCGCCCGGGTCGGGTTGAGGTTCTTCGGGCAGGCATCCACGCAGTTCATGATGGTATGACAGCGGAACAGGCGATAAGGGTCCTCGAGGTCGTCGAGCCGCTCAGCCGTAGCCTGATCGCGGCTGTCGGCGATGAACCGATACGCCTGCAAGAGGCCGGCCGGCCCCACGAACTTGTCCGGATTCCACCAGAACGACGGGCAGGAGGTCGAGCAGCACGCGCACAGGATGCATTCATAGAGGCCGTCGAGCTCGTCGCGCTCCTCGGGGGACTGCAGCCGCTCCTTTTCCGGCGGAGGGTCTGCGTTGATCAGGTAGGGCTTGATCGAGTGGTATTGCTTGAAGAACTGGGTCATGTCGACGATCAGGTCGCGGATCACCGGCAGCCCCGGCAGGGGCCGAAGTTCGACGGGCTCCTTCAAGTCGGAGAGCTTGGTGATGCATGCGAGCCCGTTCTTGCCGTTGATGTTCATCGCGTCCGAGCCGCACACGCCTTCGCGGCAGGAGCGGCGCAAGCTCAAGCTGTCGTCCTGCTCCTTGATGCGCACCAGCGCATCAAGGAGCATGCGGTCGTGCGGATCGAGCACGACCTCGTAGTCCCGCATCGCCGGCTTTTCGTCCTTGTCCGGGTCGTACCGGAAGATCCTGAAACGCATCGCTTCCCCCAGTTCGCGTGGTCAGTAGGTCCGTACCTTCGGCTCGATGGTCCGAGCGGTCAGCGGCTTCATGTGCACCGGCTTGTATTCCAGCCGGTCGCCGTCCTTGTACCAGAGCGTGTGCTTGAGCCAGTTCGAATCGTCGCGGCTGTGATGGTCGGCGCGGTCGTGCGCGCCGCGCGACTCGCGCCGCGCCTCCGCGGAGACCATCGAGGCGCGCGCCGCCTCGATCAAGTTGTCGAGCTCCAGGGCCTCGATCCGCGCGGTATTGAACACGCGGCTCTTGTCCTTGACCTGGGTGCGGCTCGCGCGGTCGGCGATTTCCCGGATTTTCTTCACGCCCTTGGCGAGCATGTCCGGAAAGCGGAACACGCCGCAGTGGGCCTGCATGGTGCGGCGAATCTCCATGCCGACCTCGGCGACCGACTCGCCGTTCGTCTGGCCGTCGAGCCGCGCGAGGCGCGCCTCGGTCCGCTCGGCCGCGTCCTTGGGCAAGTCCTTGCGCCCGGGATTCTCCTGCAGGAATTTGATGATCGATTCCGCAGCCGCCTTGCCGAACACGAGCAGGTCGGTGAGCGAATTCGTTCCGAGGCGGTTCGCCCCGTGGACCGAGGCACAGGCGCACTCGCCCGCCGCGTAGAAGCCGGGCACCACCGCTTCGGGGTCGCTTCGCCCATTCGAAAATGCGGGGACGACGACCTCGCCGCGGTAGTTCGTCGGTATCCCTCCCATCATGTAGTGCACCGTCGGCACCACCGGGATCGGATCCTTCACCGGGTCGATGTCAGCGAATTTCTTCGCGATCTCGCGGATCCCCGGCAGGCGCTTCTCGATGACCTCCGGGCCGAGATGGTCGAGTTTCAGCAGCAGATAATCGCCGCGCGGCCCGGCGCCACGGCCTTCCTTGATCTCGGTCGCCATGGCGCGCGAGACGACGTCGCGCGAAGCGAGGTCCTTCAGATTCGGCGCATAGCGCTCCATGAAGCGCTCGCCGCCCTTGTTGAGCAGGTAACCGCCCTCCCCGCGCACGCCTTCGGTGATCAGGACGCCTGCGCCCGCGACACCCGTCGGGTGAAACTGCCAGAACTCCATGTCTTCGAGAGGGATGCCGGCACGCGCCGCCATGCCGAGGCCGTCCCCGGTGCAGATGTACGCGTTGGTCGTGGAGGAGAAGATCCGCCCCGCCCCGCCGGTCGCGAAAAGCGTCGCGCGCGCGTGCAGGACCATCACTTCGCCGGTTTCCATCTCGAGCGCGGTCACGCCCAGCACCTGGCCGCTCGCGTCTCTTAGGAGGTCGAGCGCCATCCATTCGACGAAAAACTGCGTGCGGGCCCGGACGTTCCTCTGATAGAGCGTATGCAGCATCGCGTGGCCGGTGCGGTCCGCTGCGCAGCAGGAGCGTTGCACCGGACGCTCGCCGAAATTCTGCGAATGACCGCCGAAGGGCCGCTGGTATACCGTGCCGTTCTCGTTGCGATCGAACGGCATGCCGAAGTGCTCGAGCTCGTACACGAGCTTGGGCGCTTCGCGCACCATGAATTCGATCGCGTCCTGGTCGCCGAGCCAATCGGAGCCCTTCACCGTGTCGTACATGTGCCACAGCCACGAGTCCTCGCCCATGTTGCCGAGCGCCGCGCCGATCCCGCCCTGCGCCGCGACCGTGTGCGAGCGCGTCGGGAATACCTTGGAAAGCACCGCGACGCTCAAGCCCGCTTCCGACAACTGCAGCGCGGCGCGCAGGCCGGCGCCGCCTGCGCCCACCACGACCGCATCGAAGCTGCGCCTTGCGACCGCCACTTCAGATTCTCCAGAGGATCTGCATCGCCCAGCCGGCGCAGCCGACGAGCCATAGGATCGTCGCGACCTCCAGCGCAAGGCGCAGCCCCGTGTGCTTGACGTAATCCATCCAGACATTGCGCATGCCGATCCAGGCGTGGATCAGCACGCTCGCGACGAGCAGGAAGGTCGCGAAGCGCATCCACCCTTGAGCGAACAACGCCTTCCACCCCGCGTAACTCATCGGCCGGGGCCAGACGACGAGGAAGATCACCGTGTAGCCGATCATCAGCAGCGCGGTGATGCGCTGCGCGAGCCAGTCCTTCAAACCATAGTGCGCGCCGACGATGATGCGGTTCACCATATCCGCACCGCGATCGAGGCAGTCAGCGCGAGGCTTGCGATGAACACCGCAAAGGCGCTGCGCCTGGCCGTATGCAGGCTCGTGCCGATGTCTACGTCGAGAAACAAGTGCCGGATCCCCGCGCACATGTGATGCAGGAGCGCCCAGATGGACGCGATCACCAGGAGCTTGGCGATCGGAGCACGCAGGAGTCCGACCGCCTGCGCGTAGCCGCTTTCGGAAGCGAGGCTCAGGTCGAGCAGGTACAGAAAGGCGATGAGCCCGAGGAAAAGCACCACACCGCTGACGCGATGAAGAATCGAAACCAGACCCGGGAGAGGGAGATTGAGAGGACTGAGGTTATACCAGAGGGGACGCTTTTTTTTCGCCGTCAGATCAGGCATGTAAAGCAATCCTTCCGAAACGCTTGGGCTGATTTGAAATCTTGACGGGAGTCAAGATTATAGCAGGCTTCGACTCGCTCTTGTGCTGCGCAAAAGCGCCAAGCCGGATATATTCGGGCTTCTCCAGGAGAGTCTCACCATGTCCAACAAACCCATTCGTGTCGCGGTGACGGGCGCCGCCGGCCAGATCGGCTACAGCCTGCTCTTCCGCATCGCGAGCGGCGAAATGCTGGGAAAGAGCCAGCCGGTGATCCTGCAGATGCTCGAGATTCCCGACGAGAAGGCGCAGAAGGCGCTGAAGGGCGTGATGATGGAGCTCGACGACTGCGCTTTCCCGCTGCTGCACGCCATGGTCCCCACCGCCGACCCGATGGTGGCGTTCAGGGACGTGGAAATCGCGCTCCTCGTCGGCGCCCGTCCGCGCGGGCCGGGCATGGAGCGCAAAGACCTGCTCGAAGCGAACGGCAGGATCTTCGCGCCGCAGGGCAAGGCGCTCGACGCAGTCGCGAGCCGCAAGGTCAGGGTGCTGGTGGTCGGCAACCCCGCCAACACCAACTGCCTCATCGCCATGAAAAATGCGCCGGGCCTCAAAGCCACGCAGTTCACCGCGATGATGCGCTTGGACCACAATCGCGCCGTCGCGCAGCTCGCGCGGAAAATCGGCAAACCCTTGAGCTCGATCCGCAAAGTCACCATCTGGGGAAACCACTCGGCGACCCAGTACCCCGACGTATTCCAGGCGGAGTGCGGCGGCAAGAAAGCCTGGCCGATGATCAACGACAGGGATTGGCTGGAGAAGACTTTCATCCCGACGATCCAGAAGCGAGGCGCGGCGATCATCGAGGCCCGCGGGCTGTCCTCCGCCGCGAGCGCGGCGAACGCCGCCATGGATCACGTGCGCGACTGGATCCAGGGCACGCGCCCCGGCAACTGGGTCAGCATGGGCGTCCCCTCGGACGGGAGCTACGGCATTGCCGAAGGCGTGATCTACGGCTATCCGGTGACTTGCCAAGGCGGCAGATACAAGATCGTCAAGGGCATCCCGGTGAACGAATTCAGCCGCGCCAGGATGGACGCGACCCTGAAGGAACTGCACGAAGAGCGAGAAGGAATCGGGCCCCTCCTGGGTTAGGATTGAGGATGGCCATCATGTCGCCGGGAGCAAAATTCCGCGCCGCGATGAAAGCGGAGAAGCCGCTGCAATGCGTGGGCGCGATCAATGCCTATCACGCGCGCCTCGCCGAGCGCACCGGCTACCAATCCGTCTATCTCTCGGGCGGAGGAGTCGCAGCGGGCTCCCTCGGGCTCCCCGATCTGGGCATCAGCAATCTCGAGGACGTGCTGATCGAAGCGCGCCGCATAACCGACGCCTGCTCCCTCCCGCTGCTGGTCGACGTCGATACCGGTTTCGGCGCGAGCGCCTTCAACATCGCGCGCACCGTCAAGTCGCTGATCAAGTCGGGCGCCGCCGCGATGCACATCGAAGACCAGGTCGGCGCCAAGCGCTGCGGGCACCGCCCGGGAAAGGAACTCGTGTCGAAGGAGGAAATGGCCGACCGCATCAAGGCGGCGGTGGACGCGAAGACCGATCCGGACTTCGTGGTCATGGCGCGCACCGACGCGCTCGCGGTCGAGGGCCTGGAGCGCGCGATCGAGCGGGCGCTCGCCTGCGTGGACGCGGGCGCGGATGCCGTTTTTCCCGAGGCTATAACTGAGCTTTCCATGTACCGCAAGTTCGCCGATGCGGTGAAGGTGCCGGTGCTCGCCAACATCACGGAATTCGGCGCGACGCCGCTTTTCACGCTGCAGGAGCTGCGCTCGGCCGGTGTCTCGATCGCGCTCTATCCCCTCTCGGCATTCCGCGCCATGAACGCGGCAGCGCTCAAGGTCTACAACGCGATCCGCAAGGAAGGAACTCAGAAGAGCGTCATCGACCTGATGCAGACGCGCGCCGATCTCTACGAGACCCTCGACTATCTCGCCTACGAGCGCAAGCTCGACCAGCTGTTCGCCAAAGAGAAAACGAGATGAGCGAGGGCGCAGCGGGACCGAGGCCCAAGAAGTCGGTTGCGCTCTCCGGAGTTCCGGCCGGCAACACCGCGCTGTGCACGGTCGGCCGCAGCGGCAACGATCTGCATTACCGGGGCTACGACATTCTCGATTTCGCCGATGAGGCCGAGTTCGAGGAAGTCGCCCACCTGCTCGTTCACGAGAAATTGCCGACCGCGGCGGAGCTCGCGGCGTACAAGGCGAAGCTCAAGGGGCTGCGCGGGCTGCCGGCAGCGGTCAGGTCTGCGCTCGAAGCCGTGCCGGCCTCGGCGCACCCGATGGACGTGATGCGCACCGGGGTGTCGGCGCTCGGCACCGTGGAGCCTGAAAAGGACGACCATCCCCTCGCCCGCGCAAAAGACATCGCCGACCGGCTGATGGCGTCGCTCGGCTCGATGCTGCTCTACTGGCACCACTTCAGCCGCGGGCGCAGGCGCATCGAGGTCGAGACCGACGACGATTCGATCGGCGGGCACCTGCTGCACCTGCTGCACGGCAAGCCACCCTCGGCCGATTGGGTGCGCGAGATGCATACCTCGCTCATCCTCTACGCGGAGCACGAGTTCAACGCCTCGACCTTCACTGCCCGAGTCATCGCCGGCACCGGATCGGACATCTACTCGGCGATCTGCGGAGGCATCGGCGCCCTGCGCGGCCCCAAGCACGGCGGCGCGAACGAGTTCGCTTTCGAGGTCTTGTCGCGCTACTCCGATCCCGGCGAGGCCGAGGCCGACATCATGCGCAGGCTGCGGGGCAAGGAGATCGTCATCGGCTTCGGTCACCCCGTCTACACGACGGGCGATCCGCGCAACAAGGTGATCAAGGAAGTCGCCCGGCGCCTGTCGAAGGCCCAAAAGAACATGAAGCTCTTCGACATCGCCGAGCGGATCGAGCAGGTGATGTGGCGGGAAAAGAAGATGTTCGCCAATCTGGACTGGTATAGTGCGGTCTCGTATCACATGATGGGTGTCCCCACCGCGATGTTCACCCCGATTTTCGTCATCTCGCGCACTTCGGGCTGGTCGGCGCACATCATCGAGCAGCGAATCGACGGTAAAATCATCCGTCCCGGCGCCGTCTATACGGGTCCCGAGGACCGGCGATGGGTGCCTCTCAAGGAGCGCCGGTGATACTGAGATGAAGGAGCAAACCGCCATGAAGGCATTGAGGCTCGCACTCCTCGCCGCGCTCGCCGGCCCGTGCGCCGCGGCTGCTTCGCCGGCCG
>Ga0209238_1000506_pt1 | contig 14096 bp, 21 predicted proteins | sample GraSoi013_1_20cm_FD_185823 | JGI IMG/M metagenome (GOLD analysis project Ga0209238, IMG submission 185823) | Grasslands soil microbial communities from the Angelo Coastal Reserve, California, USA - Sample 10_02_2013_1_20cm (SPAdes) (version 2) | ecosystem: Environmental > Terrestrial > Soil >...
GACGGCGCGCGTAGATTAAGGAATGAATCTTTCTTCAGCGCGCCGCAGCTTAAGCGCGATCCGTTAGGCAGCGCGATCGGCTCACCAGATGCTACTAAAGAATCCTCGGATCGGGTTGTGAAGCGCCTCGCGCAGGTCATTGTCTTCGTTGGATTCGTCAACTTTTTGGCGTTCGTCGTGGGTACGTTCATCGTGGGTGGCGACGCTATCAACGGACATTCATTGTGTCCAGCCGGGAAGCACTACCTCTACGACAAATTACGCGACGAGCCATGTCATGAGGTCAGTGCAGCCACATATCGGTACAGCAAGCTGCATTCGTACTTCACCTTCATTTCGTTTCCTCTGGCGATGGCGGGCGGCGTTCTTCTCAACAGGTTACGGAAGAGGTCGACCATCTCACAAATGGTCCGCTAACCGCTGGGGTGTTCCACCGACTTCATCGCGCTGCCTAACACGCGCTTGAAGCTGGCGGCGCCCCTCCCCTAGAGATGCGGTAACGGGTTTGCGATCGGTGTTGTAGAATTCCGTTTGTGAACATTCCAGCGTGGCGCCGCAGCTTAAGCGCGATCCGTTAGGCGGCAACGGTGCCTGAGAACACCTACCCTGATGCCATCGACCCGAGCGCCGTAGGTACCTATCCCGCCGGGGTCAAGACGGGTGGTGGCTACGTCTGGGATGAGGTTCTTGAATACCGAGTCTGGTGTCATCCGGAACGCGGAGCCCCTGATCACCATGACGGAAATGACTACTTCGAAGCCTTCGCCACATACGCCGACGCACTGGCATTTTCCCGAGACACCGTGGGCGGCGATGAACCGGTCGCTCTCATCTTGCAGCGCGAGCACATCAACGAGAAGGAACCCGGCGTCTACGAGCACGTCACTCAGGAGCGCCTGACGGAGTGGCCTGCGGAGTTCTTGGCCCGCCCGAAGCGGACGGACCGCACCATCCCAGATTTCTTGTCGCCATCTGCGCCGCCAAACCGCCTCGACGTCATTCGCGGTTTGGCCAGATAGGTCGGTGACGGCCGGCCGTTGCCGCCTAACACGCGCTTGAAGCTGACGGCGCGCGTAGATTAAGGAATGAATCTTTCACCAGCGCGCCGCAGCTTAAGCGCAATCCGTTAGGCGGCCTGCGCCACTACTCCCACCTTCGGTTGAGACTCGAGGAGACCTTGCCCCATGGCCGGACCGAGCGATACCGTCGACCACCTCACCGAGGCGATCAATCGAGGTGATCTCGAGGCTGCGCTGGCGCTCTACGAACCGAACGCAGTTCTGGTGGTTCAGCCCGGCCACCTGGCTTGTGGGGCTACCCAGCTCCGCGAGGCGCTCGCCAGGTTTATCGCGCTCGAGCCCACGCTCCGGTCTGAAGCGCAGGAGGTCATCGGGGCAGGCGACCTTGCTCTCTATGCGGGCCGCTGGACCCTGCGGGGCATAGATCCGGCCGGTCACACCGTCGTCATGGGCGGCGAATCCTCTGACATCCTCCGCCAACAGCGCGACGGGCGCTGGCTCATCGCACTCGATAATCCGTGGGGCGCCAAGATTCTGCCGTCGCGCTGAGCAGGCCGCCTAACAAGCGCTTGAAGCTGGCGGCGCGCGTAGATTGTGGAATGAATCTTTCTTCGGCGCGCCGCAGCTTAAGCGCGATCCGTTAGGCCGCCGTGTCCGTCATCGCACTCGGAGAACTCATCCATGCCACTTGTACGGATCTCGTTCTTGAAAGGGAAGCCTCGAGGGTTCGGCAAAGACGTTGCTTCGGTTGTGTATCGCACGATGGTGGACACCATTAACGTCCCACCCAAGGATAACTTCCAAGTCATCACGGAGCATGAGAAGGGGACCCTCGTCTACGATCCCGAATATCTCGATATTCCTCGCACAGACGGCGTCGTCTTTGTTCAAATAACGCTCAACGAAGGCCGCACCGTCGAGTTGAAGAAGGCCTTTTTCACAACAGTAGCGCAACGCCTCCACGAGGAACTTGGGGTACGGCTCGAGGACGTGTTCGTCAATCTTGTGGAGGTGAAGAGAGAGAACTGGTCCTTCGGGAACGGCATCGCCCAGTACGCCGGAAGCTAGCTTCCGTGCCGCGGCGGCCTAACAAGCGCTTGAAGCTGGCGGCGCGCGTAGATTAAGGAATGAATCGTTCTTCAGCGCGCCGCAGCTTAAGCGCGATCCGTTAGGCTGCGCGGTTAGGCAACGGCGAGCCGACCTGCAGCCGGACCGTTGCCATCCGCTGCCTGGGGGGCCATTTTTGCCCGTACGGCAACAAGCGCAGCCGAGGTGTCCAATGCTGGGAGTCTCCGCTCAGCGCCCGTTTGCAATCCTCTTCGTCGCCGCCACTGCGTGCACCAACCCGGCGGAGCCCAGGCTCCTGCCTGGCTCATATTCGCTTGTGTCAGTCGATGGCGTTTCTCCTCCGATCCTTCGGTGGGCTACCACTAACTGCGACTACACTGTCTCGGGCGCAACGCTGACCATTGGGCCTGCAGATAGCGCCTCGCTGAACGTCCACGAGATATACGACTGCACCCGCGCCGGGGGCCAGGTCACGATCGCCGGTCGGGCGTATCCCGGCACCTTTACTCTTGCCAATCGCGTGCTCACGCTTGTGTCGCCCACTCTCGGTGGTCCTCCACTGCAGCTTTCAGGCACGGTCCTTCTAGACGGGAGCGCGGTGGATCTCGATGACCCCGCGGACTACGCGGCTGGCCCTGGCCTCTTGCGCCTTCACCGCTGACGTCGGGAATCGGGTCGCGCAGCCTAACAAGCGCTTGAAGCTGGCGGGCGGTGATCGTTGTAAAGGAATCGGAGTGTTGTGCCCCAGCGGGCACGAACTAACGTTCAATATCACTGCGCCCTGCGGGCGAGTCGCCCGCAGCTTAAGCGCGATCCGTTAGGCGGCGGGGATCTCACCCCTCAATCTCGGGAGGTCGCGATGCGTGGGATTTGGTTGCTTGTAGGCGCCCTCGTGTGCAGCGCCACGGCAGCGATGGCCCAAGCTTCTGTCGATTGGATTGGTAAAGAGACCGGAATGTGGCAGGCAGTCAAAGACAAGAAGATGGATGCATTCAGCGCTGGTCTCGATTCCACGTTTGTAGGCGTCTACGCGGACGGTCTGCACAATCGTGATACAGAAATAGCACAGGTGCGCCCAGCCAATCTCAAGGATTTCCATCTGAGCGATTTCACAGTTCACCGTCTTGGCCCGCAGGTCGTGTTGCTGACCTATAAGGTGGTTGTTAACGGGGAGTCAGGCGGTAGAGATGTGTCGGGCACCTACTGGGTGACCAGCGTCTGGCAGATGCGCGGACAGCAATGGCGTACGATGATGCACGCGGAGACAAAGGCTTCTTAATGCCCGCCGCCTAACACGCGCCTGAAGCCGACGGCGCCCGGCGTCTGTGGTAGAATTGCATTTGTGATCATTCCAGTCAGGCGCCGCAGCTTAGGCGCGATCCGTTAGGCGGCAGGCCTGATACAGGAGGACGATGCTGTATGCTAGCGAACTTGGGAAGGCTCCTGTCTCTTGGTATGCTTTCGTTCTTCCAAGCCTTGGCTCAACAGCCATCCCTCCGGCGTTACCTGATGACCGAGCGCCCCTTGAACCGACTCTGCATTGCTATCGATACGATCCATCCTGCGCGTGATTCTGCGCGTGTTTGGTGGTGGCAACCTGGTGATCGGGGGTGTCTCAACCGCTCGACTGGTCCCAGTGTCTTCCCTGTAGTCGATGCGCAAGTCGTGACGCACGCCGGAGGGAGGGAGATCAGCGTGCGATTCAAGCTCCAGCTGCATGCTCCCGCTGGAGAGGCGGCGTTTGAGAATATCTCCCTGATTTGGGCCGGCGATACGGTGCGTGCTGTGCCGTCGGGGGCACGAGTGGCGATTCTTCGCCACCCTGATCTCCAGATTCCCCCGTCGCCTTGAGCGACCCCACGTTTGGCAGCCTGCCGCCTAACAAGCGCTTGAAGCTGCCGGGCGGTGATCGCCTTAAAGGAAGCGGAGTGTTGTGCCCTGGCGGCACCAACTATCGTTCGGCATCATTGCGCCCTGCGGGCGACTCGCCCGCAGCTTAAGCGCGATCCGTTAGGCTGCTGCGGCATGTCTAGATGAACGACCGAGAGCTGATAGCCTCGCTCGTAAAGTCACTGGCTTGGCCAGTGACGGTCTTGATTGTGCTCCTGGTGTTTCGGAAACCAGTCGCAGCGTTTCTCCAACGATTAAAGCGCATCAAGTATGGTGAATTTGAGGCGGAGGCCGAAGCTGAGGTTCGTGCAATTGAGCGAATCATCTCGGAGCGGCCGATACCCGTTCCAGTTCCAGAAGCTATTGCTCCTTCGCCAGTACTGCAGTACTACCGAACCGTCGCAGCTTTCTCCCCCCGCGCGGCGGTTATGGAGGCATGGGCGACTTTCGAAGCAACTGCGCAGGCGGCCGCGATCAAAAGGCAGATTCTCAAACCGAACGAGCCCTTAGTGTTCCCGGCGATTTTCGACAAACTGCTGAACGCCGGATTTCTGCAGCCAAACGAAGTTGCAGCTCTTGTTCGAGCTCGGGAATTGCGCAATAGAGTAGTGCACGCGCCCGGTCAGGAGATTGGTGCTGACACCGCCCTTCGGTACGCAGCTCTCTTACAGGGAATTGCGGAGCGCCTAAAGACTCCAAGGGACGTCGATTCGTGAGCAGCAGCCTAACATGCGCCTGAAGCTGACGGCGCCCGTCGTCTGCGGTAGAATTCCATTTGTGACTCTTCCAGCTCGGCGCCGCAGCTTAGGCGCACTCCGTTAGGCGGCGCGCCGCCGCCCCACAAACATCCTTTCGTCAATTCTTTTTGGTACGGTGAGTACGCGAGGCGCCGAGCGCCGATGCTCCCGAAGGGGGATCTGTGCGCCGCGCCCCACACCCCACGGCCGCCCTACGGGGCGTCCGCGCCGCGCACGTCCTTCCCTCGGGTGGCTGCCCATAAGCAAGTTCTCAACCCAAGGCGGCGCGGCCGCCCAGCCGCGCGCGGCGCGTTCGAGCATCGGTGCCAAGCGCGCCGTCTAACACGCGCTTGGAGCTGGCGGCGCCTGGCGGCCATGGTAGAATTCCATTTGTGACGAACCAAGCTAGGCGCCGCAGCTCAAGCGCGATCCGTTAGACGGCGCGCCAATCGTCGATTACTCTCCAGCATTCGCGCCGAGCTCGAGGTGCGTCGGGCTAGGCGCTGCGACCTAGATCCTCCCCCGTCAGCATCGCCCTCTTGGAGAGAATGACACATGTGGCTCGTTGCCTTGGCGGTGATCGGCCTACTCGCCCCCGGCGGACTCTTTCTCTACTGGCTTCTCACCGACTATTCGACGCTCTCAGCGGCTCTGTCCGACAGAATGGCTCTCGCCTTCTTTCTCGATTTACTGATGTCCACCTTCCTTCTTGGCTATCTCTTTGCCCGCAAGCCTCTCGGTTCCGTGAAGTGGCCTTGGTTCGTCGCGTTGTCGCTCCTTGGCACCTTGGCCTTCAGCATACCCTTGTTCGTCTGGCTCAACTGGCGCTCGGCTCCTGCGCCAAGATCTAGTTTTGCTACCTGGTGGCGCGCCGTCTAACAAGCGCTTGAAGCTGGCGGGCGCTCACCAGTAGGGAAGAATTGCGTTGCCTCGCTGGCTAGCCTTCTTGTCTGCCGCTCCAACTCCTTGCGCCCGCGGGCCCTTCGCCCGCAGCTTAAGCGCGATCCGTTAGGCAGCACGCCGAGCCCAAGGTCTCTCGTGCACATGTTCATAGGCCCGCTGCGTAAGACCGGTCACGCCGCCTTGCTTGTCGTTGCGCTTGCGGGCTGCGCGACACATCGGAGTGATACCGAAGCCTCTCGTCAGGAGCGCGCGACGGCTTTGCTCGTGCCACTGCTCGATCTTCGGACGGTTGCCCCGCGAGTTCTCGTCGATCTCACCGCCAGCGACTCGGCCACGCGAGTCCTCATCGTTGGTGCACTGCGGCTGCCGAACGGTCGTGTCGCAGCTGCCGATGCCGAGTCGCAACGTCTGATCTACTACGACGCCGGCGGCAATCCGGTCACTACCCTCCACCTGGACACGCTCGGCGTGCGCGCTCAACAACTCATCCGCGTGAGTGCGGACACCGTCGCTGTAACGGGAATCACCACCGCAACGGCGCGACGACGGGGGGGAGCGGCAGTCGTGTTCACGGGAAATGGCCAGCTGGTCCGACGGTTCAGCGCCGCCGATGTCCTCGGCGATCTCCCGCAAGGAATACCCATCATACTCGGGGTCCTCGGGGGGGGCCGCACGTTCATCGGCCTGTTGGGTCAGCATTCTGGGCCGGCGCCGGGACAGTCGCGATGGGTTGACTCGATCACGATTGCTGCCGTGGGGCCGGACATGCGGATAACGCGGGTACTCGACCCGTTGCCTGGATTGGTTCTAGCAGTCCAGGATTCTCATCCGCGTCAGGTCTGGTTCGCTCCGCATGCTGTCGTCGTCTCCACTAACTCGACTTTGTACTACGGCTTTGGGGGCGAATACGCGATTGCCGCATTATCCGCGACCGGTGAAATGACCAGAGTGATCACTCGTTCCTGGCAGCGGATCGCTGTGACCGGCGCCGACATCCTCGCGTACATCGATGGATGGGGCAGTCGCTGGATCACGAGCACCGGCGCGGAAGCCGAGGCTCAGAAACGAGAGATGCGGTCAGATCCCTTCTTCGAGTATGTCCCGGCTTTCTCACAATTCCTGGCACGCGCATCTGGCGAGCTCTGGGTGCGAACACCAAACCTCGTGGATGCACAGTGGAGTGGTGAACTGTATACAGTTCCGCTCGCCCCAAGCAATTGGAGCGTGTTTGATCATACGGGCCGTTGGCGAGGTACCCTGATCCTACCGGCCCGGTTCTTACCTACAGACGCTGGTTCGCATTACGTCTTGGGTATTGAGTACGGCTCCGGCAGGTCGCGCAAGCTGGTCGCGTACGACCTACCCAAGGAATGGAGTGCCACAATCAGGTAACGGGGTGAAGACGGAGGCAACGATCGCGGTTTGCCCTGCGCGAGTTAATTGGTTGAGTGAGCGTGCTGCCTAACATGCGCTTGAAGCTGGCGGCGCGCGTAGATTGAGGAATGAATCTTTTTTCAGCGCGCCGCAGCTTAAGCGCGATCCGTTAGGCAGCACCACATGGTGATTCCTTTGAAAGGCTTGCAGCTACTCAGCGCGCTCCTGGCCGTGACAACGCTCATTGCGTCCTGCACCGGTCGTCCGCCGAAATACGCGTCAGATTCGGCGGACACTCGGTCGCCCGTTCCCGATACTGTTGCAACACATCCGGCGACCTCGACTTCCGCTCGCCCATCTCGCGTTTGCCCGACCGACCTCCCGCGCTTCGAAGACTATCCTGCCACCGACACCCTCACCGGCGCAGGCGTCTGGCCGTCGGTTACTGTTGGGCCGGACTCGGTCCCGTCTGACGTCGCCGTCGCTCGGGCGGTGGGTCGCGGTGCCAACTTTGCCGGGCACCTTGTCGTCGTGCAGTGGGGCTGCGGTAGTCCCTGTCAGCAGGCGGCTGTCATCGACTTGCGAACCGGTCATACGGCCGCAGCCATCACTACTAATGTCGGCACAGAGTATCGCTTGAGCAGTCGGCTTCTCGTCGCCAATCCCCCACGCGCCGATGGGTGCTACGACACGGGATGCGCCTACTGCCGACCTCCCCAGTACTACGTTCTGGAAGCCGACTCTCTCAAGAGCATTCGTTGAACAGGTGCTGCCTAACAAGCGCTTGAAGCTGGCGGGCGCTGATCGCTCTAAGGGAATCGGAGTGTTGTGCCCCTGACGGGGCACGGACTGTCGTCCGACACCTCCTTGCGCCGGTGCGCGAGTCGCCCGCAGCTTAAGCGCGATCCGTTAGGCGGCTCACCACGGAAGCACGATAGCCCTAGCCCGGAGCTCTAACCATGCGTACCACCGTCAATCGTATCTTCGCCCTCGCGGCGATCTCGGCCCTTGCTCTCAGCGTGCCCAATGTGACCGTATCGGCGCAGACGCCAGCTGAGCGTCCGCAAATCCCGCCTCCGAAACCCGAGGTTCAGCCGCCCGCCATTGAATCCAACCTCAAGACGTTCGATGTGCTCGACTTCGACGTCTTCAGTAATCAGAAGTGGGAGCGGCTCCAAGAGAGTCACGCGCAAGACATCATCGTCACCTGGCCAAACGGTCATGAGACAAGAGGGATCGCTAAGCACATCGAGGATTTGAAGGCGCTCTTCGTCTACGCCCCGGACATCACAATCAAAGTGCACCCGATTCGCTTCGGCTCTGGCAGCTGGACGGCGGTCACCGGCGTCATGACTGGCACGTTTACACGGCCCATGCCCCTCCCCGATGGAACGAGTATCGCCTCCACCGGCAAGCGCTTCGCCATCGGGATGGCAACGATTGGCCACTGGGTCAACGGGCGAATGGATCATGAGTGGTTGTTCTGGGATAGTGGCGACTTCATGAAGCAACTCGGCCTCGCCAAGTAACGGGTCTTGCACAACGCGCCTTCGGCCGGGTGTTTGTTGAACTGCCCGCTGGTTCGTTCGCCGCCTAACAAGCGCTTGAAGCTGGCGGCGCGCGCAGATTATGGAATGAATCTTTCTTCTGCGCCCGCAGCTTAAGCGCGATCCGTTAGGCGGCTGCCGATCGGGCGGAGACTGGGAGTCACTAACCGTGACACTACGACAATGCCTTTACGATTTCAGGTGGAGGCGCAGCTGGCTCATCGTTCGCTCTGCGGTGCTACGCTCATGCCTCCTTTTCGTCCTACTGGCTGCAGGCTGCGCCACCAGGTATTTGGCTTGGCGACGTGTCGATCAGCCGACGCCACTTAAGTCGGAAGACGTTGTATGGATCTGGGGCGGCGGTGCCGCGAACAAGTGGCATGCCGTCGTCATCACCCAAGACTCGGTGTCGGGTGTCCCTTACGAGCTACCTCTGCCCTGCGATAGCTGCCGGCATAGTCTTTCTCGAAGCCAAGTTGATTCGATGGACGTGGGTTACGAACGTCAAAAGTTTTCTAGCGGAGCCCGAGCGCTGCAGTACGCAGGTGTTGTAATTCTCGCAATCCTCGTGGAGGCCGGGGTGTGTGCTTTGATACACGCAGACAATCAGTGCTAATCGCCTGCGGGAACCCCACACGCCGAGTAGGCAGCCGCCTAACAAGCGCTTGAAGCTGGCGGCGCGCGTACATTAAGGAATGAATCTTTCTTCAGCGCGCCGCAGCTTAAGCGCGATCCGTTAGGCGGCCTGCGCCGCCACTCCACACCTTCGGTTGAGACTCGAGGAGACCTTGCCCATGGCCGGACCGAGCGATACCGTCGACCACCTCACCGAGGCGATCAATCGAGGTGATCTCGAGGCTGCGCTGGCGCTCTACGAACCGAACGCAGTTCTGGTGGTTCAGCCCGGCCAGCTGGCTTGTGGGGCCACCCAGCTCCGCGAGGCGCTCGCCAGGTTTATCGCGCTCGAGCCCACGCTCCGATCTGAAGCGCAGGAGGTCATCGGGGCAGGCGACCTTGCTCTCTACGCGGGCCGCTGGACCCTGCGGGGTATAGATCCGGCCGGTCACACGGTCGTCATGGGCGGCGAATCCTCTGACATCCTCCGCCAACAGCGTGACGGGCGCTGGCTCATCGCACTCGATAATCCGTGGGGCGCCAAGATTCTGCCGTCGCGCTGAGCAGGCCGCCTAACAAGCGCTTGAAGCTGGCGGCGCGCGTAGATTAGGGAATGAATCTTTCTTCAGCGCGCCGCAGCTTACGCGCGATCCGTTAGGCAGCAGCCAAGGACCGCAACACAAGTGACCGCACCCGAACTGCTCGCGCCGAGCCCGTGGCTGCAAATCTGGACGCGACCACGAGCCGCCATTCGCGGGGTCGTCGACCAAGGTCGGCTACTCGCAGCGGCCCTCCTCTCCGTTGGGTCAGGCGTCGTGCAGTCCTTGGTGACCGGGGCAAATCACCAGGTCGGAGCCCGTTTTACGGCCCCCGTCATCCTGCTGATCGCCGTCGGGGTCGGCACACTCTGGGGTCTTTTCCAACTTTCGGTACTTGCGGGCCTCCTCTACATAGTCGCTCGATGGACTGGGTCTGCAGTGCCGTTCCGCCAACTCTGGACTGCTCTCGGGTGGGCCAACGTGCCACAGTGCGCGGCACTGGCCCTCTGGCTTATCGGTACCCTCATCCTCGGTCGCTCCCTCTATCTCGATCCCGAAGTCGTCGGTGCGACCGCACCTCTTTCAGCACTTCTCATCGGGCTCGTCGCACTCGCGACCGGGATCTGCTGGATCTGGTGGGCGGTCATCGTGGTCAAGGGTGTCGCCGAAGTTCATCACGTGAGTGCTTGGGCAGGACTCGGGCACGTTCTGGGTGCGTTCGCGATCCTAATGGTTGCCGCGATCGTTCTCGTTCCGATCGCGATTCTCATGTCGCGATGAACCACCTGGCGCCGTGCCTGGGCTGCTGCCTAACAAGCGCTTGAAGCTGGTGGGCGGCGATCGCTCTAAGGGAACCGGAGTGTTGTGTGCTAGCGCGCACGAACTATCGTTCACCGACACGGCGCGCGGCGGGCGAGTCGCCCGCAGCTTAAGCGCGATCCGTTAGGCAGCGCACTACATCTCGCTTAACAACCGTCCAATGCTCTCTCTCTTCGCCACCGTCTGCGCCGGCCTCTTCAGTGGCGCCGCGCTCTACGTCAATCTGGTTGAGCATCCCGCTCGACTCAGCTGCGGAACAGAGCTTGCGGTCAAAGAATTCGGGCCGAGCTACCGTCGCGGCACCGTCATGCAAGCATCTCTCGCGCTCGCTGGGTGTGCTCTCGGCGTAGGGGCGTGGGCTCGCGGCGGCGATGCCACCGTGCTGATCGCCGCAGTGCTCCTCGGCGCCGTTGTTCCGTTCACTCTCATTGTCCTCCTACCGACCAACAAGCAGCTTCTCGATCCCGGCCTGGACGCTCGGTCCGCGTCCGCAGCCGCACTCCTGACGCGCTGGGGTCGGCTGCATGGGGTCAGAAGCGTACTGAGCCTCGCCGCGTTCCTCCTCCTTCTGACGCGTCTCGTGGGGTGGCGGTGACACCGGAGAGAGCGCTCCTAACAAGCGCTTGAAGCTGGCGGCCGGTGAACGCCTTAAGGGAAGCGGAGTGTTATGCGCTGGCGTGCACGAACTATCGTTCAACTACACGGCGCGCGACGGGCGAGTCGCCCGCAGCTTAAGCGCCATCCGTTAGGTGGCGCGGCGTAACGCCTCCCACAGACCCCTTGGCGACACGATCTTGACCGGTGGCTCTGCCAGCTTCAGGAGGTCGTGGTCGCCACTGACCAGTACGTCCATGTGTCCGGCCACAGCTTCCGCTACTACGGCTGCATCTGCCGCATCGAGCCCCGTGATGTGCCGCTTCGCGGCGGCCTTCACGACCGTAGCGTGGCCGCGCAGGTGCGCTTCGAGCTCTTGGATCGTGTCTCGTGAGACCCGCATCTTGCGCTTGAGCACCGTTCGTACCTCGCCCAAAACAGTCTCGCCGAGCACCAATTCATGCTCGGCGAGGATGGCCTGGAAGAGATCAGCGCAGAGGCCACGAGTGGCCACCGCGCTGACGACTACATTGGTATCGAGGAAGACCTTCACGACACGTCGCGGAAGACGTCCTCGTCAGTCAAATAGCCGCGCGCCTCGGCCAGGGGCATCAGCCGGCGTCGCAGGTCCTCGAACTGTGCCACAGCCAGCTGCCGCCGGAGCGCTTCTCGCGCGACGTCGCTCCGGCTCCGCCCCGTGCGCTTGGCTTGGCGGGCGAGCTGGCGGCTCAAGTCCGGGTCCAACCGAATCGTGAGAGCTGAGGTCTTCATGTCAGACAATGTAATACAGGCCGCGCCACCTAACAAGCGCTTGAAGCTGGCGGGCGGTGATCGCTCTAAGGAACCGGAGCGTTGTGCCCCTGGCGGGCACGGATTGTCGTCCCACGGCCTTGCGCCGGCGGGCGAGTCGCCCGCAGCTTAAGCGCGATCCGTCAGACAGCGCGCACCCATGAACCCAAAGGCCGGCTCATGAAAGGATCTCTAGGTTGGCTTGCATGCATCTATTTGATGTGCTGTTCCCAAGCATCCACCCAGACGCCTGCGCGCCCTCATTCCCTGATTGAGTTGCGCGCCGTCCGCGACAGGTCGGCTGCTGGATATTCGGTTAAGAAGTCCGTGGACGATACCGGTTTGTATCTTGCAGACAGGCCTGTGGTCTCTGACGACGATATTGCAGAGGCCAGTACGGACACAAGCGCCGCGAACGGACTTGTACTTCGGATCCGGCTGAAGCCCGCCGCGGCATCTCGACTCAACAAATTCACGCAGCATCACATTGGAGAACGGCTGGCCGTTCTTCTGAATGGCGAGCTGACTGGTGCACTGCCCGTAATCAGAGATCCCGTGTCGAGCCCTCTGGAGATGGACCTCCGTCTGCGCCCGGCTGCAGCTCACCGATTTGCGGCTGCGGTGAGCGCGCGGTGGCATTCCGGCCAGTAATCGGACAAGTGCGCGCGCTGTCTAACAAGCGCTTGAAGCTGACGGGCGGTGATCGCTTTAAGGGAAACGGAGTGTTGTGCGCTGGCGCGCACGAACTATCGTTCAACGACACGGCATGCAGCGGGCGATTCGCCCGCAGCTTAAGCGCGATTCGTTAGGCCGCGGCCCGGCACCAGATCGTATGCAAGACCAGGTGGTATTGGTGATAGGAGGGACCCGGGGCACCGGGCTCCTGATCGTCGAGTCCCTAGCTCGGGACGGTTACCGCGTTCGCACGCTCGCGCGGAATCCAGGTCAGGCGGCGCCGCGTTTGGGCTCCACCGCGGAGGTCGTCCCTGGCGACGTGACTAGGCCCGAGACGCTCCCGGCGGCGGTGAAGGACGTAACTCATCTCATTTTCACGGCCGGGGTTGCTGTCGGTCCTGCCCGCGAACGGCTCATCGTCGCAACCGAGTACGAAGGTGTCCGCAACGCCCTGGCATCAGCTCGGCGCGCGGGATTCAGCGGCCGCTTCCTCTATATGACGTCTATTGGCGTCACCCGACGCTCGCTCAGCGCCACGCTTCTAAACCTCGTCAAGGGGAACACGCTGCGCTGGCGGCGGCGCGCGGAAGACGACATCCGCGCGAGCGGCGTCGACTATACGATCATTCGAGCAGGCTTTCTCCTGAACAGCCCAGGTGGGAGGCGGGCCATCGACGTGAGTCAAGAAGCGCACGCTTTGTCCCCTCGATACAGGATCGCTCGCGCAGATGTGGCGGAAACGTTCGTTGAGGCCCTTAAGCGCCCTAGCACCTCGAGAACCACATTTGAAGTCGTGTGGGGCCGGGGTCCGCGACGGGACACGTGGGACCTACTTCTGGGCCGGCTGAAGCAGGATGCGTGAGTCTGCCGCGGCCTAACAAGCGGTTGAAGCTGGCGCCACGCGTAGATTAGGGAATGAATCTTTCTTCAGCGCGCCGCAGCTTAAGCGCGATCCGTTAGACAGCGGCAAGGGGAAACGACCATGACTACTCCAGCCTCGTCTCAGCCGTCCGCGCCCGGTGCTACATCCGTCGTGGCACCAATTGGTGTGCGTATCGCGTCGACACTCTGCTGGATCGTTGGTATCCTCACCATCGTCGTCAGCGTTGCCGTTGGCATTCCGGCTATCTCTGCCGGCGGTAGTCCTTTCTTCGTGGCCGTGAATCTCGTCGCGGGCGGAGCGGTTTGCCTGGCGGCGGTCTTGATTCGCCGGCAGCGGCGACTCGGCGTCTTGGTGATGCTCCTCGCGTGGGCGTTGCCGACACTCGTGCTGGTGCTCAATCACCAGAGCGCCCGAGGGTCATTCCTATTGTTTGTGGCGCTTCTATTTGCCGGAGCCAACTGGAAGCACTTCCGTTGATGGAAGCCGCTGTCTAACAAGCGCTTGAAGCTGGCGGGCGGTGATCGCTTTAGTGGAAGCGGAGTGTTGTGCCCTGGCGGGCACGAACTATCGTTCGACTACACTGCGCCGACGGGCGGGTCGCCCGCAGCTTAGGCGCGGTCCGTTAGGCGGCGCGAATCATTCCG
>Ga0209238_1000510_pt1 | contig 14062 bp, 9 predicted proteins | sample GraSoi013_1_20cm_FD_185823 | JGI IMG/M metagenome (GOLD analysis project Ga0209238, IMG submission 185823) | Grasslands soil microbial communities from the Angelo Coastal Reserve, California, USA - Sample 10_02_2013_1_20cm (SPAdes) (version 2) | ecosystem: Environmental > Terrestrial > Soil >...
CCGGGGTAGAGGTCAGCGCGCCGCGCGGCGCCGGCGCAGCTCGGCGAGCGCCCGCGTCACGTACACGCGCGTCATTTGCTTGCGCCACGACAGATCGAAGTCGGTGTTGTCCATGGGTTTGGCGGGCCGGTACGCCGCATCGGCGGCGGTCGCTACGCCCTCGTCCGACAGGTCGGTGCCGACGAGCGCGGCGCCCGCTTCGGGCACCTCCTGCGGCCAGCTCGCCACGCCGCCCAACACAATTCTAGCCTCGATCACGTTTCCCGTTTCCCGTTTCCCGTTTCCCGTCTCCCACCTCACCCACGCCGCCACGCCGAGCACGGGGAAGTCGAACGCGTCGCGGCGGCGCAGCTTGTGATACACCGCGTCCCAGCCGTCCGGCCGCGGCAGACGCACCTCGCGGAGGATCTCGTCGGGCTGCTTCGTCAGGTAGTTGATGCCGTCGTTGTGATAGAAGCGTGCCGCCGGCACGACGCGCTCCCCGCCCGGTCCCACCAGCAGGTATTCAGCGCCCAGAGCGACCATCACGGGCGCCACATCGGATGAGCTCACCGCCCAGCAGCGGGGACTCGAGGGCGCCACCCAGCAGATGTGCCCGTCCTTCTTCATACAGAAGTCGATCGCCTGGCGCCACTCGTATGTCTGATTGTAGTAGTTGCAACGCGTGTCGAGGCAGAGATTCCCGCCCAGCGTCCCCATGTTGCGGAGCAGGGGCGTGGACACGAGCCCGGCGGCGTGGGCGACGGCAGCGTAGTCACGGCGGATCGTGGCATCGTCGGCTATCGCGGTGAGTGTCACACACGGCCCAATTCCGCATTCCGCATTCCGCACTCCGCATTCTGTGAGCTCCGGAATTCCCATGAGCGAGATGACCGTGCGCGGCTCCTGATGCCGGCGCTTCATGTTGGGATACAGGTCGGTGCCGCCGGCCACATACATCCCCTCGGGGCCCGCGTCGGCTTTCATCGCGAGCGCTTCTGTCAGCGTCTGCGGCTGCAAGTAGCTGAACGAGGGGAGCCTGAGCATCAGTGCTTTGCGGCCTCTGCCGCCTTCTGCCGCCCTCTACCGCCCTCTACCGCCCGGCCGTCCCCCCCCTCCCAGGGCGGCGGCACCCGCGTCGGCTCGGGCCAGGGAATCTCGGGGAAGCTCTTGGGCCCGACCCGTCCCTCCTCTCCCTTTCCTTTTGCCCGCAGGGCCTTGAACACCTTTTCCGGTGTGATCGGCACCTCGTCGATGCGCACGCCGACGGCGTCGTACACTGCGTTCGCCACCGCGGGGGGGACGGGCAGCAACGGACCCTGGCCGCACTCCTTGGCGCCGAATGGCCCGTTCGGATCGGGGTCTTCGACGACGTAGGTCACCACGTCGCACATCTCCAGCGTGGTGGGGCTCTTGTACTCGAGCAGGCTGGGAATCTTGTGCACGACGTTGCGGTTCCCGCGGTACGCCATCTCCTCCATCAGGGCTTCGCCCAGACCCATGTACACGGAGCCTTCGATCTGGCCCATCACGCTCGCGGCGTTGATGGCCCGGCCCACGTCGTGCGCGATCCAGATCTTGGGGACGCGCACGATGCCCGTGGCCGGGTCCACGTCCACCTCCGCCACGCAGGCGCTGTAGGAGTACGCGGGCGACGGGCCCACGCCCGCGCCGCGGTATTTCCCGGGCGACGGCGGCGGTGTGTAGGAGCCGACGGTTCCGACGGTCCCCTCGGCCGCTTCCGCGAGCCGTACCGCTTCGGCGAACGCCAGTGCGCGCTCGGGATGCTCGACATCGAACACCCGTCCGCCGGCGCAGGCGACGCGCTCCACCGGCACCTCGAGCTTGGCGGCCGCATGACGCGCGATGACGGCGCGCGCACGCTCCGCCGCCTGGATCGCCGCCTTCCCCGTCATCAGGGTGACGCGACTCGAGTAGCTCCCCAGGTCCACGGGCGTCAAGTCGGTGTCGCCCGTGACGACGGCGACGTCCAGCGGATCGATCCCCAGCACCTCGGCGACGATCGCGGCGAGGATCGAGTCCGAGCCCTGCCCGATCTCGGTCGAGCCGCAGAACACCGTCACGCCGCCGCCGCGGTCGCACTTGAGCTGCACGCCGGAATGCGGCATCGCATTCCAATAGATCGGCAGTCCCGCGCCCGTGATGTAGGACGAGCAGGCGAGGCCGATCCCCTTTCCGAGGGGCAGTTTCTTGAACTTGTCCTTCCAGCCCGAGCCCTGGACGACCTTCTCGATGCAGCGCCCCAGTCCCATCGTGCCGACGCGCAGCCAGTTGGCGGTGAGCGAGTTGGGCGGGACGAGGTGTTTGAGACGCAGCTCGGCGGGATCGAGCCCCAGCTGCTCGGCGATCTTGTCGAGCTGGACCTCGAGCGCGAAGCGCGGCTGTGGTGTGCCGTGGCCCCGTTTCGGTCCACACGGAGGCTTGTTCGTGAATGCTCGTGCGCCTTGGAACTTGTAACGGGGAACGTGATACGTGACGGTCTGCAAGGCGCCCGTGTAATAGGTGCTCGCCACCCCGTAGGACCCGTATCCGCCGCCGTCGAGCAGCGACCGGAAGTGCATGCCCGTGATGGCGCCGTCTTTTTTCACGCCCGTCTTGACCCACATCAGCGTCGGGTGGCGCCCGCGGTGGCAGTAGAACACCTCCTCGCGGGTGAGCGTGATTTTCACGGGCCGGCCCGTGACCATCGCCAGCTTCGCCGCGGCGATCTCGTGGCTGAAGGGGTCGCTCTTGCCACCGAACCCGCCCCCGTTGGGGCAGGCGATCACGCGGATCCGGGCAGGCGAGAGCTCGAGCACCTGGGCCAGCGCGCGGTGGACGTAGTGGGGCGTCTGGGTGGAGCTCCACAGCGTGAGCTTTCCGTCCGCCGACCAATCGGCCACGGCCGCGTGCTGTTCCATCGGGAGGTGCGTGCTGCCCTCGAAGAAGAACGTGTCCTCACGCACCAGGTCGGCGTCCCGGAACGCCTGCTCCACGTCGCCGAACTCGAGGTGGATCAGCTTGTGAAGGTTGCCCAGGTCGCCGTAGTCGTGGATGCGGGGCTCGGGGTGGGCGAGCGCGTCCTCGGCGTCGGTGACGGGGCGCAGCGGCTCGTACTGGACGGCGATGCGGGCGAGCGCGGCGGCGGCCGCCTCCTCGGTGGTCGCGGCGACGGCCGCTACGGGATCGCCCACGAAACGGACCTTGTCGAGCGCCAGCGCGTGCTCGTCCTGGCTTACCGGGAGGATCCCGAACGGGATCGGCAGATCCTTGCCCGTGAGCACCGCCTTGACGCCGGCCAGTGCGGCTGCGGGCGAGGCGTCGATCGAGACGATGCGGGCGTGGGCGTGGGGACTGCGGAGCAGCTTGGCGTACAGCATGCGGGGCAGGAACAGGTCGTCGGCGAACCTCGTCGTGCCGGTGACTTTCGCCGTCGCATCGACCTTCCGGAGCGCCTTCCCGACCACGCGGAAAGCGGGCTTACCGGATGCCATACATGCTCTCCGGTGCAGGCTCGGCACGCTCGCCGCGCATGCGGGCCGCGGCCAGCTCCACGGCCTCGTAGATCTTGATGTAGCCCGTGCAGCGGCAGAGGTTGCCCGACAGCGCGTACTTGATGTCTTCCCGGGCGGGGCGGGGGTTCCGCGCGAGCAGGGCCTGGGCGGCGAGCAGGAACGCCGGCGTGCAGTAGCCGCACTGCGCCGCGCCGAGCTCGGCGAAGGCGTCCTGGAGCGGGTGCAGCTTGCCGCCGCCGGCCATTCCTTCGACCGTGCGCACACGCCGTCCCGCACAGGCGAGGCCGAGCACCAGACAGGAGAGTACGGGGGTGTCGTCGATGAGCACGGTGCACGTGCCGCACTCACCCAGCTCGCAGCCGTGCTTGGTGCCCGTGAGGCTCAGGTCCTCGCGCAGCACCTCGAGCAGCGTCTTGTGCGGCGCGAAGGCCACCTCGACGGGATCGCCGTTCACGTCGAGCGCGATCTTCGCCTTGGAGTCGGGCATGGCTGTATCGTAATCTTGATAAGCCGCCGGGGGGACGCCAGCTTTCCGGCTCCCAGTGAGATCGGAAGACTGATGTTACGGCGCTTGCCTGTTGCTTTGCTACTGCTATGCCTCTACCCGTCTACCCGTCTACCCGCCCAGGATTTCCGCGCCCAGGCGCTCCGCATCCTCAAGACCGTCCCCCTGATCGACGGCCACAACGACATCCCGGACGCCATCCGCGAGCGCGGCGGGCTCGACTCGGTGGACTTCGCCGTGCCGCAGCCGAAGCTCATGACCGACATCCCGAAGCTCCGCGCCGGCGGCGTGGCGGCGCAGTTCTGGGCGGCGTATGTGCCCGTCACCACGATGGACTCGGGGCCACATCCGGCGGTGTACGCGCTCGAGCAGATCGACCTGATCAAGCGCCTGTGTGCGAAGTATCCGCGCGACCTCGCGATGGCCTATCGGGCCGCGGACGTCGAGCGGAACTTCAAGGCGGGGAAGATCTCGTGCCTGATCGGCATCGAGGGGGGACACGCCATCGAGAATTCTCTCGGTGCCCTGCGCATGTTCGCGGCGCTGGGCGTCCGGTATGTGACCCTCACGCACTGGCGCAGCCTGTCCTGGGCGACGGCGTCCACCGACAGCGCGCGCCGCGGCCTCTCCGCGTTCGGGCGGGACGTGGTGCACGAGATGAATCGCCTGGGGATCGTGGTGGACTTGTCCCACGTCAACGATGCCACGATGTCGGACGCACTCCACACCACGCGCGCACCGGTGATGTTCTCGCACTCGTCGGCCCGCGCGCTCACGGGCCATGCGCGCGACGTGCCGGATTCCATTCTCAAGCTGGTGCCGGCCAACGGCGGCATTGTCATGGTGAATTTCAACCCCGGCTTTGTGTCCGAGGCGGTGCGCCTGTACGAAGACAGCATGGAGGCTCGCGCCCGGGCGCTGCGTGCCGCCGGGGTGGATGCGGCCCTGGTGGCCGACTCCGTGAAGCTGTGGGGGGCACGGGCCCCGAAAGCGACGCTGGCGCAAGCCGCGGATCACATCCAGCACATCCGTGACGTTGCCGGCGTCGACCACGTGGGGCTCGGCTCCGACTTCGACGGCATCACCGAGGTGCCCGTCGGGCTGGAAGACGTCTCGAAGTTTCCCGATTTGCTCGCGGAGTTATTGCGTCGGGGTTGGAGTGCCGCCGACGTGGGCAAGCTGGCGGGACTCAACGCCCTGCGAGTGCTCCGAGCCACCGAGCGGGTGGCGGCGCCTCGGAAGATGTGAGGATATCAGGGCCGCGTCCCTTCTTGACACGCTCTGCCACCCGGTCTATTCTCGATCCCCTCACTCTCGCGTGCGGGCGACCGTGAGGGGGGGCGGAGATGGCCAGATCACCTGCTGTGGGTACGCCGTCGGGGACGGTCAAGAGCAGCGATCGGGGCGCCAAGTGGCACGGCTCCCTTGATGCCGACATTATCATCGCCAACGCCCCCGACCCCGTCTTCGTCTCCGACCTCGAAGGCAAGATCCTGCAGGCCAACGACGCGGTTTCTCAGCTGCTCGGATTCCGTCAAGACGAGGTGCTGGAGCAGTCGCTGTCGCGCTTCATCAGCCCTGAAGAAACACGGGAGTTCACGGCCGCCCTGCGCGAAGTCGTCGAACGCGGTGTCATGCGGAACGTGGTGCTCAACCCTCGCAGCGCGAGCGGCGAAGTCATCCCCACGAGCCTGAACGCCTCCGCCCTGCGCGATCCGGAGGGTCGGGCGATCGGCGTGATCGGCATCTTGCGCGACATGCGGGAGCTCGACAAGGCCCGCGCCTACGCCGAGAGCTTGATCAAGAACGCGCCGGACGCCGTGTTCGTCTCCGATCTCGAGGGGAAGATCCTGCAGGCGAACGACGCGGTCTTTGCGCTCCTGGGCTTTCGCCCGGACGAGCTGATCGAGCAGTCGCTGTCGCGCATCATCTCCCCCGACGAAACCCGGGAGTTCCTGGCCGCCCTGCGCGAGGTCGTGGAGCGGGGCGTTACGCGCAACGCGCGCCTCAATCCTCGCAGCGCCAGCGGGGAAGTGATCCCCACGACGCTCAACGCCTCGGCGCTGCGCGATCCGGACGGCAAGGTGATCGGCGCGATCGGGATCCTGCGCGACATGCGCGAGCTCGACAAGGCCCGCGCCTATGCCGAGAGTCTCATCAAGAACGCCCCCGACCCGGTCTTCGTCTCCGATCTCGAGGGCAAGATCCTCCAGTCCAACGACGCGGTGTCCGCGCTGCTCGGCTTCCGCCCGGACGAGCTGCTGGAGCAGTCGCTGTCCCGCTTCATCAGCCCCCAGGAGACACGCGAGTTCACCGCGGCCCTGCGCGAGGTCGTCGAACGCGGCGTCACCCGCAACGCGCACTTGAACCCCCGCAGCGCCAGCGGAGAGGTGATCCCCACGACGCTCAATGCCTCGGCGCTGCGCGACCCGGGCGGCAAGGTGATCGGCGCCATCGGCATCCTGCGCGACATGCGCGAATACGAGCAGGTGGTTCGCGACCTGGAGAAGTCAAAGGGCGAGCTCCAGGAGAAGATCCTGGATCTCGAGAAATTCGAGGAGGTAGTCGTCGGCCGCGAGCTGAAGATGATCGCCCTCGAAAAGGAGCTGGAGAGCGTGCGGACGAAGTCGAGAGGCTGAGAATGCGGAGCGTCTAATCGCGATGCCAGAGACGGCGGCGGAGGAGCGCCAGACCACGGTCGCGGACCCGGGCGCGGCCATGACAGCCGAGCACCGACTCCGTGCGCATGTGGAGAGGCTGGAGCGCCGCCTGCAGAAGCGCGACGAGCAGCGCCGCGCCATGCTCCACATCATGGCCGACCTGAGCGAGTTCAACAAGCGGCTCGCGAACCAGCGGAAGGCCATGCTGCACATCCTGGCCGACTACGAGCAAGACCGCCGGCGGCTCGCCCGCCAGACGGAACGGCTCGACAATTCGCGACGCGCCCTGCTGCACATCCTGCAAGACTCGCATATGGACAAGCTGCGTCTCGAGGCCAGCCGCAAGGCCATGATCCACATCATGGGGGACCTGCGCGAGACCACGGCCGAAATGCAGCGACGCGAGCGTGAACTGCGCGACAAACAGGAGCAGCTCGTCCAGGCGGGCAAGCTCGCCACGCTCGGCGAGCTCACCACCGGCGTGGCCCACGAGCTCAACAATCCGCTCAACAACATCGGCTTGTTCGTGGGTAACGCCGTCGACTTGATCGAGCTGGCCGGGACCGAGAAGGGGCACATCGTGCGCGAGCTGTACCATGCCATGCAGCAGGTCCGCAAGGCCACGGAGATCATCTCGCACCTGCGCACGTTCGGGCGGGCGGCCCCGGTCAGCCGCGAGGCGATCTCGCTGCGGCAGGTGATCGAGCGGGCGCTTTCCCTCATGCGGGAGCAGCTCCGGCTGCGCGAGATCGCGGTCACGGTCGACCTGGGTCCGGAGGAGCCGGTGGTCCTGGGAAATGCGATTCAGCTCGAACAGGTCTTCATCAACTTGTTGACCAACGCGCGTGACGCGGTGGCCGAGTCGCCACGCAAGGCGGTGCGCATTGCGGGCTCCGCCCGCTCCGGGGTGGTGGAGGTCGCGTTGACGGATACCGGGCACGGGATTCCGTCCGGGCTGGAGCAGCGGATCTTCGATCCGTTCTTCACCACCAAAGAGGTCGGGAAGGGCACGGGCCTGGGCCTGTCGATCACCTACGGGATCATCAAGGAGCATGGCGGCACGATCTCGGTTGTGAGCCCGCCCGGCGCAGGCGCCACGTTCCTCATCGAGCTGCCCCTCGCTCCCGCCGAAACCGAGGAGACGTCCCCGTGACGACGACGCTGAGCGTGCTCATCGTCGACGACGACCCGGCTCTGCTCCAGGCGCTGCCCCAGGCCCTGCGGCTGCGCATGGGCGGGGTGACCGTGGAGACGGCCGACTCCGCCGCGGCGGCGCTCGAGCGGATCGCCGCCGAGGACTACGACGCGATCGTCACCGACATCAAGATGCCGGGGATGGACGGTCTGGCGTTGTTGGCCGAGATCCGGACGCGCCGGCCCGACACGCCCACCCTGATAATCACCGGGCACGGCGAGAACGAACTGGTGGTTCGCGCTCTCCGCGGCGGGGCGTGCGACTTCATTCAGAAGCCCATCGACCGTGGTTACTTCGTGGCGGCGTTATACCGCGCGATTCGGGCGCACACGCTGAATCGCAAGGTGAAGGAGCGGCAGGTGGCGCTGGAGTCCTGCGCCGAGGAGCTGGAGCGTCTCGTGCAGAAGCTGGAGCGTCCGCCACGCGCGGTGCCTGGGAAGGCGGAATCATGAGCCAGGGCGGCGTGCTCATCGTGGATGACGATCTGGCCCTGCTACAGGCCTTGCCCCGGGCCCTGCGGCTGCATATGGGCGGAGTGCCTGTCGAGACGGCCAACTCTGCGGCGGCGGCGCTCGAGCGCATCGCCGCGCGGGATTACGACGCGATCGTCGCCGACATCAAGATGCCGGGGATGGACGGGCTGGCGCTGTTGGCCGAGATCCGGACGCGCCGGCCCGACACCCCCACCCTGATGATCACCGGGCACGGCGAGAACGACCTGGTGGTTGGCGCTCTCCGCGGCGGGGCCTGCGACTTCATCCACAAGCCGATCGATCGGGATTATTTGGTCGCCGCGTTGCACCGGGCGATGGCGACGCGCGAGGCACGTCGCCGGGTCAAGGCACACCAGCTCGCGCTCGATCGTCACCTTGGCGAGCTGGAGGCCATCGTCGAGGAGCGGACGCGCGAACGGCGGCAGACAAACAAGGTCGTCGCGAGCCCGTTGAGCTTGCTGCAGGGCGCGACTGGGCCAATGGAGGAGGTCGTTCAGCAGATCAAGCAGGTGGCCGACTCCCCGCTCACCGTGCTCGTCCAGGGTGAGACCGGCACCGGCAAGGAGCTCGTGGCTCGGGCGATTCATCAGCTGAGCGCGCGCCGCGACAAGGCATTTGTCGCGGTGGACTGTGGCGCCATCCCGGACACGCTGATCGAGTCGGAGCTGTTCGGCTACGAGAAGGGCGCGTTCACCGGGGCCCATGAGCGAAAGGAGGGGCAGTTCCAGCTTGCCGGGGGCGGTACGCTGTTCCTCGATGAGATCGTCAATCTGCCGCTCCCCACACAGGCGAAGCTGTTGCGTGCATTGCAGCAACGGCAGGTGCAGCCGCTCGGCAGCAAGCGGGCGGTCCCCGTCGCCGTGCGGATCACCGCCGCTTCCAATGTTCCGCTTGAGCAAGAGGGGCGGCTGGGCCGGTTCCGCGCCGATGTCTACTACCGCCTCAACGAGTTCGTTATCACGCTGCCGCCCCTCAGGGAGCGAGACGACATCCTCCAGTTGGCCAATGGTTTTCTCGCGGAAGCCAGCTCGGAGCTCGGCCGCCCTTGCTGCAGGATTTCAGAAGTGGCCGTTCAGGTTCTGCTGCAGTACGGCTGGCCCGGGAACGTACGGGAGCTGCGCAACGTCATTCGGCGGGCCAGCCTGCTTGCGTCGGACGTGGTCGAGCCGGAGCACCTCGCCGTCCTCCCCGTCGCTCCCCCGGCGGCGACCGCTCGCGCGGGGGAGCCAGCGCCGGCGGGCTCGTCTCTCAAGGAGCTCGCCCAGGCGGCGACGGTGGACGCCGAAGGACGGGCGATCCGCACGGCGCTGCAAGCTACGCGCGGGAACAAAAGCGAGGCGGCTCGACTGCTCCGCGTGGACTACAAGACGCTGCACTTGAAGATGAAGCAGTACGGCATCTCCGCGGGGCAGTTCCGCCAGTTCTGACTCCAAGAAGTTCGACTGCGCCGTTCACGACTCGAGCTCGTCCAGCAGGGCCTTGGCGTCCTTGAGGTCCTTCGTGCCGAACCCTTCCTTGAACCAGTCGTAAGCGGGTCGCAGCAGCTGGTACGCCCCGGCGCGGTCACCGCGATCGCGCAGCACACGGGCGAGGGTGGTGGCGGCGCGCAGCTCCCACGACTTGGCCTTCTGCCGTCGCGCGACGCCGATCGCCTCGCGCAAACACGCCTCGGCTTCTTCCCATCGGCCTTGCTGCATCCGCATCCACCCTTTGAGCCGGAGCACCTCGGACAGATGCACCCGCTCCTCCTGGCGCTCGATCTGCTCGAGGCTCTGCTCGATACAAGCGAGCCCACCGGCGAGGTCGCCACTGCGCGCGAGCGCCTCGCCCAGCAGGGCCCTGACGTAGGGGACCCAGGCGCCGTGTCCCGTCTCCGTCAGTTTGGCGAGGCCTTGTGTGATCTGATCGACGCTTTCGGAATAGTTCCCCGCGCGCAGCGATGCGACGCCGATGACGATGGGGGCCATTTTCTCTTCGATGAGCTTTACCCGGTGCTCTTTGCCCAGCGCCTCCGCTGCTCTGCCGCGGGCCAACAGGTCCTCAGCTTTGCCGCAATAGTCGAACACGGAAGCGCCGAGGGTGAGTGCGAGGCCGAGATCGATCGGATGGGGATGTTGGCGGCTGCGCGCGTGGTTGTCTTTGGCGTCGCTCTTCACGATCGCTTGGTCCGGAAACCCGAGCATCCAGAGAATCTGGGATCGATAGATGCCCTCCGCGGTGAGCGGGTCGGTGTTGGTCTTCTCGACGATGTGCCCGTGGGCGGCGACCCTGTACTCGCTCTCGATACGCGCTGCTTCGCGGGCCGCCGCGGTGAGATCGCCCATCCAGAAGAGCGAGGTCATCTTCGCCCGACAGGCGACGATCTGCAGGTCTCGCTTGACGTTTTTGCTTTCCGCCGCCGCGGCCACGGCGGCCATCTTTTTCGCCCAGCTCATCGCGACGCCATGCCGCCCCGCGCTCATGAAGTGGACCCACAGTCCATGCAGCACGGGGAGGAGGCTCTCCTGGTCATCGAGCGATCTGGCGAGGTCGAGCGCCGGCTCCAACAGGCCGCTGACCTCGCCTGCCGCCCACCCCTGCAGGTCCATCACCGCCCGCCCCAGCAACTGGCGCAGTTGCAGCTCCATGCGGTCGCGCTCGGTCCCGGCGGGCAACGTGCCGACCAACGCCAGACCCTTGCGCAGGTGGGCCGCCGCTTCTGCCAGGACGAAGCGCTTCAACGCTGCATCGCCGGCGCGCAGCCAGAACGGCACCGCTTTCGCGGGCAAGCCCGCGTCGGTATAGTGCCGGGCGAGCAACGCCGGCTGGGCCTCCCGGGTCTCGGGCCAGAGTCTCTCGAGCTCGCCGGCGATGGCGGCGTGCAGCTGCTGTCGCTCGTTGGGCAGCATCCATTCGTAGGCCGTCTTCTGTACCAGGGTGTGCTTGAAGGTGTAGACGGCCTGGGGGATTTCCCCGCGTCGCGAGACGAGCCCCGAGTCCGTCAGCCGGGCGAGGCCGCTGTCGAGCGCCTCCTTGCTCATCGACGCCACGGCCACGAGCAGCTCGTAACTGAACTCACGCCCGATGGCGGCACCGATCTGCGCGATGCCGCGGGCGGGCGCCACCCGGTCGAGGCGCGCCATGAGCGAGTCGCTCAAGGTCGCCGGAATCTGCGTTTTGGTGGGATCGCCGGCGTGGGTGTAGCGGACGCCGTCGTCCTTCAGGTCGCCTGATTCGAGTATCGTCTTCGTGAGCTCCTCGACGAACAACGGAACTCCTTCCGTCGTATCGACGATGTACTCCAGCACTTTCGACGGGAGGGCTTTGCCGCGGGTCAGCTGGGAGACGAGCTCACCGCGCTCATCCGGTGTGAGCCCCTCGATCGTGCGTGCTTCGAAGTGCTGCACGTGCCGGGACCAGCGGGAGCGAAAATCCTGCACCGTTTGCTCATCGCTGTCGCCGGGCTCGGGTGACCGGCTGGTGAGCACGAGCAGCAACGGGACCGCCGCGACTCGGCTGATGAGCTGATCCAGCAGATCGATCGTGCTGGGATCGGCCCAGTGCACGTCCTCGAACAGGATCACGCCCCGTCGACCGCGTGCGGCTGCTTGAATGAGGTTGACCAAAGCTTCGATGGTCTGCTCTCTGCTCCGCTGTGGGCTCATGGGGATGGCATCGGAGCGGACCTTGCAGGGAATGGAAAGCAGGGGGGCGATGTACGAGACATCCGTCGCGGGACGACCGTAATCCCTCACCATCAGCTTCGTGAGCTTCTTCAGTCTGGACTGCGGGGGCTCGTCACGCTCGAACGCGAGCTCCCGCTCGAAGAAATCGATGCTGGGGTAGAACGCGCTGGTCGTATGGTAAGGGGAGCACTGGAACCGCAGAGCCGTGAGCGGCCGTGCCTCCGGCCCTGGCTCTCGCTCCTCGCGAAGAAACTCACTCACGATGCGGCTCTTGCCGATGCCCGACTCGCCTACCAACAGCACCACTTGACCTCCGGTCTGCTGCGCCGCCTGCCAACGCCGCCGCAACAAGGCGATGTCGTCCCTCCGGCCCACCAAACCCGTCAGGCCGTGCTTGGTGGCCGTGTCGAAGCGCGTCGCGGTGCTGGACTCCACGACCCGATACGCGGGGGTAGGGGACTCGCCCAGGTCCTGGTAGCTGAATCTGCCGCCGGTCAAGCGCCGGACTTCATCGCTCACCACGACGCTGCCCGGTGGGCCGACGTCGCGCAATTGCTGGGCGAGGTCCTTGGCTTCGACCCACTCGTCGTCGCCGGACAGGACGGCGTTCCCCCTGGCGATGCCGATGCGCACCGGCAGCCGTCCCGCCTCGGACTTGGCCAGCGTCTCGATGATCTTCAGCCCCACGTACACGACCCGCTCGGCTTCGTCCTCGTGAGCGACCGGGAAGCCGAACAGCGCGACGACCGCATCGCCCCGCCGCTCGGATATGTGGCCGTCGTATCGTTTGACGCAGTCGGCGCAGGCCTGCTGGTACCGGCCCATGATGGCCGGGACGTCTTGTGGATCCAGCTCGTTGGACCCGACCAGTTTACAGGACAGCACCATCACCCGGCGTTGCTGAACCAGGGGATCGATCGCGAGACCGGCTCGTGGCACCCGGCGCCCCGCCTTCGGCCCCAGCGAGTCGGAGCGCACGCGGCGTCGGTCGCGGGAGCCGGTGAGGGCCCTGGCGAACTGGGCAACAGTCGGGTATCGGTCGGCGGGCGCCTTCGCCAGAGCCCGGCGGATCGCCGCGTCGAGCAGCGACGAGACCGTCCCACGAACGACGCGCGCGGACGGAACCGGCCAACCCAATTGCTTGGCGATGATCGCCTGGGCCGAATTCCCGGTGTAGGGCGTCTCACCGACCAGCATCTCGTAGAGCACACAAGCCAGGCTGTACACATCGGTGCGCTGGTCTACGTTGGGGTCGGCGGTGGCTTGCTCCGGGCTCATGTAACCGGGTGTCCCAATTCCAAAGCCCGTGTTCAGACCCGCCAGCCCGGCTCCACCGGCCTGTGTGAGGGCGCGGGCGATCCCGAAGTCGGCCACCATGGCACGCCCCTCGTGGAGCAGGATGTTCTCCGGCTTGATGTCGCGATGCAGCACTCCCCCGGCGTGCGCCGCCGCAAGGGCGCTCGCGACGTCGCGCGTGATCCCCATGGCTTCGTCGATCGACAGCTGCTTCTCGTGACGCAGCCGGTGGCGCAACGACTGGCCCGCGACGTACGGCATGACGAAAAACAGGAATCCGTCGCGCTCGTCTGAGTCGAGCACGGGCAAGACGTTCGGGTGGTTGAGTTGGGCGGTGACTTTGATCTCGAGCAGGAACCGATCGCTCCCCAACGCGGCGGCCCACTCGGGCTTCAAAACCTTGACCGCGACTTCGCGGTGGTACTTCAGGTCGTCCGCGAGGAAGACCGTCGCGAACGTACCCCGGCCTATCTCTCGTGCTACACGATAGCGATAGGCGAGTGCGGCCTGTACACCTTCGAGCTGGTCCCTTTCGAGCAAGCGATCCGTCCCCGAATGGGACTGGATTGGCCATTATGACACGGAGTACCGGGGCCTGCAACCCGCACCGTGGGGCATGCTGCCGTAAGGGAGAGAGCAAAGGCGCTCCCTCGCCTCGAGGTGCGGCAGGTTCAACGCGTTGGCGGTGTTCGCCGTCTGGGCCGCGATCACCCGGCGGCCCGGGCCACGGGTCGGTGGACGCACATGAACACG
>Ga0209238_1000518_pt1 | contig 13928 bp, 6 predicted proteins | sample GraSoi013_1_20cm_FD_185823 | JGI IMG/M metagenome (GOLD analysis project Ga0209238, IMG submission 185823) | Grasslands soil microbial communities from the Angelo Coastal Reserve, California, USA - Sample 10_02_2013_1_20cm (SPAdes) (version 2) | ecosystem: Environmental > Terrestrial > Soil >...
AGGTTCAAGGACGAGATCGAGCGGCGGCAGAAGAAGCTCGAGCAGCTCGAGGGCGGCTATCACCTCACGATCAACGACGTCAAGGAAGTCAACCGCGACGTGTCGATCGGCGAGGCCAAGGCGCGCCGCGCCAAGAAGGAAATGGTCGAGGCCAATCTGCGCCTGGTCATTTCCATCGCCAAGAAGTACACCAACCGCGGCCTGCAGTTCCTGGACCTCATCCAGGAGGGCAACATCGGCCTGATGAAGGCGGTGGACAAATTCGAGTACCGCCGCGGCTACAAGTTCAGCACCTACGCGACCTGGTGGATCCGCCAGGCGATCACGCGCTCGATCGCGGACCAGGCGCGTACCATCCGCATCCCGGTGCACATGATCGAGACCATCAACAAGCTGAACCGCATTTCGCGCCAGATGCTGCAGGAGATGGGCCGTGAGCCCACGCCGGAGGAGCTGGCGGTGCGCATGGAGATGCCCGAGGACAAGGTGCGCAAGGTTCTCAAGATCGCCAAGGAGCCGATCTCGATGGAGACGCCCATCGGCGACGATGAGGACTCGCACCTGGGCGATTTCATCGAGGACACCTCGGTGTCCTCGCCGATCGATCAAGCCACGATGGAGTCGCTGCGCGAGACCACGCACTCGGTGCTGGCACAGCTCACACCGCGCGAGGCGAAGGTGCTGCGCATGCGCTTCGGCATCGACATGAACACCGACCACACGCTCGAGGAAGTCGGCAAGCAGTTCGACGTCACGCGCGAGCGCATCCGTCAGATCGAGGCGAAGGCGCTGAGGAAGCTGCGCCACCCGAGCCGCAGCGAGCAGCTGCGCAGCTTCCTGATGGATGACTGAAGCGCCACGGCAGCCGGATCCCTAACCCCCCTGACCGACGGAAGCGCTCAGAGCCGCTGACAGCGCGGGATCGCCGCTGAGGAGGTCCTTCCAGGTGAGCTCCCGTCCCAGGCGCTTGCCCTTCTCGGTGAGCTTGAGTCCCTCGGGCGAGAGCGTGACCATAAAGGGCTTGCCATCCACGTCAATCTCGCGCTTCAGCTGCTTGTTGAGTTTGGTAGCCATTGCGTCCTCTCACGTGCAAAGCCCGCACGCCGCCGATGGTAACAGCAAACCGCCGGCATCCACCCGGCAGGTCCGCGCCGCGCTCGCCGACCCTATTTGCCCAGGCCCTCGGACTTGAGCGCCTCGATGACCTGCGGCCGCGCACCCACGCGCTCGACGTAGCTCCGCAGCTGCGGCCACTTGCCGAGGTCGATTTCGACATGACGGGCCCAGCTGAGCACGGTGAACAGGTAGGCGTCGGCGACGGTGTACTGCGCGCCCATCAGAAAACTCTTCGATCCCAGCGCACGCTGCAGGTAGTCGAAGCGCGTCGCCAGGTTCTTGCGCGCGAACTCCTTGGCTCCCGCCGGCGCGTCCTCGCGAAACAGCGGCGTGAAGCTCTTGTGCACCTCCGAGTTGACGAAGCTCAGCCACTCCATCAGGCGATAGCGTTCCATCGTGCCCGCGGCTGGCGCGAGCTTGGCCGCGGGATTGCGGTCGGCGATGTACTGCAACACCGTGACGTTTTCCGTCAACACCTCGCCGCTGTCGAGGGTGAGCGCCGGCACGTAGCCTTTGGGATTCACTTCGTTGAAATCCAGCCCGTCGGCGGCCTTCCTGGTGTGTCGGTCCACCTTGACCAGCTCGAACTTGAGTCCGGCGTCGCGCAGGGCGATGTTCGAGGCCAGCGAACAGGCACCCGTAAGATAGTAGAGCTTCATCGCGATCTCCTTTGCTTGACAGCATCAGCGGCCGGGGCATACCGGCGTATCCCTCGCGGGAGGGCCATGCTAACGTTGCCGCCGGCGATGGCAAGAGGGTCGTGCCATGAAGTCGCTTTTGAACACGGCCGCGGTCGTTACTGCCGCGATCGCGCTCGGCGGCTGCCCGAACAAGCGGCGGGAGCCCGTTCCCGGCCCGCAGTCCGCCGCCGCTCACGGCATGCCGACCTCCAGCGACGGGCGCGACGATGCCAGCCGGCGCGACGCCGGCGCCGACGGCCATCGCTGCTACAATCCCCGCGGTTGGGCCTGTAGCACAGCGGTTAGTGCAGGGGACTCATCGACACGGTGCCTTCGCGCGGAAACGCGCGAAGTGGACGGGATGAATTCAGGGAACCCTTCGGGATGTGATCCCATGGCAACCCTGAGCCGAGCCGCCGGTACACCGGCGGAAGGTGCAGAGACTACCTGAGGGCTCCAGCGCCCTTGATAACAGGCTTGAGCATCCCGCACCCACACGCACGGTTTCGTGCACGGGTGAAGAGATAGTCCACTCCCGGCGGAAACGCCGGGGCCAAGTGAATCCCTTGGTCGTAGGTTCGAATCCTACCGGGCCCAGATTCCAATGATGATCCAGGACGATCCACGACAGCTTTCACTAACGGCACCGAATGCCGTTCGCCGGTGGCGCTTCTGTGCGGGCGCTATGTGGGTTCTGACCGTCTTGTTCTCGTTGCGCGTTTTCGGCCAGGCTGTACAGCGTTGGCTTCCACAACCCTGGCTTCCGCCTTTCACAGCCTGGCAGGGTAGCTCGACGCCGTATCCGCTGCTGCTATCGATCCAACTCCTGATCCTGGGCGCGATGGCAACCACCTCTCACCGCACATGGCACGGCCGCACGATTGTGCGCCGCAGCGCGATGAAATGGCTGACAGGGTTGGGCGCGATCTACCTTACCGCGGCTCTCGCGCGTATTGTGATCGGTATCTCCATCGAAACTGCGCCCGCCTGGTTCAGGGCTTGGATCTCAGGCGTATTTCACGTCGTGCTCGCCAGCTTTTTGCTAGCGTTTGCTGCATATCATCTCTTGCGAGAGACCGTTCCGGCAGCATCAGAATGACGCGAGCCCTGCCTTACGTCTGGTATCCACTTTTCGTCATTTTTGCGCTGGCAGCATTTTTTGTCATGCTCGCGCACGATGTATCTCCGCTTGTCGCCGCCTACGCTCCCGTGGTCGTCGTCGGCGTCTCGATCGTTCTCCTCGAGATGCGCTTCACCGAACGGGGCGCTTGGCGGCCGACAAGATCCGACGTAGTGGCCGACGGGGCCTTCATGGCGTTTGTCATGATCGCTTTACCGCGACTACTGATGATGGTCGCAGTGATCGCGCTGGCCGGTTATATGCACGCCAATTTCATGAGCGCGTGGTGGCCGCACCGGTGGCCACTTTCGGCGCAGATAGTAGCGATGGTGTTGGCAGTCGATTTCGTGCGCTACTGGCTGCATCGTGCCTGCCACCGGTTCATTCCGCTCTGGCGGCTTCACGAAGTGCATCATTCGCCCGATGTGCTTTACGTGCTAAATGTAGCCCGCTTCCACCCCTTCGAGAAGGTTCTGCATTTCACATTCGACACCGTGCCCTTCCTGCTCCTGGGCGTGGCTCCAGAAGTGCTCGCAGGCTACTTTCTCCTGTATTCGGTGAACGGTCTGTTTCAGCACAGTAACCTCAAGTTGCGCTATGGCTGGCTAAACTACGTCGTCGGCAGCGCGGAGACACACCGTTGGCACCATGCGCGCGATCCGAAGACCGCTTCATGCAACTTCAGCAACACGACTATCGTTTGGGATCTCGCATTCGGCACCTGGCATCTGCCCGGTCCGGTGGGCGAGATTGGGATCGTCAACCGCGAGTATCCGAAGGGCTTCCTCGCGCAGATGGTGATGCCTTTCCAGCGCAACGATGGGCGTCGGCGACCCTGGGTTAGGGTGTGGGTTGCCGACACCCTGGTAGCCATGCGCCTTCGGATGACGGGCATCTGCGCGCGCCGGCGCCTCGCGCGAACGATGGGCGATCCGATGCGCATGCAGCGCGAGCTGCTGGTGCGCATCGTAAAAGCGAACCGCGAAACCACATTCGGTAGACGTCACCGCTTCGATCGCATTGGTGACTATAAGACCTTCGCGACGCAGGTTCCCGTAAGCGACTTCGAGCAGCTGCGCCCGTTGGTCGACGCCGAGATCGTCAGGGGCGAAAAATCGCTTACCGCGGAGGAGCCCGTGCAGTACGTGCGTACTAGCGGAACCACGGGCGTACCCAAGGATGTGCCACTTACGCCCTCGCACTTGCGCGCGCTGCGGCGAGTGCAACAGGACTCCGTAGCCTTTCAGCACCGTGTCTGCCCGGAAGGATTTGAAGGCGCCATCGTCGCGATGGTGAGCCCGGCCTGCGAAGGCGCGCTCGCGAACGGCAAGTCCTATGGCTCGGCCTCGGGTGTCGTCGCGGGGAATACGCCCGTCTCCGTCCAGGGTAAATTCGTCGTCCCCGCGGCCGTCCTGACCATTTCGGAAAGCCGAGTGAAGTACCTACTGGTGCTACGTCTGGCAATCGCGCGGCGTGATGTGACCTATCTTGGCGCTGCCAATCCAACCACACTGCTCACACTGATTAAGCTCTATCGGGAGCATCAGGTCGAGCTCATCACCGACCTTCGCCAGGGCACCTTCTTTCTCGCCGACCGCGTGCCCAGTGACGTCATGAAAGCGACGCGCTCGAGGCTATATGCCGATCCGGTGCAGGCGGAGCGGCTCGAACGGCTGCGCACCGAGTGTCCCAAGGTACGTATCGCGGACCTCTGGCCCTCGATCCGCCTGATCGTCACGTGGACCTGTGCGAGTGCCGGCGTGGCGGTCGACACATTGCGCGCTGAGCTCTCCAAGCGCATGCGCATTATGGAGCTCGGTTACATCTCGAGCGAGTTTCGAGGCACGATCACGATCGGCCGACGCGCCGGGAGCGGCCTGCCTACCTTTGACACTCATTTCTTCGAGTTCGTCGAGCGCGACAGGTGGGATGCGGGTGAGCCTCGGTATCTAACCATGGACCAAGTGCACAAGGGCCGAGACTACTACCTCATCGTGACGACACCCTCGGGCCTATACCGCTATTTCATCAACGATGTCGTAAAGGTGACCGGCTTCCTCCACGCCACGCCGTTGCTCAAGTTTATGCAGAAGGGCAAGGGTGTGACCAACATCACCGGCGAGAAGCTCTACGAGGCGCAAGTGCTTCAGGCCGTGAGAGAGTCGATGGCCGCGATAGGCCGCACCGCGCGCTTCGTGATGATGCTGGCCGACGAGGACGCACGCTGCTATCGGCTGTACGTTGAGGCGGATCCTGGCCCGGCTCTTGACGCCAACGCGTTGGCGCAGGCCACAGACGCACGCCTCGCTGCACTCAATCTCGAGTACCAGGCCAAGCGCGAAAGTGAGCGACTCGCTCCCATTGAGGCGCGTTGGTTGGGTGCCGACACGGGCGAGGTGTACAAACAGCATTGCGTACGGCAGGGCCAGCGCGAGGGTCAGTTCAAGATGGTGTCGCTCGATTACCGGCGCAAGTTCTTGTTCGACCTCGACGCGCACGTGGTGTGAAGCGGAGATGCGAATCGAGGCAATCGAAGCTCGGAGGCTGTCCATACCGTTCAAGGTGGCGTTCAAGCATGCTTCCGCGGAGCGCAGCGTCATGCAGTCGCTGTGGGTTGGAGTGCGCTCGTCCGATGGCGAAACTGGTGCGGGGGAAGGTTGCCCGCGCGAGTACGTCACCTCCGAAAGCCTCGACAGCGCTCAGGTTTTCGTGGAGCGCTATCGGACGGATTGGCTTGCTGCAATCCACGACGTCGATTCTCTGAGACACTGGATCGGCAGTCACAGTGCCGAGATCGACGCGAATCCCGCAGCGTGGTCAGCAGTCGAGATCGCCATCCTGGATCTAATGGGAAAGTCCAGAGGTGTTCCGGTTGAATACCTGCTTGATGTTCCAGCGGTCGCGGGGCAGTTCCGGTATACGGCGGTGCTTGGTGACACGCCGCCAGCGGTGTTTGAGGCGCAGCTGGCGCACTACCTCAAGGCGGAGTTCCGAGACTTCAAAATCAAGCTCTCCGGTGATCGCAAGATCGATCACGCGAAGACGCGGGCGCTCGCGTCCATGGGCATCGCCCCTGGCTTGGTCCGCGCCGATGCGAATAATTTGTGGAATGACCCACGCCAGGCCATCGCCCACCTAATGTCGCTCGAATTTCCGTTCTTCGCGATCGAGGAACCGCTCGAGCCCGGCGACCATGACGGTATGCGCGAGATAGCACGCGCCCTTGGAGCGAAAATCATCGTCGACGAAAGCGCGCTGTATCTCGCGCACCTCGAACCGCTGCGAAGTGACGCCCAACGCTGGATCGTCAACTTGCGCGTGTCGAAGATGGGCGGGATCGTTCGTTCGATCGAGTTTGTGCGCGCGGCACGGGCCGCCGGCGTGCAGCTGATCGTCGGCGCCCACGTGGGGGAAACCAGTGTACTGACTCGCGCCGGGATCACCGTTGCGAGCCTCGCGCGGGATATCCTCGTGGCCCAGGAAGGAGCCTTCGGCACGCATCTTCTTGAACACGACGTTGTGGACCCGCCTCCCATGTTTGGGCCTGGCGGCATACTTGGTGCGAGCGGTCTGGTCCGGCCTGGACTCGGCCTCGGTCCCGCTACCCTGGAGTCGCTCGGGGTTCAATGTCTCAGGTGAACAACTCGACCAGGGCCGCGGCGCCCACGGGCTTGATCAGATATCGCTCGATCCCCGCCTCACGCACGAGTTCGCGGCCGGGATGCGCACTGCTAGCCGTCAATGCAATCAGCCTCAGAGTACCCAGCCGCTTGCAGCAAGGACGCGAGAGCATCTGCGGCATCCACGTCGTCATCGACTATCAATATGCGCGGCATACCGCCTCGTACGCCGGCCATCCCTACGCCGAACCTTGCCCGAGGACCAGCCGCACGCTGTGGGTCTTGCCGTCATCAACCAGCCCGATCCGCGTTTGCCCATCGCTCAGCGTCTTGCCGTCGCACTCGGCGTGGGCGATCCCCTGGCTGACACCGCGAGGATTGTCGATCAGGATCTCGTAGCGTGCGGTGCCATACCTGAACACGATCTCCAGGTGCGGCCAGCTCTCAGGGATGCATGGCGTCAGGAGCAAGGTTGCCCCCTGCACGCGAAATCCTAGAATCCATTCGAGGCCGGCCCGGTACATCCAGCCGGCCGAGCCGGTGTACCACGTCCAACCGCCGCGGCCGACGTGCGGCGTTACCGAATAGACGTCCGCGGCGACGACGTAGGGCTCCACCTTGTAGCGGTGTACGTATGCGCGCGTGCTGGTGCGGTTGATCGGATTGAGGAGCGAGAACAGCTCCGCTGCCTTGTTGCCTTGCCCGAGGATTGCGTACGCGATCACCGACCAGGTGGCGGCGTGAGTGTACTGCCCGCCGTTTTCCCGGATGCCGGGCGGATAGCCCTTGATGTAGCCCGGATCGAGCGGCGTGCGGTCGAAGGGCGGCGTAAACAACAAGGCCAGACTGGCATCGCGCCGGATGAGCTCGCTCTCTACTGCGGACATGGCACGCCGGGCACGGGCCGGCTCGGACGCCCCGGCGATCACGCACCAGGATTGTGCGATGGAGTCGATGCGGCACTCCGCGCTCCCCGCCGATCCGAGCGGCGTTGCGTCGTCATAGTAGCCTCGCCGGTACCAGTCACCGTCCCACGCTTGCTGCTCGAGCGATTTTCGCAGCGCCGCCGCGTGGGCCAGCCACCGTGTCGCGCGCTCATGCTCCTCACGTGCTCGTGCCAGAGGCGCGAAAGCGACCAGTGTTGCCTGCAGGAACCATCCGAGCCAGACGCTTTCGCCCCTGCCCCTCTCGCCCACGCGGTTCATGCCGTCGTTCCAGTCGCCGGTGCCGATCAGAGGCAGACCGTGTTCGCCGATCTGCAGGCTCTGGTCGAGCGCCCGCGCGCAGTGCTCGAATAAGGCGGCGGCGTGATCCGAGACCACCGGCTCGAAATAGGCGTCGTGCTCGTCCGGCGACAGTGCGCGGCCTTCGAGAAAGGGAACTCGCTCGTCCAGGAGCGCGAGGTCGCCGGTCGCCTCGACATAGTGGGCCGTGGCGTACGCCAGCCAGACCCGATCGTCGGAAATGCGTGTACGAACTCCGGCGCCGCTCGAGCCCTCCCGGGTCTGCGGTAGCCACCAGTGCTGGACGTCGCCCTCGATGAACTGGCGTGCCGCCGCGCGCAACAGATGTTCGCGTGTCAGCGCCGGTCTCGACACGACCAGCGCCATGGCATCCTGGAGCTGGTCGCGGAAGCCGTACGCGCCGCTTGCCTGATAGAAGGCCGATCGGGCCCACATGCGGCAGGCGAGCGTCTGATAGAGCAGCCAGCGATTGAGCAGGATGTCCAGGGAGCGGTCCGGTGTCTTCACTTGAACCGTGCCGAGTACGTTATCCCAGTACTCGATCACCGCGCGCAGCACGGCATCGAGATCGGCCGATCGATAGCGTGCGAGCACCGCTTGCGCGTCCGTGGCATTCGCCGCCTCGCCCAGGAAGAAAAGGATCTCCACGCTCTCATCCGGCGCGAGCTCGAGCGCAGTTTGCAGGGCGCAGCACGGATCGAGACCGGCGCCTACGCGTCCGGACAGGGCAGCGCCCCCGGCGAGGGCGGCCGGCCGGTCGAGCGTGCCATGGCGTCCGAGAAACTCCCGCCGATCGGCGCTCCACTGCGTCTGCCGTCCGGCCAGATCCGCGAACGCCACACGCGAGCCGAACTCGGCGTTCCACGGGTTGCGCGCGAACATGGCTCCCGTGTCGGGATCGATGGCCGTCACGATGAACGGCGCGCAGGCGGGCCGCGAAGACCCGAGCACCCATTCGACATACGCCGTAACCGAGAGTCTGCGCGGGCGCGGCGAGGTGTTGCGGATCTTCAGGCGCGAGATCTTGACGGCATCGCCCGTCGGCACGTACGCGAGCAGATCGAGCGCGATGCCGCGCGAGGCGTGCTCGAAGCGGCTGTATCCCAGTCCGTGTCGCGCCCGGTAGGATGCGCCCGGGTCATGAATCGGCGCGACCGTCGGTCCCCACAGCTCGCCGGTTTCCTCGTCGCGCAGATACAGCACCTCGCCCGAGCGATCCGTGACGGGATCGTTCGACCACGGCGTGAGCTGATTCTCGCGACTGTTGAGCGACCATGTGAAACCGCCGCCGTCGGCCGCGACCTGGAACCCGAAGCCCGGATTGGCGATGACATTGATCCACGGAGCGGGCGTCGACTGCCCCGGACCCAGCAGAACGACGTATTCGCGCCCGTCCGCGGCGAATCCTCCGAGTCCGTTGAAGAACTCGAGCTCGCGCGAGGCCGGACCGACCGCCGGCGCATCCGTCTGCGGCTCGCTCGGCGGCGGCCGCGGGGCGGGCGCGGCGTGCGAGTGCAGAGGCTCCAACTGGTCCGCCAGGCTGCCGCGCTGTCCGACCAACACCACGCGCGCGACGGCGGCAAGCCGCGCGCGCGTCTGTTCCGGGACCAGATCCATGCGCAGCAGGAATACCGCGCCGCGCGCCTCGTCGGCACCGAGCTGCGGCCTCGACTGGCTCATGCGAAGCTGCGCCTCCAGCGCGACCTGCAGGTCCTGGACATAGGAAGCCGCCCTCTCGTTCAGGATCACGAGATCGACGGGGAGCTGCTTCATCCGCCAGTATTCGTGAGCCCGCAACAGCTGCCGTGCGATGCCGATGTCCTCGACGTCATTGATCCGCAGGAGGACGATCGGCAGATCCCCCGATATCCCGTGAGCCCACAGCACCGCGCGCCCCCCGCCGCCGCGGCCTATGGTGTCGCTCGAGGGACGCATCGACGCGTCGGCGAACAGCACGTGGCCCGCGAGGCGTTGAAACAGGCTTGCTTCGGCCGCATCGATGCCGAGATGGCGCAGCTGCACCTGCGCCTGAGTCCAGGCCAGCGTGGATGCGCGTACGAAGGCGTTCGGCTCGTGATGCTTGTCCACCAGGTCCAGCGCGTTCTCGCGGGACGATGCGGTAGCCGTCCAGAATGCGACGTGCACGGTCGCGCCCGCCGGCACCCGCACGCGCTGCCGCAGCACGAACACCGGGTCGAGGACCGTGCCGACCGTATTGGACAAACGCCGGCCATCCAACACCGCGACGGGCCTCCTGATCCCGCGTCCGCGGCCGAGAAACCGGGCTCTGTCGGTCTCGACCTCAGGCTTGCCGAGCGTCTCGCCTTCGACGACCGCATGATGGGCCGCCCAGATCTCCGGCTCGGCGGGCGAGCGCCGCCGCCGGGGGGCCAGGATGGCGCCCTGCTTGGCGACATATTCGGTTTGCACGAAGAGCTTCGAGAACGCCGGATGCGCCGCGTCGGCCGCGGGGGGAGCGAGCGCCAACTCGCAATAGGAGGTGATCTCGATGTCGCGCACGCGGTTGCCGCCGTTCGCGATCGATACACGGCGAACCTCGGCGTCATCCTCCGGCGAAACGACGATCTCCAGGGTCGTCACGATCATTGCATCATGGCGCACGAATTCCGCACGATCCTCGGCGAAGGTCACCTGGTAGCTGTCGGGTTCGATGCCGCTCGGCTGATAGCTCGCGGACCACACGGCGCCGCTTTCGATGTCGCGCAGGAAGAAATAGCTGCCGCTATCGTCGCATGTCGGGTCTTCGCGCCAGCGCGTGACGCCGAGAGCGCGCCAGCGGCTGTAGCCCGAGCCTGCATCCGTGAGCATCACGGAGTAGCGGCCATTCGAGAGCAGATGCGCCTGCGGCGTGGCTGTGTGCGGCGTGAGCAGACGGCGCACCTCCGGGAATTGCACGATCCGCGCCGCGGTCGTGACTTCCTCGGCCCGCGGATGCGCCACCGAGACATCCCGCGGCGTGCGCTCCTGCAACAGAAGCTCGGTCGCCTGGATGCTCGGCTCCGAGTGGAACCGCTCGCGCATCCTGCCATCGAGGAGCACGTTGGCGAGAGCCACCACGGTCATGCCCGCGTGATGGGCCATGAACGCGCGCACGGTCGCAACCCGCGAACCTTCCGGCAGGCGGCTGCGCGTGTAGTCGAGCGCCTCGTAGAACCCGTAGCGTCCGCGCGCACCGCACAGCGTGAGCTGCTCGAAATTGCGCACCGCGCGCCGCGGATCGACCATCGCGGCGAGTGCCGTAGCGTACGGCGCTATCACTGCGTTTTCACTCAAGCCGCGCTTGAGCCCGAGGCCGGGCACGCCGAAGTTCGAATACTGGTAGGTGAGCTCGAGGTCGCGCACGTTGTAGGCGGATTCCGAAATGCCCCACGGGGTGCCGAGCTCGGCGCCGTAGCTGATCTGGCGCCGGACGATCAGGCGGCTGGTCTGTTCCAGAAGACTTCCGGCCGGCGCACGCATGACGAGCGACGGCATCAGGTACTCGAACATCGAGCCCGACCAGGAAATGAGCGCCGCCCCGTGTCCGACCGGAGTGACCGCGCGCCCGAGGCGAAACCAATGCCGCGCCGGCACGTCGCTCTTGGCGATCGCCACGAAGCTCGCCAGGCGCGCCTCGGAGGCCAGCAGGTCATAACAGCTCGGGTCCAGAGCGCCCTCGGCAGGGCGGTAGCCGACGGAGAGAAGCCGGCGCTCAGCATCGAGCAGGAAGCCGAACTGCATCGCCTCGGCCATGGCGCGCGCCGTCAACTCGATACTTGCCAGGCGCCGCTTCAGGCTGCGGGCCTGCTCGTCCGTCTGCGCGACATCGCGGCGCCAACTCTCGATCGAGCCTTGCGCCGCCTCCGCCCAGAAGAGCATGTCGGCGCCCGCGTCGGCGCTGAGTTCGCCGGCCAGCGCTCGCGCGATGTCGACCAGGGTCGCGGCATGCGCTGCGCTGTGCGCGAGTCGCGCCGCGAGCTCCCCGGACACGGCCACGCCGTCGCCCAGCGCGGACGCGAGGACATCGAGGGCGTCTTCGGCCTGACGATGCGTGATCGCCTGGGTCCGCTGGTCGGCGGGAAGCTCGCGCAGGGCCTCGCGCGCGAGCGTCAGGGCATCGTCGATACCGGCAAACGGCTCGCGAGGTGACAGGGGCGCGTCGATCCATTCGCGACAGGCGTTCGCCAGGGCGAGCAGATGCGCCGCCAGATTGCCGCTGTCCACGGAAGAGACGTAGCGCGGGTCCAGGGGACGAAGATCCCGCGTGTCGTACCAGTTGTAGAAATGACCGCGAAAGCGCTGCAGGCTGCTCATCGTCGCGAGCGTCGCTTCCAGTCGCTCGACGGTCTGCAGCGTGCCGGCCCAGCCGAAGTCGCGGGCGCTGACCGCCGACAGCAGGTACAGGCCGAGATTGGTGGGAGAGGTGCGATGGGCCAGAACCGGCCGCGGGTCCTCCTGGAAGTTGTCCGGCGGCAGCATGTGGTCGTCCGCAGTAACGAACGTCTCGAAGTAGCGCCAGGTGCGCCGCGCGATCAGTCGCAAGGCGCGCGCGTCCGGGTTGCCGAGGGTCAGGCGACCCTCGACGAGCGCAGAGCGGCTGATCCAAACGGCAACCGCGGGAGATGCGATCCACAGGATCACGAACGGCGCCGCCACCCACCAGGCGTCGGGCCGCAGCGACTCCACCAGGATGGCGGCGGCGACGGCGACCGCAACGCCGCCACTCATGCGCCGATAGGCGCCGCCGAGGTCGAGCCGCGAGCTGAGGCTCGCCTGAGCCGCAGTGACCCACTGCAGCAGATTGCGCCGTGTCACGAGCAGACGAACCAGTGTTCGGCCGATGGCATCGACCATCAGCGACGCCTGGTGCGCCAGCAGGACAATCAGCAGGGCAAACTGCGAGGCTGCAAGCGCGGCATCCTTGCCGAGGGCGCGCAGGTGGCTGCGGGCGTTGATGCCGGCGCGGCGCGGCACGATCGCTGCCAGCACCGGCAGCAGGGTCGGCAGCGCGATCGTCGACATGACAAAAGCCGTCCAGATGAGGGCGGCGTCTCGCGGCAGCAGCCATCCCGTGAGCAACGCGGCGACGCTTGCCGGCGGGGACGACGTGCGCCGCAGGTTATCCAACATCTTCCACCAGCCGATCAGCGGCAGTGTGCCGCGGCGGCCGGCGACCTCAGCGCGCCTGCCCAGGATCCAGGGCAGCAATTGCCAGTCGCCGCGCGCCCAGCGATGTTGACGCGCGGCAGCTACGTCATATCGCGACGGAAACTCCTCAACCACCTCGACGTCGGAAACCAGACCGGCGCGCGCAAATATTCCCTCGAAGAGGTCGTGGCTGAGCAGCGTGTCCTCCGGTACACGGCCGGCGAGCGCGGCGTCGAAGGCGTCGATGTCATAGATGCCCTTGCCGGCATACGAGCCCTCATTGAAGAGATCCTGGTAGACGTCGGACACTGCGGCTGAATAAGGATCGATGCCGCTCGCGCTCGAAAAAATGCGCTGGAACAGCGACCCCTCGCGACCGACCGGCAGCGACGGCGCAACCCGCGGCTGCAGGACGGCGTAGCCCTCGCGGACATCGCCGGTTGCGGCGTCGAACCTCGGCTGGTTCAGCGGGTGGGCCATCTTGCCGACCAGCCGCAGCGCCGTTTCTCGCGGCAGCCGCGTGTCGGCGTCGAGCGTAATGACATAGCGGACGTCGGGCGGAACGGCAGGCGGTCGCCCCCCCGGATGCAGGAAGGTCGTATCGGTCGCGCCGCGCAGCAGCTGGTTCAATTCCTGGAGCTTGCCGCGCTTGCGTTCCCACCCCATCCACCGTTTCTGGCCATCGCTCCAGACCCGGCGACGATGCAGCAGCAGGAAGCGATCACCCGCCGCGCCCGTGCCGTGAAGACGGTTCAGGCGCTCGATGCCTGCCACCGCAACGTCGAGCAGCGCCGCGTCCCCCGCGGCGTTCTCGCTGGGGGCGTCGGTCCAGTCCGAAAGCAACGCGAAGTAGAGCTCGCCTTCGGGCGACGCCAGGTAGTGAACCTCGAGGCTCTCGAGCTGCGCTTCCAGCGCCGCGCGCGTCGTGAGAAGTGTGGGCACGACGACCATCGTGCGCAGACGTGACGGGACGCCGCCGCGCAGCGCAAGGCCCGGCAGA
>Ga0209238_1000519_pt1 | contig 13913 bp, 11 predicted proteins | sample GraSoi013_1_20cm_FD_185823 | JGI IMG/M metagenome (GOLD analysis project Ga0209238, IMG submission 185823) | Grasslands soil microbial communities from the Angelo Coastal Reserve, California, USA - Sample 10_02_2013_1_20cm (SPAdes) (version 2) | ecosystem: Environmental > Terrestrial > Soil >...
AGTTGAGACCGTACAGATGCACCGGATTACCGACCGCCTTGGTGTAGGGCGGTACGTCCTGATTGACCCGCGAGCCGCCGCCCACGAAGGAGAACGTACCGATCCGCACGAACTGATGGATCGGCACCAGCCCGGAGATGATCGCGCGGTCCTCGATGGTCACGTGCCCGGCCATCTGGACCGCGTTGGCGATGATGACGTCGTTGCCGATATAGCAGTCGTGCGCGAGGTGCACGTACGACATCAGGAAGCAGCGCTGTCCGACGGCCGTCTTCCCCGTTGCGGAGGTCCCGCGGTTGATCGTGCAGTACTCCCGGATCACCGTGCCGTCGCCCACTTCGACCCAGGTGTCCTCGCCCCGGTATTTCAGGTCCTGCGGGTCGTTGCCGAGCACGCTGCCGTACCCGATTCTCACGCCGGTTCCGATCTTGACGTTGCGCTCGAGCACGGCGTGCGCGGCGACTTGGCAGCGCTCCCCGATCGTCACGTGCGGTCCGATGATCGCGTACGGACCGACCGTGACATCGCTCCCGATGTGGGCGGTGGGATCGACGAGGGCCGTCCGGTGGATCACCGATCGACCACCGTCGCCATCATGTCGGCCTCCGCCACTACCTGCCCGTCCACGTACCCGACGCCCTTCATCTTGCACGTCTTGCCGCGGAACTGCACCATCTCCAGCTCGAACCGGATCTGGTCACCGGGCACCACGGGGCGGCGGAACTTGACGTTGTCGAGCGACATGAAGTAGACCACTTTGTCGTCGACGTTCTGCCCCTCGAAGTAGCCCATCAAGAGCATCCCGCCCACTTGCGCCATGGCCTCGATGATGAGCACACCGGGCATGATCGGGTGGCCCGGGAAGTGCCCCTGGAAGAAGGGCTCGTTGATCGTGACGTTCTTGATACCGACGATCCGCTGCTGGCCTTCGACCTCGATGATGCGGTCCACCAGGAGGAAGGGGTAGCGGTGCGGCAGGACGTCCATGATGCGCCCGATGTCCATCTTGGGCGGCGCGCCGGTGCGCCGCGAGGCACGTGCCAGCGCCCGGGCCAACGCGATGTTGCCACTGTGGCTCGGTCGCTCGGCCACGACGTGCGCGCGGATGCGCGCGCCCGTCAACGCGAGATCGCCGACGATGTCCGCGGCCTTGTGGCGCAGGAATTCGTCCGGCCAGCGCAGCTGGACCCCATTCGCGAGCCCGCGCTCGTCCAGCAGGATGGCGTTGGCCTGGGACGCGCCCTTGATCAGACCCTTCGCCTTGAGCGACTCGACCTCGCTCACGAACCCGAACGTGCGCGCCGGCGCGAGCTCGGCGGCGAACGCCTGCGCCGTGACCGTGTAGCTCCCCGACTGTCGCCCGATGAGGGGGTGGGGCCACTCGATCGTCACCGTGAGTCGCAGCTCCTTGGCCGGGGCCGCCACGTACGTCGAGTCCCCTTCGGTGACCGTGAACGGCGCGGGCACCGTCAGGATCACCGGCTCGCCGCTCGTCTCCATCGGGCCCGCGTGCGCGAGCGCCTCGAAGTACGGCTGGACGCTGCCGTCGAGAATCGGCGGCTCGGGACCCGTGAGCTCGACCGTCAGATCGTCGATCTCGTGGGCCGCCACGGCGGCGAGCAGGTGCTCGACGGTGTGGATGGTCGTCTCGCCCTTCCCGATCGCCGTGCGCCGCTCGACCGCCTCCACCTCCGACAGCCGGGCGGGCACCTCGGGCTTGCCCGAGAGATCGACGCGCCGGAACATGATCCCCTGCCCCGCGGGCGCAGGCAGGAACGTCGCCTCGGTCCGCGCACCCGTGTGCAGGCCGATGCCCGAAACGGCGGCCTTTTTCTTGATGCTGCGCCTAGCGCCGGGAGCCATCGGTCCGCCGCACCAGTGCCTCGAGATCGTCCACGATCTGCGCCAGGCGGTACAGGGCGCCCTGCGCCCGCAGAAACTCACGGTGGTTGCGCGCCGGATACCCCGACACCGTCGCGCCCGCGTCGATGTCTCCGATCACCCCTCCCTGCACCGTCACGCGCGCCCCGCGCCCGATCGTCACATGGTCGGCGAGGCCCGCCTGGCCCGCCAGGAACACGTCGTCCTCGACGTGGGTGCTGCCCGCGATTCCCGCCTGACCGGCGATCAGACAGCGCGCTCCGATGCGGCAGTTGTGGCCGATCTGCACGAGGTTGTCGATCTTCGTCCCCGGGCCGACGACCGTGTCGTCAACGCTGCCGCGGTCGATGGTCGTGTTCGCACCGATCTCCACGTCGTCGCCGATGATGCAGCGCCCCACTTGCGGGACCTTGCGCGGCAGCTCGCCGCTCTTGCCCGGCACGTAGCCGAAGCCATCCGCCCCGAGCCGCACGCCGGCGTGCAGGATGACCCGGCTTCCCACGATCGTCCCGCTGTAGCAAACCACCTGGGGCAGGAGCTGCACGTCGTCACCCAGCTGGACGCCGTCCCCCAACACGCACCCGGCGCCGATGCGCACGTTCCGCCCCAGCCGCACGCCGCGACCCAGCACCACGTACGGGCCGATCGCCACCGGCTCCTGCCACTGAACCCCGGCGCCGATCACCGCGGTCCGGTGGACCCCGGGCTCCCACGCGGGCTCGGGATAGAGCACCGGAATAATCGAGAGCAGGGCCACGTGCGGATCGCGCACCAGCACGCGGCACGCGGGACCTTCCGGCGCCTCCTGAACGAGATCCGGTTTGCAGAGCACGACGGCCGCGCTAGACCGTTGAAAATACTGGAGATAGCGTCTGGCGGCAAGAAACGACAGATCGTCGGGACCGGCCCGGTCGAGCGGCGCGACGCCCGACACGGTGGTGTCCGGCGGGCCGACCAGTTGACCGTTTGTCAGGGCCGCGATGTCGCGGGCGCTCAAGCGCCGGGCGGCGCCCGCGCCGGCTCCGCTGTTCCCGCCGCCCTCCGACTGTTGCCGGTCGCGCACGGGCTCGGGGCGCCCTATTTGGACTGCTTCAGCCGCTCGATCACCTTGTTGGTGACATCGAGGCTCGGGTCGACCGCCAGGAACACACTGCTGTTCTGACCGTCCATATCGAAGATCAGCGCGTAGTTGGCCTCGGCGCGGATACCCTGGACGATCCCGATGACCCGGGCCTGGATCGGCTGGAGCAGCTCCTGCTCCCGTTGCTGAAAGCGGGTCTGCATGTCGTTCTGACGCTGCTGGAGGCGCTGCTGCATGGCCTGCAGGTCGCGCTGCTTCGCCTGCTTCGCGGCCGAGGACAGCGCGAGGGATTGCTGATCGAAGGCGCGCATCGTCGAATCCCACTGTTGCTGCATGCGCTGCAGCGAGTCACGGATGCCCTGGCCCTCCTTGCTGAGGGTCGATTCCGCCGCGGCGTACCCGGGGGTTTGCTCGAGGATCGTCTGTGAGTGGACGAAGGCGATCTTGAGCGAGCCCTGCGCCTGCGCTCCGAGTACGGCCGGTGCAGCCGCGACCAGCCCGACCCATGTCCACGCTGTCACCACACACCGCATAACTGTCTCCCCGAGAAAGAAAAGGCCGCTGCCCGTTGCCCCGCCGAGCGCGGGGGCCGATCAGAAGAAGTTGCCCAGCTTGAAGTGCAGCTTGAACGCAGGCGCCGGGTGGCCGAACACATCGGTGCGGTCGAAGCCATAGGCCCAATCGATCCCGATCGGCCCGAGGGGCGAGATGATGCTCAAGCCCACGCCGGCCCCGCGGAACAGGCGCGTCGGGTCGAACTCGCCGGCGTGCGCCCACACGTTCCCGGCGTCCACGAACATGTTGATATAGAACATCTGCGACAGCCGGGCGCCGATCTCGCCCGTCATCGCGAGGTACGCTTTCCCGAACGAGTTGGCCGTCGCCTGACCGTTGACGGCGGACGGGTCGTATCCGTGGGGTGTGATCGAGAACTCGTCGTAGCCGCGCAGCGGGATGCCGTACTGCACGCCGCCCATGGTGAACAGCTGGTCGAAGAAGGGGGAATTTCCGAACACCAGCCCCGAGCGCGTCGACAAACCCATCACGAATCGGACCGGCGCCGTGCTGGCCGCGCCGCCAATCTGCCCGAGGGGTGCGTACCACCGGCCCTCGAGATCGAGGCGCTGGAAATTCCCCGAGCCGCCGAGCGGCCCACCCGACTGCGACAGGCTGATCGAGTGCATGGTACCCGCGGTCGGGAACGGCAAGTCGATCCGGGTGTCTCGCAAGAGCGAGACCCCGAAGGTGGATCGAATGCAGTTGTTGCAGCGCAGCGCCGCGAGCCCCGTGCTCGCGCCGGTGAACGTCTGGTCGTCGATGCCGTAGGACACGAACAACCGCGTGTAGCGGTCGTTGAAGACGGGAAACCCGAACTGGGTGCTGGCGCCGCGGCGGCGCAGCGTGCCAAGATCCGCGATGGTGTAGCGCAGCCGCGTGTTGTGCACGTCGAACGTCCCGGAAATGCGCGATTCGCGAATGGCGGGATCGGTGTAGGTGACGGAGAAGTCGCTGATGTTCTGGCCGAATTGCCACTGGAAATGGCCCTTCTTGCCCTGCCCGAACAGGTTGGGCTCGTCGAGTCCGAGGAACCCGCCCACGCCGGTGCCCTGGCCGACCGACGCGCCGAAGTTGATGTTGCCGGTGTGCTTCTCGGTCACCCGGAAGATGACGTCGACGTCGCCCTGGTCGTTGGCGGGTCGCGTGTCCGGAAACGGCAGCGGCTGCTGGAAGAAGCCGAGATTCGAGATGTTCTGGTACGAGCGGATGAGCGCGTCCTGCCGGAACACGTCCCCGGGCAGGAGCACGATCGCCTCGCGGATCACGCGCTCGTGGGTGACGTCGTTGCCCGAGATCTCGATCTTGTTGACGATCGCCGGCTGCCCCTCGTTGATCGCCCAGCGCAGGTCGACCACGGGCTTGCCGTCGGAAGCCGTGCGGCGGATCACCTGCGGCTGCACGTTCACGTAGATGTAGCCGTTGTTGTAATACAGCGTTCGCAGCTGCTGCGTGGCGGCCTCCCACCGCTCCGCGTTGAAGTAGACGGGGCCGCGCTCGGCGCCGCCCAAGCCGAGGAAGCCGCTGCGGCCTTCTTCCTTGAACGGGAACAGCTGCTGCAGCTCGTCGGTCGAGAAGCGCCGGTTGCCGACGATCTCGAACGTGCCGACGCGGTAGGGCTCACCCTCGCTGACGCGCACGACCAGCGTCGCCTTCCCGGTCGTGTCGTCCACGACCAGCGTGTCGTCGAGCACCTGGAAATCCACGAACCCCTTGTCGCCGTACAGCTTGGGGAGGTGTTCCTGGAGGTCGGATCGCAGCTTTTCGTCGTCGTACTCGCCCGAGCGGAACCACCAGAACCCCTCGGGGCGGGTCTTCATGGCCCCCACGAGCTGGGCCGTGGGGAGATGGCTGTTGCCTGCCATTTCGACCCGCGCGACGGCGACGCGTCGGCCCTCGTCCACGTCGAACACGACGCGCACGCGCGCCGAGTCGGCCTCGTACACCTTGACCACGCTCACCTGGGCGAGGTAGTACCCCTCGGCGCGGTACAGCGAGTCGATGCGGCCACGCGCCCGCGCCAGCGCCGCGGGGTCGAGCGGCCGGCCTTCGACGAGCTGCGCCTTGTCGCGGACCTTGCCTTCGGGGACGCGGCCCACGCCGCGCACCGCCCACTTCACGAGCAGCGGACGCTCACGCACGTGCACGATGAGGAGCTGGCGACCGCCGGCGGTGTCCTGCTCCGCGCGGACGTCGTCGAACTGGCCGGTGGCGTAGAGGGCCTGAATGGCGCGCTGGACGTCGCGGTACCCGAGCGGTCGTCCCGGGGCGAGCCCGCTCTGGTCGAGGACCTGCTTGCGGTCGACGCGGCGCAGGCCCAGCACCGCGATGGAATCGGGGGCGACGGCGGCAGGCGCCTGGGCCGGCGCCTCGCCCTGCGCCCACGCGATACGCGGGGCGAGGAGCGCCGGACAACCCAGGAAGATGACGAGCGAAGCCTTGCGGATCACGCCTTCGAGCCGGAGAGCGCGCGGAACGCCAGCCGTTCCTTGTCCGGGGCCACGTCGACCTCGATTTCGTCGCCCCGTGCGAACTCGCCGACCAGGATTTTCTCCGACAGCGGATCCTCCACGTACTTCTGAATGGCGCGCTTCAGGGGACGCGCGCCGAAGTGCTCATCGTACCCGTGGTCCACCAGGAAATCCGAGGCCGCCGGCGTCAGCCGGAGCGTGAGCTCCTCCTCGCCCAACCGCCGCTGCACTTCCTTGAGCAAGATGGAGACGATCTGCCCGATGTGCTCCCGCGTGAGCGGGTGGAACACGATGATGTCGTCCAACCGGTTCAGGAACTCGGGATTGAAGGTCTTGTTGATCTCCTCCTTGACCTTCTCCGCCAGCTTCTCGAAGCTCGCGCGACTGTCGGGCTGTGCGAAGCCGAGCGCCTTGCCCTTCACCATATCGCGCGCGCCGACGTTCGACGTCATGATGACGACGGTGTTCTTGAAGTCGATCACCCGCCCGTAGTTGTCGGTGAGGTGCCCTTCGTCCAGTACCTGCAGCAGGATGTTGAAGACGTCGGGGTGCGCCTTCTCGATCTCGTCGAGCAGCACCACCGAATAGGGCTTGCGCCGCACCGCCTTCGTGAGCGTACCCGAATCTTCGTACCCCACGTAGCCCGGAGGCGCCCCGATCAGGCGGCTGACGGAGAACTTCTCCATGTACTCCGACATGTCGACCCGGATCAGCGCGCTCGAGTCCGCGAACAGGAACAGCGCCAGCGCGCGGGCGAGCTCGGTCTTGCCGACGCCGGTCGGCCCGGAGAAGATGAACGACCCGATCGGCCGCTTGGGATCCTTGAGTCCCGCGCGACTGCGGCGGATGGCCCGCGAGATCACCGCGATCGCCTCGTCCTGGCCGACCACGGTCTGGTGCATTTCGTCTTCCATGCGGAGCAACCGGGCCGTCTCGGCCTCCTGGAGCCGCGTCACCGGAATCCCCGTCCAGCGGGACACGATGAACGCCACGCCTTCCTCGCTGATCGTGGGGCGGTGTGTTTGCCGCTCCTTTTCCCAGGCCTCCTGCTTGCGCCGTATCTCCGCCTGGAGCTCGCGCTCCTGGTCGCGCAGCGCCGCCGCCCGCTCGAAATTCTGATCGCGGACCGCGTTTTCCTTGTCGCCGTTGATGTGCTCGAGCTTCTGCTTGAGCGCCGCGACCTCGGGAGGCGGCACCTGGGTCGCGAGCCGCGCCCGCGCGCCGGCTTCGTCGATCACGTCGATCGCCTTGTCCGGCAGGAACCGGTCGGTGATGTAGCGCTCGGACAGCTTCGCCGCGGCGTCGAGGGTGTCGTCCGGGATGATCACCCGGTGGTGCTCCTCGTAGCGCTTGCGCAGTCCCTTCAAGATTTCGATCGTCTCGTCCACCGTGGGTGGATCGACGATCACCGTCTGGAAGCGCCGCTCGAGCGCGCCGTCCTTCTCGATGTACTTGCGGTACTCGTTCAACGTGGAGGCGCCGACGCACTGCAGCTCCCCCCGGGCGAGCGCCGGCTTCAGCATGTTGGAGGCGTCCACCGCCCCCTCGGCCGCTCCCGCCCCCACGAGCGTATGCAGCTCGTCGATGAACAAGATGATGTTCTTGTTCTGGGCGATCTCGTTGATGATCGCCTTGAGCCGCTCCTCGAACTGTCCGCGGTACTTCGTGCCCGCGATCACCGCCGCCATGTCGAGCGACAGGACGCGATGATCCTTCAGGGCGTCGGGGCACTGACCGCTCGCGATCAGCTGTGCGAGCCCCTCGACGATCGCCGTCTTGCCCACGCCCGGCTCGCCGATCAGGACGGGGTTGTTCTTCTTGCGCCGCGACAGGATCTCCATCACGCGCTCGATTTCCTTCTGGCGCCCGATGGTCGGGTCGAGCTGCCCCTCGGCCGCGAGCTGCGTCAGGTCGCGGCAGAAGTGGTCCAGCGCGGGAGTCTTGGATTTCTTCTCGCTCTTCGGGCTCGCCGGCTGCGCCCCGGAGCCCGACGGCGCGGGACCCGACGGCATCTCGCTGCCGAGCAACCGCAGCGTCTCCGCCCGCGCCTGCTCGAGGTTCACGCCGGCGTCGGTGAGCACCTGGGCCGCGATCCCCTTCTCTTCGCGCAGCAAGCCGAGCAGCAGGTGCTCGGTGCCGACGTACGAATGGTTCAGCTCACGTGCTTCGCTCATCGCGAGCTCGAGCACTTTTTTCGCGCGCGAGGTGTACGGCAGATCGGGCCCGGCGGCCGCCGCCGCCTTCCCCTTCTTCACCGTCTCTTCGATCTTTTGCTGAATTTCCTCGAGGTCGACGTTCAGGTTGGTCAGGACCGCTGCCGCGACGCCCTCCCCTTCGCGGATCAATCCCAACAGGATGTGCTCGGTGCCTACGTACTCATGGTGCAGGCGGGCGGCTTCCTCCCGCGCCATCTGCAGCACCTTGCGCACGCGATCCGTGAAGTTGTAGCCGTTCATCTATCCCCCTGCCTCACACTGCCTCGGTCTCGAGCACCCGACGGACATAGGTGGCGCGCGCCGTCGGCAACTCGGGATCGCCGGTCTGACGTCCCTCGAGCGCCGCGAGGTGCGCGGGCTGGGTGAAGATCAGCAGCTTGTTGAGCGTATATACACTCAATCCGGGGATCAGATTCAGGCCGACCCCTAAGCGCACACCACTCAACAGGTTCATCGTCTCTTCGAACGTCAGCTTCCGCGCGTACTTCAATAACCCGTACGCCCGCCACGTCTTGTCGCCTACCTCGTCGGGCGCCGTGCGCAGCAGCACCTCCCGCGCCTGCTCCTCGTACTCGATCACCTGCCGGACGATTTTGCCCAAGTGGTCCAGCAGTTCGTCTTCCGATTTGCCGAGCGTCGTCTGATTAGATAACTGAAAGAAGTTCCCGACGACCTCGCTCCCCTCCCCATATAACCCCCGGAACGTCAGTCCTACCTGCGTCAGCCCCTGAAGCACCTTCCCGACTTCCTTCGTCAAAACCAGGCCCGGCAAGTGGATAAGCACGCTCGCCCGCAGCCCAGTCCCGGCATTGGTGGGACAGGAGGTAAGATAGCCAAATTCCGGATGAAACGCGAAGGGCAGCAGCCGCCCGAGGTCCGCGTCCAAAGCCTCCAAGTCGGCGTACGCCTCCTCCAGGGCGAATCCCGAGCGCATTCCGTGCAATCGCAGGTGGTCTTCTTCATTGACCATGACGCCCACGGTCCCCTGGCCGGATGGTCACGGCACTCTTCAGCAGGTCGCTCGCCGCGCTCGCTTCCTCCACGCGCGTGAGCACCGCGGTCCGGTCGGCGTCCTTGGCGCGCTGGCTGAACACGTACCCGTCGAGATTGCGCGCCAAGCGGATGCGGGTCGAGAGCACGATGCTGCCCTTCGGCCCAGAGGCGTCGAGCCAGCCGATCCCACCGTCGGGCAAGAGGGAGAGGTCGATCACTCGAGCACCCGGAGGCGATCGCGCAGCTCGGCGGCGAGCTCGAAATTCTCGCTCTCGACGGCGCGCCGCAGCTGTTCCTTGAGCTCGAGCAGCTGCAGACGCGGGTCGGTCGCGCCGGCGGCGCCGGGGGGCGCGTAGCGTTCCCCGACGTGCTGGCTCGAGCCGTGGAGGCGGCGCAGCAAGTCCTTGAGGTGCGCCGAGAACGACTCGTAGCACTGCGCGCACCCCAAACGGCCCGACTCACGGAAGTCCTTGAGCGTGCTGCCGCAGGCGGCACACCGCAACCCGTCGGCGGGCGTGGGGAGGACATTGGTGCTGCCCTTGCCCATCGCCTGGATGAACCCGCCCAGGGGAGACTTGAGGATCGACTCGCCCGTCTCGAAGCCCTTCTGTTGAGCGCACTGCTTGCACAAGTGGAGCGTCACTTTCGTGTCGTTTTCCACTTTGGTGAGGTGGATCTCTACCTCGCGCTCCTTGCAGTTGTCGCACATCATCAGGGTATCGCGTCCACCGAGCCGACTGCGGCGAGGCGGCCGTCCTCAAGCATCATGATCCGGTCCGCCCGCGCCGCGAGCTGCCGGTTGTGCGTCACCACCACGACCGCCGTCTCGTACTCGCGCGCGAGACGGAAGAACACCTCGTGCAACCGGTCCGAGTTGGCGTGATCCAGGTTGCCCGATGGCTCGTCCGCCAGCACGAGGCTGGGATCGTGCACCAGCGCGCGCGCCACGGCACAGCGTTGCTGCTCGCCTCCCGACAGCTCGGCGGGCCGGTGCGTCATGCGCCCGGCGAGGCCGACCAGCGACAGCACCTCCTCGGCCCGCGAGCGCGCCTGGCGCGGCCGCTGTCCGCCGATCAGGAGGGGCATCATCACGTTCTCCAAAGCGGAGAATTCCCGCAAGAGATGATGGAACTGGAAGACAAAGCCCAACTTGCGATTCCGCAGGTCCGCCAAGGCATCCGGATCCAAGTCCGCATAGCGGGAGCCGTCCAGCCACACGTCCCCACCGGTGGGCCGGTCCAGCGCCCCCAGCAGATGGAGCAACGTGCTCTTGCCCGCGCCCGACGCCCCGACAATGGCGACGAACTCCCCGCGCCGCACGCTCACGTCGACGGCGCCCAGCACCTCGAGCGGCTGGCCATCGCCGCCGGCGAACACCTTGCGGACGCCCCGCGCCTCCAGTAAGGCGGTCATTCGTACCGAATCGCCGTCACGGGGTCGAGCCGCGCGGCCTGGAGCGAAGGGTAGAGCGGCGCCAGCGTCGCCACCACCAGGCTCGCCGCCATCACGAACAGCACGTCGAGCGGCTGGGTATGCACCGGGAGATGATCGATGAAATAGATCGACGGGTCGATCGGGATCCAGTGGCCTCGATTGACCATCCCGCCCACCACCAGCCCCAGCCCCACCCCGAGCGTGGTCCCGGTCAGCCCGATCAGGATTCCCTGCGCCAGGAAAATCCGGCGGATCGCGGCCTGTCGCAGACCCATGGCCAGCAGGATGCCGATCTCCCGTGTCTTGTCGCGCACGACCATCGAGAGCATCCCGACCACGTTGAACGCGGCCACCACGCAGATGAGGAACACGACAAAGGCCATCGCGAGTTTCTCGAGCTTCAGCGCCGAGAACAGCGACGCGTTCTGCGACTGCCAGTCGAGCGCGCGGTACGGGTAGCCGAGGCGGCTTTCGAGCGCGACACCGAAGGGTTGAGCCCGCCACGGGTCGGCGAGCCGCACCTCGATGCCCGTCACGGCCGTGTCGAGCCCCGCGAAGCGCTGCGCGGTGCGGCGGTCGAGCGCGACGTAGCTGTTGTCGTACTCGTACATGCCGGTGTCGAAGATGCCGCTCACCTCGTAGCGGTGGAACTTGGGTACGTAGGTGCCGAGGCTGGGGTTGAACTTGGCACCGGCCGGCGCCACCAGGGTCACCACGTCGCCGGGGAAGGCCGAGAGCTTGGAGGCGAGTCGCGTACCGAGGGCGATCCCGCCCTCGACGTCGCGGCGCGACGTCCGGAAGGTGAGGTCGCCTTTCGCGAAGTGCTGGGCGAAGCTCGTCACGGCGCGGCTCGCGGTGTCGGGATCGACGCCGAGATGAGGCCCTGGGTGAGGACGAACGGCGCCGCCGCCTCGACCCCCGCCGCGCGCCGGACGTCGCCGAGCACCTTGCGCCAGTCGTCGAGCCGCAGCCCTTCGCCGTACGTGAGGACGCGGAGGTGGGGGTTCGCGACGAGGATCTTGTCGCGCAGGTCGGCCTGCAGACCATTCATCACGCCGAGCACCACCACCAGCGCCATGACGCCCACCGTCACGCCGCCGACCGCGATGACGGTGATGAGCGACAGCAGCCGCGACGAGCGACGGCTGCGCAGATAGCGCAACGCGAGCCCGAGCTCCAGACGCGAGATCATTCGGGCCGCAGCATGGGGAACAGGATGACGTCGCGAATGTGCGCCTGGTCCGCGAGGACCATCAGCAGCCGGTCCACGCCCAGCCCGACGCCGCCGGTGGGCGGCATGCCGTACTCGAGCGCCCGGATGAAGTCTTCGTCCAGGTGCTGCGCCTCCACGTCGCCGGCGGCGCGCAGCCGCGCCTGCTGCTCGAAGCGGCGGCGCTGCTCGTCGGGATCGTTGAGCTCGCTGAAGGCGTTCGCCAGCTCGCGCTTCTGGACGAACAGCTCCCAGCGCTCCACGCGGGCGGGGTCGCCCCGCTTGAGCTTGGCGAGCGGCGACAGCGCCACCGGATAGTCGAGCACGAAGGTCGGCTGGATCAGCGTCGGCTCGACGTGGCTCTTGAACACTTCGTCCACCAGCTTGGCTCCCGTCAGCGCGTCCGCGTCGGCGACGTCCTTGCGCTCGAGCGCCGCGCGCAGCTCGGCTTCGGTCGCGCGCGTGAGGTCGATGCCGGCCGTCTCGCGCACCAGGGCGTAATAGTCCTTGCGCGCGAACGGCCGCTTGAAGTCGAGCGTGGCCCCGTGCCGCTCGAGCGTCGTCGTGCCGAACAGCTGCTGCACCATGCCGGCCAACAGCTCCTCGGTGAGCTGGAGCATCACCTCGTAGTCGGCGTACGCCTCGTACCACTCGGCCATGGTGAACTCGGGGTTGTGGAAGCGGTCCATCCCCTCGTTGCGGAAGTCGTGCCCGATCTCGTACACCTTTTCGAGCCCACCCACGATGCAGCGCTTGAGATACAGCTCGTCCGCGATGCGCAGATAGACGTTGGTGTCGAGCGCTTCGTAGTGCGTGAGGAACGGCCGCGCCGATGCGCCTCCGTACACCGGCTGTAGCACCGGCGTCTCCACCTCGAGGTAGCCCCGCGCGTCCAGGAACGCCCGAATGTAGCCGACCGCGCGCGCCCGCAGCCGGAACACCTCGCGCACTTCCGGGCGAACCGCGAGGTCGGCATAGCGCTGCCGCGCCCGCAGCTCGGGATCCGACAGCTCACCGTGTCGCTTCCCGCCCGCATCCTCCTTGCCGAGCGGCAACGGGCGGAGCGACTTCGTGAGCAGGGAGAAACGCTGCACCCGGACCGTGACCTCACCGGTCTTGGTCCGGAACAACGGGCCCTCGACGCCGATCACGTCTCCCAGATCGAGCAGCTTCACCACCTCGTACGCGTCGGCGCTCACGTCGTCGACCTTGAAGTAGACCTGAATCTTGCCCGAGCGATCTTCCAGATGCCCGAACGTGGTCTTGCCCATGGAGCGCAGCAGGATGAGCCGCCCCGCCAGGCGGTGCACCGTCGGGTCGGCGTCGCGGAATTGCTCGAGCGCCGCCTGGACCGGGCCGGTGCGGTCGAACCGGTAAGCGAACGGCGCGATGCCGCGCTTCACCAGCTCGGCGAGCTTCTCGCGTCGCGCCGCCTCGACGAAGCTCGTCACGCCGCCTTGCTCCCGAAGCGCTTGAGATAGGCCTCGATGAACGGGTCGAGGTCGCCGTCCATCACTTTCTGCACGTCCGACACCTTGAGCTCGGTGCGGTGGTCGTTCACCATGGTGTACGGCTGGAACACGTAGGAGCGGATCTGGTTGCCCCACGAAATGTCGGTCTTCTGCTTGTCCACTTCCGCCTTTTTCGCCTCGCGCTCCTGGACCGCGCGCTCGTACAGGCGGGCCTTGAGCATCTTGAGCGCCGTCGCCTTGTTCTTGAATTGACTGCGCTCTTGCTGGCACGACACCACGATGTTCGTCGGCAGGTGCGTGATGCGCACGGCCGAGGACGTCTTGTTGACGTGTTGCCCGCCCTTCCCAGACGCGCGGAACGTGTCGATGCGCAGGTCGTCCGGGTTGATCTCGATCTCGATGTCCTCCTCCACGACCGGGTAGACGAACACCGACGCGAACGACGTGTGCCGGCGCGACTGCGAGTCGAACGGTGAGATGCGCACCAGGCGGTGCACGCCCTTCTCCGCCTTGAGGAGGCCGTAGGCGTACTGCCCGCTGACTTGGAGGTCGACCGACTTGATTCCCGCCTCCTCTCCCGCGAGCAGGTCGAGCAGCTCC
>Ga0209238_1000522_pt1 | contig 13874 bp, 8 predicted proteins | sample GraSoi013_1_20cm_FD_185823 | JGI IMG/M metagenome (GOLD analysis project Ga0209238, IMG submission 185823) | Grasslands soil microbial communities from the Angelo Coastal Reserve, California, USA - Sample 10_02_2013_1_20cm (SPAdes) (version 2) | ecosystem: Environmental > Terrestrial > Soil >...
TCAAGTACAGGCTCCCGCCAATAACACGCCGTCGATATCGGGTACGCCTGCGCCTACGGTGGTTGCCGGCGACCAGTACTCCTTCACGCCGGCCGCAGCTGATCCGGATGGTCATGCGCTGACCTTCAGTATTCTGAACGCGCCCTCATGGGCAAGCTTCAGCGCGAGCACCGGTCAGCTCTCGGGATCGCCTCCGACCGCCGATGTTGGCGTCTTCTCGAACATCGTCATCACCGCAAGCGACGGCACCCTGACCGCCTCGCTCCCAGCCTTTTCGATCCAGGTGCTGGCGCCCGCGAATGACACACCCACGATCTCCGGTATTCCCCCAACGAGCGTCGTAGCAGGTAGCAACTATTCGTTTAAGCCGAGCGCCACCGATCCAGCTGGCAAGGTCCTCACCTTCTCCATACAGGCCATGCCCTCGTGGGCTACCTTCTCGGCGAGCACCGGAGCGCTCACGGGAACACCCACTTCCGCCAACATCGGAACCTTCACGGGCATCGTCATCGCGGTCAGCGACGGGACCTCGATCGCCGCGCTCCCGGCCTTCTCGATCCAGGTTCAACCGCCACCGGATCACGCGCCCGTGATCGGCGGCACACCGTCCACAAACGTCGTCGCCGGCGCCAGCTATTCGTTCACGCCGACCGCGAGCGATCCCGATGGAGACACGCTGACATTCTCGATCGCGAACCAACCGTCCTGGGCGACCTTCGGCAGCCGCACCGGACAGCTCTCGGGGACGCCAACGAAGACCAATATTGGCACGTTCTCCAGCATCGTGATCAGCGTCAACGATGGCACCTTGACCGCCGCGCTCCCGGCCTTCTCGATCCAGGTTCAACCGCCGCCGGATCACGCGCCCGTGATCGGCGGCACGCCGTCCACAAACGTCGTCGTCGGCGCCAGCTATTCGTTCACGCCGACCGCGAGCGATCCCGATGGAGACACGCTGACGTTCTCGGTTGCTAACCGCCCGTCTTGGGCGAGCTTCAGCAACACCACTGGGCAGCTTTCCGGAACGGCGACGACAGGCAACGTCGGCATCTTCTCGGGCATCGTGATCAGCGTCAGCGACGGAACTCTCACCGCCTCGCTTCCGGCCTTCGCCATTGCCGTATCTGCGCCCGTCAATCCGCCGCCGACCATCAGTGGCATACCTGCGACGTCGGCAAACGCCGGCACGGCTTACACCTTTACACCAACCGCTTCGGATCCGAACGGCAACGCGCTGACGTTCAGCATTCAAAACGCGCCGAGCTGGGCTTCGTTCAATACGCAATCCGGCAACCTATCTGGAACACCCGGGTCGAGCGATGCCGGAACTTATTCGAACATCATCATCAGCGTAAGCGACGGAACGTCCAGCGCGTCGCTCTCGGCGTTCAGTATCATCGTGACGCAGGTCGCGAACGGCGGCGCGACCGTAAGTTGGAATGCGCCCACGCAGAACACGGACGGCTCCGCTCTCACGAACCTTGCAGGATTCAACATCTACTACGGCACATCCGCAACCACTCTCAGCCAGTCGGTGCAAATCGCGAGCCCCGGCCTGACCACCTACGCCCTCGGCAATCTTGCGCCCGGAACCTGGTATTTTGCGGTCAATGCCTATACCGCGGCGGGCGCCGAGAGCGCGCTCTCCAGTATCGCCAGCAAAACGATTCCGTAAGTCGACTACCGTCGTCAGATCGCCTCACGGCGGCTCATGTAGTGCCGGAACAGACGGGCGTCGATACGCCGAAGCTCCGCACGCGCTGAGATCAGGTCGGCACCGTGGCCGCCAGACTCCAGGGTCAACAGCAGCTTAGTCGCTTGAAAGGCGCTGACCGGCGACGCGTCCGGATTTCCGACGGCAACGGGCTCGTCGACGCGGGTCGCAGGATGCTCGATCAAATACCAGGCCGGAAACCAGGAACCTGCCGCCGTGTCGCGCGGATCGAGCCAGGCGCAGTCGAGCCAGAACCGCTCCCAGTCGCCGAGCAGAGCGGGGTCGCCCATGGCGGTCACGGCAGCGGGCAGATGTTGAGGTGCGGTGAGAGCCAGACTGAAGAAGGGCACGCGACAGGCGTACCACCCGGCTATGCGGTACCGTGCCAGTGTCGTCCACTGAAGTATGAAGGGATCAAGATCACGTCCCTCAATGGTGGCCACCGCGTTCAGGGCTGCCGGCGCGTCTCCGGCGCGCAGATGACAGTAAGCGCAATGCGAGTGCGGATACGCTGGGTCGTACGCGTGCGCGGCGACCGCCAGCGCGAGCTCCTGCCACAGCGAGCGCATGAAGGCGGCTGCTGAGGCGCCCAACACCGCGGTGGCAGCCGGCGCGACCTTGCCATCGAGCCACTCAACCACCTGCGCCGTATCGGACGGGCCGGCGACCGCAACCGGCCACCGCGCCAGCGAGTCGTGCAAAGTCCCGAGCGCCTGGAGCGCCGGATGCCCGGGCGCCTCGGCGCGCAGAAGCTGGAGGCGCTCGGAGACACGCGCGGTGCTACGCTCGAGCAGGCAGTCGACGAGGTCATTCATCAGGATCACCGTTCGCGAGTGCGCGAACAGATCCAACTGACCCTTCAGTGACTCTGGCCGGACAGCAACCAGGGCGGGCATGCCAGATCAACCTCCCTGCGACGCAAGCGGGCTTCGAGGCCCGAACCGTCACGACATGGCACAATATTGTGCGACTGACGCGCAATACCGAGAATGCCTGAAAGCCAAAACCGCCGCCTCCCGTGGCTGAACCGCACTGTCGTCGGCGTCGGACTCGCGTCTCTGTTCAGTGATTGGTCGCACGAGATCGCGACGACCCTCCTGCCCGCGTTCCTTGCGACGATGGGCGTGGCGGCAGCCTGGCTCGGGGTCATCGAGGGCGTCTCCGACGGACTCTCGAGCTTCGCGAAGATGGCGTCGGGCTACTACACGGACCGACTGCGTCGCCGCAAGCCGATCGCGGTCATCGGATACCTCGCCACGGCCTTGGGCACGGCCGCGTTTGGACTCGCCTCGAACGCGTGGCACGTACTCTTCGCCCGTGCCGGCGCCTGGTTGGGGCGCGGCGTGCGCACGCCGGTCCGCAAGGCGCTGCTCGCGGGCGCAGTGACTCGCGACAGTTACGGTCGGGCCTTTGGGTTCGAGCGCATGATGGACACCTGCGGTGCGATTGTGGGACCGATCACCGCGCTCGCACTTCTGCAACTGCTCGCCGGCAAATACGCGACGCTCTTCGCGCTGACCCTGATACCGGGATTGCTGGCGGCCGCACTGATCGCATTCGGGGTCAAAGAGAAAGTGCGGCTTCCCGTCCCGCACAGCAGTTTCGGTGAGGGTCTGCGTGCGCTACCAGCCTCCTTCCGCCGGTTCTTGGTCGCGGTGGGTCTGTTTGGCGCCGGCGACTTTGCTCACACCCTGCTCATCCTGCTAGCGGTCCAATCGCTGACACCGGCGCTGGGCTCAGGGGAAGCGGCGGTGATCGCGGCAGGACTCTACGTATTGCACAACGTGCTTTACGCCGGATGCTCGTTCCTGGCCGGATGGTTCGCGGATCGCCTCGATAAGCGGCGATTGCTTGCTGGCGGCTACTTCATGGCCGCGCTCATGGCAGTGGCGATGATCGTGTTGCCGCTGAACGTCGCTACGCTCGCAGTCATCTTCGCGCTCGGCGGGATATACGTCGCGATCGAGGAGACTCTCGAGGATTCCTTGTGCGCCGAGCTCGTGAGCGACCCGCATCACGGGATGGCGTTCGGCACGCTCGCCACGGTGAACGGCATCGGAGACTTCGCTTCCAGTCTCATCGTCGGCCTGCTGTGGACCGCCTTTGGCACATCCGTGGCATTCGCGTTCAGCGCGATACTGTTCATCGGGGGCGGTCTGATGGTTCTGCGCGTACCCCGGGCAGCGCCCGCACGCGGCCCTGACTGATTCCCGGCCGCACGTTCGATCTGCCGGGCTGCTCGCCGGGCACCTCGATCTCTAGGCCTTGGCGCGTGTCGGTTGCCACAGCGGCTTGCTCAGATTCTCCGTGAACGAAGAGAACATGATGTTGAAGCTGATGCTGATCCGCTCGTCCTCGCTCGCGCTCGCGTCGACGGAATGCTGCAGGTAGGCCGGAAATACCAGCATCGTTCCGTCCTTCACTCTCACCACGACCTGGTCGGTATTCTCGGCCGTGAGCTCGACGACCGGGGCGCGGATGATCCCGGTCTGATTGCGAGGGTCATGGAAGTTGATCGTGTCCGCGCCCGGATGGGTGCGGACGTAGTACACACCGCTCAGAAAGTTGTTCGGGTGCTGGTGCAGCTTGTGCGCGGCGCCTCTCGCGAGGACTGTCGCCCAGCAGGCGGTGACCTGGTACGCGTCGTACCCTATCCTGAGGAATCGCAGGATTCCGGGCACGACGCGGTGCACGCAAGAAACGAGATCCCGGAAGTCATCGAGCTCGTGGAGCGACTGGATCGACTGCCACCCTTGGCCGGGCGCGAGCGGGGGCAGGTCCCGCCTCAGGCGCGCGATCGCTGCGAGCGCCTGAGCGCCGATGGCCTCGCGCAACCGTGCCTCGAGCTCGACCTTCCACACCAGCGTGGCAAACATCGGCATGACATCCGATGTCTCGCTCCACCGGGGGCTCTGAGGGTCTGATGGCGGCTCGCGCTGCATGGTCGAACTGCACGCCAGATGATGCGCCGGGATCGAAAGCCCGGGCAGCATCGGCTGTCCGGCCGTCCTCCTGCGATGACTGGGCGTGCACAAAGAATGCTCGGCTGACGGTCTTCTGTCGAGAGTCGGGCATTCGGTCCCGCTGCAGCCCAATTGCTGATCGCATAACGTGCGCTGTTTCACAAGTCTCTGTTTTCCGTCTTTCAATACCCTGCGGAAAGCGCGGGACGTGTCCGCGTCCGGGCCATCGGAGCGCATTATGTGAGACACAGTTCGCGCCTTGAGAATCAAGGGCCTAGCTAAACTCCAAGATGGTTTGTTGCTCAGCGTAGGGGCCACCCGATTGGCGTGCCGCAGCCTGAAAAAACATCATCCAGGCCCGGGCATCCCGTGCGTCCCGCCATCGACCTGACGTTGGGGCGACTGCGGGCGTCGCGCTGGCTCGGCCGCGCCTTCATCGGTGAGGGCGCCGTCGGCGTCGCATATTTCCTCGCGGCGCTCGGCGCCGTTGTGCTTACGCGCTCCGGTAGCGGTATCGCTCTCATTTGGCCGGCAAGCGCCATCGCCGCCGCATGCCTGATCCGCTTCCGCAATCTGCGCTGCGTACCCACGGGTGTTGCAGTGTTTGTTGGCGCGGTCATCGTCAACACCGCGGCCGCGGGTGACTCGTTGTCCGTGGCGCTACCGCTCGCGTGCGTGCGTTTGGCCGAAGTGTCTCTCATGACCTGGGCCTATCGGTCGCGGATCCGCTTCCCGATCCCGAACATTACGGTCGCGCAGGCCGTGCACATGACCGTTATATTCGGTCTGCTTATCCCCGCGTTCATGGCCGTTCCGGGTGGCCTGATCGCGCATGCGGCCTTCAACGTACCGCTGAATCGCACCATTTGGGACTGGTGGCTCTCCCATGCACTCGGCGCCTGCCTGTTCGGGCCTCCCATTATCCTTTACGGCGTACCTGCGGTTCGGCGCCTGGTCGACCGCCGATTTATTGCGCAAAACATCCTCCTATCGCTCCTGTGCATTGCGAGTTGCTATATCGCCCTGCGCTATGTGCGCTTTCCCTTTGCCGTGATGGCGGTACCGCTGCTGCTCGCCGCGTTCAGTCTCGGCGGATTTGGCACCGCCGTGTTGAGCGTGCTGTGCGCCCTGACGCTGATGGGATTGTGGCTCTTCGGTGTCCGACCGATCGGCCTTGAGGCCTATCGGCACGTCGTGTCGCTCGCCGAACTGCCGATTTGGGCGCTCATTTCAACGTTCATGCCACCCGTGGCCGTGGGGCTGGGGGCAGACGAGCGGCGCAAGGGACACCGAGCGCTGCGCTCGAGTGAGCGCCGGTTCCGCGAATCCCTCGCGCATTCACCGATCGGAATGGTGATCATGGACCTGGAGGGCGTTTGGACTACGACTAATGCGGCGATGCAGCGAATGCTCGGTTACACCGCGCATGAGTTTGCTGCATTGCCGTTCGGCGCGCTCACCCATCCTGACGATCGCGAAGTTCTCCAGAACCAGTTGCACAGACTGCGCGCGAGCGAGATTGCGGCGTACGAAGCTGAGTGGCGCTACTTGCACAAGAACGGCTCGTGGATCTGGGCTCGTGCGGCTGTCTCCCTGGTCAGCGACGAGGAAGGCCGGGCTCTGCACTACATCGCCCAGGTGGAGAGTGTCGAAACCCGCCGCGCCGCCGAGCGCGCGCTGGCTGAGGAGCAGGAACGGTTGAGGATTACGTTGGGGGCGATCGCAGACGCCGTCATCACCACCGATGCGGATCGACGTATCACCTATCTCAATGCCGCCGCACAGGAGATACTAGGCCAGACGCTCGCCGACGTCGCGACACGGCGCTTCACGGATGTTGCTGCCCTGACGGATCCGATTTCCCTGAAGCCCGCTGCCGACATTCTCGGGCAATGCATTGCCCAGGCGAGAGTCATGCGGCGGGAAGCCTGCATCCTGCACCGACCCGACGGAAGCGTTTGTTACGTCGCAGATTCCGTCTCGCCCGTCTTCGCGTCCGATGATCGCGTGATGGGGACCGTCATCGTTCTGCGGGATGCGAGCGAAACCTACCAGCGCGACCAGGACTTGAGCCGTCAGGCGAGGCACGATGCACTGACCGGATTGGCCAATCGCTTCGAATTTGAACGACGCGCCAAGAAAACATTCCAGCGCGCACGATTGCTCGGTGTGTCTGCAGCGCTGTTGGCGATCGATCTTGATCGGTTCAAAGCGATTAATGACGCCGCGGGTCACGCCGCGGGCGACGCGGTATTGCGCCAGGTAGGCGCAGCGCTGACAGCGCTCGTGCGCCGCTCCGACACAGTGGCGCGCATCGGAGGCGATGAGTTTGCCATCATCCTGGAAAAGTGCGCGCCGGAGCGAGTTGAGACCGTGGCAAAGCAGGTCTTGCGGGCGCTTAATCCGCTGCAGACGGATTGGGACGGCGCCACGCACGCGATCGGCGCCAGCGTGGGGGTGGCCGTGGTCGGGGACCGATTTGCGGATGAGTCGGCCTGGTTGGCGGCAGCCGATCAGGCCTGCTATGAAGCCAAGCGAGCGGGGCGTGGGCGGATTGCGGCTGCCTGATCGTCACGCATGCCAAACGCGTTCCCTCGAAACGACCGCCGGACACTTCAGGACCGGCCCGCGCAGGACGGCGCGGATCGACCGCGTCGGGCCCTGCGCACGCAGGGGTGGCGATGAACGGCACGCTTTCACTCGTCGAACTCGCAGGCCATGTGGGCCTGCTCCTGTGGGGCACGCACATGGTCGGCACCGGGGTGCAGCGCGGCTTCGGCACAGTGCTGCGGCGCTGGCTCGGCCGCAACCTCGGTCGCCGCTTCCGCGCGTTCCTGACCGGGGTTGCTGTGACCGCGCTCCTCCAGAGCAGCACCGCAACGGGTCTGCTCGCGACCTCGTTCACGGCCACCGGGGTGATCGCGCTCGCCCCCGCGCTCGCGGTCATGCTCGGCGCCAACGTCGGCACAGCGCTCCTGACGCAGGTGCTGGTCTTCAACGTGGCCCTGCTGGGGCCGCCGCTGGTGCTCGTCGGCGTGCTCGTTTTCCGTTGGGCCGGCGGCAGCCGGACGAAGAATATCGGCCGCATCGGCATCGGCCTCGGGCTCATGCTCATGGCGCTCGCAGGCCTGGTGCGCACGCTGGGACCCCTCGAGAGCATTCCGTTGCTGCGCTCGGTCATGGGCGCGCTGGCCGGTGACCCCATCCTCGGGGCGCTGGTCGCAGCGGCACTCACCTGGGCATGTCACTCGAGCATCGCCATCGTGCTGCTCGTGGCGACGTTCGCCGCTACACACGTCGTCGATCCAACCGCCGCTCTCGCCCTCGTGCTCGGCGCGAATCTGGGCGGGGCACTCCCGGCGCTCGTCGACGCCTCGACCTCCGCCGCCAGGCGCGTGCCCCTCGGAAACCTGCTGGTGCGCACCGTGGGCGTGGTGCTCGCGCTGCCGTTCCTGCCCGCGATCACTCATGCACTCGAGCTCGCCTCGCCGGCTCCCGGGCGTCTCGTCGTCAACTTTCACCTGGCGTTCAATCTCGCACTCGCAGCGATGTTCCTGGGGTCCGTCAGGGGCCTCGCGCACCTCCTCACGCGGTGGCTCCCGGACCCGCCAGCGCCGGCCGATCCGGGCCGGCCCCTCTATCTCGACGTCGCGGCCCTCGATTCCGCCACGGTGGCTCTTGCGAACGCCGCCCGCGAAACTCTGCGCATGGCCGACATGGTCGAGACCATGCTCCGCGATGCGCTGGAGGTGCTGCGGCATAATGATCGCACACGCGCCGAGGCGGTCGCCGCACAGAATCGTTGCGTCGATCAGCTGGGTAGCGCGATTCGCCGCTATCTCGCCGACGTCGGCGGCGAACAGACCCTCGACCACCAGCGGGAGGGTGCACGGGGACAGGACATCCTGTCGGCCGTGATCAACCTCGAGCATGTCGCCGACATCGTCGCCAACAGTCTGGTGGAGTTTGCGGTGCGCAATGTCAAGCGCGGCAGGGCGCTCACGGTCGAGGAAATCGAGACAGTCGCCGCCATGCACGGCGAGCTCCTCGAGAGCCTGCGGCTCGCACTGGCCGTCTTCCTGCAGGCCGAGCCCCGGGACGCGAAGCGCCTGGCCGCGCGTAAGGGACAGTTCCGCGAGTTCGAAGCGACCGCCACGGCACTGAGCGTGCGCCTCCTGCGCAATGCCGCCGCGGCCAGCCGGGACACCGACACCGACGCGGTCGAGCCCGTTGTCGAGGAGAGTGGCCTCTTCCTGCGCACGGTGCGCGACCTCAGACGCATTCACTCGCACCTCGCGAGCTTCGCCTACCCAATCCTGCATCGACCCCGCACCCGAGGCCGGCGCGCCAGCGCGCGTGGCGTTGCCGAGGCGGATGCCGTCACTCGGCCCGCCGCGCCGCTGGCAATTGAGCCGCCAAAGTCCACTAGCCGGACGGCTGGTCTGGGGGAGGAGGACTTGGGATGACCAGGGCAACTACGAGCTGGCCCCGGCGCTCACCTCTTCCATGGCGACGACATTGCGCCCGGCCCGCCTGGAGCTGATCAACGCCCGGTCGGCGGCCTCCAGAACCGCCTGGGTGCTGGCGCCGTCCTCAGGAAAGATCGCAATTCCCACCGACAGGGTGATCGGTCCGAGGTGAGGATCGTTGTGCCCGATCTCGAGGCTGCGCGCTCGCTGGCGAATCAGTTCCGCGCGCTGCCGCACGATCTGCCGCGGCGCGTTCGCCATCACCAGGGCGAATTCGCCGCCGTCGTAGCGGGCAACGAGGTCTTCGGCGCGCGACAGCGACACCACGCACTGACCGACGGACCGCAGGATCGCATCACCCGCGGTGTGCCCAAGCGTATCGTTGAATTCCCTGAAATGCTCGACTTCGATCATCATGACGGCGAACGTATGGCCGTGGCGCTGGGCGCGTACTCTTTCGCGGGCCAGCGATTCCTCCAGGAAGGCACGGTTATACACGCCGGTCACCGGGTCGCGCATGGCCTGATCGTGCAGCCGCCGGTTGGCGTGCACCAGATCGTGCTCGGCCCAGATGCGCTTCTTGATCTCCAGATCGAGCGCCGTCCGCGCCACCTCGAGTTGCGCGCTGCGCTCCGCCACGCGCCGCAGGAGCCTCGCGATCGGCTGCACCAGCAACTCGACCGATTCGCGGTCCGCCGCCGGAGCCCCCTCCGGCGGCGCGGGCTCCCCCAGAGTGGCACTGACGGTCGCCAGCAGTAACTCAGGATTCGTCGGCTTGATCACGAATGCGCCGCCAAAGACCTGTGCCAGTGCACGCGCTTCGACTTCAACGTTTGCGACCGCGCGCACCAACACGCGCGGCTGCGGCAGGCTCGGGTCGCAACGCATCCGTACCACGAGTTTGCAACCGTCGATGTCGGGGGTAGCGAGGTCCATGATCATGAGGTCGGGGCGCTCCAGCCGCACGAGCCTGAGGGCTTCATCGGCGTCGCCGACGTCCCGCACGCGGTTGCCGTGGTTGCGCAGCAGCGCGGCGACCAGACGGCGGCTGGCCGAGTTGACGTCAAAGATCAGGATGCTGGACATACGCTTGAGGGGTCACGCGTCTCATTGCGGGGCCCTGAACCATTCCAGTGCCGACTGATCGTCGCGAAAATGCCGCACGTTCATCCCGTGCATTCGGCCGCGCAGCACGAAATACTCGTGCGAGTGATCCAGCTCCTGGTCGTCCGCGACCAGGGCGATCTTGTGTGAAGGATCGGCGCCGATGTTCGTGAATCGGGCGAGAAATCCCGAGCGCTCCACCGTGAACATCGGACTGGAGGAATGCACCGAGATGAGGATGCGGGAGCGCTGATGCCGCGTGGCAGAGTCGGCGACCGCGTCAAAGAACTCGCGGGCTTCCTCCGCGGTTCCCCGGTTGAACACGTCCGCACGCAGGTAGTCGTGTTCGGTTGCAATCCGATACACCATGGTCCCACGACCACTTGAACACCAGACGCGATGAATACCAGAGCCGATGCGACAGGAACGAGATACGCGGATGGTTCTTATGACCCATCGGCTGAGCGGGCGGTCCGTGGGCAGGCCGCGGTCCCTGAGGCGGCTGCGGTTCAGGATACCTGACCGCTCGCGCTGCGTTCGTGGGCCGCCAGCGGGTCCGCGTCGGATTGATGGGATTGCGCTGTTCCGACCAGGCTGACGAGTCGCTCGCTGAACGAGCTCACCGCCTGTTCCAGGAGCTCGCAGGTCGCACGCGCCTGCTCCTTCTGCTGCTGTGGATCGAGTGATTGCAGACTCGCCGCCAACTGCTCGGCTGCCGTCGCGCGAACACCGCGCAGCATTCCGCGCAGCGTATGCACCGCGCCGCCGAACGCTTCCGTGTCGCCGGTCTGAATCGCTTCGCGCAGGCCGGTCATGTGTCGGGCGGACTCGCGCGCGAACAATTCCGCGATCTCCGCGAGCAGCCGCGGCTCGCCGCCGACCTGCTCGAGCAGGGCCGCCGCATCAGCCCCGGCCGACTCCGCATCGGCAGAGCCGCCCGCTTGCTCAGGCTCGAGGCCGAGTCGCTCGACCGCATCGAGCAGCGCTGTCGGGTGGATCGGCTTGACCAGATAGCCGTCCATCCCCGCGTCCAGGCAGCGCTCGCGGTCCCCGGCCATGGCATGGGCGGTCAGTGCGATGATCGGCAGGCGTCGCCCGCAGCGCTGCTCGGACTGGCGAATCGCGCGGGTGGTGTCGATCCCGTCCATGCCGGGCATCTGCACATCCATCAAAATCAGATCGAAGCGACCGTGTTGCAGTGCTTGCAGGGCAGCCGCCCCACTGTCGACCGCCGTGATCGCGTGCCCGTGTCGCGCCAGCACGATCTGGGCAAGTCTGCGGTTCATGGAATTGTCTTCCACCAGCAGCACGGCCAGCTTTGGCGCGTCGGGGCGTGGCAGGGCGCGGCGCGCGACGGCTGGCGTGCCATGATGCACGGGCGCCTCAGCCGTGCGATCCGGCAGCCCGAAGCGCACCGTGAAATGAAAGGTACTTCCCTTTCCCGGCGTGCTCTCGAGCCAGATCCGGCCCCGCATCATCTCCACCAGACGGGCCGAGATGGTGAGTCCCAGCCCCGTGCCGCCATAGTGCCGCGTTGTCGAGGCATCGACCTGCCGGAAAGGCGCAAAGACGGCCGCCTGCTTCTCCGCCGGAATCCCTACCCCGGTATCACGCACCGAGAAATAGCAACATAAATCTCCGTCCGCGGAGGGTTCCGGCCGGACGCGCACGATGACGCCGCCCTGTTGGGTGAACTTGATGGCGTTGCCTACCAGATTCAGCACGATCTGCCGCAGTCTCAGGGGATCGCCGAGCAGCCTGTCCGGTGTCTGCGGCGCAACCTCCCATGAGAGATCGAGCCGCTTGGCGCTTGCCTCGATGACCAGCGTCTTCATGGCACCGTCAATGCATTGCCTGAGCGAAAACGGAATCGTCTCCACCGTCAGGTGCCCGGCCTCGATCTTGGAGACGTCGAGGACGTCATTGACGATGGCGAGCAACGATTCGCCCGAGGCTCGAACCAGCTCCAGACATTCGCGTTGCTCCGCGGTGAGCTGCGTCTGCAGCGCAACCTCGGTCAGGCCGATGATCGCGTTCATCGGCGTGCGAATCTCGTGGCTCATGTTGGCCAGGAACTCGGACTTCGCCCGATTGGCCTCCTCGGCCGCCTGCTTGGCCACGAGCAACTCCGCGTCGGCACGCTCACGCATCTGCATTTCCCTGCGCAGCTGGTCGTGGGCCGAGATCAGGTTCGCCGTACGCTCCCGGATCTTGACCTCGAGATCGTCTTTCGCCCTGAGTAAGTCGCGTTGCGCACTCCGATGCACGAGCAGTTGCGTCGCGAGGTCGGCGCTCCTCCTGTCGAGATCAACGAAAACCGCCACCTTGGACTTCAACGTTTCGGGGTCCACGGGCTTGAAGATGTAGTCGACCGCACCGACCTCATAGCCCCGCTGCACCCATTCCGTGTGCTCGCCCGCTGCGGTCAGGAACACGATGGGAGTGTACCGGGAGCGTTTGAGCTTGCGGATCAGGGCGGCGGTTTCGAACCCGTCCATATCCGGCATGCGCACGTCCAGCAGGATGAGCGCGAAGACCCCTCGCAGGATCCAGCGCAGCGCCTCCCTGCCCGAGGCCGCGGTCACCACGTTGCGGTCCGGGCCGCACAACAGCTCCCGCAGTGCCTTGAGGCTGTGCGGCTCGTCATCGACGACGAGAATATTTACGCAAGCTGAGTCGGTCGGGCTGCTCATCGACTACCTGTTCAGCCACACGCTCAACAATGAGGTCAGCTGTTCGACGTTCACCGGTTTCGCGATGTAGTCCGACGCGCCCGCGTCGAGGCATTTCTTGCGATCCCCTTTCATCGCTTTCGCGGTCACCGCGATGATGGGCAAGTTCTTGAACTGCTCGTACCCCCGGATCATGCGGATCGTGTCGTAGCCGTCGAGCTCGGGCATCATGATGTCCATCAGCACCATATCAATGTCCGCGACGCTCTTCAGGATCTCGAGACCTTCCTTCCCACCCTCCGCGTTGAGGACTGTCATCCCGCATTCCTCCAGAGCGCAGGTTAACGCGAACACGTTGCGCACGTCGTCGTCGACCATCAGGATCTTCCTGTTCGCCAGCCCCCGAGTCACCTCGCGCGCCCCCGTCAGCGTGCGGCTGGTGGGTTGCAGGCTGCCCAGGGCATGGTGCAGGAACAGCGTGATCTGCTGCAGCATGGCCTTGCGCGTCAGCCCTTTCTTCATGACCAGCACCTCCGCCAGTTTGCGCGAGTCCTGCTGCTCTGGGCCGCCGAGGCTTTCAGTCCCGTAGATCACTAACTGCATCTCGGTAGTTGCTTCGGACTCGGCGATCCTCCTGAGCAGCTCGATCGAGCTCATGTCGCTCAGCGAGGGGCCCAGGAGCACACAGTCGAAGGGCGCGGCGCGCAGCGCCTCGAGCACCCGTGTTCCCAGGCTGGCCGAAGTAATCTGTACCCCCGCGCAGCGCAAGCATTGCTCGACGTCCGCGCGGCGCGCCTCATCGCCGTCGGCCACCAGCAGCGCCTTGGCGTCGCGCTCGATGAGATCGCGTATCTTCAGCAGAGCCTCCCGCAACGCTTCCGAAGTCGACTCCTTGCGCACTACCGCCACGGCGCCCAAGTGCAGGCTCTCGCGTGTCTGATCCACCAGCGAC
>Ga0209238_1000525_pt1 | contig 13858 bp, 13 predicted proteins | sample GraSoi013_1_20cm_FD_185823 | JGI IMG/M metagenome (GOLD analysis project Ga0209238, IMG submission 185823) | Grasslands soil microbial communities from the Angelo Coastal Reserve, California, USA - Sample 10_02_2013_1_20cm (SPAdes) (version 2) | ecosystem: Environmental > Terrestrial > Soil >...
GTCGTGGCGCAGCCAGTCACGCGCGCCGCGCGAGAACAGCTCGTACCACTGCGCGGCGTCGGAGGGCTCGCCGCGATTGCCGCGCTCTTCGTCCATGTCCTACTGGTACACCTTTTCGAACAGCGCCGCTACTCCTGGGCGAGGAGCGTGGTTACGTAGCTGAGCGCCTCCTTGGCGCTGTGCTCGTCGTAGCCGTACTCGCTGACCAGGCGCTGCTGCACCACGGAGATCTTCTGGCGCGCGTCGTCGTCCGGGCGCGCGGTGGAGGTCACCAGTCGCAGCACGTCGCGGCGCTCCTCGAACAGGTACTGCTCGATGGCCTCGCGCATGCGCGCGTGACTGACGAGCTTGAACTTCTCGCCCGCCTTGAAGGCCACCATGGCCTTGCGCACCACTTCCTGGCGGAACGACATCTTGCCCGAGTCCGACACCTTGATCTTCTCCTCGACCGAGCGCAGGAAGCGCTCGTCGGCGGGGCGGGTCTCGCCGGTGATCGGATCGGTGACCTGGCGGTGATCGAGCGAGGCCTCGACCTCGTCGAGGTACTTCTCCAGCAGCTGCTGCGCCTCCTCCTCGAAGGAGGCGAACATGGCGCGGTGCACGTCTTCCTTGACCCAGCGGTTGTAGAACTCCTTGCGGGCCGTCACCAGGTGATCGATCCAGGCTTTCTTCTGCTTCGCGTCCATGCGTGCATCGCTCTCGATGCTGTCCTTCAGGGCGAGCAGCAGCTCCATGCTGGTGAGACTGTGGGTGTTGCCGCGGGTGATGGCGTTGGAGATCGCGTTGACCACGAAGCGCGGGCTGACCCCGGTCATGCCCTCCTCGGGCGTCTCGGCGTGCAGGCGTATCACTTCGGTCTCCGGGACCCCCTCGACCGCCTCGCCGGCATACAGCCGCAGCTTCTTGGGCGGATCCAGCCCCTCGCGCTCGGATTTGCCGAGGCGCGTCAGGATGCCGAACACCGCAGCTAGATTAAGCACGTGCGGGTCGAGGTGCACGTTGCGGAATGCCGGCGCGCCCGACACCAGCTTCTGGTAGATGCGCGACTCGTCGCGGTAGGACAGCGCGTAGGGGATCTTGATGATCACCATGCGATCGAGCAGCGCCTCGTTCTCCTTCTCCTGCAGGAACTTGTGGAACTCCGCGAGGTTGGTGTGAGCCAGGATGGTCTCGTCGAGGTGAATCAGCGGGAAGCGCGATACCTTGACGTTCTTTTCCTGCGTCAGGGTGAGCAGCAGGTACAGGAACTCGCGCTTCACCTTCAGAATCTCGATCATCTCCAGCACGCCGCGGCTGGCGGCGTACACCGCGCCCGACCACGACCAGGCGCGCGGGTCGCCCTCGTCGCCGATCTGCGCGACCTTGGCGAGGTCCACCGAGCCGACCAGGTCCGCGATGTCGGCGGTGGTGGGATCGTGCGGCGCATAGGTGCCGATGCCGATACGCGAAGCTTCGTTCAGAAAAACGCGCTCCACCGGGACCCGCACGAAGTCGCCCTCGAACTCGCGCTCGACGAAATCGCGCGCCCACGGCGACAGCTCGCCACCGATGTGCACGCCGTAGCGGTCACGAAACTCGGCGCGCAGGCTCGTGGGGATGAGGTTCAGGGGGTTCTCGCGCAGCGGCGAGCCGCGGATGGCGTACAGCGCGCCCTCGTCGGTGCGGCTGTATTCCTCGAGCCCGCGCTTGAGCAGGATGGCGAGCGTCGACTTGCCGCCGGAGGGCGGACCGAGCATCAGCAGCAGGCGCCGGCCGACATCGGAACCGGCGGCCGCGGCCTTGAAGTAGTCGACGACACGCGACAGCGGCTCATCGATGCCAAACAGCTCGCGCTTGAACAGCTCGCGCGCCCGCACGCTCTCGGGGGCGTCGGGCTGCGCGGCGCGCCCATGCCAGCGCAGCATGTCCCAGACGTATTCATGACTGGTGCGGGCGAGCGCCACCGCATGGCCGGGCAGGATGTTGGCCAGAAACTCGCCGAACGTGCCTTCCCAGCGCTGGGCGCGGTGCAGGCGGCTGAAGGAGCTCAGGGTAGCGATGAAGTCGGCGGTAGTGCCGTGGGAATTCTGGTCAGCAGCGAGCGGTGGCATCGTCCCTCCCTCCCATTGAGCTCATCGGTCTGGAATCCGATGCCGGCGCTGCCGGCGACACCGGCGATGCCGAGTTGATCATTAAGCTAGTCCCAACGTTCTGCACAATGAGTGATGGCCTTCAGATCCTGAGGTACCTGTTACGTTAAGACGGTCACAGCGATGGATTGTTTCACCGCCCGCCGCGCCCGTGCCACCGTCGCCTCGGGCGTGCCGCCGCACGCGGCGGGGCGCTCGTGCTGATTGCCAAGCGCGCCGCGCCCGCTTCCGTGCACACCGGCGGCGTGCGCGCCTTCGTGCCGGGGCAGAGCGGCGAGTGTTCGCTCGATGTTGAGACCCTCGGCGATGCGGCTCTGCACCATGCGCGGCAGATCCGTGCCCCCCACCCGGTAACCCTCTGCCCCGACTCGAGCCCGACACGGCCTCGAGGCACGGCGAGCGCATGCTTCGGAGGCCGATGATCAGCGTCGCGGCTTCCCGACGCAAGCTCTCATTACTGTGAACTAACGCACTGCGCTGCCCGTAAAGCTACCTATGCTGCAACGCCGGGGATCCGCGCTCCGGAGGCTTGCCTGTCGCGGCAGCCTCAGTTCCATGGATGGAGCTACAATCGGTCGGTCGTCTTAGTTTGGAGACACCTCACGTGGCCAGCGCACCAACGACTGCCTCCCGCAGTCCCGAACCCACGACCCGCGCTCCCGGCGGCGCATCCCACGATTCCCGGCCGGCGGTGGACGTCACCGCTCTCACCACCCGCGATGATTTTCTGCTCGAACTGGGCCAGGCCCTGGGGCGCCAGGCTGCGGTGCGGCCGGTCGAGTCCCTCGAAGAGACCCTGCGCAGCATGGCGGGCGCCAAGCGCGCCCAGGTCCTGGCGATCGACGCGCGCGAGGTTCCGGACGTGCGCGCCGCCGTCGACGCCGCGCACGCGCAGGTGCCGCGCGCGGTCGTGCTGGTATTCGCGGAAGGGCCGGCGGAGAAGGAGCTGGCCGCTGCCCTCAAGGACACGGTATTCGCGGTGCTGCCGACCTCGATCGAGCCGCGCAAGACCCAGGCGGTGTTCGCGGACGCCATGGCGGCGGCGCTGCAGCCCCCCCCATCAGCCCACGACACCCCCGCTGCGGCCTGGAAGCGTACCATCGGAGCCTTCCGGCGCCAGCCGCAGGCCAATGAGGAACTCGCCGGCAGCAGACCCCGGCTGGTGCTGATCGGGGCCGCGCTGGCCGCGGCGCTCGTCGCGGCGGGCGTGTGGTTCTTCATGTCCGGCCGCGCAGGCCCGGTGACCCCGGCCACCCGATCGGCAGCCGCAGCAGCGGCGCCTGCCGCCGCGGCCGCGCCAGCCGACCACGCGCTCACCCCGGCGGCGCCTGCCGCCAGCCTGCTGCAGGGCAAGGTGGACGAGCTGCTCGAGAAGGCACGCCTCGCCATGCATGAGCGGCGCTATACGGAGCCGGCCGCCGACAACGCGCTGTTGTATTACCGCTCGGCCGCGGCCGTGGACCCCGTCAGCGGCGAGGCGCAAGACGGGTTGCAGCGCGTGGCGGGGGTTCTCGCCGCACGCTTCGAGGAGGCACTGAGCGGCGGCCGTGTGGATGAAGCCGTGCTAACGCTCGCGAATTTCAAGGTCGCCTCCGCCGGCGACCCGCGCACCGCAGGCTTCGAGCAGCGCCTGTTCTCGGCCGAAGTGTCCAGGGCGCTCGCCGACCGCAACGTCGATCGCGCCGCCGCCCTGCTGCACCAGGCGCAGCAATCCGGCAGCCTCCCCGCCGATCAGCTCGCCCGCTGGCGCACCGACATCGCCCGGCGCCAGGAAGAGGTCAAGGTGCAGCGTCTCGCGACCCTGGTCGAGGACCGTATTCGAGACGGCAAGCTCACCGAGGGAGACGACAGCGCCAAGAGCCACCTGCAGCAACTGCAGTCCGGCGCACCCGCCAATGCGGCCACGCAGCGCGCCGTTCAGGACCTCACCGCCGCCTATCTGAAGAAGGCCCGCGACGCGGCGCTGGCAAAGAACAGCGCCGATGAGGAGCGCTGGCTCACCGAGGCGCGCGGCTTGGGGATGAAGGCAGCCGACATCACGGCGTTCCAGCGCGATGTGAACGGCGCGCGGCAGAAGGCCGTCCAGGCCGACGCCGATCGGACGCTGCAGCTGACGCGCGCGGCGCTGCACGACGGCCGCCTGACCGATCCGGCACAGGACAGCGCCGCCTGGTACCTCGGGCAGCTGCAGTCGAGCGATCCGGGCAATGCTGCCGTGGCGGATGCGAGCCGTGAGCTCGCCGGCAAGCTCCTGGAGCGCGCCCGGGCCGCGGTGCTCGCCGGCAAGTCCGGCGACGCCGATCTCGCGCAGGCGAAGCGTTGGGGTGCGGATCCGAAGGAGGTGCTCGCCGTGCAGCAGCTCACCCCTGCGAAATCCAAGGCGCCCGACACCGCCGCGCTCTCCGCGAGCCTCACGCGCCTGCGGGGCCCGTCACCGGATTACCCCGCGTCGGCGCTGACGCAGCACCTCACCGGCAGCGTGACTGTGGAGTTCACGGTCGATACCAGCGGGGAGACGCGTGATATCCACGTAGTCGAAGCAACGCCCCCGGGAGTGTTCGACGAGGCGGCTATCAATGCCGTGAAGCACTGGCGTTACGCACCGCCGCGCGTTGACGGCGCGGCCGCCGAGGTGCCGGTGAGGACGCGCATGCGCTTCGAGCTGCCCAAGTAGGACAGGAGATCTCAGGAATGACCCTCGCAGGCACAGAACGCCGCCGCCACCAACTGATCACCGCAGGCCTGGGCACGGCGCTCACCCTGGTGATGGGCACGGTGCTCATCATGGGATTCCGGCTCGCTACCCTCATGCGCGCCAACATCGGCTCGCTGCAGACGGCGAGCACCCTGCAGACTTATCCGGAGGAGATCTCCCACCAGCTGAACTCGCTGCGCGATCGGCTCGAGGTACGCGCGTATTCAGGCCAGGCGCTGGCCGACCTGCAGGGAACGGTCAAGCGTTTCGATCAGATGCTGAACGAGCTGGGTGTCTCGGCCGAAGCCGACTCGCCGCAGCTGAACCGGGCGCTGCTGCTGTGGCGTCAGTACGCTCCGGTCCTCGATCCGGTCCTCTCCTTCAACGCCCAGCCCTACGTGGACTCGGACACCGCCGGCAGCTCGCTGTCGCGCGAGGGACGCCAGTACTACGCCGAGGTCAAACGGGCGCAGCTGTTCGCGAGCGACAGCGCCGGAGCGCTGCAGGCGCAGCTCAGCGCCCTGGCCACGACCCTGCAGCGCACCTGCTCGGACGCCGCGGCGCGGCTGCGCATGCTGCTGCTGGCGGGTGTGCTCGCGGCGCTGGCGCTGGCCGGGGCGGCGGGCTACTTCCGGCTCACCCGCTCGAGCCATGAGCGCGCCGCGCGCGAGGCCCAGGAGCAGACGCGCGACATCCTGAAGACCGTGCATGAGGGCTTTTTCCTGCTCGATGCTGACTACCGTATCGGCAGCGTCTGGTCGGAGGCGTTGACACGCATGTTCGGCCGCCAGGACTTCGCCGGCCTGTCGTTCGAGGAACTGCTCAAGGACCTGGTGGCGCCGGCGACACTCGCCACGGCCACCAAGTACATCAAGCTCCTGTGGGGCGATCGCGCCCACGAGAACCTGATGAAGAGCATCAACCCGCTGGGCCAGCTCGAGATCGTCATGGACAACGCGCACGGCGGCAAGGAGACCCGCTACCTGGAGTTCGACTTCCACCGCGTCATGGGGCCGAAAGGCGTCAGGCACGTGCTGTGCGCCGTCGGCGACATCACCTCCAGCGTGCTGCTCGCCCGCGAGCTGCGGGAGTCGCAGGAGAACGCCAACGCGCAGGTCGACATGATGCTCAGCATGCTGCACGTGGAACCGCTGCAGCTGCTGTCGTTCCTGGACAGCGCCGAGGCCAGCCTGAACCTCGTCAACACCATCCTCAAGGAGCCGGCGCGCACCGACGCGGAGTTCCGCAAGAAGCTCGGCGGACTGTTCCGCGAGCTGCACGGCGTCAAGGGCGAGGCTTCGGCGCTCAACCTCAAGAGCGTCGCCAGCCGCGTGCACGCGCTCGAAGACATGGTGGCGGCCTGCAAGAGGAAGCCGGAGCTGTCGGGCAACGATTTCCTGCCGCTGGTCCTGAAGCTCGATGATCTGCTGGCGCATCTGCGCAGTGTGCGCGAGATGGGCGCGCGTCTCACCACGCTCAAGGAGAGCGCCCCCGCCGCGGCCGTGGCTGGCGCAGCCCCGCACGGCTCCGCCGCCCCGCGCCAGTCCCGGCCGGTGGAGGATCTGTCCGCCGCGCTGCAGGCGATGGCCGAGCGGCTGGCCGAGGATCACGCCAAGCGCTTCAGGCTGACGGTATCGGGACTGAGCGAGGTGCCGCCGTCGTATGCCACGACCATCAAGGACTGCATCATCCAGATGCTGCGCAACGCGGCCGTGCACGGCATCGAGCCGCCCGAGGTGCGCCGGGAGCACATCAAGCACGATGTCGGCGTCGTGAGCGTGCACTTCCGCAAGGTCGGCGAGGGGTACGAGCTGGTGTTCGAGGACGACGGCGCGGGCATCGCCACCGAAGCGCTCAAGGCCGCCGCGCTGCGCCAGCAGCTGATCAGCGAGGAGGAAGCCCGCGGCATGGACACGCGCGCCGCCATGGCGCTGATCTTTCGTCCGGGCTTCTCCACCCAGGATGACGTGTCCATGGATGCCGGCCGGGGGGTCGGGATGGACGTCGTGGCGCGCAGCGTGTACGGGCTCGGGGGCAGGATCGGCGTGAGCACCCACCCCGGCCGCTTCACCCGCTTCAAGATCCTGCTGCCGGCCGTCCAGGCGGTCAGCAGCGCGGTCGCCTGACGGAGCGAGGTGAGCGGCATGGGCAACGGCAACGCAAAAAAAACGATGAACGGCAACGCCAATCGCTGCTTCAAGCTGATGATCGTCGATGACTCGAACCTCATGCGCCGGCGCATCGAGCGTTCGCAGCAGTTCGAGGACCTGCAGCTGGTGGGCACCGCCGGCAACGGACTGGAGGCCCTCGAGCTGTTCAAGAGAACCGACCCGGATGTGGTGACCATGGATATCACCATGCCGCGCATGAACGGCATCGAGTGCATCGGTGAGCTCGTCGCGCTGAAGCCGGCGGTGCGGATCCTGGTCATTTCGGCGCTGGCGGACAAGGCGACGGCGGTGGAGGCGATGGCGCGGGGCGCGAACGGCTTCCTCGAGAAGCCCTTCACCGACCGGCAGCTGAACGAAGCCCTCGCGGAACTCATGCGCTAGGGCCAACGGGAAGCATCCCCATGCTGCACGAACAGGAGCTCAAGACCTTCGTCCAGGGGACGACGAACTTCTTCGAGATCACCGCACAGCAGCCGGCCTCGATCGGCTCGCCATACCTGATGGAAGGCTCACCCTCGGTGCACGAGTACACCGGGGTCATCAACATCTCCGGCAAGCGCGAGGGGGCCGTGTACTTCACCGCCCCCAAGGCCATGCTCACCGTGCTGCTGATGAAGATGCAGGAGAACGACTTCAGCCACGAGACCATGCGCGATCTGGTCGGGGAAGTCGCCAACATGATCTCCGGCAACGCGCGCCGCGACTTCGGCCGCGACTTCGTGATCTCGGTGCCGAGCGTACTGTCGGGCGAGAAGCCGCAGATCCGGCAGAAGCCGGGCATGCGCTCCTTCATCATCCCCATCCACTGGCGCAGCCACTCCGCCAAACTGATCGTCGCGCTCACCTGACGTCGCAGTGATGCCGCACCGGCGCGGAATTGTGACGGCTGCACTGTTGCCGCCGTGCACTTTCAAGCGTGATGGGGCCGATGCAAGCCAGCGCGTTAGCCATCATCACCATGCGCCGCGAAGTCGCGGCCCGCTACGCCCGCATCACCCGACTGTGGCTCGCGGCGCACCATGCCTACCGTCGCCTGCACGCCGCCCCGGTCAAGAATCTCACCGCACTGCGCGATGCCGCCCAGCGGCTCGAGCAGCTCGACCGCGGACGCGCCGCGCTGCGCTCGGATCTGAAGGCGCTCGCGGACTGAACCGATCATTGACGATCCTTTTGCGGCGCGCCTAGAGTCGCTGCGGCGCACCGTATGTTGAACGCACGCTTCCAACCGCCCCCCGCGCTGCATCCGCGCGACCGCGTGGCGGTCATCGCCCCGGCGAGCGCCTTCGACCGCCCCTCCTTCGAGGCGGGTCTCGCGCTCATCGGCGCCCGCTACCGCGCCGGGTACGGCCCGGGAGTATTCGAGCGGCACCGCCACCTGGCGGGCGACGACGCGCGGCGCGCCGGCGAGCTCACCGCCGCGCTGAGCGATCCTGACGTCCGGGCGGTGTTCTGCGCCCGCGGCGGCTACGGCGCGACGCGTCTGCTGGCGCGGCTCGCCGCCACCGGGCCCCCCGGCCCACCGAAGCTGCTGGTGGGCTTCTCCGATATCACGTCGCTGCACCTGTGGCTGCAGTCCCACGGCCGGATCAGCGTTCATGGACCGGTGCTCACCCAGCTGGGACGCCTGCCCGCCGCGACCTGCGAGCGCCTGTTCGGCGTGCTCGAATCCACTTCTCCGGCGCCCGCGCTGACGGGCGCGCTCACCTACGTCGGCGGGGCAGCCGAAGGGCCGCTGCTGGGCGGGAACCTGTCGGTCTTCACGCGACTGATCGGCACGCCATTCATGCCGGGGCTCGATGGCGCCATCCTGCTGCTCGAGGACCAGGGCGAGCGGCCCTACCGTCTCGACCGCATGTGGACGCACCTGCAGCTCGCCGGAGTGTTCGACCGAGTGCGGGGCATCGTGCTCGGCTCGTTCACGGGCTGCGAGGAAAAGGACGCGCCTTACAGCAGCGCCGAAGTGCTGCGCGAGCTGGCGCGCGCCACCGGCCTGCCCTGCGCCGCCGGCTTTCCCATCGGCCACGGCGAGCTCAACGAGCCGGTGCCGCTCGGTGTGCGGGTGCGCCTCGACGCCGACGCCCGCAGCCTGACCTTTCTGGAGGCGGCGGTCGCGCCCTAGAGGGCGTCAGGAGTTGGCGCCGCTGTTCGTGACGATGTGACCGTCCTTCACGGGAATTCGCTTCCCGGGATCATGCTCCATGTGCACGCGATGCTCCTTGCCGTCGAGTCGGTACACCACCTCGTAGCCGTCCGGCACCTCGCTGCGGTCGTACACGGTGGCGCACTGTTGCTCGGTGCTGGTGTAGGTGTTTCCCTGCTGCACCTTCTGCTCAATCTTGTTGCCGGCGTAGCCGCCGGCCGCCGCTCCGGCTACCGTGGCCAGGGCCTTGCCGCTGCCGCCGCCAATCTCGTGGCCCAGCAGGCCCCCCACCACGGCGCCGACACCCGTGCCGAGCAGGCGATCCCGATCCTTCGCCGGCTTGGTGCGCGTCACCTGCGCGTCGTGGCATTCCTGCCGGGGAGTCCTGAGGGTCTTGTGCTGGGCCGTGACGCTGAGCACCTCGGCGCCGCGCGAGGCGCTGACGACGCGATAGCCGGCGACCGCGCCCGCGGCCGTCACCACGATGGCGCCGATCACAAACCCGGTTATGGTTGACGTGTTCATGCCGCTTCCTCCATAGCGAACTGCCGCAGCGCATAGTAGGGATACCGCGGCGATATTCAATAAGAGCTTGCGGGCCTGGGGAAATGCCGCCCCTGTCGTCACCCGGCGACGCTTGACCTCGGGAGGTGGCCGGGAAAGCCGCCTCGACACTTAGTCCAGGCGCCTGACCTGCAAACCCGAGAAGGCCCCGGCCGCGTCGCGCTCGATCTGGAACTCGATCGGGTGGCAACAGACCTCGCAATCCTCCACGTAGCCCGGCTCATCCGCGGTGAGATCGACGCGCCTCTCCAGGCGCTCGCCGCAATACGGGCAACGCACCGCCACGAACATCTCGGGCGCCACGCGCGCCGACGCCGCGTCCGGCTCCCAGACCGGCTCCAGGCCGTAGAGCCGATCGATGCTGTGCGCGTCGAGGCGGGTGATCCGCCGCCGCAGCCGCTCGAGTTCGGTGGCCTTGCGTCGCTTCATCGGGTCTTCTCTCGTCATCATTGCGCAGGGGCGTGGCGAACTGCGATGCTGCACTCGAACGCCAAGCGAGGATACGACACTATGCCGATCGTCCGTGCCGGCGCAGTGCTGCTGTGCGCCGCCGCCGCCACGACTCTGGCGGGGTGCGCCGGGAGCACACTGTCGCCGGATGCGCCGGCGGGCGTCAACCTGGCAGGCGCCTGGAAGCTCAATCGCGCCGCCGGCGACGACCCGCAGAAAGTCCTGGAACGGATGCGCGCCGAGGCCTTCAGGCGCATGGATCGAGCGGTGAGGGCCGCAGCGCGCCCGAACGTGCGCGGCGGCGGCCCGCGCACCGCGCAACCCGAGCCAGCGCCGCTTCAGGATGATCCCGCCCCGGTGCCCGCCGCCCACGGCGCCGCTCGAGCGGATCCGCTGCTGCGATCGCCCATGGCTCATGTCCTGCTCATGAGCGTCGCCCGCGGCGATTTCCTCACCGTCCGGCAGGGGCCCGGGCAGTTCGTGCTCGACTACGGCGCCTCGCGGCGCAGTTTCATCCCCGGCGCGCGCAGTGTCGTCTCGGCGGAGAGCGGGGTGGCGGACCAGACCTCCGGCTGGAAGGGCCGGGAGTACGTCATCGACGTGCGGGGGCAGTTGGGTCCGGACGTGACCGAGCGTTACGGCCTGTCGGCGGACGGCAAGCGCCTGGTGGCGAAGTTGCACATCGCGACCGAAGAGCTGTCCGCGGTGGATCTCACCCGCGTGTACGACCCGACCAATGAAACCGCGCCGCGGCCACTGCCGACCAACGACTGAGCCGGCGCAGCGCATGCGCAGTACCCCCGGACGCGGGTGCGGCCGCAGGCTGCGCGCCGCGGCGGGATGCGCGTTGCTGCTGGCGGGCGCTGCGGCCGCGCGCGCCCAGGAGCCCCGCGCCACCGCTGATGCGAGCGCGCCGGGCCCGGAGACGGAAATCGTGGTCGAGGGACGGCACGAGGGCCCGCGCATGTGGAGAGTGCGCAAGGCCGATCACACGCTGTGGATCCTCGGCACGATCTCCCCGCTGCCGAAGAAAATGGTGTGGCAGCCCGATGCGGTGCAGGAGGTCCTGCGTAACACGCAGGAGGTGGTGCCGGCCTGGCCCACCTACGGCATCGGCGCTAACCCCTTGACGGCGCTGCGCGTGTACATCGAGTGGCGGCGCCTGCAGAAGCCCCCGGATCACATGCCGCTGCGCCGGGCCCTGCCGCCGCCGCTGTATGCGCGCGTAGCCGCGCTCAAGGCGCGCTTCGACCCCAAGGACAGCAAGCTCGAGCAGATGCGACCGATGCTCGCCGCGCGCCAGCTCCTCACCCGGGTATTGGATGCTTCGGGCCTGGCGCTGCAGAACGAGGTGCAGCAGTCGGTCCTCAGGCTCGCCCGGGAGCAGGGCGTGCGCGTGCACCAGGACAAGCTGCGGATCGACGATCCGGTCAACGTGCTGAAGGACGTCGAAGCGACGCCTCTGTCGGGCGAGATCGCGTGCCTCGACGCGGTGGTGACGCTGCTGGAGACGGACCTGGCGCCCATGCAGGCCCGGGCGCGCGCCTGGGCGCTCGGGGACGTCGACACCCTGCGCCGGCTGCCGCACGCCGACGACCGTACCGCCTGCGTCGCGGCGGTCTCCACCTCCGAGCGCGTGCGCAACCTCATCGCGCGCGCGCAGGATGACTGGCTGATCGCGGTGCAGGATAGTCTCGCGCGCAATCCCGGTACGCTCGCCGTGCAATCGATGGATCGGCTGCTGGGCCAGAACGGCGCGCTCGCCGCACTGGGGTCAAAGGGTTATCTCGTCGAGGGGCCGTGAGCGCGCGGGCGCGACGCGCCGCGTTCAGCTCCTGAGCGCGCAGCCCCAGGCGACTCCCAGCGAGGCGAGCGCGGCGGCGCCGGTCAGCCACTGCGGCACACGCTGCAACAGGACCTGCAAGCGCGGCAGGGCGGCGGTGGCTCCCAGGAGCGAGCCGACCGCGAATCCCGCCACGTGCGCGACCAGGTCCGTGCCTTCCCCGGCGGACCCGGTCCAGCCCAGCAGAATCACGCCGGCGATGAGCGGGCCCCAGCGTCGCGCCCAGCGCTGTGGCAGCTGGAAACGCTCGCGCCACGAGTAGGCGGACATCGCCCCCAGCGCCGCAAACACCGCCGTCGAGGCGCCAACCGCCTGGTGCTCCGGCGGACCCAGCAGGCCTTCGAGCAGGTTCGCGAGCGCCGCTCCCGTGACGGTGAGGAGCCAGGCCGTACCCGCGCCCATCTGCCGGGCCGCGAGGTAGCCGAACCACACCCCGGCGCACAGGTTCGCGGCGAGGTGCGGGCCATCCAGATGCAGCGTGAGCGCGGTCCACGCGCGCCACCACTGACCGGCCTGTACCCGCTGCGCATCGAGCACGCCCAGATCGAAGGCATCGAGCCGCACGAGCCCGCCGGAAAGCGCCGCGGCCACTCCAATCAACACCGCGACGTACAGCAGGCCGCCGACCCAGGCGTGCGGGTACACGCGCGGCGGCGGTGGCGGGGGTGGCGGCGCACGGTTCTCGGCCTCGTATTGCAGCAGGTGCCGGATCGCATAGGGCGCGTCCGGCCCCGGGACCTGCAGCAGGAATTCACTGTCCGCGTGCGCCACCAGGCCGCTCACCCCCACCGCGGTCAGCACCAGCAACCGCTCGTCGCAGTCGCGCCGGCGCGGCGATCGGAACACGGTGGTCAGTTCTTCCAGTTCAGCTCTCCTGGGTGCGCAGCCGCAGCGCCGCGAGAGCGCGGCGCACCAGATCCCCGAGCAGCTCGTAGAGCGCGGCGCTGGAGCGCGCCAGTGCGCCGGGACCGGGCAGGTAGCGCAGCAGCCCGCTCTCGCGCGGCGCCCACACACCCACGGGTGCCGGCACCACGGCGATTCCGGCGCTCGCAAACTCGTGCGACGCGCGCCACGCGTGGGCGCTGCTGGTCACCAGCAGGATGCGCGACACGCCCGCGGCCTTGAGCAGCCGCGAGGAGAACTGCGCGTTCTGAAACGTATCGCGCGAGCGCTCCTCGACCCAGCGCACCTGGATGCGGAAGTCGCGCGCCAGCGAGACCCGCATGGCGAGCGCCTCGGCGCTGGTGCCGGAGACCAGCACCGGCAGCGCCGTGCGATGCGCGAGGAACGCCCCGTAGGCGATGCGCTCGAGGAGCACGGACCCCGGCGCGGGTTCCCCGCCATACTCGGGCGCGGCGAGACGCTCATCGCCACCGCCGAGAATGACGATCGCCTGGGCCTGCGACGCTCGGGCGAGATCGAGCGCCGGCTCGCGTTCGGCCGCCCTCGCCAGCGCATCGGCCACCAGCGGCGTCGCCAGCAGCCACAGCGAGGCGAGGCCCGCGCCGAGCAGCAGCCCGCCGGCCCTGGCCGCGATCGCCGAGGAGCGCGCCCTGAGCAGCCACGCCCCGGCGGCCGCGATCAACAGCGGGCCCCCGGGCGGCAGCAGCAGCGTATGCAACAGCTCTTTCAGCGTGATGAACATACGGCGGGCGCGGCAGCGCTCACAGGCGCATCTGCTGCCAGGCCCGGGAGCGCCAGCGCAGGAACAGCGTGCTCCCCAGCACCATGACGTAGATCAGGACCGCGACCCAGCCGCCGACCGCGCCCCAGCCGAATTGCGGCAGGAAGTGCACCCAGCCCTGTCGGGGGGCGAACGTGAAGGCGTGCGCCAGCGGCACGAACAGCAGCAGCGACACCGACAGC
>Ga0209238_1000527_pt1 | contig 13841 bp, 15 predicted proteins | sample GraSoi013_1_20cm_FD_185823 | JGI IMG/M metagenome (GOLD analysis project Ga0209238, IMG submission 185823) | Grasslands soil microbial communities from the Angelo Coastal Reserve, California, USA - Sample 10_02_2013_1_20cm (SPAdes) (version 2) | ecosystem: Environmental > Terrestrial > Soil >...
GAGGCCGCAGGCGCGATGCCCCCACGCCAGGCACGCAAGCCTTCCGCCAAAAGGAGAAAACCATGAAACGGATCGCTTCCCTCGCCGCCGGACTGCTCTGCGTCTTCTGGATGGCGCTCGCCTCGGGGCAGTCCCTGCCCCCGCTCGCCAAGCAGCTGAAGCCCGAGGAGACGGCGCTGGTCATGGTCGATTTCCAGAACAACTTCGCCGCGCAGGACGGCGAGCACTACAAGCGCCTGAAGAAATTCTATGACGACACGAAGATGCTCGACAACTCGGTCGAGGTGGTGAAGCGCGCGCGTGCGCTCGGCGTCCTGGTCGTGCACGTCACCGAGGCGTACACGCCGGACTATCGCGAGCTGGACTGGACCAACCCCGGCCGCTTTCACCGCTCGCAGATCCTGCGCCAGTCCTGGAAGATGGGTACGCGGCCGGTCGAGCTCTTCGAGCCCCTGCGGCCCGGTCCCGGGGACAAGGACATCATGTTGCCGAACCGCGTCCAGGCGAGCGGCTTCGGCGGCAACGGCCTCGATGCCATCCTGCGCGGCCGCGGCATCAAGAACGTGGCGGTCGGCGGATTCACCGCGGACGTGTGCGTGTACGCGACCGTGCTGTCCGCCTTCGATCTGGGCTACCACGTCTATGCCGTGAAGGACGCGATTGCGCCGTTCTACGGAGAGCTCTCCGAGCAGTTGATGAAGGAGATCTATCCCATGTGGGCGCGCGTGGTCGACCACAAGGAGCTGCTCGGCATGCTGGAGGGCGGGAAAGCCGCGCCCAAGCCCTAGCGCGCGATGGAGCGGCGCAAAATCCTGCTGGGAATCGCCACGGCTCCCGGCTGGCTGCCCCGGGTCTGCGCCGCCCAGGCGAAAACATCCGTATGGATTCCGCTCAGCCGACTCGCCGAGCCGTGGTCATCGGTGGAATTCACCTATCCCGCCGCCGACCCGGTCCCGGGCATCATCGTGCGGCTGCGCGACGGGACGCTCTATGCCGCGAGCCGCATCTGCCCGCACCAGAGCTGCCGGCTTCTCTACAAGACCGACAAGCGGGAGATTTCCGATACTTTCGAAGTCGAGGTCGGGAACCCTGTGCTCGCCTGCCCCTGCCATTTCAGCGTCTTCGATCTCGCGCAGAAGGGGAAGGTGTTGAACGGGCCCGCGCCGCGGGGCCCGGTGACCTTCGAGTTGAAAGTCGCGGGCGATCGGGTCACCGTTCTGAAAATGGAAGGCGAGCGGTAAGATAGGATTCGGCATGGAATTCGGCGTCTTCGATCACCTCGACCTCGGCGACCGGCCGCACGAGCGGTTCTACCGCGAGCGCCTGGAGATCGTCGAGGCCTACGAGCGCGCGGGCTTTTACTCCTATCACGTCGCGGAGCACCATCTCACGCCTCTGGGCATGGCGCCTTCGCCCTCCGTGTTTCTCGCGGCGGTGGCGCAGCGTACCCGACGCCTGCGCTTCGGGCCCATGGTGTACGTCGCACCCCTCTACCACCGCTTGAGGCTGCTCGAGGAGATCTGCATGCTCGACCAGATGAGCGGCGGCCGGCTGGAAATCGCTTTCGGCCGCGGTGCGTTGCCCGCCGAGGTCCGCTTCTTCGACGTCGATCCGGCGCAGACGGAGAAGGTGCACCAGGAAATGGTCGGTTTCATCCTCGAAGGCTTGAGCGAAGGCGCGGTCACGGTCACCGTGGAGAGCGGAAAGCGGCGCCTGCCGCTCGCCATTCCGCCGCTGCAGAAACCGCATCCGCCGCTGTGGTACGGCGTGCATTCGCCGGAGGCCGCCGAACGCGTCGCGCGGCGCGGCATGAACGTGGTCGGCCTGGACACGGTCGCCGAGCTCAAGCCCTGCTTCGAGCGGTTTCGCGCCGTCTGGAGAGAGACGCGCGGCGACGCCCCTTTGCCCAGGATCGGGCTCGGGCGGTTCATCGTCGTGGGAAAGAACGCGGGCGATGCGCGCGCCGCGGCGCGCCGCGCCTACAAGCGCTGGTACGAGAGCTTCACGTTTCTTTCTTCGCTGTTGGGAGTCAGCCACCGGCATTCCCGGCCGCCTGAATTCGAAGCGATCGTCGAGGACGGGCGGGCGTTTGCCGGCGACCCCGAAGGCGTCGCCGGCTACGTACGGGCGCAACTCGAGGAAGCGGGCGCGAACTATTTCGTCGGGCAATTCGCATTCGGGAATCTCAGCCTTGAGGAGACGCTGCGCTCGATCGGGCTGTTCGCAAGCGAAGTCATGCCGGGATTGCAGCGCGCTAGTGCGCGCCTGGCCTCGGCCTGAGGGAGAAACGCGATGCTCCGTTTCCTCGCCGTTCTTGCTGCCGCCTTTTGGACGCTCGCGCCGGCGCTCGCGCAGAACTATCCGGCGAGGACCGTGAGGATCGTCGTCGGCACCTCGCCGGGGGGCTCGCCCGACGTGTTCGCGCGCCTAATCGCGCAGAAGATGAGCGAGTCCTGGGGCGCGGTGGTGATCGAGAACCGCATCGGCGCGAACGGAAACATCGCCGCGGAAATAGTTTCCAAGTCCGCGCCCGACGGCTACACCGCCTATGTCTGCGACAGCGCGATCTGGGCGATCAACCCGCACCTGTACGCGAAAGTGCCATACCGGCCGCTCGAGGATTTCGCGGGCATCAGCACGATCTCGACGCTCCCCACCTTTCTCACGATCCATCCGTCGGTCCCGGCGACGACTTACGCGGAGTTCATCGCCTACGCGAAAAAGAATCCCGGGAAGCTCGCCTACGCTTCGGCGGGCAACGGCTCGATCCATCACATCACCACGGAGCTCTTCAAGTCGCTCGCCGGAATCGAGATGGTGCACGTGCCCTACAAGGGAATGGGACAGGCCGGGCCGGCCCTGATCGCCGGCGACGTGCAAGTCGCGTTCTCCAGCTATACCGCGATGGCGCAGTACGCAAGAGCGGGAAAGGTGCGCATCCTCGCGAGCGCGGACGGCAAGCGCACGCCCGCGCTGCCGGACATCCCGACGATCGCCGAGCTCGGCATTCCCGGTTTCGACATGGCGTCGATGCTCGGCGTTCTCGTGCCGGTGGGTGTGCCGCGCGACATCGTCGCGAAACTGAACGCAGGCGTCGTCGCCGCGGTTGCGTCGCCGGAGGTCAACGACAAGATCGCCGGGTTCGGCGTCCGCGTCGGCACGAGCACGCCCGAGCAGTTCGACGCGCTGATGCGCGCGGAGTACGAGAAATACGCGAAGCTGGTGAAGCTCTCCGGCGCGAAGCTGGATTGAGGGGCTCAAGGCATTTCCCCTCCTTTCCCGAGGTGTACACTTATCGACGTATTTTCCAGGGGGAGATCGTCATGATCCGGTTCAGTCGAGCAATGTCTTGCGCGGCGTTCGTCTTCGCAGCCGCCGTTTCGCTTGAAGTCCCGCAAGCCTACGGCGACGAAACCTGCAACTCGCCTTACGTCACGAAATTGATCAAGGGACAGGAGGACTACGTTTACGTCTGGGCGCTGGGGGTGGAGGGCTTGGGCGACGGCTCGGACAAAATGGTGACGGTGGATGTCAATCCCAGGTCGAAGAGCTACGGCAAGGTGATTCAACAGGTTTCGGTCGGGTCACGCGGCGAGGCTCATCACATGGGCTTCACCGACGACCGGCGCTACCTCTGGGCGGGCGGCCTGGAAAACAGCAGGATCCACGTTTTCGACATCGCGGCCGATCCCGGCAAACCCCGGCTCGTCAACACCCTCTCGAACCTCGCGGAGAAGACCGGCTATGTCGGTCCGCACACCTACTATGCTCTGCCCGGGCGGATGCTGGTCCAGGCGCTCTCCAACACCAAAGACAAGGGCGGCGTGACGGGGATGGCCTTGTACAACAACAAAGGCGACTTCATCACGAGCTACGCGATGCCGGTCGATGGCGGCGGGGACGGCTACGGCTACGATCTCGCGGTGAATCCCAGGAAAAACGTGCTGCTCACCTCGAGCTTCACCGGATACAACAACTACATGCGCTCCTTGGGCGAAGTCGTGAAGGACCCGGAGGCCATGAAGCGTTTCGGCAATACCATGGTGCTGTGGGACTTGAAGGCCATGAAGCCGCAAAAGGTCTTCAGCGTGCCCGGCGCGCCGCTCGAGATTCGCTGGTCCTTGAAGCCCGGCGACAACTGGGCGGTCGCGGCGACGGCGCTTACCTCCAAGATCTGGCTCGTGAAACAGGACGCGAAGGGCGAATGGCAGGCAAAGGACGTGGCGACGATCGGCGACCCGGCCAAGATCCCCTTGCCCGTCGACATCAGCATCACCCGCGACGGCAGGGGCCTGTGGGTCAACACCTTCATGGACGGGAAGACGCGCTACTTCGACCTTTCCAATCCCGAAGCGCCCAAGCAGACCTACGAAAAGCTGACCGGCAAGCAGGTCAACATGATTTCGCAGAGCTGGGACGGCAAGCGGGTCTACATCACCTCGTCGCTGCTCGCGAACTGGGACAAGGGCGGCGCGGACAACGAGCAGTTCCTGCGCGGGTTCACCTGGAACGGCAAGGAGTTGAAGCAGGTGTTCGAGGTGGATTTCACCCGGGAGAAACTGGGCCGCGCCCATCACATGAAGCTGGGGTCGAAGACTCTGCGCACGGCCTACACGACGCCGGAAACGTCCCGGCAGCTCGCGCTCAACCGATGATCGTGCGCCCCAATGCGACCATCGCGCGACTCTTGACGCTTTTCGCAGTCATGCTGGTGTCCCGGATCGCCTGCGGACACCAGCAAGACGGCCGCGATGCGATCCTGGAATTCGAACCTCCCGGGCCCGGCACCTACCGGCTCCATCACATCATGTCCGCACCTGACGGCCGGGTGCTCGACACGGAGGGGCGCTCGCAGAAGCTCTCGCGCTTTCTTCAGGACAAGATCACGCTGCTCGGTTTCATCTACACCACGTGCACCGATCCCGAAGGCTGCCCGCTTGCCTATCGGGTGTTCGACGGCCTGAAGAAAGAAATCCAGGCCACCCCGGCCCTGCACGGCGAGGTGCGCTTCGTGACCCTCAGCTTCGACCCCGCGCGCGACTCACCCGAGGTCATGAAGCATTACGCCGGGAGCCGCATCAAGGAAAGCCGGGGCTTGAGCTGGTATTTCCTGACCACGCGTTCCGCGCGGGACCTGCTGCCGCTCGTCGAGGGTTTCGGCCAGGACATCCGCTATTCGGTGGACAAATCCACCGGCAGGCCGGTGCGGGAACTCTCCCACGTGCTGAAGGTTTTCCTGATCGACCGGTCCGGGAGCATCCGCGAGATCTATACCTCGACCTTCCTGCATCCGCAAGTCGTGATGAACGACATCAAGACGCTGCTGATGGAAGAAGGCGCAAGGTTTCCCTGACCCGATGGATCGCGCATGAGTCGGCAGGTGCGAGCGCGATCGACTCGCGCTTAGAAATTCAAACGCAGGGCGTCGTGTGCACCTTCAAGCGCTTCACTCTCCGCGCACGCCGAGCTCGCCGATGATTTTTCCCCAGCGCGCCACGTCGGCGCGCACGATCCCGCTGAACTGGTCGCTCGTCATCGATTGCACTTCCAGGCCTTGCTGCGCGAGCTTCTCCCGTATCCCGGCCTCGGCGAGCGAGGTGTTGACGGCCGAGTTGAGCCGCGCGATCAGCGGCTTCGGCAGTGTGCCCGGGCCGAACATTCCATACCAGGGCGTGTATTCGTAGCCGGGCACGCCCGCTTCGGCGATCGTGGGCAGGTCCGGCAGCGCCGGCGAACGTCGCGCGCCGGAGGTGGCAATGGCGCGCACCTTGCCACCTTTCACGTAAGGCATTACGGCGGGCATGGTGAGCAACATCGCCTGGATCTGGCCGCTGATGAGATCGGTGATCGCCGGGCCGGATCCCTTGTATGGCACGTGCGTGAGCTTGGTGCCGGTGAGCGACTGCAACAGCTCGACCGACAGATGCCCCGCGCTGCCGATTCCGCCCGAGCCGTAGGCGATGCGGCCCGGGTTGGAGCGCGCGTAGGCGAGAAACTCCTGTACTGTTTTCACCGGCAGCAAATGGGTGACCACCAGTGCATTCGGCGTCGCACCTACGAGAGCGATCGGAGCCAGGTCGCGCAACGTATCGTAGGGAAGGTCGGAGTAGAGGCTCGCGTTGAAGGCGAGTCCCTGGTGCATCATCATCAGCGTGTAGCCGTCGCCGGCCGATTTGGCGAGCATCGCTGCTGCGATGGTGCCACCCGCGCCGCCCTTGTTCTCGACGATCAACGGCTGGCCGAGGTCCGCGGCAAGCTTCGCGCCGACGACGCGCGCCACGATGTCCACGGTGCCGCCCGCGGAAAACGGGACGAGCATCCTTATCGGCCGCGCTGGATACCCTTGAGCGAACGCGGGCGCGGCAGCGAGCATGCAGGCAAAGGCGGCGAAGGCATGCCGGAAGCGGCGAGTCATCGAAGCGTTCGCTTTTACGCGAACCGGTAGCGCGCGAGCTTCGCCTCGTCGAGCGCGACGCCGAGGCCCGGGCCGGGCGGAAGCGCGAGCACGCCCGCACCGAGGTCGAGTTTTTCGGTGGTGATATCGTCCACGGTCTTGAGCGGTCCCACGCATTCCAGCCCGTCGATCACGTTCGCGCTGGTGGCGGCGAGCATGATCTCCGCCATGGTGTTCACGCCCAGCCCGAATCCGTGTCCGACGACGCAGCGCACACCTGCAGCTTCGGCGGTGGCGAGCATGGCGGCCGCGCGGTGGAATCCGCCCTGCTTCATCACTTTGAGCTTGACGATGTCGGCGGCGCCCGCCCTGATCACGGCGATCAGGCTCGCGTGATCGAGAATCGATTCGTCCGCCATGATGGGAACGCCGCCCGCTTCGCGGCGCACGCGCGCCATTCCGGTGAGGTCGCCGGCGGCGACCGGCTGCTCGAAGAGCTGCAGGTCACAGGCTTGCACGAGGCGCGCCAGGCGTATCGCCGTGTCCGCGTCGTAGCCTGCGTTCGCGTCGATGCGCAGCGCCATCGTCGCGCCGACCGCCTCGCGCACCGCCTTGACGCGGTCGCGGTCGGCCTCGATGCCCCCGCCTACCTTGATCTTCGCCGAGCGGAAGCCACGCTCGAACCACTTGCGCCCCTCGGCCGCCGCTTCCCCGGGCGGCACGATGCCGATCCAGGCGTTGAACATCAGGCGCTCTTTCACCGCGCCGCCGAGGTAGGCGTGCACCGGCACGCCGAGCGCGCGCGCGGTGAGGTCCACGCAAGCCATCTCGATCGCCGCCTTGGCGTCCAGAAAACCGGGCGCCGCCGCGTCCAGCCGCGCGTTGAGAACGTGGATGTTCGCGGCATCCGCGCCGATCACGCCGGCGGCGAGCTTGCCGCGCAATGCCGCAAGCGATTCTTCGATGGTCTCGGTCGAATAGCCCGGCGACGGATCGATGTTGCCCAGCCCGACCGCGCCGCCGGCCGCGGTCACGCGCACGACGGCGCTTTTTTGCACGGTCTTGGTGACGTAGGCGTTCTTGAACCCGCCGCCTGCGAGCGGCACAGCGACGCCGAATACTTCGACTCGCTCGATCGCGAGCTTCCACCGGGTCTCAGAAATCCGGCGCGGGGCGACTTGCGCGCTCATGCGGGAGTCAGGCGTGCGGGCGATCCGCCTTGATCTGGGTGCGATGCATGAGGCGCCGCGCGCTCGGATCGAAAGAGTCGCGCCGGTGCAGCGTGCAGCGGTTGTCCCAGATCAGCACGTCGCCTACCCGCCATTGCTGCCGGAAAGTGAACTCGGCCTGAGTCGCGTGCGCCCACAACTCGTCGAGCAGCGCTTCGCTCTCGTGCAGTTCCATGCCGATGATGTAGCTGTTGCGCCGGCGCCCGAGAAAGAGGCAGGGGCGCCCGGTCTCGGGATGCGTGCGGATGAGCGCGTGCTGCGCGCCCGGCGCCTTGCGCGGATCGGTGACTTCCTGGTAGCCCTTGCGCATGGCACCGGCGCTGTTGTAGGTGGCGTCGTGCACCGCCTTGCGACCCTCGATGCGCTTTTTCAGATTCGCGGGGAGCTTCTGGTACGCAGAATACATGTTCGCCCAGTAAGTGTCGCCGCCCGAAGGGGGAACCTCCAGCGCATGCAGGATCGCGGCCATCGGCGGCGAGTCGACGTAGGTCATGTCGGCGTGCCAGATCGCCTCGCCGTCGCCCAGGCCGCCGATCGGCGCGCCCTCCATCTTGATGTTGGAGATCACGTTCATTTCGGGATGCTCGGGCAAGAAGGGCTTACCGTAGGGGTTCGGCCCGGGCGGATCGAGCTCGCCGAAGAGCTGGCTGAACGCCATCAGCTGCGGATCGGAGAGCGTCTGTCCGCGGAAGCGCAGCACCAGGTGATCGAGCCAGGCCTTGCGGATCTCCGCGAAGATTTCCGCCGGCAACGGCCGCGACAGGTCGATACCGCCGACTTCTGCGCCAAGGGCGGGGGCGAGCCTTTTGACCTGGATCGATGCCACGCTCAGCCGATGTGTTTCCGCAAAAACTCCAGCGAGCGTGACCGCGCGAGTTTCGCGCTCTCGGCGTGGTACGACCCGCGCTGGTCGCAGTTGAAGCCGTGGCCGGCCGGATAGACGAAGGACTGCGCGCTCGGGTGCTGCGCCGCGGCCTTCTTCGCGGCTTCGATCGGGATCGACTGATCGGTCTCGCCCCAGTGGAACATCACCGCGCATTTCGGTTTCTCGCCGGCGTTGTTCGGGATGCCGCCGCCGTAATAGCACACGGCGCACGCCAGGCCCGCGAGGCGCGCGGCCGCCATCCACGACACCGTTCCGCCCCAGCAGTAGCCGACGATGCCGATCTTGCCTGCGGACTTCACGTCATCCCTTCCGGCGGCCGCGTCCTTGATCACGTTGTCCCAATTCATCTTCGGGATGTAGGTGCGGCCGACTTCGATGTCCGCCTGCGAATAGCCGAGGTCGACGCCGCGCTGGGCGCGGTCGAAGAACGCCGGCGCGACGGCGAGATAGCCGTCGGCTGCGTAGCCGTCTGCGATGCTCCTGATATGGCTGTTGACCCCGAAGATTTCCTGCACCACGATCAAGCCCCCGCGCGGCTTGCCCTTGGGCTCCGCGCGGTAGGCTGAGAGCTTGTGCCCGTCCGAAGCGGTCAGCTCGATCATCTTGCCCACGTGTTCTCTCCTTTGGCTTTTTGGGGAAGCGCAAAGTGTACTTCGTTCTTTGGCATAATGTTCCCCTCACTAGGGGCGCCGGCCCCTGCCTTAGAATCAGGAGCACGCCATGCCCGTCACCGAGCTCAACCACTACCTCATTCGCGCGAACAACCTCGAACGCACCAAGGATTTCTACTGCAAGGTGCTCGGATTCGAAGTCATGCCGCGGCCGGATTTCCCGTTTCCCGGCTACTGGCTGGGCGTTGACGGCAAGATCCAGGTGCACATGGCTCAAGGCGGCGTGCCGAACTCGGAGCTTTATTACCTCGGCAGCCCGAAGAACGCGGCCAAGGACAATTCCGGCGTCATCGACCATATCGCTTTCCTTGCGACCGAGCCCGACAAGTTCGTGAAGCACCTGAAGGAGCTCAAGGTCCCCTGCCGCCCGCGCAACTTCCCCGAGTCGCAGCTCTACCAGCTCTTCATCAAGGACCCCGACGGCCTCACCATCGAGCTCAATTTCTTCGGCATCACCCAGGCGCCCGACTGGGGCGGCGAAGACTACTCGAAGATGCCGCGGGCCTCGTCCATGAAAGCGTCAAAGAAGAAAACGACGAAGGCCAAGGTCGCCGCCTGATGAACGCCCCTCACCAGGGTGCGAAGAGCTTTGCCGGCGTTTCCTACGAGGAAGCGCTCGGCCGCGCGCGCGCCATGGTGCCGGCGCTTCGCAGCCGCGCCGCGCGGGCCGAAAAAGACCGCGTGATGCCGCCCGAGACGATCGCCGAGCTGCACGCGAGCGGCATCCTGCGCTCGATGCAGCCGAAGCGCTGGGGCGGGATGGAGTTCGATTTCGTCGCTTACGTCGATTTCTGCTACGAGCTCGCGCGCGGCTGCGCCTCGACCGCCTGGAATTTCGGCAATCTCCAGGTGCACCACTGGATGCTGGCGATGTACGAGGAGCGCGCGCAGGAGGAAGTCTGGGGCGCGGATCCCGAGGCGCTGATCGCATCCGGCATCGCCTTTCCGCAGGGGCGAGCGAAGAAAGTCGAGGGCGGCTACGTCATCGGGGGAAAGTGGAATTTCTCGAGCTGCTCCAACATCGCCGAATGGAACATGCTCGCGGTCACGGTGCGCGACGGCGATCGCCCGGTCGACTATCGCATGTGCCTGCTGCACAAGTCGCAGTACGAGGTCATCGACGACTGGCAGGTGCTCGGGATGCGCGCGACGGGCAGCATGACCGTCGCCGCCAAGGACGTCTTCGTTCCCGCGTACAAGGCGCTCGGCATGCTGGACGCGCGCGGCGGCGACAAATTCCCCGGCGCGAAGACCAACCCCAATCCGACCTATTGCGTGCCGCTCTCGGCGCTCGGCGGGCACGGCATCGGCGCCTGCGCGGTGGGCAACGCTGAAGGCGCGCTCGAAGCGACGATCGCCTCCGTCAAGGAGCGCAGCACCAACTACACCGGCGCGAAGATGCGCGACTTCCAGGCGGTGCAGCTGCGCGTGGGCGCCGCGGGCGCGAAGATCGACGCCGCGCGCCTCATTCTGCGCAACGACTGCCTCGAGGCGCAGGAAATCGCCAACCGCAGGCAGATCGCCGACGTCGCGACGAAGCTCCGCTTCAAGCGCAACCTCGCCTGCGCGGTCGGCCTTTGCACCGAGGCGGTGGACGCGCTGCACGCCATGGCCGGAGCGAACGGCATCTACGAGGCCTATCCGCTGGAGCGCATCTTCCGCGACGCGCACTCGCTCGCCGGCCACATCAGCTTCAGCTTCGACGCGCAGGCGTCGGCGTGGGGCCTCGCCGCGCTCGGCGGCGAAATCAACAACCCGACGCTGTGAGAACGTGAAAATCTGCCGCTACGACAACAACCGCCTCGGAATCGTGGAAGGCGACGAGGTGCTCGACGTGAGCAAGGCCTTGTCGGTCATTCCGCGGCCGGGCTGGCCGATTCCGCAAGGCGATCCCCTGATCCTGAACTTCAAGCGCGTGCTCGCGGCGGCGAAGAAATTCGCGCCCAGAGCGAAGAGAAAGCCGCTCGCGAAGGTGAGGCTCCGCGCCCCCGTTCCCAATCCCGGAAAGATCATCGGCGCGCCGATCAACTACAACGACCACATCGCCGAATCGGTCAAGGACCCGGGCATCGCGCACGGGCGCACCAACATCCAGAAGGGCATCGGCGACTGGGGCCTGTTCCTCAAGGCGAGCTCCTCGCTGATCGGCTTCGGCGAGGAGATTCGCCTGCGCTGGCCCGAGCGGCGCAACGACCACGAGGTCGAGCTCGCGCTCGTGATCGGCAGGCGCGGCAACAAGATCCCGAAGGAAAAAGCGCTCGGCCACGTATGCGCCTACTCGATCGGCCTGGACATGACCGTGCGCGGGCCGGAGCTGCAGTGCTTCAGGAAGTCGATCGATACGTACAGCGTGCTCGGGCCCTGGCTCGTCACCGCCGACGAGATCGGCGATCCCAACGACCTCGACCTTTCGATCATGGTGAACGGCGAGCTGCGGCAGAATTCGAATACGAAATTTCTCGTCTACAACGTCGAACGGCTGATCGAGTTCGCCTCGGCCATGTATACGCTGCATCCCGGGGACATCATCATGACCGGAACGCCCGCCGGCGTCTCCCCGGTGAAGCCGGGCGATTTGCTGCATGCTTACGTGCAGGGGGTGGGTGAAAGTGATATCCGAATTGCACCGGCGTACGCCTGAGAGAGCCCGTGCCTGATCGTCTGGCGGCGGTTGCTCGCATCGACAGAATCGGAGAGCCCATGTCCGTCACGGAAAAAGCCGTATTGACCGCCGAGCTGCGCCTGGACGTCCAGGAGTTCTACGCGCGCTACGCCGAATGCCTCGACGGCGGCAGGCTGCAGCAGTGGCCGGAGTTCTTCCTGGATTCCTGCACCTACCGCGTCACGACGCGGCGCAACCTGCGCCTGGGCCCGGACGACCATCTCGTGTCGCTTTCCACCAAGACCACGATGCGCGACCGGATCGTCGCGATCGGCCAGTCCGAGGACTACGAGCCTCACACGCAGCGCCATCTCATCTCGAACTTCCGCCTGCAGGCCGCCTCCGACGAGGAGCTGCGCGTGCAGGCGAACTTCGAGATCCTGCGCACCTTCCCCGGGAAGCGCAGCGAGCACTTCGTCTCGGGCAGCTACGACGACCGCATCGCGATCGCGGCCAGGCGCCTCCATTTCAGGGAGAAGCTGTGCGTGCTCGATTCGGACGTCCCGCCCGAATCGCTGCTCTACCCGATCTAGGGCCGCACCAGGGCGCCAGGAGTCACTGCGACGGCGCCGCGTGCAGGGAGAACGTCCGGTCGAAGCAGGCGAAGCCGTTGACCGCGATATCGATGTCGATCCGCGGGAACTCCCCGCCCCCTGCCACCACTCCGCTGTCGAACCGGTACGCGGCCCCGCTGTTGGCCTCGGTCAGGTCCAGCACCATGCGGTGCTCGCTGGTCGACCCCTTCCGCACGATCTGATACGTGCCGAAGCCCGTGAACTGCCGGTCCGGCGGCGGACTCGTCGAAATCGTTGCCCACGCCACATCCACCACGGCGAACTCCTCACGGATCGGTGTCGCGGCGTTGGGCAAGGGCACGAGGTCGGCCGAGCCTGCGACCGGCCACTCGCGGATCGGGCACAGGCACGGCGCGAAGCAACCCTCGTCGTACGTCGAGGCACTGAGCGCGTACGGCGTCGACACCGGCTTGGAGCGGATGTCGATGACCGTGTCAAAGCAGGACATCCCGTTCATCGACATCGCGATGTCGATCTCCGGGAAGGACCCCCCTCCGCTTACCAGGCCGCTGTCGAAGGTCTGCGCACCCTCGTCCCCGATCGTGAGAGTGAGCTTCATCTGCTGCTGCAGCGCCACCTCGCCCCCGACCCGGTACGTCCCCGATCCCGTGACGCGGGTGTCCATCCCGCCCAGCGCGACCACCCAGTTCACCTTCTCCACCCGATACCACGTGAAGAGCGGGTCCACATGATCGAGGGTCAGCGTGTACGTCCCCCGGATATCCTGCGTCGTGAAGATCGGGCACTGGCACGGCCCGTAGCACCCGCGGCTGAACGAGGAACCCGCCTCCAGCCTGTACAGCGTCCGAGATGTCGTGCTTTGCGCCCCGGCAGGCGCCGCGGCCGCGACGGCGAGAACCAGGCCCAGCACACGGGCGGCGAGCACGGCGGCCGGCGCCCCGCCCGGAAGCGGATTGCAGTGGCGAGAGCACTTCATAGCGGTCGCGTCCCGGATTAATGCGAGATAGGGTAATTGAACGATGTTGCACTCTGTGGTTCGATCCGGTGCGCTGGTTGGACCAAGGGCGAGCCACCGGGTACCTGCGCAGGATGCGCGGCACAATCTGCGCTCGACCTCGCCGTCGACGCAGCCAAAGAGCGCAAACCCCGTTAAACTCCACGCCCGCGCGAATCCGGTGGAGCAAAGTCGCATCGGAATTTCGAGCGTTTTCGCCGCGCGGGTTTGACGGCGCCGCCGGTTTCCCTATAGAATTCTGCGGTTTTGCAGCTGGAGCAGGGCGTGTGGCGAGTGTTCCGCCCGATAATCGGGTTGCAGGTTTTGTGCACCGCTGCCGCAATCCTACTGTCGGCCTGGCTCGCCGGATTACACGGCGCAATCTCCGCCGCACTGGGCGGTTCGATAGGAATCATCGCCGGCCTGGCTTTTGCAGCATTGGCAGCACGCAGTAGATCGGGGTCCGCAG
>Ga0209238_1000530_pt1 | contig 13816 bp, 10 predicted proteins | sample GraSoi013_1_20cm_FD_185823 | JGI IMG/M metagenome (GOLD analysis project Ga0209238, IMG submission 185823) | Grasslands soil microbial communities from the Angelo Coastal Reserve, California, USA - Sample 10_02_2013_1_20cm (SPAdes) (version 2) | ecosystem: Environmental > Terrestrial > Soil >...
CGCCGAGACCGTATTCGTTCGATCGCCGCCTCGCGCGCACGCGGAAGCGATAGCCCGACTACGTGCGGTGGTACGAACGTGCATTCGAACGCGCGCAATCGACCGGCGAGATCCGTGGGTACTTTTGTGGGTATCAGAATTCATCGAATAGAAAAGTTGTTCTTGGATCAACCGCTTGAGTTTCGATATGGATCCCTCTCTCTCCGCCAATAATATCTTGACTCTATTGGGCAGCCACGGCTTTAGCATGGCCGAAGTTGAGCTTGGCTTCCTCCGGTCGGGCCAGCGCGTTCGACTCCTTCAGCTGCTCGAAGCAGGTCGGCTGCGAGCGATAGTCGAGCCAGCTGCTGAACTCTGAGGCGCGCTCGAGCATGCGACCGTAAGGCTCGGGTTTACTGTTGCGTGACAGGGCTTTCAGCGAGAGTAAGTGGTCTTCGCGAAAAACCGTGGGAATGATGATTCGGGTGAGGCCGGCCTCGGAAAACGCGAGGTTCATAGCGAGGCGGGCGGTGCGCCCATTGCCATCGCGAAACGGATGGACTTCGGCCACAACGAACATCGCCAGGGCGGCCCGCGCTGCAGGGGAGGCGGCCGCCACGATCAGTTCAAGGCCCTTCATCAACGTCCCGATAACCAGTTCAGGCGCTACGAAGAGCGTGTTGCCGGCGCGATTGGGTTCGTCCTTGATTTCGCCAGGCTTGCGCTCAGCACGGGCGAAGATGACCTGACGGTTCCAAGCTTTGAGCTGCAACAAAAACGCGGCGAAGTCTGTTGGGAACACCGGGCGTGCCACGGACTCCAGGATCGAGTTGAATGTCCCGATGATGTCGTGCGAATCGTCCTCGCGATATTGCAAAGGCCTACCTTCCACGACAATGTGGTGTGCCTCCTCGAGCTCGAACTCGGTTCCTTCAATGTAGTTTGAGAAATAGCTTTCTACGAAGGCCTGCAGGTTTTGATCTATTTCAGTCTGAGCTGGTGCAACCCGGGGAGCATGATCGTGCAAATGTTTCGCCACAACCTGAAAAAGATCTACGCGCTGGGCATCGTAGGGCGCGCCTTGCATACGCGCGATCGCTTGAGGATGCGTCAATTTCGCGCGGCGTGTACCGAGTAGCGCGCCGATCAACGAATCGAGACGATTGAACTCCGCGGTAAGATCAAGGTCCTTCGCCGCGTCTCGAGCCTGATCACGCACACGATTAAGAGCGACTTCGCCTTCTCTCGCCAGGAGACGCTCGAGCCATTGTTCGACGGCGGCCTGACCTAACGCGCGACGCCGCTCCGGATCGGGTGCGCGCGCGACCTGGAGGTTTTCGAGCAATGCACGTGCGTCTGAGGAGCGATGGATTTCTCCCAAGGGAGTTGGAATATGAATGTCTTGCGCGCGCGCCCTTCCACCTTTCACAATGCGTAGCAATAAGCCGGGCAACTCGATCTCGCGTCGATACTCTCCGGTTAGAAACAGTTCATTCGCCTTGGTGGGACCTGACTCCAGCGCGGATCGGTGGCTTATTACGGCATCGGGGGCGACTGCAGCCAGCAACGGATAGAGCTCACGCCGAGTCACAGCCTCTAACGGACTCTTCAGATCGTCCGTATAGACGCCCGCGTGGATCCGACGCAGTTCGCCGGCGGCCGCCGCACGCTGCAGACGACGCGTTTCCGCTTGAGAACCGGCTTGCGAAACGATCAGAGCCATTGTCGCTTTTTACTACGCTTGCAGGTAAATACGCCTGCTGGTGTCGTTATTATATACAAAATAATCGCATTTTGTCGCTTTCTTAATCATTATGGACCGAGACACGCGCGCGGACTACGCCCCACATTGTGCTTTTCGGTACTCAAAGATCGCTCTAGGAGGCCAACTCCGTCGCTTTTCTAAACGCAAAAAGAGACTTCTGACGCGTTTTACTACATTTAAGCTCGCCCACCCAAGGACTCCCCATGGGCCTCGAGTCGGGTCCGTCCCTATCTTCTGCGCGATCGTCACGATCCCAGTCGATCTCTTGTCGGATACACAAACCTCATCGTTGATTTCAAGCACGAAGCTGCCGTCGACCTCGATCAAGTATCCGTCGGTCGCATCAATGATTTGCCGCCCCTCGCAGCCCGCGTTCGTTTGTTCTGCGCCTTGGCCTGGCGCAGTAACTGATTCCAGTCATCCGGCGGATTACCGCTCTTGAGCATACGGCGGAACGTGCGGTAGGCGTCGGAATCGCTCTCATACGCGCGCTTCGTATCTTCGTCGTTGACCCAGGCGTAAATGATGATGCGGCTCTCGCGGTGATAGCGAAAGAACAGCCGATACTGTTGGAAGAACTTCGCCCGGAACCAGTGCTTGTACTCATCGCCGAGCGTTGCGCCTTGTCTATACTCGGGGCGCGTCGGGTCCTCCGGTATGATCTCGAAGGCGAGCTTTACGATGGCGGCCAGCCGCTTCGTGGAGTTCTTAGCGGTGTACCCCTTCGGATCCTTCGCGCGCAGGCGTTCGACCTGTGCGACCAGCGAGTCAAAGATGTCGAGAAACTGCGGATGCGCAAAAATGGACCCGCCCTTGATGACCAAGGGCGAGTCGGCCGTCCGGCTCGTCATTCGTCCTCGGGGCGGAGCGGTGTATTTAAGTCAACCTTGACGCCCTTCACTAGCGATCGGGCCCGGCGCACTAGGGCGGGGTTGATGCCTCGAATTTGACTCGGACGTACTTCCATGTCGCGCGCCAGGAAGGCCAGAAACTTTCCGACCACCGGATCACTCTCCTCCCCAGCCTCGGCGCGGGTCAATAGCACTGCGCCATCCGGTCTCACCACATATCGAATCTTGTCGCGCTTCCGCAATTTGAGCGTGCGACGTACGGCATCCGGTACCGTCGTCTGGTAACGGTCGGTCAGCGTCGATTCAATTTCTAGCGAGGCCATAAGACGATTTCCGTGAACACGAGGGCAGCGCGCATGGTAATGCAAACGCATTGTCAAGGCAAGACCGAGGGGCCCAGATGATAGACCTGCGTTACCGGTGAAGCAGGACTACTCCGCGGCCGGCTAGAGCCGGCAACTCCATGCTCTGCAGCGACACGACCGCCTGGCGCACCGGGTCGTTGCCCGGCCCCTCGAACGCCGTCTCCGGGCCCGGCGACACCGCGACTTCGAAACGGCCCGTCCCCGGGTCGAAGTCGAGCTCGCCCACGGAGCCAGTGCGCGCCGTGACAGTGGGTCGCTGCGGCGCGTAGCCAAACAGCCGCACGGACCGCTCCTGCGGTGCGAACGTCACGGTGGCGGTCAGCCGGTCCGGCTCGTCCTCCAGGGCGGCGATGCGCCTGCGTCCGTCGGGGACGAACTTCTCCTGGTCACCGAACAAGGCGATGCCGGCGCGCGACACCGGTACCACGACGAAATACGCCGTTCCATCAGGAGCGAGCGTGAAGCTGAATGTGTCCGACGGGCGCACTCGGCGCGCGAGCCGGTTTCGTGTGTCGTACACGTACGCCTCGCGCGACACTCCCGCCTGCGCGGGTGTGAACGACACCTCGGCCGCAGCGGGCCCGCGGCCGTAGCTGAAGACGTAGCTGCTTCGCAGCGCCCCGTGATCAGTGTGCGCAGCCGCGATCATCGGGCGCCGGCTCGATGCGGGCAGGTACAGTGCATCGAGCGGCAGGAGCGATGTGTCCGGCTTGATGATGACCCCATCGAGACGCACGGCGTGGAGCAGATTCCCCTTGTTCTCCGCGCCGCTCCGGTCGCCGATACCGACCATGCCCGCCGACAGCGTCGCGATCAGCAGGTTACCCGTCTCACTGCTCATGAACACATCGCACCACGGCCAGATCCGAAGCGCGCTCGCCAGACGCGAGGTGTAAAGGACCGCGTCCCACTTGTCCCGCGTGAGCCGGTCGCCGCTCACGCGTATGGTCGTGAGATTGTCGTAGCGGGCGCCCTGCAGAAAGTGCCGCGGCAGCGCCATCGAGTACTGCAGCGTCAGGCCCTTGTGCTTTGCGGCATTCGCCATGCCGTCGGTAAAGGCATCACTTGCCTCGAGGCTCACGCCGAGCTCGGGTGAATGCTCGTAGATGACGTTGAGCCAGTCCTGCTCGTACGTCACCACGTTCGCGGAGGCGAGGTAAGCGATGATCTCCTGCCACCATCCGGGATCGACCGCCGCGAGTCCCGTGATGCGGTAACGCTGATGGTACGGGCTCGCGGGATCGATCCAGCGGTTGTGCGCGATGAGCGGCAGGTCGATTTTCTTCTGGAACGCCGCGAGCCCCTCGGGGAAAAGTGCCGGGTGCACCTCGTACCGGTAGAGCCCGCCGTAGCGATTCCATTCCGCGAGCGGCAGATGCTCGTTCTGGGGTTTGCCCGTCCTGCCGTTCGGGGCGGTGTAGGTCTTGTAGTACCACCAGCTATCCAGCTGCAGATAGCGGATGGGGATTCCCTCATCGCGGTAGCGCTGCACCAGCGCTTCCAGAGTGCCGGCATAGCCGAGATCGCGATCGTAATCGTAGTAATACTCGCCGCCGTGATCGGTCCAGTAGCCCAGGTAGCGCAGCCCAGCGTCCGCATCGTTCCCCGGCCGATGCGCGCCCTCGAGCGCGGTCAGCGCGCTTCCCCACGTGTCCCAGGTCGCATTGACCCCCGCGCCCACGGCCATCAGCGTCGCGTGCGTGAAGCCGGCCGGTAAGGCGGCGACGCCTTTGTTGAGGCCGCTCGCGATCTCGGTCCGGCCGTTACCCCGCATGCTCGCGATCATGAAGTTCGCCGCCGGCGACAGCACGGCGGCGTGCATCTGCTCGTCGTACAGAAGCCACGGGGTGCCGTTTTCCTCGAGCGCAAAACGCGCGGGAGCGAACGCATCGTTCGCGTAACTGAAGCGGTGCAGATTCTTGGGCACTGCGCTGAAGCGCGGGAATCGCATCAGCGCGGCGTCGGAGACCGCTTCGTCCGAGGTGACGCCAAACAGCAGCACCGGACGCTCGACATACGTGCGGATGCTGCCCCTGAGCGGCACCCGATCCCTCCAGCGAAACTGAAGCTCACGGAAGGCGCCCAGCCGGTCCTGCCCGTCCTTCACGCTGACATCCGATGCGGCAGCGCCGAGCGTGCCTGCGAATACCCAGTTCGGTTCCCTGGCTCGCACCTCGTAGCGGCCCGACTGTTCGTCAACGGTGGCTGTAATGCCATCGGCGCCGGTCACGCTCGTAACCGCCGCGTGGCAAGGAAGCACAGACAGGAATGCGAGCGAAAGGACGCCGTGACGCATGGGGCCGATTGTGCCTGAGCCGATCGGGCCGGGAGTGGCCGGAGCCGCGCCTCGGGACTTGAGCTGGGCGAGTGACGCGCACGAGCCGAGTGGACGCAAGGATTGTGGTAGGATGCGCGCCCTCTCGGGGGCGGTGCAGTGCCAGGTCCAGCGTCCGATCCGGGGGTTTGAAGGGGATTTGAGCGGACGCGAATCCGGAGGCGGGTCAGTAAGTGACTGATCTCGCGGTTAGGTCCGGAGGCCGCTCGCTCCCGCAGATACAGTCATCTTCACGGCGCGCCCGTAGCTCAGTTGGATAGAGTACTTGGCTACGAACCAAGGGGTCGGGAGTTCGAATCTCTCCGGGCGCGCCAATTACCGCGGGCTCAAAGGCGTCGCGCTAACTTCCTCCCATCCGGCGCCGTTCGTCTTGCTCAGATCGGCTGGTCTATCGATTTGGCCAGTGGCGTGAAGAGTTTTGGGCCGGCCTCGGTCATGAACCAACAATCCTCCAGCCGGATACCGAATTCTCCAGGAATGTAGATTCCGGGCTCGTCGGAGAAGCACATCCCGGCCTGAAGGGCAGTCGCATCGTTACGCACCAGATAGGGCGGCTCATGCACGTCCATTCCAATCCCGTGGCCGGTGCGGTGCGACAAGCCCGGCAAGCCATAGTCTTTGCTCCAGCCCTTCTGCTCGTAGAATGCGCGCACCGCCCGATCGACGGCGCCGACCGCAGTGCCGAGCTTCGCCGTCTCGAGTGCGATCTCCTGGCCCCGCTTCACCGTGTCCCAAATCTGCCGCTGACGAGGCGAGACATCGCCGAACACCCAGCTCCTGGAGATGTCCGACTGGTAGCCGTGAACGCTGCAGCCAGTGTCGATGAGGATGACCGATCCCTTGCGCACTTGCTGCGGTTTCACGGACCCATGCGGATAGGCGCTCGCCTCATTGAGCAATACCAGCGAGAATTCGTGCGAGCCGCCCAGCTGCTCAGTGGCCGCGATCAGCAGGCCGAGGATCTCCGGGCGGTGCATGCCGGCTTCGATCCGGCCGTGCAGATGTCGCAACGCTGCGATCGTGACGTCGTTCGCTGCCTGCATCAAAGCAAGCTCCGCTGCTGACTTGACCATCCGGCAAGCACGGACGAGCTCCTCTGCCGAAACTACCTCTCGTCCGCTGCCGGATGCCTTGGTTACGTGCTCGACGATAAAGAGCCGCGTGGTTGCGTCCACGGCGAGCGGCCCTTCGATCGCGGAATCGCGTACTGCGCCGGCAATCAGGTCAAATGGACTCTCATCTTCCTTCCACGTCCGAACGTCACCCGCTACCTTCAGTGTTTCGCGTATGGAGGGCTCTTCGAAAAATGGGGTGACGACGACCACTTTGCCCTCGGCCGGGATCACTGCCGCGGTCGTCCTCTCGGACCGCCACCAATGGATGCCTGTGAAATACTCGAGCGTCGATCCCGCCTCGACCAACAGTGCTGCGATCCTTCGCTGCTGCATCGCGGTTTGCACCTTGGCGACGCGAGCGCTGTGTTCCTGCGCGCTGATGGGCTGGACGCCGGTGGTTATCGAACTCAGGCCGGCGGCTCGTGCCCTGGCCGCCTCGACCTTTGCGCTGTCGGCCATTACGGCCGCCGCGGCCGTCAACCCAAGGAAAGCACGTCTGCAGACCGTCGTCATGGAACCTCCGCACGCGGACAAAAGCGCTGCGACACGCAGGCGATCCCGACCAGGTGAGGACCGGTCGCACCTCGGCCAGACCGGCTGTGCCGCGATTGTGGCATGGTAGAGCGGAATCGGCGTACAGAACGCGCGCCGGCTCCGTGATCCTGCTCACGGATGGCCGCTGAAGTGGTGCAAACTACCGGGCAGGAGATATGCGCGAGCGCGGTATCAGTCATGAGCATGACTCAACTCATCATCGGCAGCGCCTTCGGCTTCTTCGTCGCCCAGGGTGTGCTCTACAGCATCAGACATCTCATCGGCTGGCTGCAGCGCACCGATGCGCGCAAGCGCATTCTCGGGCCGACCCCTTCGCTGGGGTCCACCCTCATCGGAGCCTTCATCAAGTACGCAGCCCCGGTGGGAGCCGGCGCAGCGCTCATCACCTTGGGCGTGTGGGCGCTCGGGGACCACTACGCCGCGAAATCCGCACGCAGCGCGGCGTCGGACGGGGCCTTCAGAGCCTCGACTGCGCCCGCATCGGACTCGCACGGCTCAGCGGGCGAGCTTGCGGGACCTGCTGCGGCGTCAAAGGTCGATCGCTCCGCGGCACTTGCGGCTGACCACCCCGACCCGTACGCCGACTCGAACTTCAAGGTCCAGCGCCGCCCGCACCGCGCGCGGAGCGTTTTGAGTCTCAAGGAGACTCTGCTGCAGCGCTCGGAAGCCAAGGCTCGCGCGGACCTGCTCACGCGGACTCAACAGCACCTGCACCGGTCCCAGTACGACTGCGAGGCCGCCGACCGCGCCAGCAGGTACCTCAAGGCCGGCCTCGACGTCTGGGGCTTCGCCGCGTGGCAGATCAGACACTTCCCGATGAACGGCTACAAGGGCGCCACGCTCCCCGAGTGCAGGGACATCAAGGATGTCGTCGACCACTCCTCGTCGGTGGGCTGGCAGTCACGCGTCGCGCAGGAGAAGCACCCGTGAGCCAACGTCGTGTCTCGATCGCACTGTTGACGATGGCGCTCCTTGTCCCGCTCTGCCCCGGTGCTGGTGCCGAAACTGCGGACAACCTGCGTACCGCCAGGCGCGTGTTCCTGGAAAACATGGCAGAGGGACGTTTCGACCGGCTCGAAGAGATCTACGGGCCCAACTTCTTAGCGCACGGTGCCTCGGCCGACTACACCCTCGAGCAGGACAGTGCGGCGACCAGGTCCTGGCGAACAGCCATGCCGGATCTAAAGGTGACCGTAGAGCGTACGCTCGCCGACAAGGATCTGGTCGCAGTGCACTGGAAGGCGCTTGGCACGAACACCGTGGCCGCCGGCGGCATGCCGGGCAACGGCGCGCGCATCGGTATCGAGGGAATGACGTTCTTCCGCTTCTCCTCCGGGCGGATCGTGGAAGAGTGGACGATCATCGATATCGCCACGCTCAGAAAGCAGTTGAGCTGAACGCGGGACATCGCCGCAGGGGGTGCGCCTGGGGGGGCAGCCCGGACGAATGTGACATCACTGCCGGCGGCCGCGGGCGCGACCGGAGGCGCCCCGCCTGCGGAGAATTCAGCTTACAATCCCCCCGCAGGCACGCACGCTGCGCGACTGCGGGGGAAGTTATGCGGACCGCGCTCGCCGATTTCATCAGGGACACCCCTGAGGGGCGCGAGGCGCAGGCGATTCTGCGCGCCTGCGTGCACTGCGGTTTCTGTCTGCCGGCCTGTCCCACCTACCAATTGCTCGGCGATGAGCTCGACAGCCCGCGCGGGCGCATCTACCTGATGAAGCAGCTGCTCGAGGGGGCGCCGGTCAGCGCGCGCACCCAGCTGCATCTGGATCGCTGCCTGACCTGCCGCGCCTGCGAGAGCGCCTGCCCGTCGGGCGTGCAGTACGGACGGCTGCTGGACATCGGGCGCGCGCTCACCGAAGAGCGCATCACCCGCACCCCCGCCTCGCGCCTCAAACGCTACCTGCTGCGCAAGCTCGTGCCGCACACGCACCGGGTGCGCGCGCTGCTGGGTGTGGCGCGCCTCGCGCGGCCGCTGTTGCCGCGGCACCTGGCGGCGCCCGTGTCCGCGGCGCGCGCCGCGCGCTCGCGCCGCACGCCCTGGCCGAGCGCGCGTCACGCGCGGCGGGTGTTGTTGCTCCCGGGGTGCGTGCAGCCGGCTCTGCGGCCCGCCATCGACGCGGCCGCCGCGCAGGTGCTGGATCGTGTGGGGATCTCCAGCGTGGCGCTCGCCGGCACCGGCTGCTGCGGCGCGCTCACCCATCATCTGTCCGCCCAGCAGGAGACGCTGCATCAGGTGCGGCGCAACGTGGACGCGCTGTGGCCGCACATCGAGGCGGGCGCCGAGGCGGTGGTGGTCACCGCCAGCGCCTGCGCTTCGATGCTGAGCGAGTACGGACGCCTGCTGCAGGGCGATCCGCACTACGGCGCACGGGCGGCGCGCGTCAGTGCGCTCTCGCGCGACATCGCTCAAGTGCTGGGCGCCGAGAGTGAGGGACTCGCCGCGGCGCTGCGGGGCGCAGCACGCCGGCCGGCGCCGGCTGCGGCGCGGGTCGCCTTCCATGCGCCGTGCACTCTGCAGCACGCCCTGAAGCTCAGCGGCACGGTCGAGGGCTTGCTCTCTGCCGCCGGCTTTGCCCTCACCCCGGTTGCCGACCGCCACCAATGCTGCGGTTCGGCGGGAACCTATTCCATCCTGCAGCCGCAGCTGTCGGCACGGCTGCTGCGCCAGAAGGTCGCGGCTCTGGAGAGCGGCACGCCGGACCTCATCGCCACCGCCAACATCGGCTGCCTCGCGCATATCGGCGGGGGCACCTCGGTGCCGGTGTGTCACTGGGTCGAGCTGCTCGCGCAGAGACTTGATGGCTGACCAGTGGGGCGAGCGCATGCCGCGCTCGGTGAGCCTGCTGCAGACCGTCGCCGTGTCGGTGGGCGTCGCCATCGGCAGTGGCATCTTCCGTGTTCCGGCCACGGTCGCCGCGCAGCTGCACGCGCCCGGCCCGATCATCGCCTGCTGGGTGCTGGGAGGCATCATCGCGCTGTGCGGCGCCCTCACGGTCGCGGAGCTCGCGGCGGCGCTGCCGCGCTCCGGGGGCATCTTCGCCTGGCTGCTGGAGAGCTATGGTCCGCTGGCGGCGTTCCTGTTCGGCTGGACCGAGCTCATCGTGATCCGCGCCGCCGCGCTGGGCGCCATCGCGACCATCTTCGCGGAGTATCTGGGCTATTTCGTGCCGCTGAGCGCCGTGCAGGTGCGCTACACGGCCGCACTGGCCATCGTGCTCATCGGTGCGATCAACTACGTCGGCGTGCAGCGCGCGGCCGCGGTGCTGAGCGCCACCACCGCGCTCAAGTACTTCGTGCTCGCCGGGCTCGGGCTGCTCGCGTTCAGCGCCACCGGCGGGAGCGGTGCGCATTTCAGCCCCGCGTGGCCCGCGGGCGTTCCGCTATCGCTGCTCGCCAGCGCCCTGATCCCGGTGCTGTGGACCTACGACGGCTGGGCCGACCCGGCCACCATGGCGGGGGAGGTGAGCGACCCGCAGCGCAACCTGCCGCCCGCCCTGATCGCCGGTGCGTTGTGCGTCATGCTGGTGTACCTCCTGGTCAACATCGGCTTCATGTATGCGCTCGCGCCGGCGCAGATGGCCGGCTCGCAGCTCATCGCCTCGAGCGTCGCCGCGCGCATCCCGCTGCTCGGCGGCGCGGGCGCGGCTGTGGTCGCCGCCGCGGTGATGGTGTCCGCCTTCAGCGGCCTGAACGCCTCGATGATGACCGGCTCGCGGGTGTTTTACGCGATGGCCGACCGCGGTCTGTTCTTTCATGCCGCGGCGCGGGTGTCGCCGCGTTTCAACAGCCCCGCGGTCGCCATCTGGCTGGCCACCGCGCTGGGCGTCGCCTACGTGCTCGAGAACGACTTCGCACAGCTGGCCGACAAGTTCATCCTGGGCATCTGGCCCTTCTACGCACTGGCGGTGGCGGGTGTATTCGTGTTGCGCCGCCGGCGTCCCGAGTTGCCGCGGCCGTATCGGGTGTGGGGTTATCCGCTGGTGCCGGCAGTGTTCCTGCTCGCCTCGGGCCTGATGGTGCTCAACGCGCTGCTCACCGACCCGCGCAACACCGGTGTTACCCTGCTCATCATCGTAGTCGGGGCGCCGGTGTACTGGCTGCGCGCGCGGCTCGCGCGCCGGCGCCAATTCTTCAGCCGTTGACGGGCGGCACTGCGCGAGCGGGCCTGAGCCCAAGCACAATATCGACTAAGGAGCGGGCGGTGGGCGAGGGCACGACAACAATCCCCAGGCGGCGCGGGCCGCACGGCGAGCGTGTGGCGTGAACCGGCGCGTGAGGCTGGTCGCGGCCGCAGGCGCACTCGTGCTGGCGGGGCTGGCATGGTATCTGTGGCGCGCGCACCGCGCGGACGACCCCAACGCCGCCCTCTCGCTGTCGGGCAACGTGGACGTGCACCAGGTGGAGCTCGCCTTCCGCGTGACCGGCCGCATCTCGCAGATGAGCGTGCAGGAGGGCGACAAGGTCACCGCCGGCGAGACGCTCGCACAACTGGACCGCGTGCCGTTTGCGACCGACGTCGCCGCCGCCAGGGCGGATGTGGCTCAGGCGCAGGCCCAACTGGACAAGGCCCAGCGCGGCTACCGCGTGGAGGAGATCGCCCAGGCACGCGCGACCGTGCAGCAGCGCGCCGCCGACCTCGAGAACGCGCGGGTATCGCTGCAGCGCCAGCAGCAGCTGGTGGCGGCGGGGCTGGTCACTCACCAGCAGATCGACGACGCGCAGGCGCGCGTGCGCATGAGCGAAGCGCAGCTCGCCGGGGCCCGCGACCAGCTGACACTGGAGTTGCACGGCTCGCGCATCGAGGACATCCAGACCCAGAAGGCCATGCTGGCCGCAGCCGAAGCGCGCCTGGAGAAGGCACAGACCGCGCTGGCGGATACCACGTTGCTCGCCCCCAGTGCCGGCATCATTTCCGTGCGGGCGCGCGAGGCCGGCGCGATCGTCCAGGCGGGACAGACGGTGTACACGCTCACGCTGAACGATCCGGTATGGATCCGCGCGTACGTGCCGCAGCCGCGCCTCGGGCGCATCAAGCCGGGGATGACGGTCAGCGTGAGCATCGATTCGATGCCGGGCAAGCACTACCAGGGCACGGTGGGCTTCATCTCCCCGGATGCCGAATTCACTCCCAAGAGCGTGCAGACCGATCAGGTGCGCGACGATCTGGTGTACCGCATCCGCGTGATCGCCTCCGATCCCGACGACGTGTTCCGGCAGGGCATGCCGGTGACGGTTTGGGTGCCGGCGGCGCAGCCGCCGGCGCTGGCGCGCAATCCCTAGGCGGACCCCGCGGTGAGCGTCCACGCACCGGCAACTCCCGCGCCGCCGGCGGCCGCGCTGCCGGCGGCACGGGTGGTCGGACTGGTGAAGACCTTCGGCACCGCAACCGCGCTGGCCGGCATCAGCGCCGCGCTGCCGCCGGCGAGGATCATCGGGCTGGTGGGTCCGGACGGGGCGGGTAAGACGACCCTCATCCGGCTGCTCGCGGGCCTGATGCAGCCCACGGCCGGGACGGTCGAGGTGCTCGGCAGCACGCCGCGCGCCGAAGGCGGCACCACCCAGGCGCAGACCGGTTACATGCCGCAGCGCTTCGGGTTGTACGAGGATCTCTCGGTACTCGACAACCTCACTCTGTACGCCAACCTGCGCGCTCTGGACACTGCGACGCGCCGGCAGCGCTTTGCACAACTGCTGAGCTTCACCGATCTCGGCCCATTTACCGAGCGCCTCGCCGGCGATCTCTCCGGCGGCATGAAACAGAAGCTCGGACTGGCATGCGCGCTGCTCGGCCGGCCGCGCCTGTTGTTGCTGGACGAGCCGGGCGTGGGGGTCGACCCGCTGTCGCGGCGCGAGCTGTGGCGCATGGTGAACGAGCTCGTCGCGGGCGGGGTCACGGTGCTGTGGTCGACCGCCTACCTGGAGGAGGCCGAGCGCTGCGCGCACATCTGGCTGCTCGATGGCGGGCGGTTGCTGTACGAGGGGGCGCCGGCGCACTTGAGCGAGCGCGTGCGCGGGCGCGTATTCCGGCGCCGTGTCGCCGCAGGTCAGGCGCGACAGACGGCGGAGAGCGAGCTCGCACGCGAGGCGGTGCTCGATGCCGTGATCCAGGGTGCCAGCGTGCGAGTGGTGGCGAAGCCGCAAGCTGCGGGCGAATTCCACGCGCACGGGTATGAAGCGGTGGCGCCGCGCCTGGAGGACGCCTACGTCGAGTTGCTCGGCGGTGCACGCAAGGGCGAAAGCCTGCTGGCGCGCGGCTGGCCGACGGGCGCGCCAGCGGACCCGCGCGCCGCGGGCGGCGCTGCCGCGGCGAGGGGCGACGGGGTGCTGGTGCGTGCCGCGGGCCTGACGCGCCGTTTCGGGGACTTCGTGGCGGCCGACGACGTCGGTTTCGAAGTGCACGCCGGGGAGATCTACGGCCTGCTCGGTCCCAACGGCGCCGGCAAGTCGACCACCTTCCGCATGCTGTGCGGGCTGCTCATGCCCAGCAGCGGCGCTGCCAGCGTCGCGGGGGTGAATCTGGCGCGCGCCGCGAGCCGCGCGCGCGCGCGCCTCGGCTACATGGCGCAGAAATTCTCGCTCTATGGCGATCTGTCGGTTGCCCAGAACCTCGAGTACTTCGCCGACATCTACGGCTTGAAGCGCGCCGTCAAGCGCGAGCGGGTGCGATCGATGGTCGAGATGTTCGAGCTCGCGCCGCTCCTGCACTCGAACGCGGCGCTGCTGCCGCTGGGCTTCAAGCAGCGCCTGGCGCTCGCCTGCGCCACGCTGCACGCCCCGGCGGTGCTGTTTCTCGATGAGCCCACCAGCGGCGTCGATCCGCTCATGCGGCGCGAGTTCTGGCA
>Ga0209238_1000535_pt1 | contig 13761 bp, 17 predicted proteins | sample GraSoi013_1_20cm_FD_185823 | JGI IMG/M metagenome (GOLD analysis project Ga0209238, IMG submission 185823) | Grasslands soil microbial communities from the Angelo Coastal Reserve, California, USA - Sample 10_02_2013_1_20cm (SPAdes) (version 2) | ecosystem: Environmental > Terrestrial > Soil >...
GCAACCTCCGTTCGACCTCGAGGCGAATCCGTCCTTTCACCGTGTGCGGTTCTTGCGGATGGTCCTCCGTGACGGTCCGGGATCGCGGACGGCCGTACACGTACACGTTGCCGGGAAAGACCAGGGTAGCGCCCGAGGCTTCCGCGGCCGCGAGGGCGTTCTCCGCAAAGAGCGGGACGAACCGCGGCCACTCGGGGTATGGGACGTTCGCCGCATGGACGACGACATCCATGCCACGGACCGCCTCAACGACGGATTCGCGCGAGCGAAGGTCCGCGGGGACGACCTCAATCCCCGCCGGGAATCCTCCGGTTTCTCGGCCTGGCCGGACCACGGCGCGGACCTGGTGGCCCGCGAGACGGGCTCGGCGCACAACGGCGCCTCCGATCAACCCCCTCGCACCGAGAATCGCAAACCGCACGAACATCAGACGATTGCCGGCGCACAAAAAGATGACGCCTCCGAACGGGCCCCGCCTACGTGCACGATGCATGCATGCGCCTGCCTTATGCGCGCGTTGCGGCGGTGAGCCGTCTCGACCCGTCTCGGTGAGGCGGGCGAGGTGCGAACGATGGGAAACGGAATCAAACTGGGGCCGCGCGCGACGATCCTCCTGGTCGTCCTGTTGGCGGCGAGTGCGGTGGGCATCTTGACGCCCACCCTGAGTAACACGGTGTCGAAGGACGTGCAAGTGACGGGCTTTGCGGTCACGGTGACCGTCGACGGCGTACCGGAAACGGTCGCGCCGGGCGACGTGTTCCGAGTGACGGCGACACTGGCAAACAACGCGAACCGACCGATCCCCGCGGTCTTGCGGATGGAAGTCCGGAACCCGAACAACACGGTCCCCAACGAACTGACCGTCTACGCGGGCTGCGGTGCCGAGGAAGTCATCTCCGGAACGCGGCTGATCTACTACATCGGCTGGCACGGACCGCTCCTCGCGCCGAAGGGCACGAGTTTCGCGGCGGGAACGAGCCTGGCCACGGTGAACGGCGCGATCGGATCGGCGGAATACTGGCCCGCGGTCCTCCACGAAATCCAGGAACGAGACCCCGCCGGGTATGCGTCCCTCGTGGTCCCGGGCCTGAACGCCTCGGCCGGCGTGCGGAACTCCGGATCGGCGCTGCTGAAAGCGCTGAACTACTACGCAATGGTGGCCACCTCGAACGGCGACAGCCCCAACCTGGCGGACTGGACCCTGAACTCGGTCTTCTCGGAGCGGTTCGTCGCGTTCGGCGGCGCGGCCCAGGACGGCTTCCTGGTGGAAGTCCACCCGCAGTCCCGCGGGAGCTTCATCTTCAAGCTCTGGGCCGAGCGACCGGACGGCCTCGGAATCCCCGACCACCCCACCTACACCTGCGGGCCGCTCTGAGCGGCCCGACTTTTATTTTCTATATCCGATGGAAATAGGCCGAAGATTCATAGGTTGGCGGACCATCCGCTCGCCGCGATGAACTTCCCTCCCTTCGAACATCTCCTGTATTACGAGAAGGTCCACGGTGCCCGTCTGAACATCTCGTACTCGAACATCCGCGAGTTCCGCCTGAACGGCTTCGGGTTAAGCCTGCCCGAAGACCTCGATTTGAACTGGACCTTCCGGAATGGCACGCCGGGGCTGCGGCGGCTAATCGCGAAGCGACACCGCACGAGTTCCAAGCGGGTTCTCGTGACGACCGGGGCCACCGAGGCGAACTTTCTGGTCAACGCAAGCCTCGTCCATCCCGGGGACCGGGTCCTCGTGGATGTCCCGATCTACTCTCCGCTCCGCGACGTCCCGCGGGGCGTGGGCGCGAAGGTTGTCGAAATTCCCCGAGACTGTCAGGATGGATGGCGACTCGACTTGGACCACTGGCGGAAGTTGGCGGGACGAAAGGCGAGCCTCCTCGTGTTCGCGAATCTGAACAATCCGACATCGACGGCCCTCTCCCGGTCCGACATTCGGGAGCTGGCCGATATCGCGGAAGAGTGCGACGCCCACGTGCTCGTCGACGAGACGTTCCGCGAGCTTGCGTTCGATGACATGCCCCCGAGCGTCGCGGAGTTCGGTCCTCGAATGATCGCCCTCTCCACCGTCACGAAAGTGTGCGGCCTGGGAACGCTCCGCGTCGGATGGATCGTCGGGGCGCCCGACCTGCTCGACCGATTCGCTGGCGTGAAAGACTACACCACCGGAGGCGGATCGGTCCTATCGCAGACAATCGCGACGTGGGCCCTGAACCGATGGGATTTCTTCCTCCGGCGGGCGAAGCGGATCCTCGATGTGAACCGCAAGCTTGCGGCGGAAGCGCTGCGGGAGATGCCGGCGCTCCAAGGGGACGTCCCCTCGCGCGGGACCGTGTTGTTCCCCCACAGCACCGTGGATGTTGCGCGACTCGCGAGTCGATTACTGAAGCGGTACGGGACCGTCATCGCGGAAGGTCGTTTCTTCGGAGTGCCAGACCATTTCCGATTGGGACTTGGAGGCGAGACCCAGGATCTCAAAAGAGGTCTCGCAAACCTTCGTCGGCTCTTGAGATCCGCATCCTAGGAAACGGGGACACACGGTGCCGCGGTGGCCTGACTCCGCTCAAGCTCAATAGGCGCATGCTCCAGCCAGGCTTTGACCCCAATCGCTGGATTGGTTCACTAGGTCGGCAGAGCCTCGAAATCGACTTGCGGAATCTTCTTGTCGAAGAAAATGCTCTTGTGGGACACACTCATCGAAAGTGCGACCGCGAGGTCCGAGTGAATGATTCCAAGGTGCCTCGCCGCGGCGGCGACTCGGGTCTGACAACGGGTGTCAACGTTGTTCATGCTCGCAAGTTTCGCCGCGGATCCTACTGCTATACCGAGGTCGATGCAACGAAGCTGGCAAATGGGCCCGAGGAATTCCCAGTCCTGGTACTCTCCTGTGTGATGCGCGGGACTCGCACGCAGAAATTCGTTGCAGGTGCCGTACCCGCAAGCGCCGCAGTCGTACATCGGCGGATACCACTTCTCGAGCCCGATGAAGAGGATCAGGTCCACCTTCTCGGTCGTGTCGGCGTCGCGGAAAAAGATCGGGTTCTTGAGTTTGGTCCCTCGCGCTCGGAGCCATTCCGCGAGGCGATGAAGGGTTTCTTTGTCCTGGACGATCGTCGTCTCGATGAAGGGCTTGGATCCTTTGAGGAAGAGCTGACCTCCGCTCTTCGGAGCGGTCATGGCGCTGACGGCGCACATCTTCGCGACGTTTGCTACGACTTCCGTGAACATCTCGTGCTGGTCCATCACTCACAACTCCACATGTCAGTCGTCTTGAAATACAGCCGCTCGGTGGGTGGCAGGTAGCAAGGCGTAGACCTTGTTCTTACGATGGTCGAAGGCGAGCGTGTGGGCTCCCTTCTCCGTCGGGACGGTTTCGAGGACCTTCATTCGCCTCACGTCAAAGACGTCAACCACTCCGGGAGATCCGACGGCGACATAGACACGCCGCAGCGCCCTATTGAAGAAGATGACATCGGGCGGGCCACTGAGGTTACCGATCAAACGGACCTCCCCGGTATCCAAGTGGACCGCCACCAACGTCCCATCGTCACAGGCACAGAAGAGTTGTCTCGCACGGGAGTCCAGATCAAGGCCATGGGGTCCCTTGGAAGGAATCGCGAAGGTCTCCCGAATTTCCGAGGGATGGTTGGCATCGATCCCCACGATGAGCGGTGGATCCGCGATATTCACGTAGAACGCGGCCTTGACCTCGTCGTAAACGGCCCAGCGAGGGCGCCCCGGAAGGACCACGGTGCCGGTCACGGCCTTCTGGTCCATGTCGACTAGCGATGCGGTCGAAGAGTTCGGGACATCGGGATCGCCGACATTGGCCACGAGCAGCAGCCCAAGGGAGGGGGCGAAAGCGAGTCCGTTAGGACGAATGCCAACGGACAGCCTCGCCATTTGTTGTTCCCCGCCAGCCGCGAAGATGCCGATCGTGTTCTCGCCGCGATTCGCCGTGAAGAGGAGATCGCGTTCGTCCGAGACGAGTACGCCCGCGACGCCCTTCAGTCCGTGCATGGAGTGACGGAAACGGTCGGAGGCGGAGTCCACGACGTCGACATCATCGTTAGACGTATGGGCGATGTAGAGCCGAGAAGATCCATGATGAACCGCAGCGTGATCGAAACCGCCCTCCTTTGCATGCGCGGGAAGATCGATGGAGCCCAGCAACCGAAGGCTCATCAGGTCGCATGCTCCAACTTGGCTTTCCCTTCGACCTTGAGTCTGCAGTAGGTGTAGAGCGCGTCATACGCGGGGAACTGGAGTCGCATGTTCTCGAAATCGTCTTTTGCGTTCGTCCGGAACCCGAGGGCCATCGCCTCAAGCCCCGCGCCTTCGGCACGCCGCACTCGCGGGGCCGCATCCGCGGTGCGCACGATTTCGGCCATGTCGAGCAACGCTGGGTCCGTGAGCTTGTACGTCTTGACAATCGCATCGAAGCTGCACCGCTCGTCACCACCCTCCTTATAGTGGAACAGCTCGGCGCCAGGGCTGTCGTACGGGATCGCGCCCTGTTCCTTCGCGACGTCCAAGACCTTTTCCCGCGGCACGAACAGGAACTCCGCTTTCGGATCGACGAATTTCTTGAGGAGCCACGGGCACGCAATCCGGTCCACCTTCGCTTTCTCTCGGGTTACCCATTTCATTGAAGTCCTCCTTGAGTAGAGTCTCTACGCAGGTAGTACATCTATGTATATTAAGCATTCCGACGGTCGGTCGATGCCGACCACTGAGTAGGATATCTACGCATATAAACCAGGACGCGATTGGCCCGACACGGGGTGAGTTGATGGCCGCGACCAGTCCGCGAGGCATGAAGATTGGAGCCGTCTCCCTTTGGCTGCTCCTGCTCTTGTCGGAGAAGCCGATGTACGGGTACGAGGTGATCCGGGAACTGGAGAAGCGGTTCTCCGGATACTGGCGTCCCAAGACCGGGACGATCTACCCGGCATTCGAGAAGCTCGAGGAAGGCGGTCTCGTGACGAGCCGCATCGAGTTCCGCGATGAGGGACTCGATCGGAAGCACTATGCGCTCACGGAGAAAGGACGGACCGAGCTCGCTCAGGCCATGAGCCATTGGACCAAGATGATGGAGGTCTTGGAAACCTACCGCGAGGTTCACGAGTCGATCTTCCGGTACAAGGACAGGCTCAGCAAGGAGGACCTCTCAAAGGCCCTGGTGGCGCTAGGGCAGGGATTGGGCCGGCGTTCCGTCGACCTCTCCAAGGTCCTGCCAGGTCACCAGAAGAAGATCGTGGTCCAGCCGACCGAGCCGGTGACCTCAAACTTCTTATACGCCAAGGAAGACGACGAACTCGAAATCCACATGGAGGTTAAGTGGCCCCCGACCGGCCTGCCACGATCTGGAGCCAAACCCTCGCCACGTCCGAAGCGTTCGAGGCCGAACCGCTAAGCGGGGTGGCGCCACGAGTCTCGGGGACTGGATCGATCGGGACGGGAAACTCATCTTCCTCGAGAAGACCGTCCGAACGGTTCCCTACGGTTTCCTCGGAGTGATCTTCGGCGTGTACCTGGCGCAACTGGGCTTCACTCCCGTCGCCATCGGAATTGTCCTGACCGCGACCGTGCTCAGCAGCGCCCTCTACACGCTCGTCATCAGCTTCCTCGCGGATCGCATCGGCCGGAGGAAAACGCTCGTCTTCTTCGCGCTCACCGATTTCGTCGCCGGAACCTTGCTTTTCGTCTCGAGGGATTGGTGGGCGCCGGTCCTGGCAGGCATCGTCGGGAACATGACCGTGGGCGCCGGAGAAGTCGGGCCGTTTCTGTCGCTCGAGCAAGCGATGATCCCGAAGACCTGTCGCCCCGATCGCAGGACCTTGGCGTTCAGCGTGTACAACCTAGTCGGATACGGAGCGTCTTCGGCCGGAGCGCTCCTCGCGGGCCTCCCGAACTACATCGGCTATTCGCCGCTCTTCCTGGGCTATCTGATCTCGGGACTCCTTGGCGCCGCGCTCTACTCCAACCTGTCCCGACACGTCGAACCGGACCCCGGCGCCGCGATGCGATCCGCGCTGTCCCCGCGCGGTCGGCCCATCGTGGCGAAGCTGTCGGCCCTTTTCGCAATCGACTCGTTCGGCGGCGGTTTCATCGGTCAGAGCATCCTCTCCTACTACTTCTATCTCCGATTTGGGCTGGATCTGGCCACCCTCGGCGCCATCTTCTTTGCGACCCAGCTCGTGACCGCGTTGTCCTTCCTCCTCGCCGAGCGAATCGCGCGGAGGATCGGCCTGCTGCGGACGATGGTCTTCACGCACGTGCCCTCGAACGTGCTCCTCATCGCCGTAGCGTTCGCTCCGACGGCCTTGGGCGCCGTCGTCCTTCTCCTGTGTCGTCAGTCGTTGTCTCAGATGGACGTGCCGACGAGGCAATCGTACGTCATGTCGATCGTGGACGAGGAGGACCGGACCGCGGCGGCGGGCCTCACGAGCTCCACGCGCACGGTCTCGTCGTCGATCAGTCCGTCGCTGGCGGGTTACGCCCTTGCGAATCTGTGGCTCGGAACACCGTTGGTCGCCGCGGGGTCCCTGAAGTTGGCGTACGACCTATTGATTTACCGAAACTTCCGGAGGGTCCGTCCTCCGGAGGAACTCGAAGTCGACGCGAAGTGAGTGACGCGCCTGCCGCCACCTCGAGAAGAGCGGGCACGGAGGGATTCGAACCCCCGTCTTAGGCTCCGAAGGCCCATAGCCTAGTCCAAACTAGCCGACGTGCCCGGCGGTCGAACCATAGCCGTTGATAAAAGGGTTCCCAAATGGATCATCGGGTCAGTCACCGATGTGCTTTCGGTACGCCGTCGGATCCATCAGGGCGTTGACTTGCGCAGGCTCCGCGACATCGAGGACGACCATCCATCCTTCGCCGTAGGGGTCCTTGTTCACCAGCTCGGGCTTGTCCACGAGAGCCTTGTTCACATCGACGACGGTTCCGCTGATCGGCGCGAAAATCTCGCTCACGGCCTTCACGGACTCGACGGTCCCGATCGGCTCTCCTTGCTTGATGGTCTTCCCGTTCGGCGGTAGCTCGACGTACACGACGTCCGTCAGCTGATCCTGGGCAAAGTCCGTAATCCCAATCCGGGCCCGCTTGCCTTCGAGCTTCGCCCACTCGTGGTCCTTCGTGTAGCGCAGCCCCTCCGGGACGTTCGACAAATTGACTCCAACCGGACCGCCTCGATGCGGCCGTGCAGATATGAGAGTTTCGCGCGCTACCGGCCTTTCCAGTTCGCGCCCCAGGCCTGGTGGACGAAGATCTCTTCGCTGTGAATCTTGTGGATGTGGTGCGCCACCACCAGGAGGGCGAAGAGTGCGAGCCCGCCGATCGTGAGCAGAAGGTAGACGGGATTCCCCAGGATCGTGGAGAAGAAACCGTTCACGGTACCGAGCGGATCAGCCATTCGATCGTGCCTGAGCGAACCAGTTTCCGGCGCCGGGGAAAAACCTTTCTCCGTGAAGCCCCGATCCGATAATTAATCGCTCCAGCTCGCCTCTCTGGAACAGATGGTAGAACCGCGGAACGACGGTCTTGTCGGGCATCGTCCACGGCACTTCGACATCCGCATCGACCTCGGGCGCCGCAAGCATGGATTGAAAGCGCGGCTGCTCGCGCGCCCATACGCTCACGAGCACGGGGGCCCGTCGACGTAGGACGCGGCGGAGCTCCATCAACGCCGCGATGCGATCCGACTCGACCGGGAGATGGTGCAAGACCGCAATGCACAGGCCCGCGTCGAACGACGCATCTCGGAACGGCAGCTTCGTCACTTCGCCGCCGACCCAATCGATGCGGAGGGCATCTCCCGTTCGACGTTCACCGGCGCGCCCGATTAGCAGGAGGCGTCGGGAGAAGTCGAGCGCCACGGCGCGATGGCCTCGGTCTGCGAGGACCGTCGTGTGTCGTCCATGGCCGGCCCCGACATCGAGGACCCGTGCCCCCCGAGGCAAGGACTCGATGAACAACCGGACCTCGGGCCAAGGTTCTCGTCGACGGGCCGCGTACGACTCGGCGATGCGATCGTACGTCGCGCGGATGTCCGCTTTCGTTCGGACCATTCGAGTGCAGACGCGAGGGCCGCAGGATAAAGGCTCGCTCACGCCTCGAGGGAGGCCCGCTCCGTCTCGCGCATCACCCGCTCGCGAATCGCATCGAGGGCCGGCAGCGGCGCCGTCACGCGACCATGGTCCAAGTGCTGGGTGTACGCCGGGGCCATCTTGGCGCCGCACACGGGACACGTTCGCACGCCCACATCGTAGGTGCCGTCTTTCGGGCAGCGCGCAAGATCTTTGCGGCCGCCGAACTTGCCCCGCTTCGCCGCCGGCTTGCCATCGACCTCGACGAGGTCCAAGGCGAAATCGATCGTCGGGGCGTTGCTCAAACTCGTGCCCACGCCGAAGCCATCGACGCCGGCCTCGAGGAGAGCGGGAATCGATTTCTCGTCCACGGAGCCCGACACGAAAATCTTCACGTCCGGGTGGCCGCGGAGGTCCAGCTCCCAGCGGACTTCTCGGACGATCGCGGCGAAGTTGCCGCGGCGCGAGGCCGGCGTGTCGAGTCGGACGCCCGCGAGGTCCGGAATCGCTTCGACGGCCATCAGCGCCTCCGTCTTCTCGTCGTAGTATGTGTCGACGAGGGCGATGCGCGGAATCTTCGCTTCGAGATACTTGTGGACCGCCGCGAATGCTTCTCTCGGTTCGCCCATCACAATGACGAGGGCGTGGGGCATCGTGCCGATCGCGGGGACACCGAGGAGGTCGGCGCCCAAGGGCGTCGTGATCGCGTCGAGCCCGCCGATCGTGACGGAACGTTCGATGAGCGGCGCGATCCCGGGATGCATGCGACGGACGCCGAACGACAGAACCTGCTTTCCGTTCGCGAGCTTTCGGATCCGCGCCGCTTTCGTCGCGATGCCGCTCGCCTGACAGATCATCCCGAGGACCGGCGTCTCGTACAACGCCCATTCCTCGTACGGGCCTTCGAGGGTCATGACGGGGAGCGGGATGCCTCGGTGTGTCTTCGGTGGGAAGACGCTGCCTTCCGGGAGGGCCCACAGGCTCACGCCCTTTCCCTCCAGAAGATGCACGACCTCCTCAAGCCCGCAGAAGATCCCCCACGACCAGTCGTTCGGCAGGGCACCGGTCGTCACTTCGGCGACAACATTGGCGCGGCTCCGACCCGCCTTCTTCAGGATGTCGAGCGTCCGCACGAAGTAGAGGTCCGTCGTCCGTCCCGCCCGGATCTCATCCGCGGTGGCGATGTAGAAGTCACGACCCGGCGCGGGCTTGGGCATTTCTCCCGAAGCGGGCTACTTTCTCCGTTTATTAGAGCTTTTGGTCGTTGGTCGCCGATGTGGCTGCGGCGGACGCGCGGGTCACACGTGTCTCCGATCGAGTTCGTTCTGAAGGATCGCGATCGCATGGTCCGTGTGCAGCGCCATCGGACCGAGTCCGACGACGAGCGCTCCACGCTCGGTCAGGACGCGTTCCTCGGCCGCCATGAGATCCTGGTTGTCCGAGAATACGAAAGTCGCGTCCGCGGGGAGACTCGCTTCCCGAATGTCTTTGCCGCCTTCCTTGGCGTAGACGAATACGGGTCCGAAGCGATCGAGCGCCTCCTCGAAATTGGTCTGCGAGCCGAAGACGCCCGGAGAACTCTCCCGTTCGATTCGGGAGGGGTCCACGAGGGCCCGGCGGACGAGTGCGGCATTGCTTCGGATGTCCGGCTGGTAGTTCCGGAGTCGAAAGCCTTCGAATCGCACGAGCTGCGGCGGGTGGGGCGGCCCCAGAAGGAGGAGACCGACCTCGACATCCCGTCGAAGGTCATGGGCGAGGTGGAGGGCGGCGTTCGCCGCGTTCAACAGGATGTCCATGCGGCCCGCTGCACCGGCCAGGTCATCTAGGGAAAACACGGGGTCCGTGGAGGCTCGATGGCCGACGATCAAGAAACGTCGCACGCCGGTCCGATGGCTCGTTTCCCCTTAAGGATTCGGGCCAGATATTTATCGGTTGAGATGGATATTATCGGCTCTCGAATGACTCGAGTCCCGCGAGGGCCTTGATCGCATCGCGATGGAACGGCACCAGAGGAAGCGACAACGCCTCCTCCCGGAGAACCCAGCGGACCGAATCGGTCTCTTTCGGACGCCGAACTGGGGAGCAGCGGTAGATCGATCCGGACCACTTCCGGTGGGAGAAGGTGCGGTCCACGCGCGACCATCGCGGGCCGACACGAACCTCGATCCCCGCCTGAGACCGAATCGATCCCTTGAGATCCGTGCTCTCCGAAGGCCCGTTCCTCTCTCCGCCCGGAAGGGCCCACAGCCCGGCGAGCAGTTGCCCTCTCGGTCGCCGGACGAGAAGGACCCGCCCGTTCGCGGTTACGAGCCCGAAGACAACGGTCACCGCACGCGGGGACCGAGGCCGAGAGGAGATAGGCAGCTCTCGTTCCTCGCCGGCCGCGCGGGCCAAGCACAACCGTTCAACAGGACAGCTCACGCACGCCGGCGCGATGGGCGTGCAAACCGTGGCACCGAGTTCCATCAATGCCTGGTTGAAGGTACCCGGCCGCTCAGGGGAGACAAGTTGCGCGGCAATTTCCGCGATTCGCCTGCGGACCGCTCCCGCCGTCACATTCTCGCGGAGCCGAAACAAGCGAGCAATCACCCGTGTGACGTTTCCGTCCACGGCGGGCACCGAAATCCCGAAGGCGATGCTGGCCACCGCACCGGCGGTGTACGGCCCGATCCCCGGGAGCGACGTCAGCTCGTCGTACGAGCGAGGGACCTTGCCGCCGTGCCGCTGGACGATCGACTGGGCCGCCGCGTGCAGGTTCCGGGCCCGCCCGTAGAAGCCCAGGCCCTCCCAGACGGCGAGGACGTCATCGAGGGGGGCGGCTGCGAGATCGCGGACCGTGGGAAACCGTTCGAGGAACCGTTCGTAGTACGGCGTCCCGCTTGCAATCCGAGTCCGCTGAAGAAGGTATTCGGCGACCAAGATTCGATAGGGGTCTCGCGTGTGCCTCCAGGGTAGGTCCCGGCGATTTGCATCATACCACGCGAGCAGCCTTGTGCGAACCTCGGTCGGGGAGGGGTCACCCATCGCCGGCACGATGCGCCGGGAGATACATCAGCATTCGGACCACGCCGCTTCTCTGACAGATCCCGCGGACTAAGCTTGAATCAGGTTGAGCGTGCCGCGTCGCCGCGAACGCGGTCTTGAATGGCTTCGCGGTTTCACTTGAATATCTCGCCCGTCTCTCGGCTCCAAAACAGCAAATCGAGGGCTGACATCGGAATTCCAATCTCGTGCGAAAACTGCTGGGTTCGCGCCTCGATGTCCAAGTACCGCCTCGCGGTCAAGGTCTGCGGTAGGCGCCGCACCACGCCATGGCGGATGAGGTTCCTGAGGATATGACGGTCCAGAATCGCGAGGTCTTCCCCTCGGCCCGTGTTCCGAAGGAAGTGACTTGCCTCTTTCAGGCCCAAGCCATGGATCTCGCGGACGAGCCAATTGCGAGCGTCCATCGAGGAGGAAAACGAATCCAAGGTCTTCGCGATTTCGCCCCGGCCTTCCGGAAACAAACGGTCTCGCGCGCGAACGATGTACGTGGCTTTGTGGTTGTGAAAACGCGTGCGATGACGCAGGAACGCCGCGATCTCCGCCGCTTCACCGGACCAGAGGAGTTCGGTCTCTCTGAGAGCGGCGACGGCCGCGTCGGACGCTCGGGCCTTCGACTGAACGGCCACGATGCAGAAGCACAGTTCCTCGAAGAGTCGCTCGTCCGCCAAACGTCCCGCGCGGCGGAAGTCCTCCAACCGGGCCTCGATGGCGGGACGTTTCGCCTTGTACTCGGTCCGCAGTTGCCCGACGTTCCTGTAGCCAGGCTTCAAGGAAGACGCGAAGCGTATTGCGTGATGATAAGATTGGCGTGATTCCCCGTCTGCCGTCTCCGAGATCGGAGCCCGCCGCACGTTTAAATAACCGAATCCGCTACGAGGCGACCATGTCACTGCTGTACTTGCTGGCCCGCTGGCTCGACCGGATTTCTCCGGCTCCGATCGCGTACGCGCACTGCGACATCCCCTGCGGCATCTACGATCCGCACCATGCGCAACTCGCCGCCCACACGGTCGTCCGAATGGTCGACCTGATCAACCAACTCGACAAGCCCGGTGCCAGTGCGACGCCGGAGCAGCGCCAGGAGTACACGAACAAGCTTGCGCGGTACATCGCCACGAAAGAGCAACACTCGGAGATCGCGAAGAATGAGCTTCGCATCCTTTGGGCCGACTACTTCAAGCCGGAGCACCTGAAGACGTTCCCAGAACTCCACGATCTCGTGTGGAAGGCGCTCAAGACCGGTTCGAAGGCGCGCCAGGAGATCAACCTCCAGGCGGCCGAGGACCTCCTGAAGGCGACGAACGACATCGCGTCCATCTTCTGGAAGACGAAAGGATTCGAGACGATCACCGCGAAGGCGCCCTACCCCACGGAGCGCCTGACCGTCTACCCAAAGTTCAAGTGATTCCGTCCGCGATGTTCCCTCTCCGCCGCTTCAGGGTCGAGGACGATAGCATGCGGCCTGCCTTGGAACCGGGCGATTACGTCCTGGTGAACCGGTGGGCGTACAAGTTCCACCCACCTATGAAAGGTGATCTGGTCGTCGTGCAGGATCCGGAGACGCCCCAGCGATTCCTGGTGAAACGAGTTTCCGATGTCCCCGATGCTAGGCAGATCCGTGTGGCGGGCGACAACGCCGATCGTAGCCGAGACAGTCGTGCATTCGGACCGATCTCATTGAGAGAAATCGTTGGGAAGGTCTGGATCCGGCTGCGATAGCGAGGCCGGTCTCAGTCCCACTTCTCGAATCGCACGTACGCGAATCCGAGGCGCTGGCAGAGGTTCTTCACGTCCTCGACCATGTCGTGCAAGCCGCAGATGAAGACCTGCTTGTTCCCGTAGTCGTTGATGTCGTTCTCGATGACCTTCTGGACGTATCCCACGCGGCCTTTCCAATCCGGCGTCTCGGGACGCGAGATCGTCGGGTAGAAGTGGAAATTCGAATGCTCTCGCTCCCACTTCTCGATCAGGCTGCGGTAGATCAGGTCGTGCACGTAACGCACGCCGAACACGACGTGGAACTCATGGCCCGCGTCGAGGCCCTGCGCCCAGATGTGGCCCAACATCGAGACGAACGGCGCGACCCCGGTCCCTGTGGCAACGAAGACAGTATCGTACCGAATCGGCTCCGGGATCACGAAGCGCCCCAACGGCCCGATCGACTGGAGCTTCGTCCCCGGGGAGACGTGGTAGAGGTAGTTCGACATGAACCCGCCCTCGACGATTTTGATGCAGAGCTCGAGGTAGTCCTTGTTCTCCGGCCATGACGCGATCGAATACGGGCGGGAGATGCGCTTGCCGTCCTTCTCCGCGAAGATCGAGATGAACTGCCCCGGCTCGAAGTCGAACACGGGCTCATTTTCGAAGGTGAACCGGATGAGGTACGTCTGCGGAAACTTCGGGGCAATGTCGAAAACTTCCTTCACGATCGCGGTGTGTTTGCCGGACCGGAACTTGACGGGGGGCTCCTGAACGGCGGGTTTTGGCACCGCTACCGCCTTCGCCGGAGCCGTCCCGCGAATCATACCAAGTTGGGCACCCAGCAATCCAATTTAAACATTTCTTACGTAATGTGAAACTGCGCGAGCCAGCGTCACGCGCAGCGTGCGTGGGGCGCTTA
>Ga0209238_1000536_pt1 | contig 13751 bp, 8 predicted proteins | sample GraSoi013_1_20cm_FD_185823 | JGI IMG/M metagenome (GOLD analysis project Ga0209238, IMG submission 185823) | Grasslands soil microbial communities from the Angelo Coastal Reserve, California, USA - Sample 10_02_2013_1_20cm (SPAdes) (version 2) | ecosystem: Environmental > Terrestrial > Soil >...
TGTTCATGGAAAGGGGATGCGATCCTCTGATCCCGAACGGTACGGAGAGAGCAGGCTTTTGAGAGTTGGAATATTCAGCTCGTTCTATCCCGAGATTCACGGGGGTGCCGAAACCAGTCTCGCCATTCTTCTTGATGGCCTCCAGAAATTAGGCCTAGACCAGGTTGTTGTCACATTATCTAAGGCTCAACTGGACATTCCTATTCATGTAGTTCGAGTAAGCCATTTCGGAACTGTTCCGAAGAGAATAAAACTCTTCGGGATGCCTGGGCTGAATTCAATTCTCGCCAAGCGCCTAACGGATCTATTGAGAGAGAACCATATTGAACTCCTTCACGTTAACGACACGTACTCATTGCGCGCGGCTACAAAGGCCGCGGAAGCTCTGGGGATCCCTCTTGTTCTCTCGTATCACAATAACTTGAACATACCCTATTCATCATATGGATATCCCTATCCTATCAGTTCATGGATGGACTACAGAGAGAAGGGAATACTAAAGGCAGCGAGCAAATGTCCAATCGTGATTGCGGACAGCAACTACATTGCACATCGATTGGTCGACGCGGGTTTATCTTCTTCTCGTGTCAAACGGATCTATATTGGTGGTTCCATCTGCGAATGGGGCTCACCTCTCATCCACGACGGCCACCCTTACCTCCGTGTGCTTTCAGTGGGAGTGATGCAATACCACAAGGGATTTCAGGATCTGATTCTAGCTGTAAAGAGCCTCTCCTCGGATGGCAGGCCCTTGGCTGTTACCATGGTGGGAGACGGCCCATATTATAGCAAACTGCTGAAACTCGCCAAGCGACTGGGCCTCATTGACCATATCAAGTTTGTCGGTCGAGTGTCTTCTCAGGAGCTCATAAACTTCTATGATTGGTGTGACGTTGCGGTCGTCCCTACGATGACGCCTGAACCTTTTGGCAGAGTTGCTGTGGAGGCCATGAGTCGAGCTAGGCCAGTTATCGGAACAGCAACCGGCGGGTTAGCTGAGATAATAGAAGATGGACAAACCGGGTACCTTGTACCACCCGCGACACCATCGGCGATCGCAGAGAAACTTCTCATCTTCCAAAATCAACGAGACATGGTTGCAGAAATGGGAACCCGAGGACTAGAGAAGTGCAAAACCGTGTTTGATCAGAGGCTTATTGCAGGCCAGGTGTTCGACGTTTACCGAAGCCTAGCCAAATAGCTGTGGCGTCTTCGAGTATGTGGCTGCGGAGAGATATGTGCGCAAGGGAGTGAGACCTGAGACGAGAATTCTTCACGTTTTCCCCCGTTTCTTTGATGATATCACAATTCTGTACAACTTGGAGAGGTTTGGAGGCGCGGAGAGATACATAGTCAACCTATGTCGAGCCCAGCGCGGACTTGGACACGATAGCAGTCTGATGCTCTTTGCCGAGAGAGAAATCAGCCTCGAATTGGATGGCGTCCCCATTGTCGCTTGGAGAGGTACACGTTGCATTCCTGGGATCAATGGGAACTTCAATCCCCTTCCTACGGACCTCCAGCGATTCGCCAACGCGTTGATCAACTACGAAATTGTCCATATGCACAATTTCGCCAGCGATGTCTCGGTCGTTCTCTCCCTAATCAAGAAAGTTATGAGGAAACATTATCGACTTCTCGTAACTGACCATGGTTGGAATGGCCTCACCCTAGCGCGCGTGTTCAAAACATCGAAACCCATAATGAAGTTTTCGGGATTCGACGGTTTGCTTCCCGTGACAAGAGCTTCCGCCTCAACCTACGTAAACTGTACCAAGATATTCAATCCGATGTATGGGGGTGTGGACACCGAAGTGTTTAGACCAGTCAATGGCGACAGGCGAAGCGATATCCTATTCGTCGGACGCTTAACGCCTTACAAGAAAGTTGACAGTCTCATTAGAGCTGTATCACTCCTCGAAGACAAGCCTAGACTAATTGTGGTCGGCCCCACACTCGATCATGAATATCGAGCTTCCTTGGAAAGACTGGCGAACGAACTCAAGGTCGATACGAGATTCTTAGGACACATATCGGACCAGTCATTAGTCAGCTATTATTCATCTTCAACGGCTCTCGCACTACCGTCAATAGACGAGTTATTCGGACTGGTTCTAATAGAGGCCATGGCTTGCGAATTGCCCGTCGTTGCAAACAAAGCTGGAGGCGTACCAGAAGCTGTGGACGATGGTAAGACTGGCTACTTGATACGCCAAGGAGATCGCTCGCAGCCTACAAGGAAGTCTTGCAATGAGCGCATCCTACCAGAGAGCTTACCACAAGCTCAAGGCTCGAAAGGAGCAGATAAAGCCTCAACCAATTTGGGGGTCTTGGGGACGGTTCTACGATCAACTCTTTAGCCTCAAAGACCAGCTCGTCCTTGACTTTGGTTCTGACGTAGACTCCCCGCTACATGGGAAATTTCTCAGAGAAAACGATGGCGGGAGCGGAAAATACAAGGGATACGATATCGACGAGGACACACTCTCATGGTTGAGACGAGAGGGCTACCTCTACGATTTCTACAGCGACAATTCTCTGAAGGGGTCTTTCGGCATTATAGTTGCTTCAGAAGTGTACGAACATCTCTCCGAATCTGAAAAGGAACGGTTCCTCGCGAGGGCCCATGAATTGCTAAGAGAATCCGGTAGACTAATCGTCGATGTTCCTTACATCGCCAATCTAAATCTAATAGAGTTCTTCAAAAGAGATAGATCTCACAAGCCTATAGCACTGGAGGACGAAGCAGCGTACTTCGAGGCATTCGGTTTCACGGTTCAAGTATACATTGGGGGCCGAACCGCGCCCTACAGGTCTCTATTCTGGAATCTGTGGCGTTTTGCGGGAAACTTAGCCTTGGGCTACTATCCTTTCCATGTGGCGTTGTTTGATGCAATCAAGATTTAGTCGAACGGCCCTCGTCCGCCTCTGGACAGTCATTATTGCAAGGTGGCACCGTCTCATCGCGGTTATATTCGCAAGTCTGAAGAAGGCGTCCCGCGTCGGGACTAACTTTCTGATATGGGGCCATCGTATAGAGCCGCGCCTAATCTCTCACAAGAAAATACGACTTTTGTTTCCTTGCATTGCACTTGGAGCCTCGTTCATTCTCCTCTCCCCATTGTTGCTTCCCCCAGGACTTCCCTTCCAGGGTGACGAAACCTACTACATTCCTTGGACTCTCGCCACCCTCTCAAGGTTCAATTTGCAAGCATGGCTGAGCGGCAATGGACCCTCAGCAGACATTCTGTCGCTGTTCTCCACCCTCATACTTGTGGGCTTAAGAACGGTTCTCGGCCAAGAATACGCGGTCAAGAGCTACCTTGTCATAATGGCTTGGTTATCAGCTGTTATCCCTTACGTTGCGACCAAACAGCTTCTGAGACACTGGCGACTAATAGTGAAGCCTCTTCAGCTGGAACTCGCTTCCGGCGTTAGCGGCCTGGTTTACTTGCTATTCTTCTATAACCAGGCAACCGTGGCTGGCTCCAACAGTTTTGTGTGGAACTACAGTCTCTTTCCCATTCTCGTATCTTCTCTGGTCATATTCATGGATACAGGAAAGATACGTCGCCTGCTTGACTTCGGAGTATTTTCTTCGTTTGCTAGTCCCCAACCGTTTTGGCCGTATCTTGTTGGAATTGTTGGGCTGATCTACTTTATCTTTACATTGGTGCGAAGGGCGCGCATTCCTGGCCCAGTGAAACTGATCAAGAATTCGTTGCTGGCCGTCGTGACTGCGCTGGGGTTCAACGCTTTCTGGATCATCCCGATTGCAGCAGGTTACCTCTTCCTCACAGGAGGCTCGACCTTTCAGATTTATGGCGCTACCGGAGCGGTCAGCGCTAGTGATCTTAGTTTCCTCAGCTTCTGGAGCCTTCAGGACATTCTGCTGTTGGGTGAAAGCGCACACTACTTCTTTTGGAACCATCCCCAGACCTACACGCTGTTTAACCTCATTATTCCCCTACTCGCCGTGACGGCAGTCTTGGAGTATCGCAGAAACCGCTCGGTCTTCTTTGTTGGGGCCGTTCTGATCGTTGGAGCACTGGCCACTGCTGGCGTTAATGAACCTCTTGGATTCCTCTACTACGAATTGACCGTCCTCCTTCCCTATGGTGCCGGGGCCATTCTGAGAAATCCTACGAAGTTTGTTTCCATCGCGACATTTTCATACGGGCTACTTCTTGGCCTCGGGGTGATTGCAGTAAGTTCGATGCTTTCTTCCAGAAGAATCCCCCTGCGAATCTTGAGAAGAAATCTCATCAGGTACTCGATAGTCCTCACACTCGTTTTCCTGATTCTTGCGCCGATAACATACGGAACTTTGCTAGATCTTCAAGGGTATACGTGGCCACGCTACAGCCCGACGAACATTCCGCAGCAATACGGAGACCTAAACAACTGGCTCACCAACAACTCTGGGGACTATAAAGTGATGTGGATTCCTGCTGGGGGCGCTTACGACTGGAAGCAAGATGTCATAACTGCATTTCCCGACCTATTATCATCAAAGCAAACTGTACCTTTCACCAACATCTATCCAGACCCGTTAAGCAAAACGAATAACATTGGAAGAGCTCTGGCTTTCATGGGAGTCAAATATGTCGTGTACCATGGCGACTCGATCGATTATCCAAACGACCTGATTCTACAAGAGCTGCTCGCACAACGAGACCTTACCGAAGTCGAATCGCTTAACGGCACCATTACTCCCAAAGACGATTCGCTTGCAGCCCTTCCCATTGGTACCCCGGGAACCCAGTTCGGAGACAGCCCTTTTCATCTGTCGAACCTCACCCTTCAACGCCAACCGGAAAATAACCTAACGATGAGCTACACGATACCTCAGTCAGTTCTCAGCCAAGGATTTGGCGGAACGTTCGCAGACTATTTTGGAATTTTAATTCATGGGTTTCCTGCCGGGACGGTGGACTTTTCGAACAGGATTCTAGTAGCGGGAGTGAGCCATCAGCAAGAGATTAACAATACGAGTGGGTTTGCGTCTTTCCTAGTGGATGCGCCTCTTGCGAACTATCCTGGGGCATCAATTGACCTATATGCGAACTACTATGACAGCGAGTACAGACAGCTAAGCCCAATCCAATTCATAGACAGACTTACACTCGTTCCGAATCAAGTAACCAACCGCTATGTCATCTTCGAGAACAAGGACTTCGCTGGACCGGTTTTCTCCCAGAACGTGGCTGTTGCGAACAACGGGAACGTTACGGATCTGCTAAACAGTAATGCTAGCATAGTTTCACCCTCTTCAGCCAACGTAACGAGTTATCAGCAGATAAGTGGGGTCGAGCTCAGGGTAACAGCCGAGGCCTCATCACCATTCCTTCTGATTCTGACCGAACCATACGATAACCTTTGGAGGGCGTACATAGGTAGCACTGAAGTCAAGCCGATTCCTATTTACGGCCTGGTCAACGGCTTCATGTTAAACCAAACAGGGCTTGTGAGCATTAGAATCTATTATACGCTGCAAACCTACCTATACCTTGGGATGGGGCTTTCTGCCTTAAGCCTCTCTATCTTACTAATGGCTATAGCCTTGATGTGGAGAAAGAGGAGACGAAAAAGTATTACTTCTCCAAGTAACATCACAGCAGTGCAGATTCCACCACAACTATTTGACCAGCCCTAGCCAAGGCGTTCTTACTGAGACAAAACGGGCAACATTCTGGACAGCTGAGGTGCGACGCTCCTTTTCTTGATATCCAAGCATGATTCACCATCAACAATTCGAGTTGCAGGGACACTCGTTGACAAGTCGTAGTTTGGACTTGAGATCCGTAATCACGCTGACTGTTGACGATTGTTGGAAAACGCATGCGCAGGCATTCAATCAATCGTTTGATTCGATGTCTCTTCGGGGAGTGTTCTATGTTATAGCAGGATTTGTAGGAAGGGAGATCAATGGTTTTCAGTTTGTCGAATGGGATGCTCTTCGTCAGATGTCCGAAGAGGGTCACGAAATAGGTTCGCATTCGTTCACGCATAGAGGATCGGAACTGGGCCTGACAACGAAGGCCGCCCAAGTCATTCGGTTGGTGAGAAGCAAAGGGATAGTACGGTCCGCGAGGCTGACCCATGCTCTTCTAGGGCTGGCCCAAGAGTATCCGGGGAAGCATTTGCAACAAGACGAGGAAGTTGCGATGTCGAAACTGGAAATTGAGAAGGAATTGGAAGGAGCTTGTAAGAGCTACTCTTACCCGGGAGGAGAACCAACCGCTACGCTCGTGAACCTTACTAGAGATGCAGGTTACACATCGGCGAGAACAATCCATCCCGGGTTCAATCATTATGACCATCTCGAACACTACGGACTCAGATCGCAAGTATGGGACCAATGGACGACTGCAAGAATTGCTGATAAATGGGTTGACAAGGCCATCAGACAGAATCTCTGGCTAATCGAGGTCTTTCACGCGATGAATCTGCCCGGTTACCCATACAGTTGCTCTGAGTCTTCTCTGAAAGAGCACCTTTCGTATATCCGTTCAAGACGGGGAGAAATTGATAATTTGACCGTCTGTGAAACTATCGACCGGATATGAGGAAATCTGACGATGGGGTATCTTTCCTAAGCAATTTCCTGATCGACCGAGCTGTTTAACTGAAGGCGGATACATGGATTTAGTGAAGGACACCTGAATGGGTCCTGACACACTCCTGGTTCCAGCAGCCCTTCAAGGCCCCTACCGATGGGTCAGGGGAGGATCACCCGAGCATCCACTCGTGTCCGTAATAATTCCAACGAAGAACTCAGAAAGAACCATTCGTGCCTGTCTTGAGAGTGTTCGTGCCCAAACCTACAGGAACTTCGAGATCGTGGTGGTAGACAACTTCTCAAGCGATTCTACAGTCCGCATAGCAAAGGAATACGCTGACCTAGTCCTTCTGGCGGGCCCTGAGAGAACCAGCCAGGTGAAGCAGGGTGCTGCCAATAGCAAAGGCGATTTCATCTACAAGATCGATTCTGACTTCGTGCTTGAGCCTTCTGTGCTTGAAAAGGCGGTCGGAGTTGCCGTGGACGAGAAGGCTGTAGGGGTTATTATTCCAAACCTATCTTCCCCCAGGATTAGCTTCTGGTCCGAGGTGCGTTTCTTTGAGCGCCTCTCGTACGTTGGATCGAAGCAGATTGAAGCGGCGCGCTTCATCAGACACGATGCGTACGACAAAGTGGGGGGCCATGACGGATCACTTGTGGCTTACGAAGAGCACGACCTTCACAACAAGGTGTCGAAGCTCGGCAAGATTGTCCGTATTCGGGGCGCAGTTGAGTGGCACATCGGGGAGCCAAAGAGCCTTGCTGACATAGTAACTACGAGTTGGTATTATGGGAAAACGGCGATTCGGTATGTGAGGCGTTATCCCCGCATCGCGGCAACGCAGATTCTTCCAGTCCGTCGATCCCTCTATAATCAGCGAATGGTGTTCATGCACCGGCCCAAGCTATTGCTCGGCCTCACAATCTACGAGATAGCAAAATATATCTCCGGTTTTCTCGGGCTTCTAGCCCAAGCCACGTGGCCCTTTTCTCCACCCTTTCGTCAACTCACTCAAAGTTCAGTAAGCGTCGGCTATCCGTTGCAGCCTACCTCATCCGTTCAGGATGAGCTGCTGTTCAGAGAACCGCCTCATCTGTTTGGGATAACGATAGTTATTCCTACTTACAACTCTAGAGCAACATTGGGTCGTTGTCTCGCGTCGATAAATAACCAAACGAACAGTCCTAAGGCCGTTATTGTCGTGGACCGATTCAGCAGAGATGGTACTGCTGAAGAGGCTATGGCTCAGGGCGCAAAAGTGATCGAAGTGGAGGCGAACCGGAGTATAGCAAGAAACATCGGACTGGAAAATTCGGAATCCGAGGGTTTGCTATTTGTCGATTCAGACATGATACTGTCACCACCCCTAATTGAAGAATGCGCGGCTGGACTGGCCAAACATGACGCCCTAATAATACCCGAAATATCCACCGGGAGAGGTTTCTGGGCCGAATGCAAATCACTTGAACGACAAACCTACATTCGTAACAAGATGATTGAAGCTGCTCGCTGCTTTCGGAGAAGGGCCCTCGTTAAGCTGGGAGGATACAATCCCCGTCTCGAGGCAGGAGAAGACTGGGACCTACAAGTCCGTTCAAAGACTATCGGCCTCTCCGTCGGCCGAACAGTTTCGCAGATCGAGCACGATGAAGGCGAACCTACCCTTCTGATGATGCTTAGGAAGAAATACTTCTACGGAAAATTGTGGGGCACCTATTTGGCGACATACCCCTCAGAAGGACTGGGACAGCTGAATCCTTTCAGACGAGTGTTAGCCCCCACGATTGCAACGCTTCCGACGGACCCAGTGCACGGGGTCGGAATACTCATCCTGAGAGCTCTTGAATTCACTGCCGCAGGTCTGGGTCACGTAAGCAGGATCATTACAGGGGAAGCTGAAAACAGAAAGAGTAAGCAATCGAGGCCCGCAATCACATCCTCATGAATAGAGTCAAGACTTCTTTGAGAGGCCGTGAAAGATGGCAAGAATCCCCCTATTTCGAATATAGGAAGACCTGATCAGATATAGCAAAGTGCCTATTACACGCGAAACCCGTTTAGAACATTGACATGACCTCGGGATGCGGGCCGCTTCTACGGTTCGGCAGACTCCGATTTTGCCTGGGTGGCCCAGGGAACGTGCCTGCGTATCATGAAATCTTCTTTCAGGGAGATTACAGAAGCCTCACGATTCGTCCCAATGACATCGCTCTCGATGCAGGCGCTAACGCAGGCCTTTTTTCGATTTGGGCAGCGTCGAGGTGTCGTAGTGTTGTTTCCGTTGAACCAGCACCAGAAACCTTTGATCTGCTCAAACTCAACAAGCGCATCAACAAGGCTACCAATGTCTTACTCATCAACAAGGCTCTCTCAGACCACGACGGGTACGTCACCATGGGAGGCGACGGCGCGACTTACAAGATTGAACAGGATGGAATCAGAATACCCTCAACTACCATAGATTCTCTGCTGGCCGAGCTCGGCGTCTCAGTCGACGTTGTGAAGATGGATGTTGAAGGAGCTGAAAGACTGTGTTTGCCTGGCTCCTACTTACAGCACGTTAGAGAGATCGTCGTCGAAACCCACGCGACTGAAAACAGTGTGGTCAGAATCCTCGAAGAACGTGGATTTAGGACGACCAAAATCAGCTTCAGAGTATCTCGGACAATTGCTAGCATTCTACAGCGGTTCCCTTATTTTGCCAGCGCAGAGCTTGCCACTAACTTCTTGATATCCCGGTCAGCGCTCAGGGCATTTATGAGACGCGAAGATCTTCTTTATCGGGAGAGACTCCCGCAGTTTCAGATAATCCACGGCTACAAAGCATGAACAAGTAGAAGAGTGCTTTTTGAGATGAGAAAGATTTGAGGTTTCTGGCAGTTACGGTGGCACAGAGACCTGCTGTTATCAACTATGATGAGATGCCGTTCTATTGTCATACCCATGAACCTGTCTACTTCACTAGGTTTAGGAACAAGGAGAGATTTGAGAAACTGGTTCGATGGTGGAACGATGCGCACAAACTTGCAATGGAATACTATCCAGACGCAACACACTTTCTCGATGTTGGAACCTACTATCTAGGTCAGACGAGAAGTCTCAGACAGCTCGTTCTTAGATACGAAAGATTACAATGTCCGGAGATAATTCTTGCCGGAAACGTCCTTTACAGGAAGAACGTAGGCCTTCTCCAAATCCATGGTACCTATGATACCTTGGGGTTCCCGGAGCTGGTCGAGCTATTTGGTATAGGCTTCAAATGGTCTAAATCTGGAAATCGACTTGTTCAGTTGAACTATGTGTCTCAGCCCTTCATCTATCCAGTAGAATACTGGCAGAAACATCCATTTCACGTCAGAACGGATATTGAGAAGGATGAGGATATCCCCATCTGGTACATGGACTTCTGTGACGAATCGGGGGCGCCTGTTTTTGTGGACTTGGGAATAAGGTTCTATCGTGATGAAACCAATAGTGATGTGATAGTGAACCTTACCAAGAGAATGCGAATATTCGCGGCTCAGAAGATGAGAGTTCGGAGACCAGAGAAGTAAGGCGAGAGAATCTTTGTGTAATCTAGATGATACGATGCCATGAGCATCCTTTCTAGGTTTTGATGAGAAAGGCAAACCGACCGGCTCGTTCTCCCAAGCCCTTGGAGATTGTTTTCGACTCCTGATGTTTTGACTTGCAAAAGTCAGACCAAGCAGAGTTGTAATTGACGTCGTCAGAGACCAAGAGTCCACCCGGCTCTAACGCATCATAACCAAGGCGGTATTCAGCCATCATGTGATCATACGTGTGGAGGCTGTCATGAACGAACATGGAGATGCTTCCTTGCTTAGCCAGAACTCTAGGAAGAATTTCATGAGAGTTTCCGAGAATGAGTGTCCACCTAGATCGAAGAGGCAGAGGTATGACTCCACCGATGGAGAACCCACTTGAAGCGAGGCTGTCTTGGATATGCTGTTCTCCGACGATAACCGATTGCTGTTGCTCCATGGGGAGATCGATCGAAATGAGAGTTCCGTTATCGTTCTCCGCCATGGCGCCTAATATCGCAGAGCTAGAATGCCCTTTGAGGACACCGGTCTCGACAACTACGGTGGGACGAGAATCACGGATGGCTGCGTAAAGAAACGTATGCCATCGATTCAGCATCCTCCGAGAATGCTCGTCTTTGATCGGACTAGCGGACGAAACAATCCGCTCGATCTCCGTTTGGGGCAAATCAAGAAAATTCCCTGGCTTAGAGAGCACTGTGTCAACCCGTTTCTTCAGAAGTGCGAGATCTTGTGAGACTAGCTCCTGCAAAGAGCCCAACGAATCGTATCACGGGTAAGTGGAGGCCTCAAAGCATGTGGAAAAATAATCAACCCCTGGTCGTTAAGAGTCTTTGTCCAGTCTCGATCAAGTGGGAGCCTGATAATTGGTTCGTGAGGAATACTTCCCTATCATAACGCAACTGGGAAACGTTGGCGACAATATTCTTGGTCGCAACCCTTTATGACTCCCTGAAAGCATCGTCGTGCACCGCAAGTCAGGCAGCGTGACAATGATTGGCGAGGATTGCGATAGGTCCCTATGGCGGTGGCTCTGGGATTTCGACTTACGCGTTGGAATTATGCAGAGCGTTGTCAACCTTGCGAACCGGGCTTGAGGTTACACTTCTCACCTGGCATGGTTTCAATCCTTCTAATGGAGAGATCCGCACTCTTAGCCTTCCCAAGAGTGCGTTTCTTGGTATGTCAGACTATTTCGGGGGCCCTCTAATCAAGGCGTTGGGAGCATCACTAGAGGTCCGCGGGAAGGTAAAGGACTTTGACCTAGTTCACTTTCCAGATTCTACCTACGGAGCTTTCGTCAGGCATCCTAGACTTGTCTTAACGATGTGGGGATACTATTCGTGGAGACTTTATCCAAGATGGTACGTCGAAAGGTTCGGATTTCCGATCAACATACCTGGCACTCTTGCGGGTTTTGAGTTCATGGCGATGAACACCCTGGCTCTAAGGACCGCTAGGATGATCATATCACCTCTGCCCCTCAAGTTCCTTCAAAAAGGACAGATTCGCGAGAACATGTATTACATTCCCCCGCCGCTTACTCTTCCCGAGAATTCGCCATCCTCGAGCGGCAATCAGTATGAATTCGGCAGACGGGCTGAGCATTCGGATGTTGTTTTCATTTTTGGGTCTCGAGATCTCTCTATCAGGGGAAAAGGTGGGCAGCTCGCGATTGACGCTTTCACAAAGCTCCTTCTTCATGGTAAGACCCGGGCAGTTCTTTTCATGGTTGGTGGAAAGAAGGACGCGTTAAGTGTTCAGAACGTTGTCCGGGATAGTGTCATCTTCACTGGATTTCTGGATAGGGGTGATTATTTGCAGCTCTTGGGTCCTGGCCGATGCTTTCTGGCTCTCTCTCACGGAGAAGAACTTGACTATGCGTGTCTCGAAGCGATGGCCGCTGGGTGCGCGGTCATTGTCTCAGACATTCCAGCTCATTACGTGGTTAGGGATCATGAGACAGGAAGAGTCGTCTTGAGAAATAGCGACTCTATTCACTCAGCCATGCTCGAACTAACTGACGAGGGTATCCGTCTGAATCTGGGAAAGAACGCTGCAAAGGAAGTGAGGCAGCTCACCAGCCCCACTGAGGTCGCCAAGAAGTACTCGACCATCTATCAGAGAGTGCTCTCCACCTAGCTATTCAGGGACAGATTGAGATTATGTGTCCCCGTCTACGTCTAACCGATTCGTAAAGGTATGACTTATCTGCGGGATTAGCATACCAATCTCTAGGCGGGTTTGTCTGTGAGACCTATCGGATCGAGAATCCGTCTAATCGTGGCGGTTGTCCTGGTAGCACTGGTCCTGACAGCCATCCTAGCTACTCAGCATTTTCTGCTATCGCCCTTCTCCTCTGTATCGATATCCGGGATAAAGGCCAACTGCACCGGTATCATCGAAGACTCCACTAAGAATCCGGTGAGCGTGGGAAGTGGAACGATACTGTTTGGCTGTAATAGCAGAACAGGATGGCCTCCGACTGGGCTAGCCTGCTCTGGAGGTTGCCCAAGTGCTTATCCAGTCTTCAACGTGTCGCAGACGGGAGACTATACCCCGATCTTCAATCTTCCCCATTACTATACGAGCCTCTTTGTCGCGGGTACGGACGGCTGTTCCCCGCCGGCCGGGTCTGAGTTGCCGATCTCCCAGTTGACGAGCGGGACTAGGATGCAATTGTCCGCGTCCGGCTCTTCGCCGAGCTTCTACTACTATTGCGCCAGCTATGCGAATGTCGGATCGAGCGGTGGTGCTTTGATCTCTTTCACGATATCGTGGCGGTCGGGCTCGACGCTGTTTACGCAGACCTTCCCATCGGTGAGGGTTCCGCCTCAACCTCCACCCTCAGGTTTTGGTGGATGTACGTCGGCCTCGTTGGATTCTGTGACTCCGGCCACTCCTGTCAACGGAGTTTTAGAATTCGACTGTGTCGACAGTGTTGGTCCTTACTCTGCTTTTGCAGTGTCAGTCGCGGGCTACTATACTCCGACATTTACGCTGTCCCAGTACTATGCCGGGCTCTCGATCACGCCGATCGCGGACTTTGTGAGTAACTGTACGACATTAGCCTCGGATACTACTCCGCCTACACCGTTAACCAATGGCACGCAGGTGTATCTTGCGGCTAACCCTAGCTATTACTACTGTGCAAACTATGCCAGTACTCCGGTGCTCGGTGCCTCGTTGGCTAGCTTCACCGTGTCATGGTCGTCCGGTTCGAACATACTGCTGTCTCAGACGATTCCTTCGGTGACTGTGCCCGCGAAGACGACGGCCGTCGCAGTTGTTAGGGGAACTGACAAGGGTCTCTACTATTCATCGTTAGCAGGGAGTTGGAGTGGCTGGAAATCGCTGGGAGGAAGTACTGCTGGGCAAGCTGTGTTCTGCTCGGGAGGAGTCGGGACTGCGTACTTGGCTGTCAGGGGCTCAGACAATGTGAGCATCTACCTTAGGAGCTATTCGAATGGTGTATGGTCACCGATGAGTCCTGTGGGCACTGCGAGTGATGTACCAGCGTGCGCCTTGATGAATGGGATTCTCTATCTCGTAGCCCGTGGATTGGATTACAATCTGTACTATAACAGTCTGGACGTGGCTACAGGCCTCTGGAGTGGCTGGACAT
>Ga0209238_1000537_pt1 | contig 13744 bp, 11 predicted proteins | sample GraSoi013_1_20cm_FD_185823 | JGI IMG/M metagenome (GOLD analysis project Ga0209238, IMG submission 185823) | Grasslands soil microbial communities from the Angelo Coastal Reserve, California, USA - Sample 10_02_2013_1_20cm (SPAdes) (version 2) | ecosystem: Environmental > Terrestrial > Soil >...
GGCGTACCGGCCCGCCAAACCCATGGACAACACCGATTTCGATCTGTCGTGGCGCAAGCAAATGACGCGCGTGTACGTGACGCGGGCGCTCGCCGAGCTGCGCCGGCGCCGCGCGGCGCGCTGACCTCTACCACGGAGTCCCGATGGAAGAGCTGAGTCCCCTCGAGCCGTCCCTCGCCCCGACGCACAACCTCGTGGCGGAGCGTCTGTTCCGCGCCCGCATCGTGATTCTCACGGGCGAGATCACCCAGCGCGTCGCGGCGAACGTGACGGCCCAGCTCCTGGCCCTGGCCGGCGAATCGAGCGACGACATCACGGTGTTCATCAACTCCCAGGGCGGGCACGTGGAAGCGGGCGACACGATCCACGACCTGGTGCGGTTCCTGAGCCCGCGCGTCAAGATGGTGGGCACGGGATGGGTAGCGAGCATCGCGGCCCTGATCTTCGTCGCGGTGCCGCGCGAAGACCGCTACTGCCTCCCGAACACGCGTTTCCTGCTGCACCAGCCAGCCGGCGGATCAGGCGGTTCGGCGAGCGACATCGAAATCGAGGCCCGGGAGATCCTCAAGATGCGCGACCGGTTGAACCGCGTGTTCGCGCAACAAACCGGACAACCGCTCGAGCGCATCGAGGAGGACACGCGCCGCAACTTCTGGCTCTCGGCCGAGGAGGCGCGTCGTTACGGCCTGGTCGGGCGGGTCATCGAGCATCAGGCCGAGCTGGGAGCGGCCCAGTGAGCCCGCGATCGCGTCGATTCGCGACGGCGGGATTCGTCGTGGCGCTGGCGGCGTGTGCGCGCCCCGACCGTGAGCCGGCGCAGACGGCCCCGGCGACCTTCCGAGTCCGTTTCGAGACCAGCGCCGGCCCCTTCATTATCGAAGTGACGCGCGCCTGGGCACCGCACGGGGCGGATCGCCTGTACACCCTGGTGCAGCACGGGTTCTACGACGGAGCGCGCTTCTTCCGGGTCGTACCGGGATTCGTCGTCCAATTCGGCCTGAGCGGCGATCCGGCCGTGTCGGCCCGCTGGCGGGCTGCCACCATCCCGGACGATCCCGTGACGCAGCACAACACCCGCGGCACGCTCACCTTCGCCACGGCGGGCCCGAACACCCGCACTACACAGCTGTTCATCAACTACCGCGACAACGTTCGCCTGGACGGCATGGGCTTCGCGCCGCTGGGTCGCGTGGTCGAGGGCATGGACGTGGTGGATCGCATCTACGCGGGGTACGGCGAGCAGCCTCAGCAGGGTCGGATCGAGGCGGAAGGGAACGCGTACCTCGCGGCCCAGTTCCCGCGCCTGGATTCGATCACGCACGCCACGATCGTCGCACCCTAGGCATGCGGCCCTGCGGCGCTTGGCGTATGTGGCATCGCCACTGCGGTCGCCCCTAGCCATTTGCCTTGCTTGTTTTCCCTGTGCATTGTTTCCCACCATGGGCACGTGTCGTCCACGCTCGCAAGCGCCTCTCGTAACGGGCGCGCCACGGCTGCATCGCCCTTCTGATGCAATCCATCCGAAGCACCCCAGCACGAATGCCGTGAACGCGAGCCCCAGGCGGAGCACGTGAGCCGCACGCGCTCGAGCCAGCCTGAGCCGCGGTGGCAGGAGGTCCTGCGTAGGGTCGCCATCGCTCTCAAAGGGCGAGGCGTGGGCGTCTGCGAAGAGGACTCGCGGGGGCGGATGCATCTCCTGGCCGCGAGCGCCACGGGGGACTTGGGCCCCGTCGCAATCGACGAAGTGGAGGCCACGCTGCGCGAGCTCGGCGAAGTGAAGGGGGCGGGCCGCCGGCCCCGCCTGTGGGTGGCGGGCCGCCTCAGGCCCAAGCACTGGTGCGTCGCGCCGGTCCGGAGCGCGCTGCCGCCGCCGCCGCCCGCGGGCGTCGAGCGGCGGAGTGCCGAGCGGTTGACGCTCGAGCTCGGGGGCGTGTGCATCGGGTTGATCGAGGACCCGCACCGCGACGCCGGCACTCAAGCGCTGTTCGCCTCGATCGCGGATCAGGTCCCTGCGATTCTCTGGACCACCGACGCCGAGTTGCGTGTCATGTCGCGGTCGGGGACCGGCCCCAAATCACTGGACCTCTTGCCCGCCCGCGTCGTAGGCGCGTCCCTGCTGGGGCAGTACGATCGGGGCGAAGTGGGCTCGGAGTCGGTCGACGCGCACCGGCAGGCGCTCGCGGGCACCTCGGTTTCCTATCAGATCCGGCAGGCCGACCGCTACTACGACGCGCGCGTGCAGCCGCTCCGCGACGACGGGGGAACGATCGTGGGCGTGGTCGGGGTGGCGCTGGACGTAAGTGATCGCGAACGGGCCCTGGCGCAGGCGCGCCGCAGCCACGTGGAGCTCGAGGACTTCGTCGAGCACACGCCCGTCGGCATGCGCTGGACCGCGCCGGACGGCACGATTGTCCGCGCCAATCAGGCCGAGCTCGACATGCTCGGCTACCGCAGCGAAGAGTACGTGGGGAAGAACGTCGCCGCATTCCACATCGATCCGGACGTCGCGGCGGACACGCTGCGGCGCCTGCGGGCCGGAGAGAGCCTCGGGAACGTCGAGACGCTCCTGCGCCGCCGCGACGGCTCGATCTGTTACGGTCTCGTCAGTGCGAGCGCGCGGTTTGAGGGCGGGGAGTTCCTCCATGCGCTCCACCTCACGCGCGACATCACGGAACGCCGACTGGCAGAGCTGGCCCTGGCGCAGTTCAAGGCGATGGTGGAATCCGCCGACGACGCCGTCATCGGCAAGACGTTGGACGGGATCATCACCAGCTGGAATCCGGCCGCGACACAGCTGTACGGGTACGCCCCAGACGAAGTGATCGGGAAACCAATCACCCTGCTCGCTCCCCCGGACGGCATGGACGAGATCCACGATTGGCTGGCGCGCCTGCGGCGTGGAGAGCGGATCGAGCGCCACGAGACGACCCGGCGGCGCAAGGACGGCACGTACGTCGAGGTCACGCTCACCATCTCGCCGATCCTCGACCAGGACGGCCACGTCATCGGCGCCACATCGATCGGCCACGATATCACGGAACGCAAGCGCTTCGAGCAGCAGATGCAGCACGCGGCGCTGCACGACGCCCTGACCGACCTGCCGAACCGGGCGTATTTGGTGGAGCGCGTGGCGCAAGCCCAGGCCCGCGGGCGGCGGGATCCAGATTACCGATTCGCCGTCCTGTTCATCGACTCCGACAAGTTCAAGGCGGTCAACGATAACCTCGGCCACGCGGCCGGCGATCGCCTGTTGACGGAGATCGCGGGACGCCTGCGGACGTGCCTCCGGCCGGGCGACGTCGTGGCGCGGCTCGGGGGCGACGAGTTCGCCGTCCTGCTCGAAGAGATCGTCGGTCCGGCCGACGCGCAGCACGCGGCGCGCCGCATCCAGGACGCGCTTGCCACGCCGGTGTCGTTCGAAGGCGGGGAGATCGTCGCGACCGCCAGCATCGGCGTGGCGGTGAGCGAGCCCGGCGACCGGCATTCGCAGGATCTGCTGCACGACGCGGACCTTGCCATGTATCACGCCAAGCAGCAGGGCGGCGCGCGGTTCCAGGTGTTTGACGTCACCATGCGCGAGTCGGCGCAGGCCCGCGCCAGTATGGAAGCGGACCTGCGGAACGCCCTCGAACGCCAGGAATTCCGGCTGGTCTTCCATCCGATCGTAGAGCTCGATACCGGCCGGGTGCACGGGTTCGAGGCGCTGCTGCGCTGGCACCACCCCGAGCGCGGCGTGATCCCACCGCTCGAGTTCGTGCCGCTGGCGGAGGAGACTGGTCTCATCCTCCCGATCGGGAGCTGGGTGATCGCCGAGGCGTGTCGCTACGGGCGGCGCTGGGAGGACGCGTTCCCGGCGGCGGCTCCCCTGCGGATCAGTGTGAATGTTTCCGCCAAGCAGCTCGAGCGCGAGGGCCTCGTGGAGCAAGTGCAGACGGCGCTCGGTCAGGTGGCCCTTGCGCCCTCCCGCCTCGTACTCGAGATCACCGAGAGCATGCTCATGAAGAACGTCGAGTCGTCGACGGCGCTGCTGCAGCAACTGCGAGCGCTCGGCGTCGAGTTGCACATGGACGACTTCGGCACCGGATACTCCTCGCTCGGGCAGTTGCCCCACCTGCCCATCCAGGGCATCAAGATCCACCACCTGTTCATCCACCGTATGGGGGGGCGCCGCACCGATTTGGAGATCGTACGCTCGGTAGTAGAGCTGGCGCGGACGCTTGGGTTGGGTGTGATCGCCGAGGGGGTCGACACCGTCGCACAGCGGGAGCGTCTCATCGGGCTGGGGTGCGAGTTCGGGCAGGGCTCCCTCTTCGCGCAGCCGCTGGAGCCGGCCGCGGCAGGCGCATTCCTCGCTGCACCGCCTGGGCCGGATGGGTTGTCACCGCTGCGGGAAGCTTGATCACGTCCCGTTCATCTGCGCCGGGACGGCGTCTTCAGGTCGCCGCCGCCTCGATCTCGGCGAGGGTGCGCTCGAGCAGCTCGACCAGGCGGCGCCGGGCCGCCTCGTCGCGCGCCTTCCAGCCGGCGCGGTAGACGGCGCGTACCAGCCGTCCCACGGCGCGGTTCACCTCGACCATGCCACCCCCCAGCGCGCGATCCACGGCGTCGCGCACCCGCTCGAAAATGTCGTCCACCACGTCGCGGTGCTCTTCGAGAAAGCGGCTGCCGGCGTCGGTGACTTCGTACACTTTCTTGCCGTCGACCTCCTTCGCGCGCACCAGCCCTTCGTCCTCGAGCCATTGCAGCGTGGGGTAGACGGTTCCGGGCGACGGGGAGTAGCACCCGTGCAGCCGCTCTTCCAGCTCCTTCATCACCTCGTAGCCGTGGCGCGGCTTGTCCTTGAGGAGCTTGAGGATCACGTATTTCATGTCGCCCGATTCGAACCACTGCCGCCGCCGCCGCCCCCCCGGCCCGCCCCAGAAGCCCCGCGGTCCGAACCCGAAAGCGAAGCCATCCCAGCCGAACTGTCGCGTCATTGTCTCCCCGCTGGTGTGCGATGTAACGTGAAGATATACTGTGACGATATATCGCGTCAACCGATCGTAACACCGCTCACAGCGATCCCGTCCCTCGCCGCACAAGTTCTAAGGCCGCATGAACTTGTGCAGGGGAAGCGGGGTGGTACATTTGGAGCCCGCGCTAACCCTGTTTCCCTTTGGCCCGCGCGCCCGGAAGGAGCTTCGATGTCCGTGCAGGTGACCCCCCACCCCCCTTGGGTGGCCGACCTGGATGCTACGTTGGATCCCCGTCGCGAGGCTATCCTGGATACCCGCGTGATCGTGCACGCGTCGGAGAACGAGCTGATCGACGGCAAGATCCAGAACTTCCTCGTGGCCTTCTATCCGATCATCCGGGACTTTCCCCAGTGGCTGCAGGTACTGCTCGACCGCTCGCCCGAGGACGGCAAGGCGTTCTTCCGCGACAACATCCGCGTGGAGAAGCGGCACGACGCCATGTGGCGCGCCATGGGAGACGGCTTTAACGTCCCGAAAGAGCGCTTCCAGGTGCCCGAGCCGATGATCCCCGAGGTGAAGGAATTCCACGCGTACCTGACCGACATGGGCCGCAGCGCGACGTTCGGTGCGGCCGTCTCGGCGACCAACTACGCGGTGGAAGGCGTGGCGCAGAAGATTTCCGAGAAGGCACTGCGGGGGCTCGCCAAGAACGAGAAGATCGGCCCGCGCGGGCGGTGGTGGCTCGAGGAGCACGCCAAGTACGACGACGAGCATCCCATTCACGCGCTCGAGATCATCAAGGGGTGCGTGAAGCGCGGTGAGGCGCCCCGCGGCGTGACCGAGTCGGCGCTCAAGAGCCTCGACCTGATGAAGGACGCCATGGTGGCTTCGTACGACTCATGACCAAGGGCCGGCGCGCTACGCCCGCGCGCGGGCTCCGCTCTCCCCTGGCGTCCCCGAAGACGGCGTCCAAGCGCCCGCTTGATTCGCAGCGCATCGCGGTCGAAATCGTGGCCGCGATCGCCGACGCGGTGATCGTGACGGGCCTGGATCGGCGGGCGCTCACGGCCAACCGCGCCGCGGCCGACCTGTTCGGACGGCCGCTCGAAGACCTGCCCGGAACCCCCATCGACGACCTCGTGGCCCCCGGCGAGCGGGCGCTCGTCGCGGAGCACGAGCAGCTGGCCTTCCGGGGCGAGGAGCAGCACTACGAGACGAAGGTCGTGAGCGCGAGCGGCGACGAGCGCGTGGTCGCCGTGTCCACGACACCGCTCATGTTCGAGGGCGAGCTGATCGGCGCGGTGGCGACGCTGCGCGACATCACCGAGCAGCGGCGGGCGCAGGAAACCCTGGCGCGGTCGGAGGCGCGCTACCGCAACCTGTTCGAGTCCGCCTCCGACGCGATCGTCACGCTGGACGCGAACGGCCGGTTCACCACCTTCAACCACGCCGCCGAGATCATCTCGGGCTACCGCCGCGAGGAGCTGGTGGGACAATGGTTCGCGCCCATGCTGCCGGACGACGAGCTCCCCCAGGCCCTGGCGCACTTTCAGAAGGCGCTCGCCGGCGAGACGGGCCTGTTCGAAACGAGCTTCTACGCCAAAGACGCCGACGTCCGGACCATTCAGGTCACGTACTCCACGCCGCAGCTCGACGAAGAGGTGCTGTGCGTCATCCGCGACGTCACCGACCAGAAGATGCTGCAGGAGCAGCTGATCCAGTCCGAGAAGATGTCGGCGATCGGCCAGCTCGTGTCCGGCGTGGCGCACGAGCTCAACAACCCGCTCGCCGGGATCTCGGCCTTCGCCCAGCTGCTGCTCAGTGAAAAGCGCTTCCCGCCCGATCAGCGCACGGCGGCGGAGATGATCTACGCCGAAGCGCGGCGCGCGTCGCGCATCGTGCAGAACCTCCTGACCTTCGCGCGCCAGCACAAACCGGAGCGCTCGCCCACCTCGGTGAACCAGGTGCTGGACGACACGCTCGAGCTGCGGGGGTACGAGCTGCGGGTGCGCGGCATCGACGTGCAGCGCGACTACGACGATCAGGCCCCCGAGACCATGGCCGACGCGCACCAGCTGCAGCAAGTCTTCCTGAACCTGATCACCAACGCCGAGCAGGCGATGGAGCGGGCGGAGCGGGACCAGCAGCGCCTCACGGTGCGCACGCGCCGGGCCGGCGCGCTCATCCGCATCGACATCGAGGACACGGGCCCGGGCATCCCCCCCAATCTGCTGGAGCGGATCTTCAACCCGTTCTTCACCACCAAGCCCACGGGATCAGGCACCGGGCTGGGACTCTCGATTTCGCTCGGCATCGTGCGGGAGCATGAGGGGCGCATCTGGGCGGAGAACGCCCCGCAGGCCGGCGCCCGCTTCGTCATCGAGCTGCCGGTCGTGGCGCCGCGCCCCACGGGAGAATTCCCGAGCACGCCTCTGGTACAGCCCGTCACCGACCGCTTGCACGTGCTCGTGGTGGACGACGAGGCGTCGGTCCGGGTCGCGCTGCAGCGCTACCTGTCCGGCCGGGGCCACGAGGTCGAGACCACCGCCAGCGGCCGGGAAGCCCTCGCCCGCATGCGCGAGGACGCCTTCGACGCGGTCATCATCGACATGCGGATGCCGGACCTGTCGGGAGAGCAGCTGTTCGGAGAGCTCAAGGCGCGCGATCCGTCTTACGCGGATCGCGTGATCTTCACCACCGGGCAGCTGGTGGACGACACGGTGCGCAACTTCCTGTCCTCCACGGGCCGTCCCTGCGTGCCGAAGCCGTTCGAGTTCAGCGCCTTCGACCAGGTACTGCCGGCGCGCCGGGTTTCCTGATCAGACGCGCTGCAGGCGCGACACGCGCCGCAACAGTCGTCGCACCTCGTCCTGCCCTTGCCGCTGCAGTCGCCGCAGGCTGCCCTGCTCCTCGCGCATCTTGCGTTCCAGCTCGTGGCGCATGCGATGCTCCCGGGCCTCCGGTACCTTCCAGGTGAGCGACGTCCGCTTCTGCTTGCGCAGGATGTCGATGGATACGGACTCCCCCGCCTCGTAGGACCGCAGGATGCGCATCGCGTGGGACTGGCTGGTGGGCTTCCGCCCGCCGATCGCCAGGATCACGTCGCCGCCCTTGAGGGGCAGGGTCGAGTCGGCGGGCGCCTTCACCACCAGGATGCCGTCCTTCGTGCCGAAGTAGTCGCCCAGGTCCGGGTTGAGGCTCACCAGCTCCAGGTCGCCCCAGGGCTCTCCGAACGACCACTCGAGGTCCATTCCCGGCATGTGCGGCATCGCGACCATGGGGCCCGGCATGTCCATCCGCATGCCGCCGTCCAGATCCTCGGCGACGAGGGTCGCCTGTTTCGCGTCGGCGCCGCGGCGGTACTCGACGCGCACGGTGTCACCGGGCTCGAGTTTGCGGGCGAGGGCGACGAGCTTGTGCCCCGGCCCCGACTCGTCCTCGTCTTCCGCCTTGACGCCTCCGAGCGAGGTGCCGGCGAACTTGGTGATGATGTCACCCACCTTGAGGCCCGCCTTCTCGGCCGGGCTGCCCGGCGTCACTCCCTCGATCTTGGCCCCGATCTTGTCGCTCTCCGCGCTCGCATCGGTCCGCACGATCACGCCGATCCGACCGTGGTTGTCGCTGAATGAAAAGGCGAACGCGCGCGGCGCCCGTGGGGCCCGAGGCGCGCGGGGTGCCGGCGACGGCTCCTGGGCCGCGAGGCCCGCCGCCCACAGGCCCGCGACGGCGACTATGACGAACCATTGACGCTGCATATACGAACACCTCCGGGGCTGTTACAGCCCCACGTAAGAAGCCCGTGTGACGTGAACGCCCACGAGGTCCTGCATGAGATCCACGCGCTGCTGCCACAGCTGCACGAGCTCGTCGGCACGGCGCGCGGCGTCCGGCGCACCCACCCGCGCCAGCTCGCCGTCGATGACGGCGATGCGGTCCTCCAGCGCGGCAGCCAGCGCGGCCGTCCGGCCGCTCATCACGCGCGCGTCGGGGTCTACAGCCCTCAGCTGCTGCTCGAGCGTCGCCGATTCCCGCTTGATCGAAGCGAGATCGGCGGCGTTTGCCTGCCGGGTGCCGAACGGCCTGAACACGAGCAGCCCGGCGACCGTCGCGGCCGCAGCGACACTCCACACGCCCCAGCGCTCGCGCCGGCGCCGCCGCCCGACCATCACGGCATCGCGCACCACGGGCCAGCGGTCGCGCGCGGGGCGCCGCGCCGGCAAGGCCTTGAGCTGCGCCACGCGCTGATACAGCGCATCGAGCTCCGCTCGACACGTCACGCACGCTTCGGCGTGCGAGCGCGCCCAGGCGGACGCCTCGCCCGCCCGCAGGGCCAGCAGATCGTCCATCGTACAATGCATCATGGTGCGGCTCCTTCGCCGTCCAGCATCCCGCGCAGCCGCGCGTGTGCACGCGCCAGCTGCGACTTCGAAAAACTCACCGTCTTGCCCATCTGCTCCGCGATCTCCTCGTGCGTGTACCCTTCCACGTCGTGCAGCCACACCACGGCGCGCGAAGTCTCGCTCAACCGCTCGAACGCGCGTTCCAGATCGATCCGCGCCGGGATCGCCGAGCCGCCCGGTCCGCCCGCCGCTTCCTCGTGCAGCTCCTCGGTCGCGCGCACCTGGTTGCGCCGGATGCGCATCAGCGCCTTGGACGCCGCGATCTGCCTGATCCATCCCCACAGGTGCCCCTCCGCCCGGTACTGCTTGATGCTCCGCACCACTTCGAGGAACGTCTCCTGCAGCACGTCCTCCGCATCCTCCGGGCTCCGCAGCATGCGGAGGGCGAGGTTGTACACGGGCGTCTCGAACGCCCGGTACAGCGCCTCCAGCGCTTCCAGGTCGCCAGACTTTGCCCGGGCAACGAGAATGTCGGGGACGGCGAGTGAGATGGTCATCTCCTGACAACTATAGATGCGTCGACTACGAAAGACGTCGCACAATACGTAAAGACGTCCCGCAAAGACGTCACGCGAAGGCGTCGAGCAAAGACGTCGCGCAGCGTCGTCGTGCTACGTCTTCGTGCTACGTCGTCGCTTGACGTCTCTGCTAAACGTCGTTCTAAGCTGTTGCTATCTTGCAAGTTGCGGCTATTTTCCGGGATGCCCGCTCTCGACAAACCCACGTTGCACACCTGGCTGCACCATTGGCAGGACGAATACGACGCCGCCTTTCTGTACCTCGTGCTCGCGGGCCAGGAGCCCGACCCGAAGCGCAAGGATGTCTATATCAAGCTGGCCGGCGTGGAAGAGCGCCACGTGCAGATGTGGGAGAAGCTGCTCGGCGAGCATGGTCACCCGGTGGGCCGGCCACGGCCCTCGGTGAACGCGCGGCTGCGCGCGTGGTTCGGGCGGCGCTTCGGGCCCGGCTACCTGTTGCCGCTGCTGCTGCGTGAGGAGGGGCAGGAGGTGAAGGGGTACATGGACCTCCACCAGCGGGCGACCTTCGCCGACGCGCGCGACGTGTCGCTCAAGCTCGCGAAGGAATCGGCGGCGCACGCGGAGACCCTCGCCGATCTCGCCGGCCGGAAGGCGGAGCCGTGGCACAACACGGGGTCGGGCGGCTTCCTGCGCAACGTCGTGTACGGGTTCAACGACGGGCTGACGGCGAATTTCGGCCTGGTGGCCGGCGTCCTCGGGGCGGAGGTGGCCCCGCACATCGTGCTGCTCTCGGGCCTCGCCGGCATGATCGCGGACGCGCTGTCGATGGGCGCCTCGGGCTACCTCGCGGCCAAGAGCGAGCTGGAGGTGTACGCCCACGAGATCGCGATGGAGAAGGAAGAGATCCGGATCATGCCCGAGGTCGAAGAAGAGGAGCTGGCACTGGTCTATCAGACCAAAGGGATCGAATCCGGGATCGCCCGGAAGATGGCGGCCGAGGTGATGCGCGACTCGCAGCGCGCGCTGGACGAGCAGGTCCGCGAGGAGCTGAAGATCGGCGAGGCGCACGCGACCCCGTTCAAAGAGGGATGGGTCACGGGGGCGGCCACCGCGGTGGGGGCGCTCATCCCGGTAGCGCCGTTCCTCCTCTTCAGCGGGCCCGCGGTCCGCTGGATCGCGTTCACCATTGCGATGCTGTCCCACTTTGCGGTCGGAGGGGCCCGCAGCTTTTTCACGGGCCGCGGGGTGATCCGCAGCGGCATCGACATGTTCGTGGTGGGGCTCGGGGTGGCGGCGGTCGGATATCTCGTGGGCGATCTGGTCGCAAAATTCCTCTAGACCACCAGGTTGAGAAGCCGGTCCTGCACGTAAACCGTCTTCCGGAGCGGTTTCCCGTCCACGAACTTCCGCACGGACGCGTCCTGCATCGCGAGGGCGACCACGTCGGCCTCGCTCGCGCCGCGGCTCACCGTCACGCGCCCCCGCACCTTGCCGTTCACCTGCACCACCACCTCCACGTCTCCCGCCGCCGCGAGCCGCTCGTCGAACGCGGGCCACGCCGCGGTGAAGATCGAGCGCTCGTGCCCGAACAACGACCACAGCTCCTCGGCGACGTGCGGCGCGTACGGCGCCACCATGACGATCAGCGGCTCGATCGCCGCCCGGGTCGCGGCGCCTTCCTCGCGCACCGTGTTGAGATACTCCATCATCGCCGAGATGGCCGTGTTGTAGTCGAGCCGCTCGGTGTCGGTCGTCACCTTCTTGATCGTCTGATGCAGCTTGCGCTGCACTGTCGGCGCCTCTGCTGACCCCGGGAACCCCGGGCTTGCGCCCGGGGTCAGACGGGCCGCCTCGTGGGCCGTGGTCCACAGCTTGTCGAGAAAGCGACGCACGCCGATGATGCTGGTGTCGCGGAAGTCGCCGCCCTCCTGGAACGGGCCCAGGAACATCAGGTACATGCGGAGCGTGTCGGCTCCCCACTTCTGGATGTAGGCGTCGGGGATGACGACGTTGCCGCGCGACTTGGACATCTTGGCGCCGTCCTTGATGATCAGCCCGTGGGCACGGAGCTTCGGGAACGGCTCGTCGCAGTGCACCTTGCCGAGCTCGTGCAGCACCATCGTGACGAAGCGGGAATAGAGCAGGTGGAGCACGGCGTGCTCGTTGCCGCCGATGTAGCTCGATACCGGCAGCCACGTCCCGGTGCGCGCCGGGTCCCACGGCCGGTCGTCGAATTCGGTGGACGGGTAGCGCAGGAAGTACCAGGCGGAGTCGAGGAACGTGTCGGACACGTCGGTCTCGCGCCTGCCCTGGGCGCCGCACCGGGGGCACTTCACGAAGTACCACTCCTTGTGACGCGCCAGCGGCGAGACCCCGCTCGCGTCGGGCCGGAAGTCCTGAATGAACGGCAGCTCGACGGGGAGATCCCGCTCGGGTACGGCGACGGGGCCGCAAGCGTCGCAATAAATGATGGGGATGGGCGGTCCCCAGTAGCGCTGGCGCGAAATACACCAGTCGTGCAACCGGTACTGCACCTGCGGCGTGGCAAGCCCCCGCTGCTGGAGCCAGCCCACGATGGCGCCCTTCGCCTGGCGGCAGGGCAGGCCGTCGAACTGCTGCGAGTCGACGAGCGCGCCGTCCTCGCCGACGCGGGGGAGCGGCTCGGCTCCGCTGGTCCGCACCACCTCGCGGATGGGCAGCTTGAACTGGGTGGCGAACTCGAAGTCCCGCGTGTCGTGCGCCGGCACGGCCATGATCCCCCCGGTGCCGTATTCCATGAGCACGTAGTCCGCGATCCAGATGGGGATCGCCTCACCCGTGGCGGGATTGCGGGCGTAGGAGCCGAGGAACACGCCGGTCTTCGTCTTGTCTCCGACACGACGTGACACGATGTCCTTCCCCTGAATCTCACGCCGGTAGGCGTTCACCTGGCGCCGCTGCTCCTCGGCGGTCAGCTGGTCCACGAGCGGGTGTTCGGGGGCGAGCACGAGGTAGGTCGCCCCGAACACGGTGTCGGGACGCGTGGTGAACACGGGGATCTTCGCCCCGGCCGGGGTCTCGAAGATCAGCTCCGCGCCCTCGCTGCGACCGATCCAGTTGCGCTGCAGCGTGCGGGTGGAGTCGGACCAGTCGAGCCGCTCGAGGTTCCGGAGCAGCGGCTCCGCGTACTTCGTGATGTTGAAGAACCACTGCTCCAGAAAACGCTGCTCGACCTTGGTGTCCGGGTGCCGCTCGCAGTAGCCGTTGATCACCTGCTCGTTCGCGATGACGCTCATGTCCTTGGGGCACCAGTTCACCGCCGCCTTCTTGCGGAACGCGAGGCCCGCGGAATACAGCTGCAGAAAAATCCATTGCGTCCACTTGTAGTAGCGCGGATCGGTGGTGGAGAGCTCGTGCCGCCAGTCGAACATGCCGCCGAAGCGGCGCAGCTGGCGGCGGAAGGTCTCGATGTTCTTCGGGATCAGCTGCGCCGGGTTGATCCCCACCGAGAGCGCGTAGTTCTCCGAGTGGATGCCGAACGCGTCGAAGCCGATGGGCTCGAACACGTCGTGTCCCTGCAGCCGTTTGAACCGTCCGTAGATGTCGGCGCCGGTGAACGCGAACATGTTCCCCACGTGCAGCCCTTCGGCCGACGGGTAGGGGAACATCATGAGGTTGTAGAACGGCCGGCGCGGGCGGTCCAAGTCGGGCTCGTTGGTGTGGTCGCGCGCCCAGCGCTCCTGCCACCTGGCCTCGACCTGCTGCGGATCGTACGCCGGGACCTGAGTCATAAGTCCATGAAAATAAACAGGCTTGCTCAACCGGGTAACCCTGCGTAGCTTCGCTTCCGACCCGCATCATGTCCAGCCGCACCCCGCAGCTCCGGCAGAGCTTCCTGGTGACGGGAGCGGCCGTGGCTCTCGTCCTGGTG
>Ga0209238_1000538_pt1 | contig 13730 bp, 13 predicted proteins | sample GraSoi013_1_20cm_FD_185823 | JGI IMG/M metagenome (GOLD analysis project Ga0209238, IMG submission 185823) | Grasslands soil microbial communities from the Angelo Coastal Reserve, California, USA - Sample 10_02_2013_1_20cm (SPAdes) (version 2) | ecosystem: Environmental > Terrestrial > Soil >...
ACGGTTTTTTTCGCGAGCAGCGGGAAAAACCCGAGCACCAGGAAAGCCCCGATCAGCTGCCACGACAGAACGTCCCCCGGCGCAGCGATTTTCGCCAGCTGGGTCCCGGCGTTCACGTAAACCAGGGTGCCTGCGAGCATGCCGAGCTGGCTTACCCAGTAGAAGGTCCGGGCACGGAGCGGCGTCAGCCCCATGGCCAGGTTGATGGCGAAGAACGGGATCACCGGGATCAGGCGCAAGCTGAACAGATAGAACGCGCCCTCTTTTTCGATCCCCTCGTTGACCCCCCGCAACTGCTTGCCGATGCGCCGCTGCACCCAGTCGCGCAGGAGGAAGCGCGAAATGAGGAATGCGAGCGTGGCGCCGATCGAAGAGGCGAAGGAGACGATCAGCGTGCCCCAGAGCAGCCCGAACACCGCCCCGGCAACGAGTGTCAGGAGGGTGGCGCCGGGCAGCGACAGCGCTGTGACCGCGACATAGAAGGCGAAAAAGCCGAGCGCGGTCTGCCAGGGGTGCGCGAAGTACCGCGACTCGATCGCCGCCTGCTGCGCCTTGACGTTCTCGAAGGTGAAATAGCGCGCGCCGCCGGCGGCGAAGAAAGCAACGACGGCGAGCGCGACGAGGGCGAGGACGAGAAGCCGGCCTCGGCTCACGCGGCAAGCGCGCCGCCGCACGACGACCCCTGCCCCGCGGTGCAGCCATAGCAGTGGTCGCGCACGGCGATCGGGTTGCCGGCGAGATCGCGTCCGATCAGGTCCGAAAGATGCGGGCGCCCGCGGCCTTCGAGCCGCAGCGGCAGCCCCAGCATCTGGTTGAAATCGCAGTCGTAGACGTAGCCCTGCCAGTCGACCGAGAGCAGCGTGCGGCACATCACGCCCTCGAGGTTGTCGGCGCGGTGCGAGCGGTGCAGCAGGGCCATGTACTCGCTGAACTGGCCCTTGGAGATCAGCGTCGAGCCGAAGCGCTGGATCGGCATGTTGGCGAGGGTATAGAGACGATTGAAGACGATGCCGAAGCGCTCGCCCAGGACCCGTTTGTAATCGAGCTCGAGCTTATCCTGCGCGGGCGGCAGGGTCGGCCCTTGCGGGTTGTAGACAAGATTGAGAACCAGTTGGTCATCGGTACCGTAACCGAGGGCATTCAACCGCTTGAGAGCGCTGATGCTCTTGTCGTACACGCCTTTGCCGCGCTGGCGGTCGACCAGCTCCTCGGTGTAGCACGGCAGGGACGCGATCACCTCGACCTGCCGGGAGGCGAGGAACTCTGCGAGGTCCGCCTGGCCCGGCTCCTCGAGGATCGTCAGGTTGCAGCGGTCGATGACCTGCACTCCCAGCTCCCGCGCGCGCACGACCAGCTCCCGGAAATGGGCATTCAGCTCAGGGGCTCCGCCGGTGATGTCAAGGATCCGGATCGAAGAGATACCGATAAACGCGACCACGTCGGCCAGGGTCTCGCGCGACATCTCCTCGGTGCGGTGCGGGCCTGCGTTGACATGGCAGTGCACGCAGGTCTGGTTGCATCTGTATCCGACATTGACCTGCAGGGTTTCGAGGCGGCGGCGATTGAGGGCCGGGAAACCGTAACGCCGCATCAACGGAAGCGTCGCGTGCATGGTGTCAAAGAATGTCGGCTGCGCCCTGAAAGTTTTCGTCGAGCAGCCCGAGCAGCCGCTGGCTCGTGGCGCGCAACCGCTGCGAGAGCATGAGGACCAACTCCATCAGGATCTTGGCGCCGAGCAGCGGCTGCTCGACGATGATGCGGGCCAGGCTCTCGCGGTGGAGCACGGCGATCAGCGTCGGCTCTGCCGCGACGCAGGTGGCGAAGCGCGCCTCGCCGTCGATCATCGACATCTCGCCGAGCGTCCTTCCGCCTTCGACCACCGCCAGCGTCTGCGGCGTGTTCCAGCGGTCGCGCTTCTGCACCTCGACCTTGCCTTCGACGACCATCAGCATGAAATCGCCGCCGTCGCCTTCCTGGATGATTTCAACGCCCGGCTCGGCGCGGTACATCTCCATGAAATGCGCCAGCAGAAGCACCTCCGCCGGAGAGAAGTTCTCCAGCAGCGCGCAGCGGGGAATAAGCGCGTGCATCTGGCTCGCGAACTTGGTGGCGTCGCCGAGAGGTTCGAGGTGCGCGAGCTGTGGCGGGGAATCAGGCATACGCTCGGCGGCAATTATGCCGAATCCCGGCTACTTGCGGTGCTTGCGGCGCTGCTTCACTCCCTGCGCCAGCGCGTCTAGGACCTGCACGGAGTCGTCCCAGCCGAGGCAGGCGTCGGTGATGCTCTGGCCGAAGCGCAGCGGCTCGCCCGGTTCCAGCTCCTGGCGCCCTTCCACCAGGTGCGACTCGATCATCACGCCCACGATGCGCTTCTCGCCACCGGCGAGCTGCTTGGCGATGTCGGCTGCGACGTCGGCCTGGCGCTGGTACTGCTTGGCGGCGTTGGCGTGCGAGCAGTCGATCATCAGCCGCTGCGGCAGCTTGGCGCGCTCGAGCTCCTCGCAGGCCGCCTGCACGCTCGCCGCGTCATAGTTCGGCTGCTTGCCGCCGCGCAGGATGATATGGCAGTCGTCGTTGCCGCGCGTCTCCACGATCGCCACCTGGCCGCTCTTGTGCACCGACAGGAAATGGTGCTTCTGGCGTGCGGCGAGGATCGCGTCCACGGCGATTCTCACGTTCCCGTCGGTGCCATTCTTGAAGCCGACCGGCGCCGACAGGCCGGACGCCAGCTCGCGATGTACTTGGCTTTCAGTAGTGCGCGCGCCGATCGCGCCCCAGGACACCAGGTCGCCGATGTACTGCGGCGAGATCACGTCGAGGAACTCGCAGCCGGCGGGCATTCCGGCCCGGTTGATGCGCACCAGCAGGTCGCGCGCGATGCGCAGCCCCTCGTTGATGCGGAAGCTGCCGTCGAGGTAAGGATCGTTGATCAGTCCTTTCCAGCCCACCGTGGTGCGCGGCTTCTCGAAGTACACGCGCATCAGCAGCTCGAGCTCGTCGCCGTGACGCCTTCTTTCCTTCTGCAGTTTTCCTGCATATTCCAGCGCCGCGAGAGGATCGTGGATCGAGCATGGCCCCATCACTACCAGCAGCCGGTCGCCGCGGCCGTGCAGGATCTGGCGCACGCTGCGGCGCGTCTCGCTGATCAGGCTCTCGACCGGCGTGCCCTGGATCGGAAAGAAGCGGATCAGGTGCTCGGGCGGCGGCAGCGGGACGATGTTCTCGATGCGCTCGTCGTCGGTGAGCGAGGTCTTGTCCGCAGGAACGCTGGCGAGATAGCTGTCTAGTGGCGTGGTCATCCTTTTCCTTTCCCAAAAACAAAAACCGCCAGACGTTTCGGCTGGCGGTTTTCGCAGGATCCTAGGGGCTGAGCTTAGCCGGTCCCGTCCGCCAGCAGGCAGGGGAAGAAGTAAAAGCCGAAAAAGAACCGGGTCATGGCGGTGGATTCAAACATGCTTTCGCCGCGCTGTCTACCTGGGCCAGAGCACCATCTGCGTACAGCGAAACAGCGCGATCCTGGCGCCGCTGCCCTCGAGCGTGACAACCGCATCCCAGACTTGCGTCGTGCGCCCCAGATGGACCGGCGTCGCGCGGCACAGGATGGCGCCGGCGCGCGCGGTGCCGAGGAAGTTCGCCTTCAGCTCGACCGTCGTGAAGCCGCTTGCGCCTGCCGGCAGCAGCGAGATGCAGCCGTAGCCGCAGCTCGTGTCGGCCAGCGCGATCACCGAGGCGGCGTGCAGGTAGCCGTTCGGCGCCATCACTTCCTTTCGCACCGCCATCCGGCTCGCGACGGCCTCGGGCGTGATTGTGAGAATTTCCACACCGACCAGCCCCGGCAGATGGCCTTTGCCGAAACCATTGAAGTACTCAGGCGTTGTAGTAGCCATGCCGGACTACTTTACCGGATTAGCACTCTGGATGGCCGGCTGCCAGGCGCACGGTTTGCTGACTCAGACGCATCATGCTAAGAAGGTGGGTGACAACATGTCTGCTAGCGTGACTATTCCGATCGCGGGCTTCAAGGACGTCTACGACGTGCCGAGCGTCGAAAAGGCCCTGCAGGACCTTTCCCCCACGGCGAACGAAGCGCTGCGCGCGCTCTACGAGAAGATGCTGCGCCTCGGCGGTCAGCGCTTCACGGTGAAGCCCTCGGCGCTGCCCGAGATGGAAACGCTGTTCGAGGAGCTGCCGAACTTCGGCGAAGCGCTGGAGGACATCCGCAAGCACCTCGCGCTGTGCGTCGATTCCGACGACTCGATCGAGCTGCCGCCGATGCTGCTGCTCGGCGAGCCGGGCATCGGCAAGACCCATTTCGCGCGCAAGATCGCGCAGCTCCTGGGCACGGGCTTCGGCTTCGTGCCGATGAGCTCGCTCACCGCCGGCTGGGTGCTCTCGGGCGCTTCCTCGCAGTGGAAGAATGCCAAGCCGGGCAAGGTGTTCGACACCTTCCTCAACGGCGACTACGCCAACCCGGTGATCGTGGTCGACGAGCTGGACAAGGCGAGCTCCGACGGCCAGTACGACCCCCTGGGCGCGCTCTACGAGCTGCTCGAGGTCGAGACCTCGACGCGCTTCGTCGACGAGTTCGTCGAGCTGCCGATCGACGCCTCGGGCGCGCTCTGGCTGGCGACCGCCAACGATGCGGCGCGCATCCCCGACCCCCTCCTCAACCGTCTCAGCATCTACGAGATCGAGGCGCCGGACGCGGCCGGCTCGGCGCGCATCGCCGCCACCATCTACCGCGAGATCCGCAGCACGCACGATTGGGGGCGGCAGTTCCCCGAGTCGCTCTCGCCATCGGCGCTGGAGAAGCTGGCGTCGCTGCCGCCGCGCGAGATGCGGCGCGTGGTCCACTCGGCATTCGGCAACGCAAAGCTGGCCGGGCGCGGCGAAATCGGCCCGGATGACCTCCAGGACGCGCGCGGCGCGAGGAAGACGCGGATCGGGTTCTGAGACGCGCGTTACACGCGCTGCTCGACCCAGGACTTCACGGATTGCAGAGCGACAAGTAGGTTGCCGGGCTGCGTGCCTCCGGCCTGGGCCATGTCGGGCCGGCCGCCACCCTTGCCGCCGACCTGCTGCGCCACGAAATTCACCAGCTCGCCGGCTTTCACCTTGGCGGTGAGATCTGCCGTAACCCCGGCGATCAGCGATACCTTGCCGTCGGCGACCGAGCCCAGGACGATCGCCGCCGACTTGAGCCGGTCCTTGAGCTTGTCCATGGTCTCGCGCAGGGTCTTCGCATCGGCGCCCTCGAGCGTGGCGGCCAGCACCTTGGCGCCCTTCACGTCGACCGCCTGCGCGGCAAGGTCCTCGCCCTGGCTCGCCGCCAGCTTCGACTTGAGTCGCGCCAGCTCCCTCTCGAGCGCGCGCTTTTCCTCGCGCTCGGCCCTGAGCTTGTCCTTCAGCGCCGCGCCCTTAGCCTGGAAAAAATCCTCGACGAAACCCTTGTCCTGCTCCATCTGCTGCACCCAGGCGAGCGCGCCCTCGCCAGTCACCGCCTCGATGCGGCGGACCCCGGCCGCCACGCCCGACTCCGACACGATCTTGAAAAAGCCGATCTCGCCGGTGCGCCGCACGTGCGTGCCGCCGCACAGCTCGGTCGAGAACTCGCCCATCGTGAGCACGCGCACCTCGTCGCCGTACTTGTCGCCGAAGAAGGCGAGCGCGCCGGCGCGCAGCGCATCGTCGTATTTCATGATGCGCGCCGTCACCTCGTCGTTGCGCTGGATCGCTGCGTTCACCAGCGCCTCGACCCGGGCGATCTCCTCCGCGGTCAGCGGCTTGGGATGCGAGAAGTCGAAGCGCGTGCGCTGCGCGTCGACCAGCGAACCCTTCTGCTCGACGTGCTTGCCAAGCACCTGGCGCAGCGCCGCGTGCATGAGGTGCGTGGCGGAATGGTTCCACATCGCGCGCCGCCGCGACGCCCGGTCCACCTGCGCGTCCACCGTATCACCGACGCGAAGCACGCCGGTGCGCTGCCTGCCGTGATGGCCGAACACCTCGGCCTGGATCTTCTGCGTATCGTCGACCGCGAACGTGCCGGCGGGACCGGCCAGCTCGCCGCGATCGCCGACCTGCCCTCCCGACTCGGCGTAGAACGGCGTGCGCTCGAGCACCACCACCCCCGCATCGCCCGCGCGCAGCTCCGGCGCCGGCGTGCCTTCGCGGTAAAGCGCTGCCACCCGGGCGCGCAGCGTCAGCGTATCGTAGCCAAGGAACTCGGTCTTGCTGCCCGAGTATTCGAGCCCGCTCGCCACGGAGAAGCGCGAGGCGGCGCGCGCCCGCTCGCGCTGCTGCTCCATGGCCGCCTCGAACCCCGCCATGTCGATGCGCACGCCGCGCTCGCGGCCGATATCGGCAGTGAGGTCGACGGGAAACCCGTAGGTGTCGTAGAGGCGGAATACCGTGTCGCCGTCGAGCAGCTTTTCGCCCGAGGCGAGCGCCGACTCGAGGACCGCCATGCCGTTCTCCAGCGTCTCGGCGAAGCGCTCCTCTTCCTGCCGCAGGACCTGCTCGACCTTCCCCTTCGACGCCCGCAGCTCGGGATAGGCGTCTCCCATCGTCTTGTCGAGATCGCCGACGAGCCGGTGGAAGAACGGTTGCGTCTGGCCGAGCTTGTAGCCGTGCCGGATGGCGCGCCGGATGATCCGCCGCAGCACGTACCCCCGCCCCTCGTTGCCCGGGATCACTCCGTCGACGATCAGGAACGAGCAGGCGCGGATGTGATCGGCGATCACGTTGAGCGAAGGGTTCTTGAGATCCTTCTGGTGCGTCTCGCGCGCTGCCCCTCTGATCAGGTCCTGGAACAGGTCGATCTCGTAGTTCGAGTGCTTGCCCTGCATCACGGCGGCCATGCGCTCAAGGCCCATGCCGGTATCGACCGAGGGCTTCGGCAGGGGATGCATGACTCCGGCTGCATCGCGGTTGAACTGCATGAACACCAGGTTCCAGATCTCGATGTAGCGGTCGCCGTCCGCATCCGGTGATCCCGGCGGTCCGCCTTCGATGCCCGGCCCGTGGTCGTAGAAGATCTCGCTGCACGGGCCGCAGGGGCCGGTATCGGCCATCTGCCAGAAGTTGTCGGACTGGTATTTCTGCCCGCCGGGCTTGTCGCCGATGCGGACCACGCGCTCCTTCGGCAGGCCCACCATCTTGGTCCACAGGCCGTAAGCCTCGTCGTCGGTGTGATAGACGGTCGCCCACAAGCGCTCCGGCGGAAGCTTGAAGATCTTGGTGAGCAGCTCCCAGGCGAACCGGATGGCGTCCTGCTTGAAGTAGTCGCCGAAGGAGAAGTTGCCGAGCATCTCGAAGAACGTGTGATGCCGCGCGGTATAGCCGACGTTCTCCAGATCGTTGTGCTTGCCGCCTGCGCGGAGCGAGCGTTGCGAGCTCACCGCCCTCACGTACGGGCGCTTTTCCTTGCCGAGGAACACGTCCTTGAACTGCACCATCCCGGAGTTCACGAACAGCAGCGTCGGATCGTTCACCGGCACGAGCGAGCTCGAAGGCACCACGGCGTGGCCCTTCGAGCGGAAATAGTCGAGAAACGTCGAGCGAATCTCGCTTGACTTCATCGGGCCATTCTACTGCAGTGCGAAAAAACCCCGGGGCGCCGGCCGGCCGCCCCGGGACATGCGCTGCTAGGCGTTGATGCGGCCGTATTTCAATAGCCGCGCGCGCACCGCCCCCATCGTTCTTTCATGCGCCGCCGCCAGCTCCTGCAGCGCACGCCCCGCGTCGAAGGCGGCGAGGAGCTTGCGGTCCTCGTCTTCGGACCACGGCTCGCCGGTCTTCTGCGGCAGCTGCGCCTTGCGGCGCTCGAAGCGCTCGATGCGCTCGAGCGCACTCGCCGCTTCGTAGAGCGCGCGCACCACCAGCGGCCTTTGATAGGCGCTCTCCGGCGGAAACACCTCGCCGCTTTCAGGATCGACGCCGTTCGCCAGCGAACGCACCACCGCCAATGCTTGTACTGAATCCATGCTGATCACCCCCTCTCCACGCCATCGCGTGCAGGGATGAACGTTTATACAGTATCAGCGGATGACAGCGTCAGCCGCGCAACCCGGCCGGTGCCGTGCCCGTGCGTCGCTGATCGGTCTTGTCCTCGGCCCGGGGCTGCGCCTCGGGCAGAAGGGGCGGCCACGACGTGACCGAAGGCTGGCTCGCAGGCGACTGAATGAAGGCCGGCGTCACGTAGTCTGCGGCCAGGTCGATACAGCCGACGACGGCCGCAATGGTGATACAACCCGCCAATGACTTGCGCATTGGTCTCCTCGCTCTAGGCCTTGTTGGAAGTCTCAGACTGCCCACTGAAAAACCTGCGCGCAAGGCTGTCGCTGCCAGGCGACTGCGATTCGTCGCTCGCTGGCGACGCAAAAACGGCCGTTCCCAACCTCCTGTGGCGGCTTAGCTACAGAGAGGCGTCCTCGCCGGCGAGATCAAGCGCGCGGCGGATCGCCTCATAGGAGAAGCCCCGGCCCTGGAGAAAGCGTGCGCGGCGCGCACGCTCCTCACGCGTCGTGGCCTTGGTTCTGTACTTTTTCCTCAGTGCAAGGCTCGCCTGCTCGAGCTCGTCGTCGTCGAAGCAGGCGAGCGCGACCAGCTCTTCGGCGACGCCTTTCGCGCGCAGATCGCGGCGGATGCGCGCGGGGCCGTACTTGCGCGCCAGCCAGCGCGCGCGCTCCGACGCATAGCGCTCGTCCGATAGCTGCCTTTTCTCAATGAGGCTGTCGAGGAGCGTTTCCAGCTCCTGGGCCGACCCGGCATGCGGCGCGAGCTTGCGCGCGAGCTCAGCGCGCGAATGCTCGCGCCGCGCCAGCAGCCGCAACGCGCGCTGTCTGAGCTCAGCCGCGCTTGCGGGTGGCGAGGTGCTCAACCTTTTTTTCTTCCGCCGGCTCCGCGGCGGCCGGAGCGGGCTTGGCGATGCCCGCCTTTTCGCGGATCTTCGCTTCGATCTCGCGCGCGAGCTGGGGGTTTTCCTTCAGGAAGTCGCGCGCGTTGTCCTTGCCCTGCCCCAGCCGGTCGCCGTTGTGGATGTACCAGGCGCCCGACTTCTCGAGCACGCCGAGATTGACGCCGATCTCGAGCACCTCGCCTTCGCGCGAAATGCCGTCGCCGTACATGATGTCGAACTCGGCCTGCTTGAAGGGCGGCGCCACCTTGTTCTTCACCACCTTGACGCGCGTCTCGGAGCCGACCACCTCGTCGCCCTTCTTGATCGAGCCGATCCTGCGGATGTCCATGCGCACCGAGGCATAGAACTTGAGCGCGTTGCCGCCGGTGGTGGTCTCGGGATTGCCGAACAGCACGCCGATCTTCATTCGGATCTGGTTGATGAAGATGACCAGCGTGTTGGTGCGCTTGATGTTGGCGGTGAGCTTTCTCAGCGCCTGGCTCATCAGGCGCGCCTGCAAACCCATCTGCGGCTCGCCCATCTCCCCCTCGATCTCCGCCTTGGGCGTGAGCGCGGCCACCGAATCGATGACGATCACGTCGATCGCGCCCGAGCGCACCAGCATGTCGGCGATCTCGAGGGCCTGCTCGCCGGTATCGGGCTGCGAGATCAGCAGGTCCTCGGTCTTCACGCCGAGCTTGCCGGCGTAAGTGACGTCGAGCGCGTTTTCCGCGTCGATGAAGGCCGCCGTGCCGCCTGCCTTCTGCACCTCGGCGATGACCTGCAGCGTGAGCGTGGTCTTGCCGGAGGACTCCGGCCCGTAGACCTCCACCACCCTGCCGCGCGGCAGCCCGCCGACGCCGAGCGCGAGATCGAGGCCCAGCGAGCCGGTGGACACTACCTCGATGTCCTTGATCGCCTCGGCGTCCATCTTCATGATCGAGCCCTTGCCGAACTGCTTCTCGATCTGGGACAGTGCGGCGGCTAATGCCTTAGACTTGTTGTCATCCATTGCTGTACCTCTTTTTCTGGGTTGTCGGCATCTACGGCAGGCACTTTAGCGCTGGGCCAACACCGGATACTGTATAAACGTCCAGGTATTGTGGGTCGTTGACGCCGGCCTGTCAACTTCAAAAAATTCCTTTAGGAGACAAAACGATGGCGAAGCTAGCGTTCCTGGGTCTTGGCGTGATGGGCTATCCCATGGCCGGCCACCTGCAGAAAAAAGGCGGCCATCAGGTCACCGTCTATAACCGCACCGGCGCCAAGGCCCAGCAATGGGCCGGGGAATTCGGCGGGCAGCACGCCGCCAGCCCGCGCGAGGCCGCGAAGGACTGCGATTTCGTCATGCTGTGCGTCGGCAACGATGACGACGTGCGCTCGGTGGCGTACGGCGACAACGGCGCGCTCGCCGGCATGAGACGCGGCGCGATCCTGGTGGATCACACCACGGCCTCTGCGCTACTCGCCAAAGAATTATTTGCAAAGGCCAAAGAGCGCGGCGTCGGCTTCATCGACGCGCCCGTGTCGGGCGGCCAGGCAGGCGCCCAGAACGGCCAGCTCGGCATCATGTGCGGCGGCGAGCCGGCCGACTTCAACCGCGCCAGGCCGGTGCTCGACGTCTACGCCAAGATGTGCGCGCTGATCGGCGGCCCGGGCTCGGGCCAGCTCACCAAGATGGTCAACCAGATCTGCATCGTCGGGCTGGCGCAGTCCCTGGCCGAAGCACTGGCCTTCGCAAAAAGAAACAGTCTGGATCTCGAAAAAGTCATTTCGGTGATCTCGAAAGGCGCGGCGCAGTCCTGGCAGATGGAGAACCGGTGGAAGGCGATGAGCGAGCTCAAGGCCGAGGGCTTCGGCTTCGCGATCGAATGGATGCGCAAGGACGTCGGCATCTGCCTGGCGCAGGCGAAGCAGAGCGGCGCGCGTCTACCGGTGACTGCGCTGGTTGACCAGTTCTACGCTCACCTCGAGGCGCGCGGCGGCAAGCGCTGGGACAGCACCGCCTCGCTCATCCAGCTCCTGCTCAGGGACTAAACAAGCTACGTTCCCGCCACCGCGCTCATCGACCAGTTCTACGCGTGGGTGCAGGCGCGCGGCGGGCGCCGCTGGGACACCTCTAGTTTGATGCACCTGCTAATGAAGGACTGAACGCGTCCTGCAGCGGAAGAACCAGGCTGAGAACCTGGTAGAACCCGTCGGCGCGGAACAGGAACGTCTCGAGAAAGCTCACGGAAGCGGCGCCCTGCAGCACGCCCGGCTGCGGCCCGTCAAACGGTGCCGCCCGCAGCACGCTCGCGAGCGCGACCTGCTCCAGCTCCGGATAGCCGTTGGAGCGGATGACATAGACATCGAGAGGGTAACCGCGGCGGTCGACCGTGATCTCCAGAACCACGACCGATTTCAGCATCTCCGGCAACGGCTCGAAAAACACTTCTTCGTTCGCGGCCACGATGCGGCTTGCTACGGTTCTCTTGTAATCGTTGATCAGGAGCGGCCCGTCCTCGGGAAACGGCGCAGCGAGCGCGGGCGTGACGGCGGGAGTGGAAACCAGCTCGATCCTGGGCTGCGGCGCGCAGGCCGAGACCAGGAGCACTGACAGAATGCAGATCCCCCGCAGGACCATCTTGTTGTTCCCTTCTGCCTAGCATATCAGTTGGCGGTTAGACCCTGCTGTCCAGCCTTACGGGGATGCGGCGCGGCCCGAAGGGGCGGCCGAACTTCTGGAACCGGCCGCTGATCCGCGCGCCGCAGGACCTGCAGGCGCCATCGTCGGCGAGGTGGTAGCCGCGGATGTCGTACCAGTCGCGCACGATCACTGCATTCCCGCACGCGGGGCAGTAAGTCGAGCCACCGGTCTCATCGTGCACATTGCCCGTATAGACGTAGCGCAGGCCATGACGCAGCGCGATCTCGCGCGCCCGCGTGAGTGTCGCCGGCGGCGTCGGCGGCACGTCGGTCATCTTCCAATCGGGATGGAAAGCGGTGAAGTGCAGCGGAACTTCGGCACCGAGGTGCTGCATGACCCACCTGCACTGGGCTTCGAGCTCGGCATCCGAATCGTTCTTGCCGGGGATCAGCAGCGTCGTGATCTCGGTCCAGACCCCGGTCTCCTTCACCAGGTAGACCAGCGTGTCGAGCACCGGCTGCAGGTGGCCGCCGCAGATCTTGAAGTAGAAGTCGTCGGTAAAGCCCTTCAGGTCGACGTTCGCGGCGTCCATCTTGGCGTAGAACTCGCGCCGCGGCTCGGCATGGATATAACCCGCGGTGACGGCCACGGCTTTCACCCCCTTCGCATGGCAGGCGTCGGCGATGTCCATCGCATACTCGGCGAAGATCACCGGGTCGTTGTACGTGAACGCGACCGATTTGCAGCCGAGCTTGAGGGCCGCGTCGGCGATTTTTTCCGGGCTGGCCTGGTCCTGCAGGCGGTCCATCTCGCGCGATTTCGAGATGTCCCAGTTCTGGCAGAACTTGCACGCCAGGTTGCAGCCCGCGGTGCCGAAGGACAGGATGCTGGTCCCCGGATAAAAGTGGTTGAGCGGCTTCTTCTCGACCGGGTCGATGCAGAACCCGGAGGAGCGGCCGTACGTGGTGAGCACCATGCGGCCGCCTTCCATCTTGCGCACGAAGCACATGCCGCGCTGGCCCTCGTGCAGCCTGCAGTCGCGCGGGCACAGGTCGCACTGGACGCGGCCGTCTTCGAGGCGATGCCACCATCTGCCCGGGTAACCGGTCTGCGGATTCATGCGTGCAGTGTTTGCGCTTTCCACTTGATCACGCGGTAGCGCGACAGCCTGCAGCGCGCCAGGCGCGTGCCCGCCGGGACTCCGGCCTTGCGCATGAGCTCATCGAGGAACTGCCGCGTATCCGCGATGCTCTCCCACACCTGCGGCAGGAAGGTCGCGCGCCGGCCCCCGGCCTCCAGGATCAGCCCATCCTCGCCGGCACGGATCAGCGCAAGCAGATGGTCCTCGTCGGCGAACCGGATCGGCTTGGGCACCGAAAGCAGCGACACCTCGACGCTGCACAGAGGCCATTCGTCGCGCTCGAGCGCCGGAAAACGCGGATCGCGAAACGCGGCGCCCAGCGCGTTGTCGGCAACGTCGGCGCCGATCGGCCGGGCTGCTTCCAGGCTGCCGATGCAGCCGCGCAGCGCCCCCGCGCGCAGCAGGGTGACGAACGTCGCACCCACCTGGTCGAGCCAGGCAGCGCCGTCGACTTGCGGCTTGGGGGCCAGCCCCAGCTCGTTGGAAATGCTGCCCGAGGCGATGGAGATGAGCGTGCTGCCGGCGTCCTCATGCTGCACCTCGCCGCCTTCGTAAAGCGCGAACGAGGAATAGCCGACGACCTGGCCTTTGCCGCCGGCCGTGTCGCCCGAGTTGCACGCGGCGAGCAGCTTGATCGACAGGTTCCTTCTCCTCGCCACCGACAGCAGACCGTTCAGCGGCGTGGCGCCGCACGCTTCGTCATGGTCGATATCCGTCGCCAGAGCGGCGATGCGCTCCACGGTGGCGCCGTCGATCCGGCGCGCCTCCTCGTAAGCATGGTAATGCGACATATCGGTCGAGATCACTATGAGGGTCTCGCGGCCGCCCCACAGGCGCTCGATCACCTGCGCGACCTCTTCCACATTGGCCATGCCGACGGCGAGCGGCACGAGCGCGAATTCGCCGAGAATCTTCTGCAGGAAGGGCAGCTGCACCTCGAGCGAGTGCTCGAGGGCGTGCGCCGGGTCGCTGCTTACAACCTGCGGCAACGAAGAGACTTCCTGGATAGCTTTTTGATCGATGGGAATCCGCCCAAGAGGCGTCTCGAAAATTTGCGCAACCGG